>Ga0335073_10011710_pt1 | contig 12323 bp, 13 predicted proteins | sample Lox_Sample_22_FD_207093 | JGI IMG/M metagenome (GOLD analysis project Ga0335073, IMG submission 207093) | Soil microbial communities from Loxahatchee National Wildlife Refuge, Florida, United States - Lox_Sample_2.2 | ecosystem: Environmental > Terrestrial > Soil > Wetlands | place: USA... | reverse complement strand
ACGCGCTCCGGGCCGCGCCGGTTGCCGAATACGCGTCGCGCGCCGGATTAGAAGAGTCGCAGATTCGAGATGTGGCGCGGCGGATCGCGCGCGCCGCGAGCATGTCGATCATCGAAGACCTCGGCATCGAGCAGAACCTGCACAGCACGCTCAACTCGTACCTCGAGAAGCTGATGTTCGTGCTGACCGGCAACATGGGCAAGCCGGGCGCGATGAACCTGCACACGAGCTTCGGCCGGCTTTTCAGCCACAGCAAGCGATCGGCCACTACGCCGGTCGGAGGGCATCGCATCATCACTGGCCTCGTGCCGTGCAATGCGATTCCCGACGAAATACTGACGGACCATCCGAAGCGCTTCCGCGCGATGCTGGTGGAGAGCGCGAATCCGGCGCACTCGCTGGCGGACAGTCCGCGGATGCGCGAGGCGATCGATGCGCTCGATTTCGTCGTCGCGATCGACGTGGCGATGACCGAGACGGCGCGCCTTGCCGATTACGTGCTGCCGGCGATCTCGCAGTTCGAAAAATGGGAAGCGACGTTTTTCAATTTCGAATTCCCGGCCAACTACTTCTGCCTGCGCGCTCCCGTCATCGAGCCGCTCGCAGGACCGCTCGCAGAGCCGGAGATCCATCGGCGCTTGGTCCACGCGATCGGCGCTTTGAAGGATGAGGACAAGGACATGGCTGCGCTGCGTGAGGCCGCAAAAAACAGCCGCGCCGCATTTGCGATGGAATTCATGCGCGTGACCTCGACGCGCCCCGATCTCGCCGCGATTGTGCCTGTAGTGCTCTACGAGGCGCTCGGCCCGACGCTCGGCGCGGGCAACGAAACCGCGGCGATCATATGGGGCCTCGCGCATACCTGCGCCCGCACCTATCCCGAATCGCTGAGGCGCGCCGGCTTCGACGGCGATCCGTTCACCGTTGGCGAAGCGCTCTTCGAGGCGGTGTTCACGCGCCGCGAGGGCGTGCACTTCTCGATCGATCCGTATGAAGAGACTTTCAAGCGCATCGCGACGAGCGACGGCCGCATCAACCTCGCGATCCCGGAGCTGATCGGCGAACTCAATGAGTTGCAGGGCGAGCAGGCGCCGCACGACGATCAGTTCCCGTTTGTGTTGACTGCGGGTGAGCGCCGCTCGACGACCGCCAATACCGCGATCCGTGATCCTGAATGGCGGCCGAAGGACCGCAACGGCGCGCTGCGCATGAATCCGGCCGATGCCGAATCGCTCGGCGTCAAAACGGGAGGCAAGGTTCGAATCACCACTCGCCGTGCGAGTGTGGAAGCCGTCATCGAAGTAACGGATCGCATGCAGCGCGGCCACGTTGGACTGCCGAACGGCTCCGGCCTCTGGTATCCGGATCGCGAAGGCCAGGAGTTCCTGCACGGCGTGCCGCCCAACGAGCTGACCTCCACCGATCGCTGCGACTGGATCGCGGGCACGCCGTTCCACAAGCATGTTCCGGCGCGAATCGAGGCGGTCACGCAATAAGCTGTAAATCGTTTTCCGCTCGAGGTGTTTGTATGAGCGAGTCAATTAGTGATCGCGTCGCAGTTGTGGTCGGCGTCGGTGAAGGTCTCGGCGCCGCGCTCGGCCGCCGCTTCGGCAAGGGCTACAAGACCGCGCTGCTCGCGCGCAGCGCGGAAGTGACCGACAGAGTCGAGGGCGAAATCAAAGCCGCAGGTGGCACCGCGCTCGCGATTCGCCACGACGCGACCAGCGAAAAAGACATCGCGGCCGCGTACGAGCGAATCACAAATGAGCTCGGGCCAATCGAGATTCTGATCTACAACGGTGGGCGGCGGCCGATGGGCCGCCTGATGGAAACGACGCCGCAGGTTTTCGAAGAAACCTGGCGCCTGCATACGTTTGGCGCGTTCCTGTGGTCGCGGCAGGTGGTGCCGGCGATGCTTACGCGCGGCAGCGGCACAATCCTGATCACGGGTGCAACGGCGGGAATCAAGCCGTGGCCCAACTCGGCAGGATTCGCGCCCGCGAAGTTCGCCGTGCGCGGCCTCGCGCAAGTAATGTCGCGCGATCTGCATCCGCAGGGCATTCACGTCGCGTACGTCAACGTCGATGGCGGCATCGACATGCCGCTGCTGAGAAAGTTCCGGCCCGAGGCGAAGGCGGAGAATCTGCTGAACCCCGCCGCGATCGCGGACGCATTCTGGTACCTCGCGCATCAGGATCGCAGCGTCTGGAGCCACGAACTCGACATCCGGCCCTTCACGGAAAAATTCTGACGCTTGGTTCCCTCTCCTTTACCCTCTCCTGGGATAAGGAGAGGGACAGAAAACCTGGCCGCCGAGATTTTTCGGAGTTCTGATGTTTGGGGCGTCATCTTGACAACCAGTGAACGCAAAGGAAATCCAGACAGGAGCCTTCCGCAAATGCCGCAATACTCGACAATTCTCTACGAGGTGCGTGATAAGGTTGCGCATCTCACCCTCAACCGTCCTGAATCGGCCAATGCGCTCGGCCCCACCGTCGCCGCCGAAATGATGGATGCCGTAGTCCGCTCCGAAGACGATCGCGCGAACGTGCGCGCGATGGTCGTGACCGGCGCGGGCCGCTTCTTCTGCGCGGGCGCCGATCTCAAGGGCTTCTACACGCCCAACGACGGCCTCAAAAGCCGCGTCTCGGTTTTCCATGCCGTGCTGTCGCGCCTCGCACGCGCGGAGTTTCCGGTTATCGCGGCGGTCAACGGCGCCGCCGCAGGCGCCGGGATGGGACTCGCATGCGCCTGCGACATCGTGATCGCGGGCGAGTCGGCAAAGTTCGTGATGGCCTATTCGAAGATCGGACTCTCGCCCGACGGCGGCACGACTTACTTCCTGCCGCGCCGAATTGGGATCGGGCGCGCGATGGAACTGGTTTTTACCAATCGCAGTCTGTCATCGCGCGAAGCCCTCGAGTGGGGAATCGCCAACCGCGTCGTCGCTGACGCCGATCTTCAGAACGAGGCGCACACGTTCGCGGCCACGCTCGCGCAGGGACCCACGCGCGCTTACGGCGCTGCCAAAGAGCTTCTGCATTCGGGATGGACTGAAAGCCTCGAGAGCCAGGTCGACAAGGAGCTGCGCTCGATCGGCGCGATGGCGCGGACGCGCGATGCGCGCGAGGCGATCGCCGCCTTCGGCGAGAAGCGCGCGCCGGTTTTTACCGGAGAATAGTTCTTACCAGGTCAACTTGTTGTTGACGCGCGCGACACCATCGACCGACGACGCGACCTGGGCCGCGTGGTGTGCATCGGCCGCGGATCCAACCGCGCCGGTAATCGTCACGACGCTGTGGTCGCAGTCCACTACCACGGCGTGCCCGTTCGTCACGCCGTCATCCTTAAGTGCGACCTTTACCGCCGTGATCAGCATCGCGTCGTTGGCCTCCGTCGCGTCGGAGCCATATTGATGAACCGTGTTCGAATGCGCGTGTTCCGCTTCTGACGAATGTGACTGATAGCTGCTCACGACGGGCGAATCCTGTGCCGCGGGAGGCATCTGCTGCTGCGCCTCGATTGGTCCCGCCGGTATCGCGAGGTAGGCGCCGATCGCAGCGACGAGCGCGGCTACTGTGATAGCTGTGCTTCTGCCCAGGGTTTCGTATCTTGCCATGGCTCGCGTGACTCCACTCGGAGTGTGGTCTCGATTGTGGCGTTGCGGGGCGAAGAGCGGTGCTCTTCTCTTCGCCCCGCGAACACTCAGTCGTCAGGAGGAGAGGTTTTCGACTGAGCCGCCGTTATTGTGGGCTGACCGTGGTGGACTCGCTGTGGTAACTCGAAGTCGATTCCGAGCTCTGGCTGGTAGGCGAATATTCGCTGCTCGAAGAATCGCTGCGCTTCTCGACCGAGGTCGAGCTGCTGGTCGTCTCCGCCGGCGGTGGCGGGCTCACCACGACCTGCGGCGGCGGATTGACGATGACCTTGGGTGGCGGGTTCACCACTACCTGCTCGGCAGGCGCGGTCGGCACGTAAGCCGTTTCCTTCGTATTACTAACTTCCTTGCTCGCGCATCCCATCGTAAGTGCGGTGGCGGCCAGGGTAATTGCTGAAATAGCGACCAAACGCTTGATTTTGTTCATGACAATCGAACCTCCATCGGCGGGCATATTCAGCAGGGGTCGTGCCAGAAGATTTGCCCAATAAGTAAGGCCGGTCGGTAGACCGAGCCTACATCATGTAAAAATGACCGACTGAGTTTCACTGTTATTCCGCTTTGGCGCGGTTATTTCTCGAATTTGACCGCGCGATAATTGTGTGCGAGACGAATTGAGTAAGAGACTGCATTTTCCTGGAGTGACTGATGGATAATTCGCAGATGGTTGAGCTGCGTGAACGATTCAAAATCGACGGCGCCGTCCGTATTGAGCAGGCGCTCGACCGGGCTTCGCTGGCGATGGCTGAAGAGGCGTACAACTGGAGTCTCGCTAATCCAAGTCCGCATTCGTCGCAGTTCCAGGGCACCAAAGAGGCGCCCGACCGTTTCTACCAGGACCTGCTCAACGGCCAGGTGCTGACCGGCTATCGCCGGATGCTGGCGGAGTCGAGTGCTGCCGACGTCGTGGCTCAGCTCTGGGGATCGCCAAATGTATGGTTTTTCTACGAACAGGTATTTCTTAAAGAAGGCGGCGAGAGCCGCCGCACCCCGTGGCACCAGGACGCCTCTTACCTGCCGATCGAAGGCGAGCAGCTCGCCGTGATGTGGATTTCGTTCGAGCCGATCGTAAAGGAGGATTCGCTCGAGTTCGTGCGCGGGTCTCATCGCGGTACCCTCTACGACGGCTCGCGCTTCGAGCCCGGCGACGACACGGCGCCGATCTACGGTACGCTGCCGCGGCTGCCCAATATCGAGGCGGATCGCGACAAGTTTGACATCCTGTCATGGGCGGTGAATCCGGGGGACGTTCTGCTCTTCCATCCCGGGATGCTGCATGGCGGCGCGCCGACGCACGAGGGACGCCGCCGCCGAACGCTGTCGCTGCGCTTCTTTGGCGACGATGCCGTGTTCGTGCCGCGCCCCGGCAATCTCGGCCAGACCGGCGACGGCGCCGAGATGCGGTTTGGCGATATCACGCTGAAATTGAGGCCCGGCGAATCCTTTCGCCATCCGGCATTTCTCAAGGTGAGGCCCTGCTAACCGCAAATACTCGGAGGTAGCGACGATGACACTCGAAGAGCGCATCACGATGCTCGAGGATATCGAGGCGATCAAAAAACTGAAGGCCCGCTACTGTGCGGTGTGCGACGACGATCACAACACCAGCGAGATCACGAAGCTGTTCGCGCCCGACGGCATCTGGGAGGGCGACGGCATCGGCGCGCACAAGGGCCATGACGCGATCCGCGCGTTGTTCAAGGGCTTCCAGGAGCGCATCAGCTTTTCGCAGCACAACGTGATGAATCCGATCATCGAAGTGAGCGGCGATCGCGCCAAGGGCGCATGGTACTTCATGGGCCCGTTCACGTTCCGCAAAGGTAACCGCGCGGTGTGGTTAGCGGCGCGCTACGAAGAGGATTACGTGAAGCTCAACGGCGAGTGGAAGTTCCAGCATCTACGCGCAATCGGCAGGATGTCGGCGCCATACGAAAAAGGCTGGGCTGAGAAGCCTCCGGGCTGGGAGAAATAGGAAAAGAACTATTACCACGAAGGCACGAAGACACTAAGTCGGAAAGGTTTGATTAGAAAAGCCTCTGACTTTGTGTCTGGGTGCCTTTGTGGTTATTTCTTCCGATGCTGTTCCGATTCCGTGAATGCCGAGTACACGAGGGTGCGGAGTTCGCGGCGGATTGGGTAGGCGGCCGACGGCAGCAATTGCGTCATGAATATCGTGATCAGATCTTCGGCCGGATCGATCCAAAAATACGTCGATGCGGCGCCGCCCCAGAAGTAGTCGCCTGCAGTTCCCGGCAGCATCGTTTTGACCGTGTCGAGCGTGATTGCGAAGCCGAGGCCGAAGCCCACGCCGTTGTAAGTTACCTCGCTGAAGAGCGAGCGAGAGAGCGCGGGCAGATCCTTGCCGTCGGGGAGATGATTTCGCGTCATCAACTGGATCGTCTTGGGAGAAAGGATCTGCGCGCCATCGAGCGTGCCGCCGTTGCGCAGCATCAGGCAGAAGCGCAGGTAGTCAGCCGCCGTCGAGACCATCCCGCCGCCGCCCGAGAAAAGGCGTGGCGGCTTGAGGTACGCGCTCGCGGCCGCATCGTCGGTGAGCATCATGCCTCCCGAAGCCGTCGCGGTGTAGCAGGCCGCGAGGCGCGACTCGCTCCCGCCTCGGACGTGGAAACCGCTGTCGACCATCTTGAGCGGTTTGAAGATCCGCTGGCGCACGAAGTCGTCGAAGCTGTCGCCTGAAATTTTGCCGACCAGATATCCGAGCACGTCGGTCGAGAGCGAGTAGTTCCACGCGGTACCGGGCGAAAATTCGAGCGGCAAGTCTGAAAGCTGGCGGATCATATCGTCGAGCGTCGCCTCGCTCGGGCGCTCGCCGACGTGAAGCTTGCGATAGGCCGCATCGACGTTGGACACCTGCTGAAATCCGTAGGTGAGGCCGGAGGTATGGCGCAGCAGATCGATGATCTGCATTGGGCGCTCGGGGCGGCTCGTGCGGAAAGTCTCCATGAAGCCGCCGGCATAAACGCCGAGATTCTTCCATTCCGGAATGAAGCGATGAACGGGATCGTCGAGCGCGACGAGGCCCTGCTCAACGAGCATCATGAAGGCGACGCTCGTGATCGGCTTGCTCATCGAGTAAACGCGAAAGACGGTGTCCTCGCGAAGCGGCTTCTTGCGCTCGACGTCGGCTGCGCCGATCGTGGCGAGATGCGCGATCTCGCCGCGCCGCGCAATGAGGATCAGCGCGCCGGGGATCTTGCCGCTATCGATGTAACGCGCCTTGATGAACTGATTCAGCGTGTCGAGCCGCGCCGCCGAGAGTCCAACCGATTCGGGTTTACTCATGATACGTCTCCCTTCGTGCACTGGCCGTTCAGAAGAGAGTGTAGATGAATGGGGCGACGGCTGAGAACTGGGCGAGAATTACCAGCACACCCACGATCAGCAGGACCGCGATCGCGGGAGCCAGCCAGAACTTCTTCTCTGCCTTCATGAAGCGCCAAAGATCGCGCAGCAGATCCAACATCAGAACGGCATCTCCATGGTCTCGCGAGCCCGCTTGCGGCTTGGCACGCGATAAGTTTCCGCGTCAGGCTCGAATTTGCGGCTGATCGGATCGCGGCCGAACGCTCGCATCAGCAGCCCCATCGGCAGAATCACGACAAAGAAAAGAAGCGTCAAGATGATGCGGCTGTTGATCCAGCCGAGCACGATGCCGATGCGGGTCCAGATCCAGTGCACGTAGTAGAGCGAGCGCGGATAGACGAGTGCAGGAATCGCGAGCGCGATCGCGATCACCCACGGCCACGCCGGAAATCGATGATGCCGCAGGGCGGGGAAGGCCAATCCGAAAATCGCGACGAAGAGCGCGCCGGTCAGGAGGCCGAACGATCGCAGCTCGGAGTCGGTCGCGGTCTTCTGCTCGTCAATCAAGCGGGAAGTCCTTCTGCCATCCGGGGTCCTGCTCGCGATGCGGCTGCTTGCGCTTGTCGAGCAGGAAATTTTCGATGACGAGATAATCCATCTCGGTGCGCATGAAGCATCGATAGGAATCTTCCGGCGCACATACGATCGGCTCTCCGCGCACGTTGAACGACGTGTTCACCAGCACGGCGCATCCGGTCCTGTCGCGGAAGCGCGTCAGTAATTCATGGAAGCGCGGATTAGTCTCGCGATGCACGGTCTGCACGCGGGCGGAGTAGTCGAGATGCGTCACCGCGGGAATCGTCGAGCGCGGAACGTTGAGCCGCTCGATGCCGAAGAGCTGCTCCTGCTCGGGCGTCATCGGAATCCTGAGCCTCTCTTTCACGGGAGCCACCAGCATCATGTAAGGGCTCGGGCGATCGAGATCGAAATAGTTGGATACTTCTTCGGCAAGCACCACCGGCGCGAACGGGCGGAACGATTCGCGATACTTGATCTTGAGATTCATGACGGACTGCATCCTGGTGCTGCGCGGATCGCCGAGAATCGAGCGTGCGCCGAGCGCGCGCGGACCAAATTCCATGCGCCCCTGCGACCATCCGACGACACTCTCGGCGGCCAGCAGATCGGCCACGCGCGGAACGAGGTCCGCATCGTCGAGGCGCTCGTAAACCGCGCCGAGCGCGTCGAGCGAAGCGCGGATCTCGTCGTCATTATACGCAGGACCGAGATACGACCCATGCATCGCATCGTCTTCGCGAACCGAGCGCGGCTGCTCGAGATACTGGTACCATCCCGCGAGCGCGGCGCCGAGTGCACCGCCCGCATCTCCCGCCGCGGGCTGAATCCAGAGGTCGCGATACGGCCCTTCGCGCAGGATGCGGCCGTTGGCGACGCAATTGAGCGCGACGCCGCCCGCCATGCAGAGATAATCGGTGCCCAGCTCGCGATGCACAGTGCGAGTGAGCCGCAGCACCGCCTCCTCGGTCACTTTCTGAATCGACGCCGCGAGATCCATCTCGCGCTGGCCGAGCGGACTCTCAGGCTTGCGCGGCGGACCGCCGAACAGCTCGTCGAAGTGACTGTTAGTCATCGTGAGGCCGGTCGCGTAATCGAAGTAGCGCATGTTGAGGCGAAAGGTGCCGTCGGGCTTGAGATCGATGAGCTCGCGCAGCATGACATCGACGTACTTGGGCTCGCCATACGGCGCGAGTCCCATCACCTTGTACTCGCCCGAGTTCACCTTGAAGCCGGTGTAGTAGGTAAACGCCGAGTAGAGCAGGCCGAGCGAATGCGGAAAATCGACCTCCCATTGCGGAGTGAGGCGATTGCCCTCGCCGAGCCATACTGTAGTTGTCGCCCATTCGCCGACGCCGTCGAGGCAAACTACCGCGGCGCGCTCGAACGGGCTTGGAAAAAATGCCGACGCGGCGTGCGCCTGGTGATGCTCGGTGAAGCGAAGCGGCGGCAGCGCCGATTTGCTGCACTGGCCGAGCGCGGCGAGCTCCTTGCGCAGGAGCGATTTAAGATAGAGCTTTTCCTTGAGCCACACCGGCATCGCGGTGGCGAACGATCGCAGACCCTTGGGAGCGTAGCCGAGGTAGGTTTCGAGCAGGCGATCGAACTTGAGCAGCGGCTTATCGTAAAAAACGACGTCGGTGAGATCTTTGACGCCGATGTTCGCAGTCTTGAGGCAGTAGGCGGCCGCCAGATGCGGAAAGCGGGCGTCGAATTTCTTGCGCGTGAAGCGCTCTTCCTGCGCCGCCGCGGCGATTTCGCCATCAACGACAAGAGCTGCGGCGCTGTCGTGATAATAGGCCGATATGCCCAGAATCCTTCGAGTAGTCACGAATCGATGAAGCGCGGCGCTGGGGCCGCCGCCACGATGGTATTAGAAGGATCGTGCGCGCGCCAGTTAGGTCGCGCGCCCCAAATCGGCGGCGTATAAAAGGTAGCGCCAAGGATAGCGCATGCCCCGAGCCCGGTCCGTCACTTACGCCCTGATAACGATTCTTGTCGGGATTCTCTTTGCGGCGGCGATTGCCGAGCTTGCGCTCCGCGCCGTCGGCTATTCCGATCCAACCTTCTACCTGCCAGACGCCCAGCTCGGATGGGTACTGCGGCCGAATTCGCATGGATGGTTCAAGGACGAAGGGAGCGCGTATTTCCAGGTCAACGCCGCCGGGCGTCACGATGAAGACGTTGCGACGAGCAAACCTCCGGGCACGTTTCGAATCGCGGTGCTGGGCGATTCTTTCACCGAGGCCAAGCAGGTTCCGATCGAGCAGAACTTCTGCTCGCTGATCCAGAACGGACTGAGTCATTGCGATGCGCTTCACGCATCGCGCGTCGAGGTGCTGAACTTCGGCGTCGCCGGATACGGCACGACGCAGGAGCTGCTCCAGATGCGCGAGCGGGTTTGGCAATACTCGCCGGACATGGTGATGCTGGCGTTCTTCGTCGGCAACGATGTCTTCGACAATTCCGCTCCGCTGGGAGCCAATCTTCAGCGGCCGTTTTTCGTGAAAAAGAACGGCGCCTGGACGCTCGACTACTCGTTTCACGAGCTGCGCCACTACAGGAAGGCTGTCGCGCGGGTGCATTCGTTCGGAACTTTCCTGCGCGACCATCTGCGCGTTGTGCAACTGATGGAGCAGGCGATACGCGGGCTCCATCAACTTGGCGATCGCAATAGTGATGACACGGCGTCGCAGCCGGCCGGGCCGCCGCTCGACAAACCCGCGACATCACCTCAACTGAAAGATGCGCTCGACGCGACTTACTACGCGCTCGACACGATGAACCAGGAAGTACGCGCGCATGATGCTCGCTTCCTGATGGTGATCATCGAGAACCCGATGCAGGTGAATCCTGATCCGGCGGTGCGCGCGGCCCGGATGCGTCAACTCGGCATTACCGACGAATTCTATTTCGAAGAGCAGCTCGCGTCATTCGCTCGCGATCACGGGTTCCAAGTGCTGAGCCTTGCCCAGCCGTTCCAGAAATATGCCGACGAGCATCACGTCTATCTTCACGGCTTCGCCAACACGGCATTCGGCAGCGGCCACTGGAATCGCGAAGGTCACGCGCTAGCGGCGGAGCTCATAGAAAAAAAGACCTGCGAGATGCTCGCGGCGCCGGTGCAGTCGCCGGCACAATCTTCAAATTGAAATTCCACTAATTGCCGAGCGCGGGGAGCGAAAGTTGGCTGCCGCTTACTGTCGCCCCGAGAGCAAGGTCTCCTTGGGCTTCGTCGAAGGACTCAACAACTAGCTTCGCGTCATTCAGCGCCTTGCCTACAAGCTGCGCGACGAGGAACATCGACTGAGGTCCCGACCTGTATTTTGCTCAAGCTCTGAGGTCGCCGGCACGCGCCCGCGGGCCCGGTGCTTACCAACACCCAGCCCCCCCGCGTCGCCTAGCTCGTTGCCGGCCCGCGCCGCGCCCGCCCACTCCCCAACGCGCGGAATCGTCAAATCTGCGGAAGAGGCGAAAAACTCACAAAGGGAAGAAAGCCATGGAAGAATGCGATCTCTTCGTGCTGGGCAGCGGCACTGGCGGCAAAATTCTTGCCGGGACATTCGCACAAAAGGGACAACGCGTGATTGCGATCGAGCGCAAATACGTTGACCGGTTCGTGCCCGAACATCGCGTGCCTGCCCAGCAAGAACATCATCCACAGCGCCAAGGTTGCCTCGTTCTTTTATCGCAGCAACGAATTCGGCATCAGCAAAGAGAATGTTCGCATCAACATGGCAGCCGTGCGTGAGCGCAAGCGCAAGATGGTGACGCACGTTGTCGACGTTTTTCGCGACCACTACTTAACCAAGAGTGGCGCGGAACTGGTGATGGGCACAGGATGCTTCATCGGCCCGAAAACCATCGAAGTTGCCTTGAACGACGGCGGGACACGCACGTTCCGGGGTAAAATTGTAGCCATCAATACCGGCTCGCGCGCCACGATTGAGCCAATTCCGGGATTGGCCGAGGCGAAGCCGCTGAGCCACATCGAGGCACTTGAACTTGATCACATCCCGAAACACCTCTTGGTTCTGGGCGCTGGTTATGTCGGACTCGAACTTGCCCAGGCCTTCCGCCGTTTCGGTGCCGAGGTCACGCTGATCGACCGCAATGGCCGCCTCGCGCACAACGAAGACGAAGATGCCTCGCAGGCAGTGGAAGAATTGTGCCGGGATGAAGGCATCACCGTCGTCACGAATGCAAAAATAACCCGCGTCGAGGGCAACTCCGGCGATTGGATCAGACTCCTCGGCTCGCGCAACGGAGCCGACCTTTCTCTGAAAGGCACCCACCTGCTGGTAGCCGCAGGACGTACGCCCAATACGAGCGGCATCGGCCTCGAAAAGGCGGGCGTGGAGACTACAGACCGCGGCTACGTGAAGGTGAACGAGCGGTTGCAGACGACCGCCGAGGGTGTTTTGGGCCATTGGAGATTGCGCTGGAAGCCCACAGTTCACGCATATCTCAACCGATGATTTCAGGGTTGTGAGTGACAACATCGCCGGCGGCAATCGTGTGACGACCGGCCGACAGGTTCCGTTCTGCATGTTCACCGACCCGGAATTGGCCCGTATCGGGCTCAACGAAACGGAGGCCAAACGGCGCGGCATCGCTTATCGCGTTGCCAAGTTGCCCGTGGCTGCCGTCCTTCGCGCGATGACGATTTCTGAAACGCGCGGATTTATGAAGGTGTTGATCGAAGCGGAAAGCGACCGCATCCTCGGATTCACCATGTTTGGCACCGGTGCTGGAGACGTTATGG
>Ga0335073_10011709_pt1 | contig 12323 bp, 11 predicted proteins | sample Lox_Sample_22_FD_207093 | JGI IMG/M metagenome (GOLD analysis project Ga0335073, IMG submission 207093) | Soil microbial communities from Loxahatchee National Wildlife Refuge, Florida, United States - Lox_Sample_2.2 | ecosystem: Environmental > Terrestrial > Soil > Wetlands | place: USA... | reverse complement strand
GGCTCTGCGTTCTCGACCGGGGGCGATGTCAGCGAATTCGGCCAAGCGCCTTCCCCACTGGCGGCGCGCTGGATCCGCTTCCGCCGTGACGTCTGGGGGCGACTTCGCGGTCTCGCGATTCCGACCATTGCAGCCGTCCACGGCTTCACCGTCGGTGGCGGCCTCGAGATGGCACTGCTCTGCGACATCGCGATTGCTGGGCGCAACACGCGTTTTTGCTTGCCCGAAACCGGCCTCGGCATGATTCCCGGCGTAGCCGGAACGCAAACCGCGACCCGCCGCCTGCGGCTTGGGTGGGCTCTTGATCTATGTATTACCGGCCGTTGGATTGACGCCCGCGAGGCTTTGTCTATAGGTTTGGTCGCCGAAGTCGTGCCGAACGGATCGCTTGACCGCTCGGCCCATGCCTTGGCCCTTAGGCTTGGACGGTTGCCACGCGCTGCCGTGGCCGCCGCCAAGCTCGCCGTGTGGGAAGGGCTTGAGCTGCCGCTCGCCGACGGTTTGGATCTCGAGGCTCGGCTAGCCGAGCGTCTGCAAAGAATATATTTGGCGGATCAATAGCCCCGCCGTGCGCATCAGGCCGCGCAGGAGGTAACTGGACCTGTGAACACTATCAACTTCATCAGCATCCCGGGTTCGATTGTACCCGAGCAGGAAGTTCTCGTTTTTGGCGAAAATCGCCTGACCTACGCCGACCTAAACGATCTGGTTGCGCGCCTTAGTACAGTCTTCAAAAGGCTTGGCCTGAAGCAACGCGATGTGCTGGCAATCCTCGATACTAATTCCCATCTCTATGTGGGCGCTTACTATGCCGCGGCTAAAGCTGGCCTGACCTTTCTACCGCTCAATTACCGCGCTAAGGAAGCCGAGCTCGAGTATATGATCAATACGGCCGGCACCAAGGTGCTGTTGGTAGGCGACCGCTACATTGATTTGATTAATAGTCTCAAAGACAAGCTGCCCGGCGTGCGCTTTATCGCGGTCGGCGCCGGCGACGGCAAGCTGCCTGAACTTGCCAAACTCGCCGCCGATGCTGAACCTGACGAAACTGACGCTGACATTGAGGAAGAAGACGTTTCGGTCCTGATGTACACGAGCGGCACGACCTCGCTTCCCAAGGGCGTGATGCTGAGCTTCCACGACTTCACGGCCTACGTCACTGCAAACGTTGAGATGGCGGACGGCACCGACAAGGGCGTTTTCTTAGTGTGCGCGCCCTTCTACCACATCGCCGGGACCACGGCGATGATGACCAATCTGTGGGCCGGCCGCAAAATGATCGTGATGCCTCAGTTCGAGGCCCGCTCATGGCTCGAATTAGAGGCCAAAGAACACGTTACGCATGCCTTCGTCGTCCCAACCATGATGAAACAGTTGCTCGACGATCCCACCTTTCCAAAGACTGATTTTTCATCGCTGACCAATCTCGCCTACGGTGGCGCTCCGATGCCCATCGCGGTCATCCGCCGCGCGATTGAGGCCTTCCCGAAAACAGTGGGCTTCGTTAACGCCTACGGCCAGACCGAGACGACCTCTTCGCTTACGATTCTTGGCCCCGACGACCATCGCATCAGCGGCTCGTCAGAAGAAGTCGAGCTCAAGCTGAAGCGGCTCAATTCTATAGGCAAACCGCTCCCCGACGTCGAAATCAAGGTGCGCGACGACGACAACCAGTTCCTTCCAGCCGGAGAAGTTGGCGAGATTATCATCCGCACTCCGCGTATCATGAAGGGCTACGCTGGCCGCAAGGACGATATGGCGCTCGCTGATGGTTGGCGCGCGACCGGCGACCTCGGCTGGGTTGACGAAGAGGGTTATGTCTTCTTTGCCGGGCGCAAAGACGACATGATTATTCGCGGCGGCGAGAATATCGCACCTGCAGAGATCGAAACTGTGCTGATGAGCCATCCGGCCGTCGAGGAAGCCGCGGTCATCGGCATTCCCTCGGTCGAATGGGGCCAGACCGTCAAGGCGTACGTCGTGTTGCGACCCGGAGAAAAGGCCGACGCCAAAGATATTCAGGATTTCTGTCGGACGCGCTTGGCCAGTTTCAAGCGTCCGGAGTCGATTGAGTTCATCGACGCGTTGCCGAAAAACGCCCTCGGCAAAATCCTGCGCAAAGAGTTGCACGCGCAGAATCAGGCTCAAGCTTGATTCCGAATTCGCAAGGATAAGAGGCACGCGCGAGCTCTGCTGATTCCAATCGAAGCCAGACAAACGGACTCGAATCGTGGCAGATACGAACAAGCGCTCGCGCCGTAAGGACGCCACCAGACAGTCCCGTAATGGCCGCAGTGGAAGTTCCAAGCGCGCAACGCAGCTTGAGAGTGTTGTTTCGATTGCTCGGGACGAACATCACATTCTCGCGACGCTCGACTGCGCCGCTTCGGGCAAACGCGTTACAGCCCGGATGGCGCAACAACTTCTCGAATTGGCCGAGGACGCTGAGGACGATCCGACCGTCTATGCACTGATCATCACAGGATCCGGTAACACCTTCTGCGCTGGTTTCGAGCCTGAGGTTGATCCGCGACTGGTCGAGACCCTCGCGCTGGTCTCCAAGCCGACGCTCGCGCTGATCAACGGAGATGCGATCGATGAAGGCCTCGAACTCGCTATGGCCCTCGATCTGCGCGCCGCCGCCCCCTCATCGCGCTTCGCCCTGACCCAACTGGAGCGAGGCAGACTCCCATGTTTCGGCGGTACGCAACGTCTCCCGCGCCTGATCGGTGCGGCCCATGCCCTGCGCATGATTCTCACCGGCATCGCACTAGATGGCCGCGAAGCGATGCGCCTTGGACTCGTTACCTACCTCGCAAAAGATCGCACCGATCTTAAACGGCTCAGTGGCGAAATCATCGCGACGCTTACGAGTCGTGGCCCGCTCGGTACCCGGATGGTTAAAGACGCCGTCAGGAATGGTTATGATATGACCTTGGATCAGGGCATCAGGCTTGAAGAAGATCTCTATGCCTTGCTACAAACCACTGCCGACCGCGCCGAAGGCGTCCGCGCCTTTCTCGAAAAGCGCAAGCCGCTTTTCAAAGGCGCGTGATTTAAATATCGACTGAGGAGTGCTCGTACCTTAATGGCTAATCAACTTGGCAAAGTTTACATCTGTAGCAAATGCTCTTCGCAGGTAATCGTGACAAAAGGCGGCACGGGCCAGCTCAAGTGCTGCGGCGCCCCAATGGATCAAAAGAAGTAATTTGGCCGGCAGCGAAGTTTTTCGTCATTGGCTCATGAGTTGATTTGAACCAGCGCCTCGAGGCTGTCGGCTGGAGCTATGTTTAGAATAACCCTCAGCTTTGATAACGGCCCCGAGCCAGGTGTTACGCCGCAAGTTCTCGATCAACTCGAGGCGCGCGGCATCAAGGCGGCTTTCTTTGTCGTCGGGGAAAACCTCGCCGACCGCGCGCGTATGCGTCTGGCCGAACGGGCGCACGCGGAAGGACACTGGATTGGCAACCATACGCTCACGCATAGCGTGCCACTCGGGCTGCGGCGCGATCGCGGCGGCGCAACCTTCGAGATTTGCCGTACCCAAAGGGCGCTCGGCGGCTTGGCTCATCCTGATCGCCTGTTTCGTCCGTTTGGCGGCGGTGGCCAATTGGGCAAACTGCTGCTGAATCAAGAGGCTCTGAATTGCCTCACCGATGGCGGCTACACCTGCGTCCTCTGGAATTGCGTCCCTCGCGATTGGGAACAACCCGACGCCTGGGTCGACCGCGCGCTCGCCGAATGCCAATCGTGTCCATGGAGCCTTGTCGTGCTGCACGACCTCCCTACCGGGGCAATGCGTCATCTGCCGCGTTTTCTCGAGGAAGCGAGCCAGGCTGGCGCGGAGTTTGTGCAGGAGTTTCCGCCAGAATGCTTGCCGATTCGCCGCGGCACCCCCGCGATGCTGCTCAGCGATTACGTGCAAGGCCTAGATTGAAAGCCCTGCGGCCACATGCGCTCGACCGGTGCCGACGCGGCCGCCCTCGCCATCTCACGGCGCCTTTGATTAGAGTATCGCGCAATCTGTCGTTGTCTGCATTAAAGGGGATTTGGTGTGTTAGGAACTATTATCGCCGGCCTGATCGCCGGATGGCTCACTGGCAAGCTGATGCGCGGACGCGGCTACGGCGTCCTCATGGATATTCTGCTCGGTTTGGTCGGTGCGGTTATCGGCCGTGCAATTTTCGCCCGTCTGGGCGTGTTCGTCTACGGTGGGATCGGCTTTATCGCGATGGCTGTGGTCGGAGCCGTCATCCTCGTCGCGATCATCCACCTGATCCGCGGCCCTGACCGCCGCTACGTCTAAACCGTCGCAATCGCATTCTTAGGCAGGTCTCCAACCGAAATTCATATCGCGTTGAAGCCTTCGCGGCTAAACAAGACGCGATTTTCGCCGAGTCGCTCGCGCAAGGCCTTGAGCAGTGCTGTCTCCGCTCCCGGCAAAAACCATTCGGCGTACCCCAGGCGCTCGTAGAACCCGCCCATCCCCAACGACCGTGACCGGCGTCCCTTCGCGCCGTCACCATCGAAATAGGTGTCGACTATCACGCGGTCCGCCGCTTCTTCAGCGATCGCTGCAAAATGCTCAGAGTCGTTTGGCATCATCGGCGCGATTGCCATCTGCGTGGAGATCCCTGCTGCGCGGAGCCGGCGCATAGTGGAGATGCGGCGACTCACTGAGGGCGATGTAGGTGTAATCGTGCGGCGAACGCGATCGTCGTCCGTCTCCAGCGTGATGGACACAATCGCTTGGGGGCGGAGCAGCCCGATCAAATCGATATCACGTTCAATCATCGGACTCCGCGTCTGGATCAGCAGTCGTCGCGGCGGATAGCGCACCAATACTTCCAAGACCTGTCGCGTAAGGCCGAGCCGCCGCTCCCATCCTTGGTACGGATCCGTCGCGCTCGACATGAAGATCGCGGTATCGGCCAACCGGCCTTTCGCAGCAAGACTTCTCAATTCCACTTCGAGCCGCTCCGGCAAATCGATCTTCGCGAGTACCCACTCGCCCCATCCGCCGGGATGGGCTCGCGCAACCGGTAGCGCGCGAACGTAGCAAAAGGGACAACCTCCGGCTGATCCGAATGCGCATCCGATGTACGGATTCAGGCTAAACCCAAAGCGTTCGAGGAAACCGCCCGTTGGCGTCAACGCGCGCCCGGCTTGCCGCATCGAATAATGGCGCACGGTCAATTCATATCCCGTCTAGCAAGGCTTGCCGATTGTAGCTTCGGAGTTGACAGAAGTGGGGTGATGCGGCCACAGTTTATTCTATGAAACGGATTGTAATCGGCGGCTTGGCGGCTATCGTGATATTCGCAACTCCGATCGTTTCCTACGCGCAACAGCAATGGGGCCAGGGCGATCTGGACATGGAGTATGATGCCCAGGGGCCACCGCCTTATAACGACGTCGAAAACGGCCAGGTGCTGCAGATTGCCAGCTACCTTGTAATGCCGGTGGGATGGTTGCTGGAACACGGCGTCACCCGCCCTTTGCACGACCTTGCGACCAATTCAGCGGCTGCGCCGATTCTGAGCGGCGACACCGAAATCAAAAATTTCGGCGAGTCTTCCAATGCGAACCTGTTACCACCTGATACCTTCCGGCCGTTTCAGATGCCTGCGAATCCCACCCAGATGGACACAGGGGCTGGTCCGTTGGTAACAGCCAACACCAACTCTGAAAGTCCGATTCTGCCGCCCGTAACTTACGGTCAGACCGTAGCGACTCAAACCACAACCACTACGATCGCGAACCCTTACCCGAATACGACCCGGCAGGCCGTCATCCATTAGTGTCGCGGGCCGCGTTTTGTGGTCCAGCAGCTTAAAGAGCGACTCTCCCCGCGAGTCGCTCTTTGCTTAAAGTTCACCGCTTCAGAAAGTCTTCCTAAGCGACCAATCCAGCTGATCGCGCCCAACGGTATTTTGCTCCTAGCACCGCGACTGGCTTCTCGGTCGTGTACGGATAGGCCGGGATCCCGTGATCGAACAGGTACTCGCTCGCCTTCTCAACTTCGACATCACCGACCAGCGAAGCGACCACCGGCTTGTCGATTCCGCTGCGGCGTGCTTCTTCGACGGCCTCTGTCGCAAGCTTCGCGAACACCATCGGCGGGGTGATGATCGTATGCCAGTAGCCCAGAATCAGCGCGTGGATCCGTGGATCACTCAGGCCCAGCCGGATTGTGTTTTGATAGGTCGTAGGCGGTTCGCCGCCAGTAATATCAACCGGGTTGCCCGCCGCGCCAAACGGTGGAATGAATTTGCGGAACGCGGCATCAAGATCAGGCGGCATCGCCATCAGCTTCAGGGCATTGTCGACGCAAGCGTCTGACAACAGCACGCCCGAACCCCCTGCCCCAGTGATAATCAGAACATTTTCGCCTTTCGGGGTCGGCAGAATCGGCAGGCATCGTGCGAATTCGAGCATATCGTTGAGGCTCATCGCCCTGACGACACCGCTTTGGCGCAAAACGTCGTCGTAGATTCGATCATTCCCGGCCAAGGCCGCGGTATGGGATGCCGCAGCCCGCGCACCCATCGCCGTTCTTCCGGCCTTGAGCACGATCACCGGCTTCTGCCTCGAGACCCGCCGCGCGACCTCCGCAAAAGACCGTCCGTCTTTCAGATCCTCTACATGCATCGCGATGACCTGGGTGTTCGGATCTTGCTCGAAGAAAGTCAGCAGGTCGTCCTCGTCGATATCCGACTTGTTACCAAGCCCGACGATCGCCGACACTCCCATTCGCGCCGACCGGCTGAAGCCAATAATCGCCATGCCTACACCGCCGCTTTGCGACGACAGCGCAGCCTTACCCTTAACGTCGTACGGCGTGCAGAACGTCGCACAGAGATTCTTGTGGGTGTAGTAGAAGCCGTAGATATTCGGCCCCATCAGCCGCACATTGTATTCTAGCGCAACCCCGACAATCTGATTCTGCAGGTCAACATTGCCGGTCTCAGCGAAGCCTGACGGAATCAGCACTGCCCCTGGGATAGCTTTTTCGCCGCATTCCTTCAGCGCTCCTGCGACCAGTGGCGCCGGAATCGCGAATACCGCAACATCAACCGGCCCCGGAACATCCTTAACGCTCTTGTAGGCCTTCTTGCCAAGAACTTCGGCCACTTTCGGATGGATCGGATAAATCTCGCCCTGGTAGCCCCCGTTGATGAGATTCTTCATCACAGAGTTGCCAATCTTGCCGTCCTCGGGCGAAGCGCCAATCACAGCAACCGCATTGGGCTGCATGATGCGGGTCATCGAGCACAGAATCTCTTGCTGCGTCGGCCGGTACCGCTCCCTGGGCGCTGCAAAATCGACGATTACGCGTACGTCGGCAGCCGTTGCCCCATCCTTGCGGGCAAAGACGGGATTCAGATCGAGTTCCTGGATTTCTGGGAAGTCGGCGACCAATTCGGAAACCGCGACGATAATTCTCGCCAGTGCCTCGCGGTCAACCGCATCGCCGCCGCGGACGCCTCGCAAAATCTCGGCCGCCGCGATCCCGTCGATCATCGACAGCGCTTCATCCCTCGTTGCCGGTGCGAGACGAAAAGTCACGTCTTTCAGCACCTCGACCAGAATCCCCCCGAGGCCGAACGCTGCTACTTTGCCGAAGCTCGGATCGGTGAGCGCCCCAACGATCACCTCGACCCCGCCGCTCAGCATCGCCTGGATTTGCACGCCATCTATCGCCGCATCAGCATTGTATTTACGAGCGTTGTAGACAATCGATTCGTAGGCGGCCTCGGCCTCGTGCGCGTTCTTGACCCCCACGACTACGCCCCCAGCCTCGGTCTTGTGCAGGATATCGCGTGAGACGATCTTCATGACTACTGGGTAACCGATCTGATCGGCTAGCCGGCCGGCGCCATCCCCCGAAACCGCTAACGCCTCTTTTGGCACCGGTATCCCATAAGCGTCGCATAGCGCCTTGGCCTCGGCTGGAGCCAAGCTCGTCCGCTTCTCCGCCTTGGCGCGATCTAATACTTCGCGCACCACTGCCTGCTTGCTACTCATGAAAACCTCCCGGACGCTTGCCGCCACCCAATCGCCATGGACAAACTCATCCATAATCGCCCTGATTCTCCCGGGTGGTCACCCCGCAAGCCTCAGCCGCCTTGAGTTTGCGTACGCCCTATGCGCTAATGAGCGCGAAGCCACAACCCTAACGCCGGTGGCGCGAGTTCGTCAATTCTCAAGCGTATTCTACTTTCTTACCGCAGGAGCGGTTGCTATGGTTGAAAAGACGATTGAACTGGTCGGGATTTCGTCCAACTCGATAGAAGACGCCGTCCAACTGGCCTTAGCGCGGGCTGGCGTGACCATTTCGGGCATTCACCACGCCCATGTCGAGGATATTTCGGCGATTGTTGATAACAACTCAGTTACCAAATGGAGGGTTGCACTAAAGGTATCCTTCCTGGTCAAAGATCAATTGCACGAATGACGCGTACCTTGTCTCGCCGGACTGCGTAAACGAACCCACGCGGCCGGTAGACGGGGTCCCGGAGGGGAAGCGGCATGCACCGGATCGACCATCATGGCGATCACGGAGCCCTGTACCGCTTCCGTTGAAAGGCCCTGCTTATGTCAGCGAAAGTAGTTGAAGTTCATCCAGGTATCTACGAGATTTTCCTGCCGCTCCCGATGCGGCCCACCATTGTCAACGTCTGGTTGATCGATTGCCACGGCGCATGGGCATTAGTCGATACCGGCATGAACACGCCGGAGAGTTTTGCCACTCTCGAAGACGCCTTTCGCCAAGTCGGCACCCGCCTCGAAGATCTGGACCTTCTTATCGGAACGCATCACCACGTCGATCATTTCGGCACCTCGGGACGCATCAAGAAAGTCAGCAACGCCACCACATTGCTGCACCCATCCGAAGTCGAGCGCGTCAACCGGATGCTCACCCTCGGGCCGATTTCGATGCAGCCTGAAGCTCAAAAGTTCTTTAATCGCCACGGGTTTCCAATAGAGAAATATCCAATCGAAGGGATGCGCCCGGCCTGGATGGGTAGCGATATGTACAATCCCCTGCCCAACCCGGACAAGTTCCTCACCGACGGTGACATTATTTCGCTCGGCGATCGGAAAATCGAAATCATCTGGACGCCGGGACACGCGCCCGGTCACTGCGTCGTCTATCTACGCAAAGAGAAAGTGCTGATCGTTGGCGACCACATGCTTCCGAAGATTACACCGCATGTCGGCGTCTACCCGTCGGGCCCCGGCAACCCGCTCGGCGACTTTATCGACTCCCAGATGAAGGTACAGAACTTCGACGTCGAAATGGTCCTTCCTGCCCACGGTGGCATCTATAACGATCATCGCTACCGGGCCAACCAGCTCATCGAGCATCATCGCTACCGGGAGGCCGAAATGCTCGATCTCATCAGGCGCAAACCGCTATGCGCATTCGATATCGCAGCGCAAATCTTCGGTGACGAAGAACGGCCCATCTTCCATGTGATGGCCGCTACGTTCGAGACCCTCGCCCACCTGGAACTCGCCTGTGTCGAAGGACGCGCACGCCGGACGGAACGTGAAGACCGCACGGTTTACCAGGCAGCTTAGACGCTGAATTGCCGTTCATTCACGCAATCGCCCGATGCTTGAGCAGCAGGCGATTGCGCGCGTCCGCGTCCAAAACGTTGCTTCCACAGCCATCATCAAGCGGAAGACCGATGGATACCTGCCCGCGCCACTCGGAGATTACGGGATTGTTACGACGGTTCGGCGGGTGGGGTTTTGTCACCCCATTTACCCGTCCGATCCGCCGGTCTAATGCTTAAAAGAAGGGCAGGATGCCTAAACGATGGCGTTCAAATCGCCTGTGACACCCGCTTGCTATGACGCGTTGGAGCGCTTATCCGGCCACTCCGTACCACTGGAGAGCGCCGTGCAAGCCTACGGGTTGATACTCCCGCCAACTGCTGATTACGCCATTCTTTGAGGCCCGAACGTAGGAAGCTGGGCTCGATCCCCAAGGTCTCGCAGACCGTCGCGAACGAGAACGGACCGTCGCCCTCCTCGCCGCAGAGCCATTGCTCGGCCTCGTTAAATAAGCGTTTTCTCGGGCCATTTTTGGCATCGGCGTTATTCTGAAAGCACCTTAGTGCGTCCTCCAACACCGCCATCATCAAGCGCTTGACCGGTGCCATCGCGCTGTCATCGCGCCTCGAATCATAATATTGCTCGGGCGTGAGGACGTCAGGAACGAAGATTGATCCAAGTACGCCGTTTTCCCATTCCATAGTATTCGAGTAGCTCACTTTCTAAGGTTGCGACCGCCAGCACCGCCACCGTGTGCGTCTCGGTGTCAGCTGCTGGGTTTATAAGCAACGACTGTGCCGCTGTGTTACGAGCCTAGTAAGTCGAGCGGTAAAATAGACTACTCAGACGCCAAAGTCCAGCTTTTTCCCCAGCCGTCCACTCGTTCAGCCTTTTCTGTCTCGCTTTCGTCAAAGCTTCTCACCCCTTGAGCGAAAGCGCTTGATTGCGATCGCCATTTTTTCGGCTAGCTATACCAATCTGAGACATGCCGAAATCTTGGCACCTGCTAACATGCCGATGCTTGCCTGGCAGGATGACCGGCGTTTTAACTTTTGATGTGTTCTGATGAATCCCCTCTAGGGCCGGATTCTCGATTCGAGCGGTATTATTGCAAGGGCCCCGAGGTTCCGCCTGCACCCCCTCCGCCGGGGCCAAGCTTACGCTCTTCCAGTTTAAAGGTAAGCACATCAATAAGAGTGCTCGCCCGATTACTCAGCGCTTCCAGCAGCGTCTGCTTCTCGATTGGCGAAACGTCGAGGTGAAAGCAAATGTAATTGATTAGATCAATGCCGCGCAGTCCGCGCTGATCGACCAACGAACGCCAGACGTCATTGGCCGATTCACCGAGGAAGCCGACCAGCAGCTCCCGCAAAGTCAGCATCTCAGCATCACTCAAGCCGCTATCCGCCTCCGCTGGCGGCATCCAAGTCACGCGGGCCTGACGAAACGAGCGTTCGCGAATCTCCTGCTCGATCGCGAACTCGCCGACCCCACCCAGGATCAGGTTGAAACGGCCGTCCGGCAATCTCACCAACTCCTCAATATGACCCGCGCATCCCATGCGGAAGACGTCAGGGTACCCATAGTAGTCCCGTTCCCACGGCCCCTTAAGCAGCATCATGCCGATAGTCCCGTGGCCGTCAGCGACATCGGCCACCATCTCGCGATAACGCGGCTCAAAAATATGAAGTGGAACCCTCACGCCCGGAAACAGCACGAAATTGGGCAAGGGAAAGAGCGGGATAATGTGCGGGCGGTCGGCCACAGCAACCCCTTTTACGGTTCTCTAGGTTAGAGTCGCCGCACGTCACCCGTCAAGGGATAGCCTCGCCCGCGGCAATTCAATGGCCTCTTCTCCCTGATTGGCAACGCTGCTCATGGCCGACACTCTGCCGTCTGCGCTAAAGTAGGCCATCTTGCCCGCCATGCGAAAATCGACCAAGGCTCAGCGCCGGGCAATCCCCGAACAACTTCGCGAGTGACCAGCGATGGGTGCACGATCCGGCAACAACTATTTAAGCGCGATCCGCAAGCTCAAGGCCGAGGTCTGGATCAGCGGTGAACGCGTCGCCGACCCCACCGTCCACCCTGCGTTTGTTCATTGCGCTCGATCGGTCGCCTCATTGTACGACATGCAGATGGAGCGGCCCGAGGCTATGACCTTTCGCACCGCCGACGGCGATCGTGCAGGACTGTCCTTTATACAACCCCAAAGCGGCGATGATGTCCGCAAACGCTCGCAGATGTTCCGGCGCTGGGCCGAGTATAGCCATGGCATGATGGGCCGTACGCCCGATTACCTTAACGCCAGTATCGCAGCGATGGCCGCGGCTCACGAATTCTTTGCCGCCAACGACCCTCGTTTCGGCGCCAATATCACCAGTTACTATCACGAAGCGCGCAAACATGACTGGTGCGCCACCCACACATTGCTGAATCCCCGTGCCAGCCGCGCCGCCGGATGGGCCGGGCATACCGACGCCGATCTGGCGTTGAAGCTGGTTGATCGCAGCAAAGATGGCATCGTGGTTAATGGCGCCCGCATGCTTGCGACGCTCGGACCGCTGGCCGAAGAATTATTGGTTTTTCCGTCGACTTTGCTCAAGCAAGAAGCAGCTGCCGAACCTTTCGCCTTGGCCTTTGCAGTGAACTGCAATGCACGAGGGCTTAAATTCATCTGCCGCGACGCCTTCGACACCGGTCGTTCCCATTTCGACGCCCCACTCGCTTCGCGCTTCGAGGAGATGGATTGCGTC
>Ga0335073_10011706_pt1 | contig 12325 bp, 13 predicted proteins | sample Lox_Sample_22_FD_207093 | JGI IMG/M metagenome (GOLD analysis project Ga0335073, IMG submission 207093) | Soil microbial communities from Loxahatchee National Wildlife Refuge, Florida, United States - Lox_Sample_2.2 | ecosystem: Environmental > Terrestrial > Soil > Wetlands | place: USA... | reverse complement strand
GACAGTGCCGTTCAGGTCGGTGTGGTTCAGGTCGGTGCCGTTCAGGTCGGCGCGCCGGCGGCCGGGATCCCGCAGGTGTCCGGTTCTGAGGCGCGCGCGCTGATCGAGCTGGTCAAGGCGCGCGGCATAGCCCAGGGCGAACTGGCCGGCCTGCTCGGCCTGGAGAAGAGCACGGTCAGCCGCCTGGCCGCCGGCCTGGAGCGGAAGGGCTGGGTCCGCCGGGGCCGGGACGAGGGCAACCAGCGTTACGTGCGGCTCTACCTGACGGCCGAGGGCGGGGCGGTGGCGGCCCGGCTGTGGGACGCCTGGCAATCCCGGCAGGCGAGGATCCTGGCCGCCCTGACCGAAGAGGAGCGGGCGGGCCTGTCCGCCGGCCTGCGCGGCCTGGTGCGCGGCCTGGCCGCCGAGGGGCTGCTGGGCGAGGTCCCGGCCGGCTGAGGCAGCGACCCGCAACCCGCGCCACGCCCGGCGGCAGCGGACGGCGGGCACGGCCAGGCGGGGCGGCGGCGCGGCGGGCAATCGCGTCCTTACCAGGTCGGCCGGTACACGGCGGCACCGTCCGCGCGGTAGTCGAGCCGGAATCCGGTCGCGGTCAGGTACCGGGCCTCCAGCGGGTTCCCGGACCAGAGCAGCACCCAGCCGATGCCCAGGCGCCGGGCGTCCTGCCGGGCTGTGGCCAGCTGGGCCGGCGACGCCTTCAGGACCACCGGCTGGCCGGCGATGTAGTTCGAGGACCTGACCAGCAGCGTGTAGAACGGGTGCTTCTTGATCCCGCGCAGCGTGGCCGCGGGCACCCAGGAGGTATAGGAAATCGCCCGCGGGTGGCCGTCGCTCGTGGCCAGGACCAGGGACTGGGGCGGGAACTGCCCCCCGTACAGCGGAACCCCGCCGCGCAGGCCGAACGGCACGTCAACCACGATGGACTGAGAATGATCGGCGGCGATGAGGCGGTCCAGGGCCGGGAGCGTCGTCGGCATGATCCCGATCTTCGGGCCGCCCGGAACGTTCGCCCCGCCCGACCAGCCCGCCTCGAAGACCGCCAGGGCCGCGACCACGATGATCACGGGCCGGGCGTGGCGCCAGAGCCAGTCCACCGCGGCCCCGGCCAGCAGCACCGCGCCGACCAGCCCGAGGATGGCGAACCGGTCGGCTTCCCGCAGGTCCGAGAGCCACGGGATGCGCATGAACCACGTGTAGGGCATGATCAGCGACACCCGCTCGCCGTTCCACCAGCCCAGCAGCGGCACGTACGGTGTCTTGCCGATCCAGGGCACCGCGCCGAGGGCGAGCCAGGCGCAGCCCAGCCAGAGCGCGGCCAGCAGCCAGGCGCTGCGGCGCCGCCACGAAACGGCCAGCCCGAACAGCGCCAGCACGGTGAGCACTAGGCCGAACATCGGCATGCCCTCGCCGATGCGCCCGGCGGCGCCCGCCGCGGCGGTGGCGACGCTGCCCAGCCCGAAGTTCCCCACCCGCTGCGACGGCGCGAACAGGTCGTACAGCCCGACGCCGTAATTCTTGCCGGTGTGGGCGAGCACGTGTGCGTTGACCGACGCCCCGCCCGCCACGGCCTGCTGGATCATGACGATGAGCTGCGGGCTGGCGATGACGAGCGCGACCACGGCGCCGGCGGCCAGCGCGCGCAGCCGGGCGGCGGACGGGTGACGGATCAGCCACGGCAGCAGGGTCACGGCGGCCAGCAGCCCGGCCATCACCGTGGACTCCTGGTTGATCAGCAGGCTGGCACCCAGCACCACGCCCAGGATCACGCCCTGGCGCAGCCCCGGCCGGCGCCGCAGCCGGACCGCGGCCTCCAGCGTCATCGGCAGGAACAGCGTGCCCAGCGCGATGTTCAGGTGCTGCCAGTCCTGCCAGGCCAGCATCGACGACAGGCCGAACAGCGCCCCGGCGGCGATCGCGCCCGGCTCGGCCAGCCACAGCCGGGCGGCCCGGTACATCACGTAGCACAGCAGCCCGGGCAGCACGATGGTCGCCACGCTGAACGCCGCGCTGGGGCCGAACGCCAGGGTGACCGGGGCCATGATCAGCCCGGCCAGCGGCATGGTGGTATCGAAGCCCAGCTGGATGCCGACCGGCGCGGCCATGTGGTTGGTGAACCAGGGGTTGCCCAGGTGGACGATCTGGTGCGCGACCCACCACAGGTCCCATACGTAGCCGGAGACGTCGCGGGTTTCTGGCAGCAGGTGACGGTGCAGGTAGGTGACCCGCGGCCAGGTCAGCGCGATCCCCGCGGCCAGGTAGATCACGAGCAGCGCCAGGTGCCGCACGACCGGGCGGGAGGCGACCGTCCGCAGCAGCCCGCGCGGCGCTTCCGCCCGGGGCGGATCGTGCGGCTGCACCGCGCTGGCCTCGTCAGGACCGACGGCTTCCAGCCGGCCGGGCCTGCCGGGGCCTGTGCGGTTCATGGGCTCACCTGTCCAGCGTCTGTCCAGCATCTGTCGGGCAGATCGGCGCCGTGATGATGGTCATGACGTTGATGGCGTTGGTCCGGTAGATCGGGATCCGGCCCAGGGCAGGGGCCACCAGCACTGCGGAGTTGCCCATGATATCGGCTGAACGATAGCAACGACGCGGTCGCGCGCCGAAGCGGTGCGCCCCCGCGCCGACGCCGGCGGGCCGGCCGCGCCGGGGCCAGGCCATGGCCGACCGCGCGGGCTGGCGAAGCCGCCGCCCGGCCGTTACGCCGGCCGGCTAGCTCCGGCGGCTGTCCCGCCGGCTACCTACCGGAGTCCCCGGGCTATGTCTCTCCGCCGGTGAGCCGTCGAGCCGCGGTCAGGTTGGCTCCAGGCCGGCGGCTAGCACCTCGTCGAGGATCCGGAACGTCGGGCAGGGCCAGCGCCACATGCAGCTGCGGCACCGCTGGAACTGGCCGGCCGGATCGCTGGTGATGGCGCTGGCCTCCAGCGGCTGGTGCAGTTCGGCCAGCCGCAGGCCGAGTTCGGCGAACTGCAGCAGCTCCTCGCGCGCCTTGGCCAGGAAGGTCAGGTCCTCGGCGGTGAACTTGGCCTTCACCGGGACCACGCCATCGCGGTTGATCAGCTGCGCGTAGTCACTGCTGGCCTTCAGCCAGGAGGTGGCGCCCGCGGCCCGCTGCCGCACCGCTTCCAGGTACTGCCGCAGCGCATCGGCCCGTCCTTCGGGAATCAGCGCAGGCTGCGATGGCTCCGGCCACTCGGCACCGATTCGCCGTCCTCCGCCCCGGCGAGGCTGACCTGGCTGAGAGTGCATGCGAAGGCTCCGGCTCCGTGCGGCGGATTGCGGATGTGTACCTACCAAGCTTCGCGCACAACCGGAGTGCCGAACAGCGAGTTGGCTATGTGTCCAGCCATCTGGCCGACGGCGGCTAGAACCCGGTAAGGTGCGGCACGTGGAGCTTAAGGTCTCGACCCGGTCTCAGAGCGGTCGCATCATTATGTCGCTGGGGGGCGAGATCGACCTCTACACCGCGCCCCGGCTGCACGGCGAGCTGGTCACGGCGCTGGCCGGAGACGCGCCGGTGCAGATCGTTGTTGATATGTCCGGGGTCGAGTTCTGTGACTCGACCGGAATGAACGTGCTGCTCGCCGCGCACCGCAGGGCGCGCGAGCAGGGCGGTGACCTGGAATTGGCCGCTCCCCGCCCAGCTGTGCGGAAGATTCTGCAGGTGACCGGGCTGGAGAGCGTCTTCACCGTGCTCGACGACCCGGCGACGGTGGCCGGGCCGTAACCCGGCGGCCGTAACTCGCGTACGCAACCTGCGGCCGTAACACCCCGCGCCGCACCCACGGCCAGTCCCCCGCGCCGCCGCGCTCAATAGGATCGCAGCCATGGTCCAGCCGCCGAACGGCGACGTTGCCGTCGTCATCCCCGCCAGGAACGAGTCCGACCGGGTCGCCGCGACCGTGCGGGCGGCGGCCGGGCTGGCCGGAGTGGACCTCGTCATGGTGGTGGACGACGGATCCGACGACGGCACGGCCGCCATCGCACAGGCCGCGGGAGCGTCGGTGATGCGGCACGCCCGGGGTCGCGGCAAAGCGGCGGCCATGGAGACCGGCGCCGAGGCCGTCCGTCTGCTCGAGGCCAGACAGGACCGGGCCCGCCCGCGCCATCTGCTGTTCCTCGACGGCGACCTGGCCCAGACCGCGGCCGAGGCCGGGCCCCTGATCGTGCCGGTGCGGGACGACCAGGCGGACATGACGATCGCGGTGTTCCGCGACCGGGTGAAGCAGGGCGGCCATGGTTTCGTGGTGGCCCTCTCCGGCTCCGGGATCATGCGGGCCACCGGGTGGCGGCCCGCCCAGCCGCTCAACGGCCAGCGCTGCCTGACCCGCGCCGCGTTCGAGGCGGCCCGGCCGCTGGCGCCGGGATTCGGCGCGGAGACCGGGCTCACGATCGACCTGCTGCGCCAGGGCATGCGGATCAAGGAGGTCGAGGTCCCGCTCGCGCACCGTGCGACCGGCAACGACTGGCGGTCGCAGCTGCACCGGGCCCGCCAGTTCGCGGACGTGGCGCGGGCGCTCGCGGTCCGGCAGGGCCGCCGGCCTCGTTACAGGTAAGGTCCTGACGCGCGCGGCGCCTGCTGGGAATCCTCCTGCCCGGGCACCGGTCCCGGCATCGCGCCGGGCGGCAGGGCTCGCCGCATCTGCTCGAGCTGCGCCCGCGCGGCCATCTGCTGTGCGAACAAGGTGGTCTGGATCCCGTGGAACAAGCCTTCCAGCCAGCCGACCAGCTGCGCCTGCGCCACCCGCAGCTCGGCCTCGCTCGGGACCTCGTCATCGGCGAAGGGCAGCGAGAGCCGCTCGAGCTCGTCGACCAGTTCCGGCGCGAGCCCGTCCTCCAGCTCCTTGATCGAGCTCTTGTGGATCTCCTTGAGCCGGGCCCGGCTCTTCTCGTCCAGCGGCGCCGCCCGGACCTCTTCGAGCAGCTGCCTGATCATGCTGCCCACCCGCATCACCTTGGCGGGCTGCTCGACCATCTCGGTGACCGGGCGCTCGCCCGAGCTGCTGTCCGCGGCGTCGGTCTCCATGGCGACGCCGTCGGGGCCGACCACGACCACCCTGGCGCGCTGTCCGGGTTCGGCGTTCGTCTCGTCGCTCATGTGCCTAGTCTGTCCGAGGAGCCGCCGGCGCCGCACGCCAGGGGCCGGCCCGCGATCGCAGCTCAGGCCCTGAGCAGGATCTTGCCCACGTGCTCCCCGGCCTCCATGAGCCGGTGCGCCTCGGGCGCGTCGGCCAGCGGCAGCACCCGGTCGATGACCGCGGTCACCCGCCCGGCGGACACCAGCGGCCACACCTGCTCGCGGACCGCGGCCACGATCGCCGCCTTCTCCGCGGTGGGCCGGGACCGCAACGTCGCGGCCTGAACGCTGGCCCGCTTCCGCAACAGCGCGCCGAGGTCGAGCTCCGCGCGGCTGCCGCCCTGCAACCCGATCACCACCAGGCGGCCGGCGGTGGCCAGGGCCTCCACGTTCCGCGGCAGGTAGACGGCGCCCATGATGTCGAGGATCACGTCCGCGCCCCGCCCGCCGGTGAAGTCGCGGACGGCCTCGACGAAGTCCTCGGTGGTGTAGTTGATCGCCAGGTCGGCGCCCAGCTCCCGGCACCGCTCCAGCTTGACGGGCGAGCCAGCCGTGCACGCCACCCGCGCGCCGTGGGCGCGGGCGAGCTGGATGGCCATCGTGCCGATGCCGCTGGCCCCGCCGTGCACGAGCAGGGTCTCCCCGGGGGCCAGCCCGGCCCGCTGGAACACGTTCGAGTGCACGGTGCAGGCCACCTCGGGCAGCCCGGCGGCATCCGTCAGCGTCATCACCGCGGGCGCTGGCAGCAGCTGCCCGGCCGGAACCGCGACCTGCTCGGCGTAACCGCCGCCGCCGAGCAGCGCGCACACCTCGTCGCCGACCCGCCAGCCGTCTGTCCCCGGGCCGACCCCGATGATCCGGCCCGAGCACTCCAGCCCGGGGTAGGGCGGCGCGCCCGGCGGCGGCGGATACAGCCCCTCCCGCTGCATCAGGTCGGCCCGGTTGACGCCCGCCCCGGCCACCTCGACCAGGACCTCGCCGGGCTCGGCCACCGGGTCGGGCACCTCCGTCAGCTGCAGGACGTCCGGTCCCCCGGGCTCGGCGATGACGACCGCTCGCATTTTCGGCTCCTCGCTGCTCACAGGCCTGCGCCGCACCGGCCTGACATTCCTCCATAACGGGCACGGCGCGCCCGGCCTGGCACCGCCGGCGATTCCCGCCCGCGGCTGCGCTGGTGGACGTTGGCCCTATTCTGGGGGGAAAGCTCGAGTTCAGAGCGCGTCCGGGTATGGGTCCATTATCGATAGGGAAGACATCGGCTGCCCTGATAGAAGGTTAGGGGAACGATCGTGGCCAACGACGATCGAGACAGCGGGGCGAGAACCGAGAAGGATGGGCCGGGCGCCGCAGCGCCAGCACCGGACCAGCGCGGCACACCGCAGCCGGCCGCCGACGATCTCGCGCCCCTGTCGCGGGCCTCGTCGCGTCCGGAGCCGCCCGTGGGACCGACCGGCGCGCCGAATCCTTACGGCCCGCCCGACGACTCCGGCGCGCCGAATCCCTACGCGCCCACCCGTTACGACCCGGCCGGCCAGCCTGCTCCGGCCGAACGGTACCGGCCGCCGGGGGGCTACGATCCCGCGGGCCGGTACGGGCCGGCGGATCCCTACGGCCCCGAGCTGTACGGCCGGACCGACCTCTACGGCGCGGCCGACCCGTACGAGTCGCCCGAGGACTACGATCCGGCGGATCCGTACGGGCCGGCGGATCGGTACGGGTCCGAGCCGTACGGCCCGGCCGACCCTTATGGTGCCCGCGACTACGGCGGCCCCGGCCCTTACCGGCCGGCCGACACCTACGGGCCCGCGAGCCTGCCGCGCACGCCCGCGCCGAGCGCTTCTGGTCCCGGAGCCCCGGCTCCGCCGGGAACGGCTGGCCCGCCCGGGCCGGGCGTGCCGCCAGGGACGGCCGTCCGCCCGGACACTCCGGCCGGCCCCGGAGGCCAGAGCCCGGCGAGCGGGTCCGGACCGGGACCTGCTAGCTCGCCGGGAGTAGCCGTCCCGTCAGTACAGACCCCTCCGTCGGTACAGACCCCTCCGTCGGTACAGACCCCTCCGTCGGTACAGACCCCCCCGTCAGCACCGGCCGCCCCGCTGACACCGGCCGCCCCTCCTGGCACAAACGTCCCGTCATCCCCGACCGCCTCGCCCGGCGCAAGGGTCCCGTCGGCACCGGCTGTCTCGCCGGGCACAAACGGCCCGCCTCGGCCGTCCGCCTGGGCCGGGCCGGTCGCCCCGCCGGGAACCGCGGCCCGGCCCGAAACCGCGCCGCGGCCGGGTGCTCCGGGTGGTCCCGGCGCCCCGGGAACCCGGACGTCGGCCGCCTCCGCCCCGGGAACCCGGGCGCCGGGCGCCTCTGGCCCGCCCGGCCCCGCTGCCCCACCGGGAAACTCTGCCCCCGGTGGTCCCGCTCCTCCCGCGGGTCCGGTCGGCCCGGGTCGCCAGGCGCCGCCGGGACCCGCGGCACCGGCGGGGATCGGCGCGCCCGCCCCGTCCCGGGTTCCGGGAGTCCGCGCCGGCACGGACCAGGCACCGCCCGTCCCGCAGGCTCCGCCCGCCGGGGCCGGGCCGGCTGACGGCGAGGCCGACTGGGCCAGCGATGCGACCGGCGGGCTGACGCCTGAGTTCCTGCTTCCCGGCCGGCGGCCCGCGCCCGCCCCGGGCTGGCGCCGCGTCGTCTACCGCGCTACCGGCGGCCTCATGCGGGTGCCATCGTCCGCGGCGGAGTTGCGGCGCCGCGACATGATCAACCGCGTCCGGACGCCGGTCGCGGGCGGTCATCACCGGGTCGCGGTCCTCAGCCTCAAGGGCGGGGTCGGCAAGACCACGACCACGGTCGGACTGGGCGCCACGCTGGCGTCGCTGCGCGGGGACCGGGTGATCGCGGTCGACGCCAATCCGGACCGAGGCACCCTGTCCGACAAGGTCAGGCTGGAGACCGCGGCCACCGTGCGGGACCTGCTCAACGAGCGCGGCCACATCAGGCGCTACGCCGACGTGCGGTCCTTCACCTCGCAGGCGCCCAGCCGGCTGGAGATACTCGCCTCGGACCGCGATCCCACGGTCTCGGTGGCGTTCAGCGACCAGGACTACAGCATGGTCGCGCGGGTGCTCGAGCACTATTACTCCATCTGCCTGACCGACTGCGGAACGGGCCTGCTGCACTCGGCCATGCAGGGAGTCCTGCGCCTGGCCGACCAGATCGTGCTGGTCAGCTCGCCGTCGGTGGACGGCGCGCGCAGCGCGAGCGCCACGCTGGACTGGCTGGCCGCGCACTCCTACGGTGACCTGGTGCGCAACGCCGTGGTCGTGCTGTCCATCGTGCGACCGCGCAACAAGAGCACCGTTGACCTGAACCGCCTCGAGGAGCACTTTGCGGCGAGGTGCCGCGCCGTGGTCAGGATTCCCTATGACTCGCATCTCGAGGAAGGCGCCGAGGTCGAGCTGGACCTGCTCAGCAGGCAGACGGCCGACGCCTACCTCGCGCTCGCGGCCGTGATCGGTGACGGGTTCGCCATGCCGGCCCGGGCCATGCGGGTCTAACTGCACCGGCTGCCGTTGTACCGGTTGACGATATACCGGTTACCGAGCTAGTCTGCCCGCATGACGGAGCAGCTGCTGGTCTCGGAACGGCCGGAAGCCGGGCCCGGGCGTCGCCGCGGCGAACGGTGGAGGCTGGCCCTCGCGCTGGCCCTGCTGACCGGCTTCGTGGTCGCCGCGGTCCTCGTCGTGGCCCTGGTGGCCCCGTCGGCGGGTGCCGCGGGCGGCTGCGGTGGCGGCTGACCAGGTGGCCGGAACGCCGTGGGCGGGGCCGGCCGCCAGGCCGTCGGCCGGCCCCGCCCAGGGAGTCCGTGAACGGTCCAGCCGGCGAGGTGGCGCGCGGCCACGCCCGTCCGCCCCGGGATGCCGCGGGCCGGCCGGACGGCGGGGCTGCTCCCGGGTCTGGCTCTACGGCACGGTGGCGCTGACGCTGGGCGCGTTCACCGCGGCGATCGCGCTGGCCCCGCCCGCCTCCGCGCCGCCCGCGAGCGGCCTGGCCTGGCTGCTGTTCGTCGGGTCGTCGGTGCACGTCGCGTCCACCGGTTGGCTCTACACGCTGCCGGAGGTCCGCGAGTACGCCCGGCAGCGCCCGGCCCGGCTGATACTGCTACCGGCCGCCCTGGTCGTGATGTCGGGCGCCGCGGCGGCGGTCGTGTCGCCCGCCACCCTGGCCTGGTGCCTGCTGCCCTACTACGCCTGGCAGTTCTTCCACTTCCAGAAGCAGAACCTCGGCCTGGCGGCGCTGGCCGCGTCGTCGCGGCGGACCGCCTCGCTGCGTCCCGCTGAGCGCCGGGCCATCATGACCGCCGGTTACGCGGGCATCGCGGGCCTGATCGCGCATCCCGGCCTGCTCCAGCTCCGGACCGGTCTTCCCGGCCTGGGCCGGCTGTACCCCGCGGCCGCCGCGGTTTTCGCCGGAGCGGTGGCGGCCGGCGTCGCCGCCGCGGCTCGGCGGCCCGGGGGAAACGGTCCGTCCGGGTTCCGCGTGGTTTACCTGATCTCGCTCGGCTTCTTCCTTCCGGTCTTCGTCTTCCGGTCCCCGTACGCCGCGGTCGGCGGGATGACGGTCGCACACGGCCTGCAGTACCTGCTGCTGCTCGGGCTGGTCGCGGCCGGCCGCCGCCCGGCCGCGGGCCGGGCGATACGGCTCGCCGTCCTGGCCAATATCGCCCTGGCCGGCGGGGCCGTCCTCAGTGCCGCCTCCCACCTGCACGGGGCGGCCGCGACGGCCGGGCGCGTCGCGTTCGGCGCGTACCTGGGCGCCGTCATGGCGCATTTCGTCATCGACGCGACCCTGTGGCGGTTGCGTGACCCGTTTCCCCGGGCGTTCCTGGCCGCTCGCGTCCCCGGCCTGCTGCCGGACCGAGTTCCGGCAGCCGATGGATCGCCGGCCGACCTAAGATGATGGCGATGGCCAAGAGAAGCGGCGGAGATGAGGCGCCGGGCGCGGGGGCGCTCGGCGGCTTCGGCCGGTACGCCGGGCCCGCCACCCTGATCCTGTCCAGCCTGGCCGACGGGGCCAAGCACGGCTACGCCCTGACCAAGGACGTCGAGGCGTTCTCCGGGGTCCGGCTCGCGCCGGGCACCCTGTACGAGGCGCTGAGCCGGCTCGAGGGGCAGGGGCTCATCGAGGCGCTGGAGAGCCAGGACCGCCGCAGGCCGTACCGGCTGACCGCCGCCGGGGCCACGGCACTCCGGGCGCACCTGGACGACCAGCGCCGCGTGGCCGATGTCGGGCTGCGGCGCCTGGCCAGCAACTGGGGGACCTCATGATCGGAACGCAGGAGGAATCGGCCCGGCGGGCCGCCCGGCTGCTGCGCTGGTATCCGGCCACGTGGCGCGCCCGCTACGGTGACGAGTTCGCGGAGCTGCTCATTGCGGAGTTCGCCGAGCAGCCCCGATCGTGGCGCCGCGCCGCGGACGTGGCCCGTAGCGGCCTGGTCGCCCGGCTGACCCGCGCGGGCCTGACCGGTCACCAGCCGCAGCCGGCGGAGCAGGTCCGGGCGGGCCTGGCCACGGCGGCCTGCGCCCTGGCCGCGTTCGGCGCTCCGGGGATCGCGATGTGGGCGCAGCTCACCATCGGCTGGGCATGGACGCCGCCCGGCACCGTCGGCGCGACGATCGCCATGGCGGCGATGACCGCGGCCGTGCTGCTCCTGGCCGTGCTCGCCCTGCTCGCCGTGGTCCCGCTCAGCTGGAGCGCGGCGTGCAGCCTGCGACGCCGCCCGGCACGGCGGGCGCTGCGCGGGCGGGCCCTGCTCGCCCTGGCGGGCGCGGTAGTGCTGGCCGTCGGCAGCCACCACTTCCAGAACGCCTGGCCGGGCACGGGCGCCCATCCCTGGGCCGGGCACGGGCTGGTGCCCGCCGGGGTGGCGGCGCTCGGCTGGGCAGCCACGCTGTGGGTCTCCGCGTACTGGGCCCATCCGGCCGCCCTCGCCGCGTTCCCCGCCGCGGAGATCGCCTGGATGGCGGTCAGCCCGGCCGCGCTGATCGCCGCGGTCGCGGGGGTGGCGGGCCTGGTCCGCCGGCTCGACCTGTCGGTGCGGATGCTGCGCTACGAGGCGTGGCTGGCCGGCGGCGCGGCCGCCGCGATGGCCGTGTTCCTGGCCGGCGCCTGCTGCTGGGTGCTCGCCCCGGGCTCGGGCTCGGGGCTCTTCCACGCCGGCACGATCGATGTCGCCAGCCTGGCGGTCATGGTGCTGGCGCTGACCATGGCGCGGCGGGCCGCCGGCCTGGCCAGGAAAGCCGCGCCGGGCTCACGGCCGCGATGAGCCGGGGCCGGGACCCGGCCCCGACGAGGGCGTCCACTCCCGCCTGATCAGCCCGTACACCCACGAGTCCGACACCTCGCCGTTGACGACGCAGTCTTCCCGCAGCGTCCCTTCCCGCACGAAGCCGAGCTTTTCCAGGACGCGGGCAGATGCCGCGTTGCGCGTATCGGTCTCGGCCTGCACCCGATTCAGGTCCAGCGTGTCAAAGGCCCACTGCAGCAGGGCGCGCGCGGCCTCCGTCGCGTAGCCGTGCCCCCATGCCGCATCGCGCAGGCAGTAGCCCAGCGACGCGCTGCGATAGTCCGGGTTCCACCGGGTCAGACTGCACCAGCCAAGAAACGCCCCGTCGGAGACACGGTCGATGGCCAGCCGCGCCCCGCTGCCTTCCTGCGCCATCTGCAGGCAGGCGGTGATGAAGCGCTCGGCGCGCGCTCGTTCGCTCCAGGGCGGCGCGTCCCAATAGCGCAGCACATAGGCGTTGCTGTGCAGCGCGAACAGAGCATCCGCGTCCGCGCTGGTCACCGGGCGCAGCCGCAGGCGAGCAGTGTGCAACGTGGGGGTCGGCAAGGACATGCGCCCCATGTTGCCTTGTCGCGAGGGTGGCCGGGCAACCGCGCAGGGCAAAACCTACGGCGAGCGCAATGTCCTCGCTGACCGTTAGCCGTTATAACTATCTCATCTCATCCCGCGGGTAATTCGGGCTCTAGCGGCTGATTACGGGCAGGCGTATCCCTTGTCGGGCTTGGCCGGTGTAATCCCGGATCTCACCAGCGACGTCGTATGGGCGAGCGGGCACCTTTGTTCGCGTTCACATCGCATCGGGGTGATCTGAGGAGGAACCTGCATGAGATTGAACCGGCCGCGCGGCGCGGCCAGGAAACCCGCCCCCGCCGCGGGGACGGGCGGCCCTCGCGGCCTTCGCGGTCTTCGCCCCGGCGTCG
>Ga0335073_10011705_pt1 | contig 12325 bp, 7 predicted proteins | sample Lox_Sample_22_FD_207093 | JGI IMG/M metagenome (GOLD analysis project Ga0335073, IMG submission 207093) | Soil microbial communities from Loxahatchee National Wildlife Refuge, Florida, United States - Lox_Sample_2.2 | ecosystem: Environmental > Terrestrial > Soil > Wetlands | place: USA: Florida... | reverse complement strand
CCTCTCCGACACGGTGGGCTTCGTCCGGCACCTGCCACATCAGCTGGTCGAGGCGTTCCGGTCCACCCTGGAGGAGGTTGCCGCCGCCGACCTGATCCTGCACGTGGTCGATGCCTCGGACGAGGACCCGGAGGCGCAGATCCGCGCCGTGCGTGAGGTGCTGGCCGACATCGACGCGCTCGACGTGCCCGAACAGATCGTCTTCAACAAGGTGGACGGTGCCGACGCCGAGACCCAGCTGCGGCTGCGCAGCCTGGTGCCGGATGCGATCTTCGTCTCGGCCCGCACGGGCGCCGGCCTGCCGGAGCTGAACCGGCTGATCGAGGCCCGGCTGCCCAGGCCGGGTCAGTCGGTGCGGGCACTGATCCCGTACACCCGGGGTGACCTGGTCGCGCGGATCCACGCGCAGGGCGAGGTGGTCTCCGAAGAGCACACCTCGGACGGCACCCTGATCAACGCGCTGGTCCGCTCCGACCTGGCTGCCGCCCTGGCGGACTTCACCTCGATCGGGGCCTGATCTCCGGTCGCGGCATCCCGCTCTGGCATGCCGCGGCGGGCCGGTAGCGGGTTAGGCTGGGGGCACGTCGTCAGCTAGGGAGATTCGTCATGGGCTTGGAAGCGCCGTCGCACTGGGTGATCCTGCTGATCGCCGCAGCGCTTCTCTTCGGTGGTTACAAGAAGTTGCCCGAGATGTCGAGGTCGGTGGGTCGGTCGCTGCGCATCTTCAAGACCGAGATGAAGGGCATGACCGACGATGACGCCGCCCGGGATGCCGCCGACCAGCAGGCACCGGCCGCACCGGTAGCGCCGCCGGCCGTGCCCGCCCCGTCGGTGCCCGCGGTACCGCCGGTCCAGCCGACCGTGCCGGGCCAACCGTCGTCGGAGGTGCCAGCCGCCGAGGCGCCCCTCCAGGCGCCCCAGCAGCGGCAGAGCTGAACCCAGGTCTTCGCGGGCGCAGCGTCTGCGCCCGCGCCGGTCAGACCTTGCGCAGGACCGCGACCACTCGGCCGAGAATGCTGGCCTGGTCGGCCGGGATGGGGGAGTAGGCCGGGTTCTGCGGCAGCAGCCAGGCGTGCCCGTCCCGGCGACGGAACGTCTTGACGGTAGCCTCCCCGTCGATCATCGCCGCCACGATCTCACCGTTGTCGGCATCCGGTTGCTGGCGCACGACGACCCAGTCGCCGTCGGCGATCGCCGCGTCGACCATGGAATCGCCCTGCACCTTGAGCATGTAGAGCGTCCCCTCGCCGACCAGGGTGCGTGGCAGCGGGAAGACCTCCTCGACCATCTGCTCGGCCAGGATCGGCCCGCCGGCCGCGATCCTGCCGAGCAGCGGCACCAGCACCGGCGCCGGGGCACCGGCTTCCAGGGCGTCGTCGGTCACCGGGTGCAGCGCGGCGACTCCGGACGGTCGCTCCTCGACCTCGCCCGGCACCCGGACATCCAGCGCTCGAGGCTTGTTCGGGTCGCGCCGGATGTAGCCCTTCTGCTCCAGGACGGCGAGTTGATGGCTGACGCTGGAGGTCGACTGCAACCCGACGGCGTCGCCGATCTCCCGCATGCTGGGCGGAAAACCGCGGCTCTGGACGGCGTCGCGGATGACGCTGAGAATGGTCCGCTGCCGCGAGGTCAGGCCGTCGCCGGGATCCTGGCCGGGGAACTCCGCGATGCTGCTGTTCTTCGGGCGGCCGGGTCCTCGACGTGGAACGGGCTTGACGGGCTTGGGCACCGGAGTTCTCCTCTGCTGCCGGCGGGGCCGGCCTGCGGCTGACTGGTCACGTGGTCGTGCTGCGATCGTCGGTGATGGCGCGGTTCGGTGGTCGTGGCGCGGTGTGGCGTGACCGGCCTCGGGAGCCGGGCGATCGCACCTGATGAACGTAGCGGTATTCGAGTAACGATTCAAACACTCGTTCGAATCGGCGTGTCGGCGACCTGGCATCTTGTCGTACCCCGGTGGTAGACATTCAAACAGACGTTCTATCGAAAATCCGTTCGATAGCGTGACCGGCCTCCGGGCCGGTGGCCACCGAGGAGGACGGCATGTCTGTAGCCAGCGAGTTCGCGCCCGACGTCGTGATCCCGGAGCGCGCCAGGCGGTCGGTGGGGGGCCGGCGGGCTGCCCGCCACCTCACGCTCGTGCCGGCCGGCCCGGCCGAACCGGACGCTGGCCTGGCTCTGCCCCGGGCCGGTCGGTTGCCGGCCGGGGCTGGCGATCGGGCCGGCACGGCGTCCGGGTCGCTCCGGCTGACTCGGCGCGGGATGGTGGTGGCGGTCGTGGCAACTCTCCTGCTGTGCGCGTCGCTGATGGTGGTGGCAGGGCTCTCGGCGACCGGTGGTGCCGCCGGTGCCCGGGTGGGCGGGGCGTCGCACGGCGGCACGGTGACCGTCCAGCCCGGCGACACGCTGTGGTCGATCGCCGAGCAGGCCGCGCCGGGCAAGGACCCGCGGCTGGTGGTGGATGCGCTGCGGCGGGTCAACCACCTGACCTCGCCGGCACTCGTTCCTGGCCAAACCCTCAAGCTGGGCTAGAGGTTGATGGAATGACTCGGGCGAACCGGAAACGGTCGTGTCGCGGCTTGCGTAAGGCGTCGTGACGCCTTAACGTTGCACCCCTAGATGTAGTAGTTACACCGATGTACTTCGTCCACAGGTTGGGTTTTTTCATCCACACATCGTCTACAGCCTGAGCGGTCTTATCCACGGACCGTCCCCAGGTTGTCGACAGCAGCCTGTTGATAACCGGCGATTTCTCGGCTGATGGCTACACCTGGTTCTCACATCGCCCGTCGGGTGGTGTCTTGGCAGCAAGGGGGTGAGTGCGCATGCGGTGTCCCTACTGCCGGCATCCGGACTCCCGCGTCGTGGACTCGCGCGAACAGGACGAGGGTCAGGTCATCCGGCGTCGCCGGAGCTGTCCCGAGTGCGGCAAGCGGTTCACCACGGTCGAGGAGGCAACCCTCGCGGTGATCAAGCGCAGTGGCGTGACCGAGCCGTTCAGCCGCCAGAAGGTGGTCAACGGCGTCCGGCGCGCGTGCCAGGGCCGCCCGGTCGACGAGGATGCGCTGGCCCTGCTGGCGCAGCAGGTCGAGGACACGATCCGGGCCACCGGCTCGGCCGAGGTGCCCGCCCCCGAGGTGGGGCTGGCGATTCTCGGGCCGTTGCGGGAGCTGGACGAGGTCGCGTACCTGCGCTTCGCCAGCGTCTACCAGGCCTTCAGCTCGATCGACGACTTCGAGAAGGCGATCGGCGAACTGCGTGCCGACCACCGCCGAGCCGCAGCGGCCGCCGAGCCCGGGCAGTCGCCCGACCAGACTTCCCCCGGCGCCTGAGCCGGGCTGGCGCGGCCTACCCGGCCGCGCCAGAACGCCAGTCGCAAGCCCACATCACGAGAGGAACTCCCCAGCTATGACCGAGGTTGTTGAAGGCGGCTCGACCGGCGGCTCCGGCGCGAAGGGCCCGGGCAAGGCCGGCGCTGCCAAGAACGCCGGTGCCAAGGCCAGCGGCAGGTCCGAGAGCGTCTTCCCGGCGAACGGCCTGTCGGTGCGTCGGTTGTTCACGACCGAGGGCGTGCACCCCTACGACGAGGTGGAGTGGGAGCGCCGCGACGTCGTGATGACCAACTGGCGGGACGGTTCGAACTTCGAGCAGCGGGGGGTGGAGTTCCCCACCAGCTGGTCGGTCAACGCCGCGAACATCGTCACCACCAAGTACTTCCGCGGCGCGGTCGGCACCCCCCAGCGCGAACGGTCGCTCAAGCAGCTGCTCGACCGGGTCGTGCGCACGTACCGGACCGCCGGCGAGCAGTACGGCTACTTCCGATCCGCCGCCGACGCCGAGGTGTTCGAGCACGAACTCACCTGGATGCTGCTGCACCAGGTGTTCAGCTTCAACTCCCCGGTCTGGTTCAACGTCGGCACCAGCTCGCCGCAGCAGGTCAGCGCGTGCTTCATCCTCGCCGTCGACGACACCATGGACTCGATCCTGAACTGGTACCGCGAGGAAGGCCTGATCTTCAAGGGCGGTTCCGGCGCCGGCCTGAACCTGTCCCGGATCCGGTCCTCGAAGGAGCTGCTGTCCTCCGGCGGCACCGCCTCCGGCCCGGTCAGCTTCATGCGGGGCGCGGACGCCTCAGCCGGCACCATCAAGTCCGGCGGGGCCACCCGGCGGGCAGCCAAGATGGTCGTGCTGGACGTCGACCACCCCGACATCGTGGAGTTCGTCGAGACCAAGGCTCGCGAGGAGGACAAGATCCGGGTCCTGCGCGACGCCGGCTTCGACATGGACCTCGGTGGTTCGGACATCACCTCGGTGCAGTACCAGAACGCCAACAACTCCGTCCGGGTGTCGGACGAGTTCATGCGGGCGGTCGAGCAGGGCGCCGACTTCGGGCTGCGGTCCCGGTCCGACCACTCGGTGATCGAACGGGTGGACGCCAAGGACCTGTTCCAGCGGATCGCCAAGGCGGCCTGGGAGTGCGCCGACCCGGGCATCCAGTACGACGACACCATCAACGACTGGCACACCAACCCCGAGTCCGGCCGGATCAACGCGTCCAACCCGTGCTCGGAGTACATGAGCCTGGACAACACCTCCTGCAACCTGGCGTCGCTGAACCTGCTCAAGTTCCTGCGCGAGGACAACAGCTTCGACTCCGAGACCTTCGTCCGGGCGGTCGAGCTGATCATCACCGCGATGGACGTCTCGATCTGCTTCGCCGACTTCCCGACCGAGGCGATCGGCGTCAACACCCGGGCCTACCGGCAGCTCGGCATCGGCTACGCCAACCTTGGCGCGCTGCTGATGGCCTCGGGCCTGGCCTACGACTCCGACGGCGGCCGGGCGATGGCCGCGGCGATCACCTCGCTGATGACCGGCACCGCATACCGGCGTTCGGCCGAGCTGGCCGGCGTGGTGGGCCCGTACGACGGCTTCGCCCGCAATGCCGAGGCCCATGCCCGGGTCATGCGCAAGCACACCGCCGCCAACGACCAGGTGCGCTCGCTGCACGAGACGGACAAGGCGGTGCTCGGCGAGGCGACTCGGCAGTGGGCCGAGTGCCTGCGGATCGGCACCGACAACGGCTGGCGCAACGCCCAGGCCTCGGTGCTGGCTCCGACCGGCACCATCGGCCTGATGATGGACTGCGACACCACCGGCATCGAGCCGGACCTGGCGCTGGTCAAGTTCAAGAAGCTGGTCGGCGGCGGTTCGATGCAGATCGTCAACCAGACCGTGCCGCGCGCGCTGGTCGCCCTGGGCTACCAGCAGGAACAGATCGAGGCGATCGTCGAGTACATCGGCGAGCACGGCCACGTTCAGGACGCCCCCGGGCTGAAGCCCGAGCACTACGAGGTGTTCGACTGCGCGATGGGCGTGCGGGCCATCAGGCCGATGGGCCACGTGCGGATGATGGCCGCCACCCAGCCGTTCCTGTCGGGTGCCATCTCCAAGACGGTGAACCTGCCCGAGACCGCCACCATCGACGAGATCGCCGACGTCTACTTCCAGGGCTGGAAGCTCGGCCTCAAGGCGCTGGCCGTGTACCGGGACAACTGCAAGGTCGGCCAGCCGCTGTCCGCCGGCAAGGAGGCGCGCAAGGACGAGCAGGCGGAGTCGGCAGCCGCGGAGAAGGTCGTCGAGTACCGGCCGATTCGCAAGCGGCTGCCGAAATCGCGGCCGTCGCGGACCGTCTCGTTCTCGGTGGGCGGCGCGGAGGGTTACCTGACCGCGGGTTCCTACCCGGACGACGGCCTCGGCGAGGTGTTCCTGAAGCTGGGCAAGCAGGGTTCGACCCTGGCCGGCGTGATGGACGCGTTCTCGATCGCGATCTCCATCGCCCTGCAGCACGGGGTGCCGCTGGAGACCTACGTCAGCAAGTTCACCAACATGCGGTTCGAGCCGGCCGGCATGACCGACGATCCGGACATCCGGATGGCGCAGTCGATCGTCGACTACATCTTCCGGCGGCTGGCCCTGGACTACCTGCCGTTCGAGACCCGCTCGGCGCTCGGCATCCACACCGCCGATGAGCGGGCCCGGCAGCTGGAGACCGGCAGCTACGCCCCGATCGAGGACGAGGACGACCTCGAGACGCTGGCCCAGTCCGTGCCGGTGGAGGCATCGAAGCCGGCCACGGCCAAGCCGACCACCCCGGGCGTTCACAGCTCGGCCGAACTCGTCGAGTCGCTGCTCGGTGCCTCGGCCGACGCCCCGCTCTGCATGAACTGCGGCACCAAGATGCAGCGGGCCGGTTCCTGCTTCGTCTGCGACGGGTGCGGTTCGACCAGCGGCTGCAGCTGATTTTAACCAACATCTACGTGTCCCCCAACGGGCTAGCGATCCCCTCTTATGGGATCCGTTCTACCTGGGGTACTGGGTACAGAAGTTGGTCCCCTGGGGCAGTTGGCGATGGTCACCGGATTTCGTAGCTAGATGATCGGGAAATGTCCACCGGTGGTTACCGGGAGGGTCCGTGGCCGTGCGGGACAAGACCTTCCGGTGCTGATAGCGCTCTGTTGTCGAGGTCGCCAACTTGTCGCCGCCCCGGCCCTCCGCGTGAGGGCCGGGGCGGCGTCCTCACCTCGCTGCCTCGGCAGCAGGGTGGAGATGGTCAGTGGGATGTCCCTCGGAAGGGTCAAGGAACGTCGCGACGGTCGAGGTGGTTCGCTCCCGGGATCCGCATGAGCGGAACGTGCGGGACTCGGTAGATGACGTATTCACCGGCGCAGTCTGCGCGCCCACGACCGTCAGCGGACCAACTCGGGACGGCCCGAAGCAACTCCGGCCGATGTCTCAGCCATGGCTGAGACATCAGAACGTGGGCGTGCGAAGTGGCGCCGCGTCAACGGCCGATGGTTGGCGTCGAGGCCGAAGGACGCCGAGTGTTCAGCGGTGGCGCACGGCCGAAGGACTTCGCCTCAGCGGAGGTGCCATGGACTCACATGGCCCTGGGGACCCGACGTTGGAGTGGTGGCCGGTCGCGGCGGGACGCGTCGAGGTGTGGGAGGCCTGGTAGGTGTTCCAACCACGAGGCTTCACCACAGCGGTCTGGACTGACACCGGCGTGGCGGCAGCGGAGCTGCTCAACGTAGACCGTTGGGCCGTCCAGGCGATGCTGTCCCGCGGCGACCTCCACGGTGTGACGTTTGCTCCCACACCGGCAGTTCGACTCTGCGGGCTCGCTGCTGGGGATCATCCAGTCACCGGGCGGCTGAGGACAGCGCCCGGTACAGCACACGGGGGTCGCCGAGCCGGTGCCGCAGCGCGTCTTCCAGGCCGGCGATCGGGACGAGGTTCTGCGGCGCGCGGGAGTCCTTATAGGCAATCGAGGCGTAGCGGACGAGCACGGCCTGGCTGAGGTCCGCCAGCGCGGCCACCTGGGCGAGGGACAGGTCCGGCGCAGCCTCGCAGCGGACCACCCCGGCCCACGGCGCTCCCTGGGCGTCTGGGGTGGACGGCAGCCGCAGATACCAGGCGTACCGATCCCAACTAGTCCCCATGCGGAACACCGGCGTCCGCTGCCCGGGAGTGAGCGCGGCGACGACAGCGTTCAGCGCGGCGGGTAGGTACCCGGCGCGGTGGGTCTTGATGAATCCGAGCGCGCGGGGCAGGTGGGCGCGCCCCTTGAGGGGGCCGTCGATGACGAGCAGGTCGTCGGCGGCGCCGTCGGGCCCGCACGGGACCGCGCCGGCGTGGACAGGATCGGCGGCCAGGGCGTGCCGGGCGGCGACGGCGGTGATGACCTCGATCTCGGCGAGGGCGACCTGCAGCGCGTTCGACAGGGTCAGCATGAGAGGGGTCGTGTCGCTGGCCGGGGTGTGCCGGACCCGGTAGGTGCCGCAGCTGGTGGGGATGTCGAGGGAGTGGCTGGCGGTGGTGAAGAGGCCGCGGCGAATCTCGGCGGCCAGCAGGTGCGCCTGCCGACCGGTGCGTTCGTCGCCGCAACAGCACACGACCCCGGCGCCGTAGGACGCGCATACGGCCATCGACGCCGACGCCGCACCTGCTGCTCCGTGCGAGGTGTCGGTGGAGTCGGCCGGGTCGTCGATCCAGACGCGGGCATCGACGCGCCGGACTCCGTCGACGAATAGGACCGCAGACGGGTGCGCTACGTCGCCGGGCGCGGCGATCGGGGCCCACTGGTCGGCGGGGACCTCGACCTCCGTGTTGACGCGAATGACCGAGGCCGGTAGGTCCTCCTCGGTCAGGTTGAGCGCACTGCCGTAGGAGACGTCCCACAGGTCGACGGAGAACCGCATCCCCGGCTGGGCCGCCCCGGCCGGCGTCGGGGTGAGGCGAGGGATAGTCACGTGGTCACTCGTTCGATCGAGGAGGAGGCGCCGGTGCGGGTGACCTGGAACCGGACCGGCACGCGGTCGGCGAGGGCCTGGACGTGGGTGATGACGCCGACGACCCGTTCACCAGAGGAGGCGAGGGTCTCCAGGGTGGTGGCGACGACGTCGAGGCTGCTGTCGTCGAGGGTCCCGAACCCTTCATCGAGGAAGATCGACTCGAGCTTTGCCGCGCCGGCGGCGGCCAGCGACGACACCTGCCGCGACAACGCGAGGGCCAGGGCAAGGGAGGCCTGGAATGTTTCCCCGCCGGACAGGGTCCTGACTGGACGGGTCGCGTCGGCATCGTTGTGGTCGACAACTTCCAGGTCGCGGCCGGCTGCGCGCAGTTCGAACTGGCCGGAGGACATCTCCAGCAGGATGTCGGAGGCATCGGCGACCAGGGACTGCAATGCGCTGTCGAGCAGCCACGCTTGGAACGCGTCCGAGCGCAGCAGGTTCGCCAGGGTGGCCGCAACCTGCGCCTGCTCGATGGCGATGGCGCGCTGCGCCTCGAGCGTGGCGCGTTCGGAGACCCGCGCTGCGGCCTGGTCGGCGGCGGAGCGGGTCTCGGCCGCGGCCTTGGTGACCACGGTCGTCAACGCCGTCGCCAGTTGCGCGGGCGGCAGGGTGGTGTCCGGTGGAGTCAGGCCGTGCTCGGCGAGCTGAGTTGCGAGCCCGGCGGTGACGGCGTGGTAGCCGCGCTCGGCGAGGTCGCGGTCCTTGCCGGCCTTGGTGATGGCTTTGTCGACCCGGGTGCGCTGCGTGGCGACCCAGGCGGTGAACACCGCGCACGCGGCGGCGAGCCCACCGTCGGTGGTGAGGTTGGGTGCGCCGTAGCGGGTGAGCGGGTCGCGGGCGGCGCGCAGCACGTCCCATGCACGTTCGACCTGCTCGCGCAGCTCGACGTGCCGTTGCTGGGCTGAGATGAGCCGGTCGCGGGCGCTGTGGCGGTCGGCGCGTTGCTGCTGCACGGCTTGCTCGAGGCCGGTTAGTTTGATCAGCAGCAGGTCGACCTTGTCCGCGGCCGGCTCGTCGGACAGAAGCCGGTCGAGGTCGTCGCGCTGGCGCAGCATCTGGTCGCAGCGTTCGGTCAGGGTGACGCTGGCGGCCTGCTTCTTGGATTCGGCGCCGCGCAGTTCGGCGAGCTTGGACGTGACGGCACGCCAGGCCTCGTCGGCCTGGGTGGCGCGTAGCGCGTTCCGCTCGTTGACCTCCCGCAGGCCGGGCAACGCGGCGTCACGAGCGGTGTGTGCGGCCGCGGCCCATGCGTTGAGGGTGTCCCAGCCGGCGGCGGGATCGGTCAGGTCGACGCTGGGCGGGGCGAGGTGGGTGACGGTGTCGCGGGCGGCCGTGAGCGCGGCCCCGGCCCTCTGCCGGCGCTCCTCGGCGGCGGCGGTGTCGTCGTCAAGCACGGCGCGGGCCTCGCCCGCGGACCGGCGGCGGTGCTCGGCGTCCTCGACCGCGGCGACCAAGCGGCCCCGGTCGGCGGCGGCGGTGGCGAGGACGGTGAGGGCGGTGTCGGCGGCGGTGCGAGCCGCGACGACGGTGTCGCGGTCGCTTTCCGCGCTCAGCGGCACGGTCAGGGCAGCGAACGGGTGGGTGTCGGGCGGCGAGGACATGGCCTTGCGGCGGCTCTTGCCCGGGATCGGGGCGCCTTTGGAGGGGCCGATTGCGGGGGGCAGCGCTGCCAGTGCAGCGTGCAGCTCACCGCGGGCCCGGTCGGCGGTCTGCATCGCGTGGGCGTGGGCGGCGCGGGTGTCGCCGGTGGCGCGTTCGAGTTGGCGGTGGTGCCGGTCGGCGGAGTCGCGGGCGGTCGTGGCCCGCTTGACGGCGTCGGCGGCAGCGGTGACGTGGCTGCGGCCGTCGCCGCTGGGCACGACGGCCACGGTCTGCTCGCAGACCGGGCATGGGCCGCCGGCGACTAGGTGCGCCCGCAGCTCCCCGGCCTGATCGTCGCGGCGGGCCTGATCGAGCGCTTCTTGGGCCCGAGTCAGGGCCTGTTCCGCGTCAGTGAGGGCGCGGACCGCGACGCTGAGCGCGTCGGCCTCGTCGGCGCGGGTGTCCCACTCGGCGAGGTCGGTGGTGAGGCTGTCGCGCAGCGTGTGCGCGGCCCGGTCTGCGGTGGCGAGGACCGATTCGCTGGCTGCGGCGGTGAGCGTGTCGCGGGCGTCGGTGCAGGCGGTCTCGGCGGCCGCGGTCTCGGCGGCCGCGGCGCGGCGGCGGAGGTCGAGGTCGGTGAAGGTCGCGGCGAGGTCGGCGAAGTCGGTCGGTGCGGTGAGCCCGGCGAGCGTGGCGAGCGTGGCCTCGGCTTGTGCGACCGCTTCTGCGGCGTCGGTCGCGGCCCGGTCCGCAGTGTCTGCAGCCTGACGCAGGTGCTCGCTGAGCTGCTCGGCGTCCTCGCGGGCCCGGGTCGCGGCCGTGTGTTCCTGGTCGGCGGCGGCGAGCTCGGCGAGCAGGTCCGGCAGGTCGGTGTCGATCCGTACCCGCTGGGTCCAGGCGTCACGCAGACGTTCGAGTTCGTGCCGGGGCCGGAGCGCGGAGAGGGCGTCGGTAGCGGCCTTCTCGGCGGTCTCGGCCGCGGCGAGTACCCGTGCGGCGGTGTCGAGGTCGACGGCGGCGCCGGTGAGTGCGGTGTCGAGGTCGACGGCGCCAGCGGGCACGGTGGCCGCGGCGAGCGCGGTCTGCTCGGTGCCGAGCTCGGTCGCCTTCTGCCGGGCGTCGGTGACCATGTCGGTGGCGTGCTGCAGCTCGCCCAGGCCGGTCCCGGTGAGCCAGTCCCGTAGCGCCTCGGTCCGCTCGGCGGCCGCGGCCAAGGCGGCGACATGCTCGGCAGTCGCGTCGGCGAAGTTACCCAGTAGCCCGTCGAGGGCCTCGGCCTGGGCCTTCAGGTCGCGGGACCGGGCTCCGGCGCGGGCTCGCAGGTCTTCGTAGAGCTGATGGCCAAGCAGGGTGGACAGGATGTCTTGCCGTTCGCTGGGCTTGGCGTGCAGGAACTGCATGAACTGGTTCTGCGGCAGCGCGACGCAGGTGGTGAAGTGGTCGTAGCGCAAGCCCAACAGTCGCTCGACCTCATCGCGGACCTGCCCTTCGGAGGCCAGGGTCTCGGAATCGCCGTCGAACTCGTCAGGGTCGAGCAGCCGCTCGAGCCGAGCGTTGACCACCGACACCTTCGGGTTGCGCCCGCCGCTGCGGCGCACTTCGCGGGCCACGACGTAGCGGCGCCCGTCGGCGTCGAAGACCAGGCGCACCACGCCGCGGGTCGCGGTTGGGGCGAGGGCGGGGGTGACCATCCGCTGGTCCATCCAGCGCGGCACGGTCCCGTACAGGGCGAAGGTGATTGCGTCGATGATGGTCGACTTCCCCGACCCCGTAGGGCCGATGAGGGCGAAGTAGTCGGCGCCGGTGAAGTCGACGCTGGTCGCCTGCCGGTAGGAGGCGAATCCGTCGAGGTCGAGGCGGACCGGGCGCATCAGGCACCGGTTCCGGTCTTGGTGGTGGTCGGTGCGGCAGGCACGGTCAGGTCGCAGGCACAGGTGTCGGGGCTGGTGAGAGTGTCGTGCAGCTCGTCGAACAGAGCCCGCACCCGCGCGTCGTCGACGCCGCGTTCGGCGCAGTAGTCGGCGAACAGTTCGCTCGGGGACCGATCGGGTCGGGCGGTGGCCTGGCGCGACACGCTTTGGGCGTAGTCGGGGTCGATCCGGATGTCGAGGGCGTTGGGTAGCTCGGTGAGGATGTCGTCGCGCAGCCCGGCGCGGGCGGGTTCGGTCACGTACACCCGTAGCCAGTCGTTCCCGAAGTCCGCGGCGCGGGCGGTGAGGTCGGCGACGGTGCCGCGCACGGTCCGCATCCGCCGCCCGGCGGCGATGGTGATGTCGGTGGTAGTCGCCGGCGTGGTCGGACTGACCTCGACGACGACGACGGTGGGGGTGTTGTCTTGTTCACCGAAGTCGACGCAGACCGGGGATCCGCTGTAGGCGACCGGGCAGTTCGCC
>Ga0335073_10011704_pt1 | contig 12326 bp, 6 predicted proteins | sample Lox_Sample_22_FD_207093 | JGI IMG/M metagenome (GOLD analysis project Ga0335073, IMG submission 207093) | Soil microbial communities from Loxahatchee National Wildlife Refuge, Florida, United States - Lox_Sample_2.2 | ecosystem: Environmental > Terrestrial > Soil > Wetlands | place: USA: Florida... | reverse complement strand
TCACGGTGTTGGAAGCCGTCAGCCTCACCATCGGCAACCGGGGCGTGTGGTGCGCCCGGCTGGATTTGAACCAGCACTATACCGCTTTTGAGGCGGTCGCCTCTGCCAGGTTGGACTACGGGCGCGTATTGGTAGGCTCGGTCGGATTCGAACCGACACTCGATGCGGTCTGAACGCATTGCCTCTGCCGGAATTGGGCTACGAGCCTGTCTTGAAACAAACCTATGTTGAATCAAGCTTGGTGTTCGGGGCGAGATTCGAACTCGCACAAGTGTGGCTCTCAACCACATGCGTCTGCCAGATTGCGCCACCCGAACAGAATTGGTGGGCAGTCAAGGATTCGAACCTTGGATGTTTCTCCAGGAGTTACCGGGTTTATGGCCCGGCGCTTTCAGCCATCTCAGCCAACTGCCCAAACGGATTGTCAAAGATCCGGCGGAAGGCAGGCGATTCGAACGCCTATGTCCAGCGGGACCCTGGCTTAGCAGACCAGTGGGATACCAGTTACCCGAACCTTCCGGGTTAATAAAACTTAACTTCAAGGGAAATTACAAACTAAGTGAGAGACACGAAGAGTGTCCGGCTGAGCGCCAGTAAGATAGGTAGCCGCGATGGACAAAACGCTGCATCACTTATTACTCTACAGCGGTTTCGGATAACTCGTCAAGAACAATTCATCGCCGCCGCTCGCCGCCGCACCGTCGCTTGCGGTTGGCCGTTTCGGTAGCTATTCTCACCACATGCGTCGTTTGCTATGCCGCTTGCTGAGCGCCTCGCTTCTCTTGGCCGGTTGCCTGCGATCCGCCGGGCCACTGCGCCCGGTCCCGCTGGCCGACGTCGACATCACGGACGACTTTTGGGCGCCGCGAATGCAGATCAACCGCACCGTGTCCATCCAGCATTGTTTCCGCGAGTTCGAAGCCACCGGCCGCTTCGACAGCCCACGTCTGATCGAGGCCGCGGCGTACATGCTCGAGAAACAGAAGGACGCCGCACTTCAAACCTACGTCGAGCGGTTGATCGACCGGGAAATCGGCGGTGTCGAGCGGCGGCTCTCCAATCCGGAACAGGTCGTTCGCGTCAGCGGCTATTTCTTCGAAGCCGCTGTGGCATGGTATCGCGCCACGGGCGGACGAAGAATGCTCGATACCGCGGTCCAAGCGATCGACGCTATCGACGCAGCTTATGGCCCGGGCAAGCGAACCTATATCGCCGGACACGAAGGCCTCGAAATTGGCTTACTCGCCATGTACCGCCAGACCGGCGACCCGCGTTATTGGAAACTCGCGAAGTTCTTCCTCGATGAGCGGGGCAAGGACGATTATCCGCGCCAAGGCGAATACGCCCTCGACCGCACCTACGATCAGGATCAGATGCCGGTCATCCGGCAGACCGAAGCCGTCGGTCACGCCGTGCGCGCGACATACCTTTACATTCCGCTGGCCGATGTCGCCGGTCTCACCGGATTGCCCGGCTACCTTGGCGCCGCCGAACAAATCTGGCAGGACGCCGCCTTTCGCAAGACCTACGTGACCGGCAGTATCGGCTCCATCCGGTTCCATGAGCAATTCGGCGCGCCGTACGAACTGCCCAATCTCAGCGGCTGGAGCGAGACCTGCGCTTCCTACGGCAACTTCGTCTGGAACCAGCGTATGTTCCTCGATTCCGGCGACGCCCGCTACGTCGACTTGATGGAGCGGATCCTCTACAATGGCTTCCTCGATGGCGTCTCGCTCAAAGGCGACCGTTTCTTCTATCAGAATCCGCTCATGTCGTACGGCAATTACGAGCGCTTCACCTGGATCGACACGCCGTGCTGCCCGCCCAATGTGGTGCGGCTTCTGGCATCGCTCGGAAGCTACATATATGCGCAGGACGACCGCGACCTGTACGTCAACCTGTACGCCGGCAGCACCGCCAGAATATCGGGAGTCACACTTCGCCAGCAGACCCGCTATCCCTGGGACGGCGCTGTTCGCATCTCCGTCGATCCGGCTGCGCCGCGCAGCTTCGCCGTGCTCCTCCGCATCCCCGGCTGGACCGCCAACCAGGTGATGGCCGGCAATCTGTATCGCTTCACCGATCCCAGCCGCGCGTCCGTCACCATCCGCGTCAATAACCAGATCGTGAAACCGCCCATCGAGCGCGGTTACGCGCGCATCGAGCGCGAATGGAAGGCGGGCGACGTCATCGACCTTGCCCTGCCGATGGACATTCGCCGCGTGGTGGCCGACCCGCGCGTGCGCGATGACGAGGGCCGCGTAGCTCTGGAACGCGGCCCGCTGGTTTACTGCGCCGAGTGGCCGGACAACGGAGGACACGCGCTCAACCTGATCGTGCCGGACAATGCCCGGTTGCACAGTGAATTCCGCGGCGAGCTGTTCGACGGTGTCCAGGTGATCGCGGGAAGCGTTCGGCGGCTCGACGGCACGCGCACGATCCCGCAACAGCTTGTGGCCATCCCGTACTTCGCCTGGGCCAATCGTGGTATGGGCGAAATGACGGTCTGGATGGCGCGGCAGCCTGCCAAGGCCCGGCAGTTGCCTACGCCGCTCCCAGTCGGCGTCGCGCGCGTCTCGTCATCCGGCGGCATCGAGAAGAAATGGACCGGATACAACGATCAAAACGACGACATTTCCGCGGTATACGACGGCGAGGAGCCGCTCAGCTCCGCCGATGAATCGAACCTTTACTTCCGCATGCGCCCCCGCGCCGGACAAACCGCATGGGTCGAGTACGAATACCAGGGCACGCGCCGGATCGCTTCGTCGGATGTGTACTGGGTTGACGACCGCCGCTTTTGCCGTCTGCCCTCATCCTGGCGGATCCTGTACCGCGACGGCGATCAATGGAAGCCCGTCCGCGCCCTGGGGGCGTATGCCGTCGAGAAGGACCGCTTCAGCCGGATCACCTTCGAACCGGTCACGACCTCCGCGGTCCGCATAGAAGTGGTGCCGCAGATCATCCACTACAAGGCCGGCGAAATCGGCCCGCCCGGCGCCATGTTTCTGAGCCAGGACATCGACTGGCGCGAGTTCGGCATCATCGAATGGCGGGTGCGTTAGTCGCTTCAATTGGCGGCCGACAGGTTCCAGCCATCCACTTGAATATAGGATGTCGCTCCACCCAGGAGGTTCCGGGGATAAGCCGCATTGATCGTCCGCTGTTCGCCGGGCATCAACTCAAAATAATTATCGTCCCAGTAGACCGGCGCCACATCTTCGCCGCCCTTGCCCTTCAATACTGTCAGGTGGACAAAAAAGGCGAGCTGCGAAGATGGATTCTTCACCGTCACATGCTCAACCTGATCGGCGCCTGCGGTCTCCGACTGCCAGGCAACCGTCACCTGGGCCGGCGGCAGTCTTTGCAGTGCGGTCAGGTCGGCGTATGCGATGATGGGAGTTTCCCACGCGTTGGAGTTCTGCCAATCGTAAACATCAGGCTGGGTGGAGAGCCAATAGAAATTGGAGCTCACCAGGTTGCCGGTGGGGTCCCGCAGGAACAATCGGACAAAAAACGTAGTCGTCAGACCGGCAATTTGCGGCACAATAAACACGCGCGTGGAACTATCGGCCGCGATATCGATTGACGCCGTGCGGGCGAACTTCTGCGTCAGGTCGAGGTTATAAACTTCGGCCGTGACGGAATAGCCCGGGAGCGCCGCGTACAGCGAGTTCACGACTACAATCGAGCTGTCGTCATAGGAATACTGCACGTGCACCGGTTCGAGCGCCTTTCTCGTCCCGAAGTAGCCCCCGCCGGGTCGGAGATACCAGTCGTAGAGGTGCCATACAATCGAGGGCCATGCGTTATTCCCCATCCACTGAATGACTCCGGTGGCTGTGTACTTATTCCGGCCATACGCCTCGAACATCGCGCGCTCGCTCTCGTACGCCATTAACTGGCTCTTCTCCGCGTAATCGGTCACACTACTGGCCGCGCCGTAGCGTCCTTCGAGCGCGGCTGTGTACTCGTCCAGGTTGGGATAGGCCGGAGTGGCCTCATGATCGATCCAGAATTCGTCGATAGGCCACAGATGATCCGTCCCGAACATTCCCCGCAGACTGTCCACCAGCGGGATGGCATGGCCGGGGCTGATCTCGGTGGCGAAGCCCCACGCGCCGCCGCGATCCGTATCTAGCAGCCAGTAGTTCGGTCCAACATAAGCATAGGGCCCGCGCATCTTCACGCCGGTGAGCCCCGCCCCCGGAGTATTGGCATCGCTCGCAGCCGCGAGATACGGGTTCGGCCAGTTCTCCTGGCGAATCACATTCAAATAATTGGCCTCCGCGGCTGGGCCGACTGGCGAATCGCTGCCGTAGAGAAAAACAAATACGCTCGCGTGGTTCCGCAATCGCCGCAACTGCGAACGCATCGACTCCGCGGCCACGGTGTAATCATCCGGCGCCCACTGGTCCGACCATTCGAAAAAGCCGCAGCAGCACCAACCCGGCATCACCAGAATTCCGTAGGTGTCCGCCAGGTCGAAGAAATGCTCGTCGAGCATCTTGCCCTCCAGTCGAAGGGCGTTCAGGTGCATACCCCGGACGTATCGCATTTCATTTTCCTCGCGTTCGGGATCGACGCGCAGCATCATGTCATGCGTCCAGCCGGCGCCGCGGATCAGGATCGGGCGTCCGTTGATGAAGAACAGACGATGCTGGTTGGCATCAATCACGGACGTGAACTGGCGGATACCGAACCGTGCGTCCCGTTCATCTGAGATTGCCCGGCCGGTCTCAAATTGCAGGTGCAAGGTCTCCAGGTTCTGCGGTCCAAGATCGTACGGCCACCAAAGAGGGGGGTCGTTGAGGATCAATTGCGGAAAGTCGGACGACTGAAACGCGATCCTGGCGGTCTCCCCGGCGGCCAGTGTCACGGTTTGCGTAACTTCGATTGGAGCCAAAGCGTCGCCGCTGATGGCGCCACGGAGCGTGCCCTCCACCGGATACGCGCTGCTGTTGCTCACGTCCGCGTAAAGTGTAAGTTGCGCCCGGTCAAGCGCGCTATCGACCTGGGAAACAACCTGGACGTTGTTCACCGCCACCGGACCGCTCGACAGAATATAGACATCGCGTACCAATCCCATGTCTTTGTCGGGCGGCAAAGGGTTCCAGTCGACAAAGGTGATAGTGAAATCGTCAAGCGCCGGAGGGAAGACTTCAACGGCCAGCGTATTGACTCCCGAAACGATTGCGCCGCTGATATCAAATTCATACATCCGGTACATTCCGCGGATCTGATCCGGGCCGGCGATCCGTACTCCGTTCAACCAGACATTGGCACTGTTGTTGATCGAGTCGAAATTCAGGCGGAAGCGTTTGCCGATCGTCCCGCCGCGAATCTGAAACTCGGTCCGGTACCACCACGAGACGGCATATGGGCTGCCCGGAGGGAACGGCATGTTGGTGAAGTTATCGCCGATATCTCCCGTGATTCCCGGAACCGCGCGCAGGTTCATGCCGAAGTACGGGTCTGGATAGACGCCATCCTGTACGAGGGCGGAGAATACGGTCGTTGGGACGCTGGCGGAATACCAGCCGTGTACATCGAACCCCACCGACGAGATTTGATCGCCGCTGTACGGAACCTTGGCCGACGATTGAATCACCCAGTGCTGCTTTAGATCGATTCGGGATTCCGCCGCCGGCCTGCCGCTGCGCTGAGCCGCCAACGGGGCAGGCCGCGCCAAGCTGAGGATGGTCAGGGTCGAGGCTAGAATCAGACCTCGGTTCATAGGGGCTAACCTGATCCGGCCCCAGCATACCATCATTGCAATGATGAAACAGGGTTCTGCGTCAGTGGGCGTGTCAGCCAGACCCCGCACCGGCAGACGCCATCGCGCCGCGGCGACACCCTCACCCTGGTCCTAAGAGCAGTTGCGGGTATCGATGGAATATAGGAGCGCAACCTCCCTCTCCGCAAGCCAGCTCGCGCGGAGGCCTCAAGGGCACACAATTGGGGGATTTCGCGCCCACCATTGTAGGTAACCGTGGGGAAAATCGACGCTACGAAGGGGATCTTAACGCCTTTCTTCCACCAATTGTAGATATTTTGGACTTTTTATCTTGAATATTGCAGGACAAGTGTGCCATACTGCCCACAATCGTTACACCACAGCTGGCCTCATCCAGGGGGTTCGGTGACTCTGGGGCCGAGCGGTGTACGCAAGGCTTCGAAGGTGAACGCCATTTGGCTCGTGCCGGCGATCTTGCAACAGTCGCGACGGCCCACGGGAAGCATCCCGAAACAACCTGCTCCCGACCCTCGCGCACCAACCCAACCCCACAACATGGAGGGCAGAAATGTCCCGAGTTCGATATCGTTTTCCGCTCCTTTGCATGACAGGCGCACTGCTGCTTGCGCTTGTTCCCACGCCGGCCGCCGCGCAGATCGTGGTCAAGAGTGAAGATGCAACCTTCAAATTCGGCATCCAAGGACAACTTTGGGCAGACTGGACACAAGACAACACGGGAGCGCAAAACTATCAACAGAATTTTTATTTCCGACGGGCGCGCCTGATCATCGGTGGCGATATCGGCCAGAACATCAGTTTCTTCTTCGAGACTGACGATCCCAAACTGGGCATCACGCCCAAGAACCTGGCTTCCGGCTTTCTCATCCAGGATCTGCTTTTGACCTGGCGGCCGAATTCCAAGTCCAAGGCGTTCATGCTGGACGGCGGCCTGATCTTCGTTCCGTTCAGCCGGAACGGATTGCAGTCCACGCTCAGTTACTACGGGCTGGATGTGAGTCCGATCGCCACAGTGACCAACTCCGTGACACAATCATCGGCCTTGCGCGATCTCGGGTTTGAAGGCCGCGGCTATCTATTCAATGACAAGTTCCAATATCGCGTCGGCACATTCTCGGGCGAACGGGACTCCAATGCGCACAACTCGCTTCGCGCCGCCGGGTACTTCCAATACGACTTCTTCGCACCCGAAACGGGCTATCTGTTTACCGGAACGGCGCTCGGCAAGCAGAAGATACTCGCGGTAGACGCGGGATTCGACAAACAGAGCTCGTACAACGGGCAATCCGCGAACATCGCCGCGGCCATCCCGGTAAACAAGGGGGATGAGGCCGGCGGACAGTTTCAGTTCGTCCATTACAACGGAAACACGAAATTCCTTACCATCCCGAACCAGAAGGGCTATCTTTTGGAGGCCGACTATTATGTGCACAAGGCCAAGATCCAGCCGTTCTTCAAGTACGAGGCCCAGAACTATGCCGATCCGGCGAACTACTCAAAGGACATCAACCGGGCCGGTTTCGGCGCCAATTACTACATTCACGGCCAAAATCTGAAGTGGACCGTGCTGTATCTGCGGGCGATGCCTCAGAACAACACAACTCTGAAGGCGACTAATGAACTTAGCGCGCAGTTGCAATTGATGTACTGGTAGAAAGGAGAACGACTATGGTAACGGGTGAAATTCGAGCGAATGAGGCCGGCGTGAGCCGTTGGTGGCGGGTAGTGGGCGGGTTGTTGATGAACCTGGCCCTCGGCAGTCTTTATGCTTGGAGCGTGTTCGTAGCTCCTCTGGAAAAGCGGTTCGGGTGGAAGCGGGCGGACACCTCCATGGTGTACACAATCGCGGTGATGGTGTTCGCGCTCAGTTTTGTTTTGGCTGGGCGCATTCAAGACAAGTTCGGGCCGTTGTTTTGTTCTCTAACCGGTGGCATCCTGGTCAGCCTCGGATTCTTCTTATGCGCGTATACAACCAGCCTTAGCTATCTGATCATCTGTTTTGGCGTAATTGGAGGATTGGGCAACGGGTTTGGCTATTCCACACCGATTCCGGTGATGGCCAAGTGGTTTCCGGATAAACGCGGTTTAGCGGTTGGTCTGGCAGTCGGCGGATATGGCGCCGGTTCAGCGATTTTCGGACCGCTGGCGAATCTGAAATTGATCCCGGCTTATGGCTTGCCGGCGACGTTCCAGATTCTGGGAGGCATTTTCTTCGTGATGACAATGGTCGGCGCCTTCTTACTGAGAAACCCTCCGGCTGGTTACAAACCCGCCGCGTGGAGTCCGGCTGCCGCCTCCAAGTCCGCGGCTACCACTTATGAGTTCAGCCCCGCCGAGGTATTGCGAACCCCGACGTTCTACCTGATGTGGGTTGGGTACGCTCTGGGATGCTCGGCAGGCCAGATGGTGATCAGCCAATTGGTTCCTTTTGCCAAAAGCGTGGGGATCGCCGCGGCGGCTTTGTCTACCATGACACTGATCGTCGCCGCCAGCGGAAACGCAGCCGGACGCATCCTGTCGGGTTGGATGTCGGACAAAGTCGGACGCATCAACGTTCTGCGTATTATGATCGGCATCTCGATGGTGGCCATGCCGCTGCTCTACGCGTGGGGCAGCAACATCGCTCTGCTGTACACGCTGGTGGTGATCGTGTACTGGTGTTACGGAACGCAACTGTCCGTGAACGGAGCAGCCACGGCAGATTTCTGGGGCACCAAAAACGCCGGCATCAACTACGGCATGCTGTTCACGGCTTGGGGCGTGGCCGGAATACTCGGGCCGCAGATCGGCGCCAAGCTGTACGACAAGTATCACAATTACCAGGCGGCGTTTTACTCAGCAGCCGTCCTGGCGGCCGTGGCGCTGCTTTGTGAACTGCTCGCCAGGCGGCCCGCACATCAACCGCGGCAGGTAGCGAGCCCGACGGCCCGGGCCGCGACCGCATAGGCAGGACATTTTTTTTTGGAAAGGGATATTTCTCATGTCTACACAGAACATCGATTCCGTCCTCCAAGAGACACGCGTCTTTGAGCCGCCCAGCGAGTTTCGCTCGAACGCGCACATCGGCAGTATCGAAGAGTATGAACGTCTGCACAATGAAGCCATGGCTGATCCGGAGAAATTCTGGGCCGATATCGCCGGCCAGCTCCATTGGTTCAAACCCTGGGACAAGGTCCTGGAGTGGGACTGCCCCTGGGCCAAGTGGTTTTCGGGTGGCGAGATCAATCTCTCCTACAACTGTCTCGACCGCCACGTCGCGAGCCACCGGCGAAACAAAGCGGCGATCATCTGGGAAGGCGAGCCAGGCGAAGTGCAAACCCTCACCTACCAGCAACTCCTCACCGAAGTATGTAAATTCGCGAACGTGTTGAAGTCGCTGGGGCTGAAAAAGGGCGACCGTGTCGCCATCTACATGGGCATGTGCCCTGCCCTGCCCATCGCCATGCTGGCCTGCGCGCGACTGGGAGCGCCCCACACCGTGGTATTCGGCGGCTTCTCGTCCAACGCCCTGGTCGATCGCATCAACGATTCCCAGGCCTCCATGGTGATCACGCAGGACGGCTCCTACCGCCGCGGTTCGGAAGTCAAGTTGAAGCCGGCCGTCGACGAAGCCCTGCTCCATTGCCCAACCGTCAAGAGCGTCGTGGTCTACAAGCGCACCGGCACGCCTCAGACGATGTTCGGCGGCCGTGACCACTGGTGGCACGAACTGATGGCGAAGGCGTCGGACGAATGCCCGGCCGTGCCGGTGGACGCCGAGCATCCGCTCTACCTTTTGTACACGTCGGGAACGACGGGAAAGCCGAAGGGCATCCTGCACACGACCGGCGGTTACTCGGTCGGTACCTACATCACAGCGAAGTGGGTCTTCGATCTGAAGGACGAGGACATCTATTGGTGCACCGCGGATATCGGCTGGGTCACCGGGCACAGCTACATCGTGTATGGGCCGCTGCAAAACGGCGCCACTTCGGTGATGTATGAAGGCGCGCCGAATTTTCCGGAGCCGGACCGGTTCTGGAGCATCATCGACCGTCACAAAGTCAACGTGTTCTACACCGCGCCGACGGCCATCCGCGCGTTCATGCGGTTCGGCAACGAGTGGCCGGCCAAACACCCGATGAAGAGCCTGCGGCTTCTGGGGACTGTCGGCGAGCCGATCAATCCCGAGGCCTGGATCTGGTACCGCGAGAATATCGGGCGCAATCGCTGCCCGATCGTGGATACGTGGTGGCAGACCGAAACCGGCATGATCATGATCACACCCCTTCCCGGCGCGACGGCGGCCAAACCCGGATCGGCCACGCGGCCCTTCCCGGGGGTGGTCGCTGATGTGGTGACTCGCGAGGGCGAACCCGTGCCTAGCGGTGGCGGAGGCTTCCTGGTCCTGAAGCGGCCATGGCCATCGATGCTCCGCACCATCTACGGCGATCCGCAGCGCTACCAGGATCAGTACTGGTCGCAGATTCCAGGAATGTATTTCACCGGTGATGGCGCGCGCAAAGACGAGAACGGCTACTTCTGGATCATGGGCCGTATCGATGACGTGATCAACGTGTCGGGCCACCGCCTCAGCACCATGGAAGTCGAGTCCGCGTTGGTGGCGCATCACAAAGTGGCGGAAGCCGCCGTGGTGGCCCGCCTCGACGATCTGAAGGGGCAGGCGATCGCGGCCTTCGTGACGTTGAAGTCCGGCAACTCGCCAAGCCCGGAACTGAAGGAGGAGCTGCGGCAGTGGGTGGCGAAAGAGATCGGCTCGCTGGCGAAGCCCGACGACATCCGCTTCAGCGAAGCGCTGCCGAAAACGCGCAGCGGCAAGATCATGCGGCGGCTCTTGAAAGAGATCGCAGCCGGCGGCGAGGTGAAGGGAGACACCACGACGCTCGAAGATCTGTCCGTAATCGCGCGGCTCAGCGCTCACGAGGAATAGCGGAACGTAGGACAGACGGTCGCCATTTGCCGTCTGTCATCTCTCCATTCACAGTCGACGCAAAACGACCGTCTGTCCTACATCGGCAAGGTAGGACAGACGGTCGCCGTTTGCCTTCTGTCATATCGGAATTGGATAGAATGCATGTGGACGCGGGCTAAGGGACGTCCGCCGAGTCGCCGCAACAGCGGAGAGCTTAGCCCGGTGGTGCTTGAAGATGGATATCCTCTGGGTGACCGCCGGCCTGGGCTGCGATGGGGAGACGATCGCGGTCACGGCCGCGACGCAGCCCGGCCTTGAGGAACTACTTCTCGGAGCACTCCCCGGCACTCCTGACGTCCGCTTTCACAACCCCGTTCTAGCCTACGAGAATGGCGATGAGTTTCTCCTGCCATTCCACCACGCCGCCGAAGGAAGACTGGCCCCGTTCATCCTGGTGGTGGAGGGTTCAATCCCCGACGAAACCAACAAGTCGGACGGCTACTGGGCGACTCTGGGCACGGACCGATCGACCGGGCAGCCCATTCTGACTTGCGATTGGATTGACCGGCTGGCCCCACAAGCATGGGCAGTTGTCGCGGTGGGTACGTGCGCGGCGTATGGCGGCATCCACGCCATGCAAGGCAACCCCACGGGCGCCACGGGACTGGCTGATTATCTCGGCTGGCAATGGAAGTCGACCGCCGGCATTCCGCTGGTTTGCGTTCCCGGTTGTCCGGCGCAACCAGACAATATGACCGAGACCCTGCTCTACCTTCTGCGGCAATGGGCCGGACACGCTCCAATGATCCCGCTCGATGACGGACTGAGGCCGACCTGGCTCTTTGGCGAGACTCTGCACGAATGCTGCGACCGCGGGGGTTATTACGAACAGGCGCAGTTCGCCGAAGAGTACGGCTCCCGACAATGCATCGTGAAACTCGGATGCTGGGGCCCGGTGGTGCAGTGTAATGTGGGAAAGCGGGGCTGGATCAATGGCGTCGGCGGCTGTCCGAACGTGGGCGGGATTTGTATCGGCTGCACAATGCCGGGGTTTCCGGATAAGTTCATGCCGTTTATGAATCAGCCTCCGGGGTCGCTGCTCTCTTCGAACGCGGTTTCGACCTACGGAAGAGCCATTCACGCGCTCCGCCGATTCACCCAGGCATCGTTGAACAAGGAACCGAGCTGGCGGCAGAAAAACCCATGAATGGCATTACCGCAGCCCTTGATGCAAACGGCCTGAGCCCGGAGCAGGCGGGAGAGATCCTGCAAGGACTCGCGCAGGTCTTCCTGAATTCCCCAAACGGGTCCGCGGCACAGGCAAATGTTGAGGAAGAGCATGAGCTGCCGAATCTGGAGGCCCGCTATCGGACCCTGATCGAGCAGATCCCGGCGGTCGTCTTCATGGTGTACCTCGACCGGGGGGTAGGTCATGCGTACGTCAGCCCGCAAATCGAGGCGATGCTGGGGTTCTCCCGCGAGGAATGGCTGGAAGACCCGGTTCGATGGTATGAGAGAATCCACCCGGACGACAAAGAGCGCTGGTGCGTGGAGGCGGCGGATATGTTCCTCTCCGGACACCCGCTGCGTTCGGTCTATGGCGTTGTGGCACGTGACGGCCGTGTAGTCTCCTTCCACTGCGAGGCCAAAATGGTCCGC
>Ga0335073_10011702_pt1 | contig 12327 bp, 11 predicted proteins | sample Lox_Sample_22_FD_207093 | JGI IMG/M metagenome (GOLD analysis project Ga0335073, IMG submission 207093) | Soil microbial communities from Loxahatchee National Wildlife Refuge, Florida, United States - Lox_Sample_2.2 | ecosystem: Environmental > Terrestrial > Soil > Wetlands | place: USA... | reverse complement strand
TCGATTCCTCAGCAGAACCGACGGTGTCAAGGTGGCCGCCTCCTGTCACGGCGGCACGCCGGACAACAACCGCAAACCCATGCCAGCCAGGCAACACAGGTTAAATAACAAGCTAAGCCTTCGCCTTCTCCGCCTGAGCCGCGGCAACATAGTGATGTGGCCCAAGAGCTGTCGCATCTGCGACTAGGCATGAACTATCCCGGGACGCCCATCGCGGGCAGGATGAGCTTACGGATCCTTCCGAATGCACGGAGGTGCCATGGCCGACAGGCCGCATGACATAACCGATTTGTACCTCGCCCCGGTGCTGCTGGCGGTGGACGCCAGGATCGAGGAACTCGGCAAGCTGGATAGGGACGGGCTCGCCTACGAAACCGAGCTCGAAGCCGACTCACCCGGTATCACACGGCAGATGAGGGAAGAGGCACTGATAAGGACCATCACGCACCTGACCGAGACTCACCACTGGGAATTCAGCTGGGACCTCCGTGGTCTTCGCATGACTCACGACGCGCATACGTTCGTCCTGGGCATACCGGCGGTATTCCTTGACTACCTCGGCGACGGCCCACGGCAGTGACCCGCCGCGGCGGGACTGAGGTGGTCGACGCGGCGCAGGGCGTCGGGCAGCCGTTACCGGCCGTGCGGACGTACGGGACGCTCGACATCATGGTCAACAACGCGGGAATCGGGTACACAGCGCCGCTGCAGGAGATCACCGAGGCGCAGTTCCGCCGGATGATCGACGTCAACCTGCTGGGCGTATTCTTCGGGTGCAAGCACGCCATGGGGATCATGAAGGCAAAGCGCAGCGGCGTCATCCTGAACACCTCCTCGGCGGGCTCGTTCGCAGCCGTACCGAACACGGCCGCCTACGCCTCGACGAAAGGCGCAGTCAACGTGCTCACGCGCGACCTGGACATCTTCAGCGCACGGACGTTCCTATTCGTGCCCGGAGACCGGCCGGACCGGTTCCACAAGGCAGCAGCCAGCGGAGCCGACGTCGTGGTCCTTGACCTCGAGGACGCGGTCGCGCCGGCCCGCAAGGACGAGGCGAGGGAACGTGTTCGCGCCTGGCTGGACGCGGGGCACCCGTCAGCCGTCCGGCTCAACGCCGTCGGCGCACCCTGGCACGCCGATGACATCGCCATGATCACTGGTTATCACAGGGCGGCCCCCGTGGTGATGATCCCCAAGGCGGAAGAGCCGGAAGAGCTGGAATCCCTATCACGGACCCTGCCAGCTGGCACGCGGATCATCCCGCTGATCGAGACAGCCGCCGGGATCACACGGGCGGCACTGCTGTGCGCCGTAGCCAAGGTGGTGCGACCCGCCTTCGGCAGCGTCGACCTGGCGGCGCAGCTAGGCGTCGACTACGCCTCGCACGACGCACTCCGGTACTCGCGGTCGGCCCTCGTCCTCGCCGCTGCCGCCGCCGGATGCGCCGGCCCGATCGACGGGGTGACCACGAGCCTGGCGGACGAGTCAAGCCTGCGCGCCGATCTGGAGCATGCGATCGCCCTGGGCTTCACCGCAAAGTTGTGTATCCATCCCCGCCAGGTCGCCGTGGCGAACCATCGGCTCACCCCCTCCCATACGGACGTCGAGTGGGCCGCCCAGGTCGTCGCAGCAGCGGGGGACGGTTCGGTCACGGTACTCGACGGCCAGATGATCGACCGCCCGGTCCTGGCACGCGCACGGGCGATCCTTGCGCGCGCGTCCGGGAACCCAAGCGCGTCTCACACCAGCGAGGGGTAACTGCGATCGACCCTGGCGAGGGGGCCTCAGGTCTCAGGTGATGCTGCGGCGCAGGTTGGTGCGGTACGAATACAGTTCTGGGAGGAAGTGGCTGACCGCGAGCTCGACCGGGGTGCCGTTGGTGTCGAGGTACAGGCGGTCGATGCGCAGCAGCGGATGACCGGGGGGACAGCTGAGCGCCTCGGACGCCCGGTCATCGGCGAGCGCGACCGTGATGCTCTGCTCCGCTTCGGCGATGGGCGCGTCCAGCCGGGTGTCCAGCAGCCCGATGATGGTCACCTCGCTGGTGGCGCCGACGTCCGCCAGTTCCGCTGCCGACGTCAGGGCCTGGCCCCCCGCGGGGGGAAGCGACACGATGGTGAGGCAGAACGGCGTCCCATGGTGGGAGCGGCGGAACGCGACCGTGTACACGATGTCGGTGGACAGCCGCAGCCGGCCGGCGGCGGTCACGTCGACCTGGGGGCGCAGCGGGGTTATGACGTCCATCTGGGTATCCGAGGACAGCCCCATCAGGTCATCGACTGAGCCGAACTGGCGGACGTAGGTGCCGTCACGCGGGGCCGCGAATGTTCCCCGGCCCGGGATGCGGTAGACCATGCCCTCGGACACCAGGTCATGGAAGGCGCGCCGGACCGTCTGCCGACTCACCTGGTACTGGGCCGATAGCTCGGCCTCGGTCGGCAGCCTACGCCCGTCCGCGTAACGGCCCTGCAGGATCTGCTTCCTGACCTCCCGGGCCAGGCTCACGTAACTGCTCTCGCGGTGTCGCATCGCCATCATGCCATCAGCGCGACGAACCGCCAGTCGAGCACCTTGGCCGCCGGTGCATCCGGGCGGCTCGCGCGGACCCGGGACCGCAGGTGGGCGAGCGTGCCGCCGGGTACCGACCGGTCAGTTCGTTCCACCTCGACGGCGCTCGTCAGCGTATCGCCTTCCCGTACCGGGCCGACATGGTCGCAGCTGTGCCAGCCCACGACGGTCACCATGCCCGGAAGCGCACGGACTGCCTGGTGCAGGGCAATCCCGATCGTGTGCCCGCCATAGACGAGCCTGCCCGCCGCCCCGACGGGCTCATCGTGGTGTACCTTGGCCACATTGAGCGTGAGCCGCGCCAACTCCGGCGCGCTCGATACGACATCCCCGCCAGCGACATGGAACAGTTCCCCCTCGACAGGCACGCGGAGATTCCCGTCGCCCATCCGGGCCCGGTAGGTGTCCAGATCCCAGCCCGCTGCGACGTGCGTCAGCTCCTCGGCGGTCGGATCGCCACCGATTGCTGACAGGTCGTCGGCATGCCCGGTCTCCCGGCCACCATCGCGGAGAGGGAGCATGGCGCAGCGCCAGAAGTCCAGGACTGGCCGACCGTGCTGGTCCCTGGTGCTCATCCGGAGCGCGGCCAGCCCGGTCGCGGCCCGTCCGGGGCGCAAGGAGTTCTGGCGCAGGCCGACAACCTCGGTGACGGTCCGCAGGGTGTCGCCGATACGCGGAGCGCGCCGGAACACGACTCCGCGGTAAAAGAGATTCGCCACTACCGTGTGGGTCGCGACCGTCGACTGGCCGATCGCGACGTCCCAGACGAGATTGGGTGCCGCCAGAGTGCCCCCGTCGCCGAGGACGTGCCGGGACAATTCCCCGTCCAAGGTCAACGCCATCCTGCCCCCGACTATCGCCCGGTGGGCGGCGGCCAGTCCTTCGGTGAGCGTGAGGCTCGGGCTGTCCTCGAAGAGCTGACCGTGGTGGAGATCTTCGAAGTAAGGGCCATCGATCAGCGTTTCCTTGAGGGTCAATGTGCCTCCACCGCCTGCTGCTGCGAAATGTACGGCCAAAACTCTCATCACCGTGCCTGATTCTAGCGAAGACCATGTTGACATGGGAAGATCTGTGCGCAAATATAGCCGTACAAATAGAGGAGCCAAGGCAGATGACTGTTCCCTTGCCCGAGCCGCCGGTGGCCGGGAAGCCGCTGAGCGGCCTGCGGGTGGTCGAGATGGCGACGTACGTCGCCGGGCCGCTGGGCGGGATGACGCTGGCACAGCTCGGCGCGGAGGTGATGAGGGTCGACCCGCCGGGCGGCGCGGCCGACTACACCCGGTGGCCGCTGGCGGCGTCGGGCACCAGCCTGTACTGGGCGGGCTTGAACAAGGGCAAGCGGTCGCTGTGCGCCGACGTCCGGTCCGCCGAGGGCCGGGAGCTGGTGGTCAGGCTGATCGCCGGGTCGGGTCCGGGCGGCGGCATCCTGCTGACCAACGTCGGCCGCTCGTGGCTGAGCTATGAGGCCCTGTCCAGTGTCCGGCCAGACCTGATTCACCTGCGGATCGACGGGCACCGTGACGGCGGTCCCGCCGTGGACTACACGGTCAACGCAGGCATGGGATTCCCGCTGGTGACCGGCCCGGAAGGGCACGCGGGGCCGGTCAACCACGTGCTGCCCGCGTGGGATGTGGCGTGCGGCCTGTACGCGGCGATCGGCATCCTCGGCGCCGAGCGACACCGCCGCCTGTCCGGCGAGGGACAGCAGATCACCGTGGCGCTCAGCGACGTGGCGCTGGCGACCGCGGGGAACCTCGGCTTCCTGGCCGAAGCGCAGGTCAACGGCGCGACCCGGCCGCGGATCGGCAACCATCTGTACGGCTCGTTCGCCCGCGACTTCGCCGCCCGCGATGGCCGCCGCATCATGGTCGTGGCGCTCACCGCACGGCACTGGGCCGATCTCGTCAAAGTGACCGGCCTCGGCGCGCCCGTCGCCGCGCTCGAACAGGCGCTGGGCGCCGACTTCTCCGTCGAGGCCGACCGGTACGACTACCGCGACGCGCTGGCCGGGCTGCTGCAGCGCTGGTTCGCCAGCCGTGACCTGGCCGAGGCCTGCCAGGCGCTAAGCGCCACCTCCGTGTTGTGGTCGGTGTACCGGAGCTTCGCCGAGGTAGCGGAAAGCGAGGAGGTGCGCGCCAACCCGATGATGGGCGTCATTGACCAGCCGGGCGCAGGGCGGCATCTCGCCCCCGCCTCGCCGGTCAACGCCGGCCCGCCCGACGCTCGCCAGCCGGCGCGGGCCCCGCTGCTCGGCGAGCACACCGCCGAGATCCTGCGCACGGACCTCGGCCTCAGCGAGGACTACATCAGGGAACTCCACGAACGCGGGGTGGTCGCATCCGCCCCGCCCCAGCGATAGCGAGGTCACCGACGTGGGCCGGTTGGCGCAAACCGAGGGACTCACCGACGTCCAGCGGCAGATAATCGACACCGTGCGGGACTTCACCGACCGGGAGATCATCCCGCACGCCCAGCAGCTCGAGCACGACGACACCTACCCGCAGGAGATCGTCGACGCTATGTGCGAGATGGGCCTATTCGGCCTGACCATCCCCGAGGAGTACGGCGGGCTCGGCGAGTCCCTGCTGACCTACGCGCTGGCCGTGGAGGAGATCTCCCGCGGCTGGATGAGCGTCTCGGGCATCATCAACACCCACTTTATCGTCGCCTACATGCTGCTCCAGCACGGCACCGACGAGCAGAAACAGCGCTACCTGCCGCGGATGGCCGCCGGCGAGCTGCGCGGCGCCTTCTCCATGTCCGAGCCGGGCTGCGGCTCTGACGTGTCCGCTATCCGCACCAGGGCCGCCCGGGACGGCGACGGCTACATCATCGACGGGCAGAAGATGTGGCTGACCAACGGCGGCACCGCCACGCTGGTGGCGGTGCTCGTCAAGACCGATGAGGGCGCCGCATCGGTCTACCGGAACATGACCACGTTCCTGGTCGAGAAGAAGCCGGGCTTCGGCGAGATCGCACCGGGCCTGGTGATCTCCGGCAAGATCGACAAGATGGGCTACAAGGGCGTCGACACTACCGAGCTCATCTTCACCGGTTACCGAACACAAGGCGAGCAGGTCCTCGGCGGCGCCCCGGGCCGCGGTTTTTACCAGATGATGGACGGGGTCGAGGTCGGCCGCGTCAACGTCGCCGCTCGTGGCTGCGGCGTCGCGCTGCGCGCCTTCGAGCTCGCCGTCGGTTACGCGCAGCAGCGCGAGGCCTTCGGCAAGCCGATCGCCCAGCACCAGGCGATCCAGTTCCGGCTCGCCGACATGGCCACCAAGGTTGAGGCCGCCCATCAGATGATGGTCATGGCCGCCCGCAAGAAAGACTCCGGCCAGCGCAACGACCTGGAAGCCGGCATGGCTAAGTACCTCGCCGCCGAATATTGCCGCGACGTCGTCGAGGACTCCTTCCGCATCCACGGCGGCTACGGCTTCTCCAAGGAATACGAGATCGAACGCCTCTACCGGGAAGCCCCCATGCTCCTGATCGGCGAAGGCACTTCAGACATCCAGAAAATGATCATCGGCCGCCGGCTCCTGGAAGACTACCGGCTCCGCTGAGGGCGCGCTGCCGGCTCCTGGGCGCCCAGGCGAAATCGCTGGCGGGGTCGAATACGTTCACCTCGAACACATGCGAGGTCGCGTACAAGGTCACCAGCTTGTCCAATACCGCGAATGCCGCGCGCCCGGTGCGCCCACCTCGCTCGCGCCCGCTGACAAAGACTTGCGCAATGACCCTGCCGCCGATTCCGCTCTGTGGAGGACATCGTCACCCCCGTATCATCGTTACGGGACTCAAGGTCGCTCTTATGGTATGAGCTACCATCAGAAGCAGCAAGATAGCATCCGCTATTACTGCATCACTAGGCTGCGGCGGAGAGAAGGCCATGATGGACACGCTTGCCGGCAAGGTCGCCTTTATTACTGGCGCCGCACGGGGACAGGGACGAAGCCACGCCGAGATGCTCGCGGCCGAAGGCGCGGACATCGTAGCTGTCGACATTTGCGCCCAAATCGAGTCCATCCCCTACAGCCTGGCGACCAAGGATGATCTCGATGAGACTGTCGGCCGGATCGCGCGGCTTGGCCAACGTGCGATTGGCGTCGTCGCGGACGTGCGCGACTACGCTGACCTCGCACGAGCCGTGAGCAGCGGGCTCACCGAGTTTGGCAGGCTAGACATAGTTCTCGCCAACGCTGGCGTCGCTCCGATGTCGGTGCACGATCACGAGGACGCCTGGGACGATGTTATCGCTATCAACCTCACTGGCGTCCAGAACACGTTGCGGGCAACAGTCCCCGCCCTGGTCGCCGGGAACCATGGCGGGTCGATCGTCATCACTAGCTCGACGATGGGGGTCGTGGGCATAGGTACCGACAAGCCTGGAGCGTTGGCGTACACAGCATCGAAGCATGGCGTTGTCGGACTCATGCGCGCCTACGCGAACCTGCTGGCACCGCACGGAATACGCGTGAATACTGTGCACCCGACTGGGGTGGGAACGCAAATGGTCCTCAACCCCGCCATGCAGGAGTACCTGGAGTCGATAGGAACCAAGACCGGCGGTGGCAATGCGCTGCCCGTCAACATGATCGAGCCCATCGACGTTTCGAATGCCATCGGATGGCTCGTTTCAGACGCCGCCCGGTACGTGACCGGAACTACGCTGATGGTCGACGCGGGTTATCTCAACAAGCGCTGACGCGGGTTCGGTCAGCCGCACGCAGGCCAAGAATCGGTGCGGTCACGGCGGTTCGCGCTCCGGTCAGCCGAGGAGGGTCACCAGCGCCCATCGGAAGCTCGTCGCGCGCCTCAGCCTCGAGCTGAGCCAGAATCAGCAGAACGCGCCATGGCGGGTTCACGCCAACCTCCAGCTTGGGACCCAGGGCGGCGTCGAGAACGCGCGTGTCGTACCCGACCGACGCGGCTATTCCGCTTGCCGCGTCGAGCATCAGCTCTTCCCACGCAAGGCACATATCAGGATCTCGATGCTGGCCACCCGGCGGCAACGGGACTACCTGAGCGATTTCACGCGCCAACTGAACGACTGTCAGAGCGCTCGCTGCGATCATCGCTGACCCCTTCCCGCGAACCTCGCCTACTACCGCACCGGCGTTAGCCAGGATGAATGATCCCTTGGCCTAGCCGCCACGGAGGCTCGGCATCACCTTGGCTGGCTTGAGGCAAATGTAAGACGGAGCCTACGTAAGGTCAAGTGACGCACTTGACGAATGTCGATCAAGGCAATGGTCGATCTCCCAACATCAGGATTCGGCAACCGGACGAATGGGTCACCTGCCTATCGCTAGGCGCGCGCACCGCACAGCGGGCACGGTACTTGACTGGATGGCCATCAGAGTCGGCTTGGCACGGACTGCAGGGTTAGCGACGGCCACAGTCTTCGACCAGGTCGCGCCGGACTCCGTCACCAACGCGGTGACGGGCTGATGGTCAGCTGGCTTGCTGGACCTGGCCGGGCTGCGCGGTGCCGTCCGCGGGCTCGGCGGATATGTCCTCGTCGGGCGTCGACTGCGCGAGCAGGGCCGTCAGCTGGCGCCGCGCGATCTGCAGCCGCTTGGCGTACTCATCCCGCTCGGCCTGCAGCCGGTCGCGCTCCAGCCGGACCGCATCCAGGCCGCCCGCCGGCTCGGCCGCGGCCCGGCCGGCCAGCACCCGCGCCAGCTCCTGCACCACCGCGCGCGCCAGCACCTCGTAATCGATGACAACCGCGGCCGGCCCCCCGCCCGCCGGCGCCGTGGCCCGCGGCAGCGGCACCGCCGCCGGCGCGGTCGCCGAGATCTTGTACGTGCGCTTGCCGCGGATCTCCCGGCTGATCTCGGCAGCCTTGTCCATCGCGGTGATCAGCTGGATAAACGCCACATCATTGCCGCCGTACCCGACCGCGTCCTTCAACAGCGCGGTCGCGCCACCGCTGGGGTCCTCGACCGGACCGTGCTGCGTGAGGTACTCGCGGATCCGCGAGCGGGCGGAGCGGTCACGAGCTGCCGTCGCCATTGCCGCCTCCAAGCATAGAAACAGAATTACGTAAACGAGCCTAGCACGATACGGCGGAGCGCGACTGCGGAGCGCGCGTTCTGCGTTTCATTACCGGCTACTCGGAAGCCCTGCTGCAGTTGGGCGGTAGCGGCCGGCCACGGTCGGCGCGCCCAACTAGTTATGGTCGGCGGCCTGCCGTCCGAACGGTGCACGTAATAATGATGTAATTATCTTTAGCGGCCGGGCACCGCTGGCCAGCCTCGCGGATCAGGCCTCGTAGGCGGCGATCATCGCCTCAACGCGCCTCATCAGCCGTTGCCAGCTACGCGGGTTGTCCGGATCGGGCACCCATAGTCCACGCAACTCACGTGCCTTGACGCCGCGGAACCGAACGATGGCAAGACGCAGGGCAGCGAGGATCTCGTACCATTCGATCCCGTCCGCGCTCAAGCCGGTGAGCTGCTGCCACAGCTCAAGCGTCTCCTGGCGTGTGCCGAGCCCCTCGAGACGGGGGCTGCCGTAGTCCTCACCGTGCAGCCGGTCGAACAACAGCCACCAGCCCAGATCCGCCAGCGGCCCAGCGAGCGATGCCTGGTCCCAGTCCAGGAGCGCCTGAACGTGCCCCGCGTCGTCAAAGAGGATGTTGCCGATGCGCGGGTCTCCCCACGACAGCCCCGGTCGCGGACTCGCCGGCATCGTCGCCCTCAGCCAGTCGATCGTCCGCTCGATCTGCTCTGCTCGCTCCGGAATGGGAGCATTCGCGAATGCCTCGGCAAGGTAGGCGAGGTGCTGACGGAGACCGTCGGCACCGCGGTCCGGGCGGTCTAGGTAAGCGAACGGGCCCGCGTCGAGAGTGTGGACCGCGGCGAGCGCCTCGACTGCCCAGGTCCACGCCGCCCGGCGGTACTCGACGCTCGCGTCGAAGAGGAAACCCGATTCGTTGTAGATCGGGAAATCCGATGGCACTCGACCGGGCACGAAGGCCATCACCATGAAGGGTACTCCGAGCACTGCCGGGTCGGTTTCAAGCCACAGCGGTCGCGGCGACGGCACCGGCGTCGGGTCCATCGTCTCGAGCACCCGGTAGTGCTGCTCGATGCTCACCTCATGGATGTGCGACAGGCCGATCGGAGCGAGCCTGGCGACGACCTTTTCTTCCGCCGCCCCATCCCGCAGCGTGACCATCAGGTTGTCCCCGGTCCCTCCGTTCGCGGTCGGCTGGGTGAGGTCTGTGATTACGAGATCGCGCTGCTCGGGGCGACGCTCGCGCAGCCAGCGCTGCAAGGCCGACCGGGTGACGTCGAGATCGAACCGGGCCGGTTCGTGCGACCAGGTGGTCGATGAGCGGGGTGCCGCGGCCGCACTCATGACGCGCCAGAGCGGGAGCGCGGGCCGGGGCTGAACCGGACAGGCATCGACTTAGGCCCGATGACGGTGGGGGCGATCGGGGCGCCGCTGCGCAACCACAGAGTGGGGGCGGTGGGTTGGACGTCGGGCAGTCGCTTCAGGATCGCCTGGAACATCACGTTCACTTCCAGGCGAGCCAGGTGCGAGCCGAGGCAGAAGTGCGGCCCGAAACCGAACGCCACGTGCGGGTTGGGCGAACGCATGACGTCGAAGCGATCCGGGTCGCGGAAGGCAAGGGGGTCACGGTTCGCCGCGCCGTAGAAGGAGACCACCTTCGTGCCAGCCGGAATCTCCCTGTTCCCCACCTTCGTGTCGCTGGTGGTGAGCCGACGCTGGTAGACGATCGGCGTGACCCACCGGAGCATCTCCTCGACGCCCGACGAGATCAGGGACGGATCGTTTGCCAGGATCGCTCGCTGGTCCGGATTGTCGAAGAGCGCGGCCATGCCTCCCGCGACCACGTTCCTCGTCGTGTCCCCGCCCGCGACGACGAGCAGCAGGAAGTCGACGCCGAACTGGATCTCGTCCACCGGGCAACCGTCAATCACGCCATGGGCGACCCGGCTCAGCATGTCGTCTCGCGGTCGGGCACGGCGGTCGGCGTAGACGGCGCGGGCATGCTCGAACATCTCGGTCATCGCCGCGAGGCCCTCGCCCTCCATCAGGCTCGGGGAGTTGTTGAGCCGGTCGGACGCCTCGTAGAGGTCGACTACCTCCTGCCGGGGCAGCCCGAGTAGGTCGGCGGTCACATAGGAGGCGAGCTTTCCCGCAAGATCGGGGACCAGGTCGCATTCGCCGCGCTCGATGACCTCGTCGATGATGCCATCCACGAGAGTGTCAAGGTGCCCCTTCAAGTTGCGCACCGGGACTGGTGACAACTCCGGCGACAGGAACTTCCGGTGGATCGTGTGGTGCGGGGGATCGGAGAAAATGAGGTGGTGGTGTTCATCGTCGCCGACGTCATTCTCGTCTGGGATCGTCGTTACCGGCTCTGAGGAGAAGGTCTTCCAATCCGATTCGATCTCCTTGACCATCTGGTAGCGGGTGACTGCCCAGAAGCCCGGCCCGTTCGGTTCCGGATGCCAGTAGACGGGATCGTTTTCTTGCAGCCACCGGTACTGCTCGTATGGTTGCCCGCTGTCATACGCTGCGGGATCAAGCAGGTCGATCTTCATTGGTAGCTCCTTGCGGGATCCGGGACGCTTCGCAGTCAGCTGTCAAACAGGACGACGCCGCGCAGGTTCTTGCCGGCGTGCATGTCGGCATAGCCGGCGTTGATGTCTTTGAGCGCGTACCGCGCGGTCACCAATTCGTCGAGCATCAGCTTCTTGCGGCGGTAGAGGTCAAGCAGGAGGGGGACGTCGCGGTGCACGTTGACCCCGCCGTAGACGTTCCCGCGGAGCGTCTGCTGCGCCATGGTGAACCCGAACAGATTCAGTTTGATCGTGGACGCCGCGAACGGAGTCACGGAGGTGATGACGGCGCGCCCGGCGAGTCCGATGGTCGACAGCATCGGGCCGATGACATCCCCCGAGCCCACGCCGACCGAGAGGATAACCGCGTCAGCCATGCGGCCTTTCGTCAGTCCGGCGATCAGTTCGCGCGCCTCATCCAGGCTGACCGCGGTGTGCGTGGCACCGAATCGGAGCGCCTGCTCGCGCTTGAACTCGTTCGTGTCAACGGCGACGATGATGTCGGCCCCGGCGATACGGGCACCCTGAACGGAGTTGATGCCGACTCCGCCGGTGCCGATCACCACCACGGTGTCGCCGGGCCGTACCTCCGCGAGGTAAACCGCGGCACCCCACCCAGTCGTGACGGCGCAGCCGAGCAGCGACGCCGCTTCGAGCGGGATGTCGTCGTCGATCCGGATGACGCACCCCTCCTTGACCACGGTGTGCTGGCTGAACGTGCCAAGGCCGCCCATCGCCGCCACCTCCTGATCACGGACCTGGAACGGGCTGGGCTGCGGCTCGGCGGGCCGTTCCGGCACGGCGAGCGCGCACAGGTTGGACTGGCCACGGGCGCAGTAGCGGCAGCGTCCGCACGGCGGGTTGAACGCCAGGACGACGTGATCGCCCGGGCTTACCGCGGTAACGCCTTCGCCGACAGCCTCCACGACCCCCGCGCCCTCGTGACCGCCGATAATCGGGTATCCGAAGGGCATGTCTCCCGTGACCGCATGGTCGTCTGAGTGGCACAGCCCGGTCGCGACGAGCTTGACGAGAACCTCATCGAGCCGTGGCTCCGCGAGAGACACCGGCTCGATCGTCCATTTCTCCCCTACGCCCCACAGGACCGCCGCCTGACTTTGCACTTCTGACTCCTCCCTGCAGGTGAACGCCACGC
>Ga0335073_10011701_pt1 | contig 12327 bp, 12 predicted proteins | sample Lox_Sample_22_FD_207093 | JGI IMG/M metagenome (GOLD analysis project Ga0335073, IMG submission 207093) | Soil microbial communities from Loxahatchee National Wildlife Refuge, Florida, United States - Lox_Sample_2.2 | ecosystem: Environmental > Terrestrial > Soil > Wetlands | place: USA... | reverse complement strand
TACCAGATGGTGCTGTGGAGCGCCGGCGATCCCGATCAGAAAAAAGTGGAAGACACGACGGACGACAGCCTGCATGAAACGTGGTACTACCTGCGCGACGGCCATCGCTGGGTGGTCAGATTCGTGAACGGAAAGGTTGTGAAGGTGCTCGTGTACTAGACAGTGTCTGACAAATGTTGGTACGAAGAGTTTTGTATCAGGGCGCGATTTCAGAGCCTGCCTTGGGGGCAAGTCGAAGGGTTCCGCAAAGAGTTCATTTAAGCATGCGGGCTTTTGCCCCTGAAGAAGGTCCTTGATTTAGTTTGTGGGTTGCAATCGACCGCATGGCCCTATCGACCCTCTACACCGGTTTCACAGTCACTGTACTCGAAGCCGCCAATGCTAAGTAGCTTTTCCCCCTAAGAAAAGCCGCCGTGACGGAAGCGAAGACCGGCGACATCAACTGTGAAACCGGTCTAGTCGCGCCGAAATTTGTTCGCCTGCTCAAATTCGTCACGCAGCACCGGCGTGCGCAGGTTTTCGCGTAGATAGGCGAGACGTTGCTCGAGAGCCAACAGCGCGCGCTCGATTGCTTCGGTGTTGGTGTGGGCGATGTCCCGCCACATGGAGAAGGGGCTGGAGCCGAGGCGTGTCATTTCCCGCAACGCGCGGCCACCCACATCTTTGAGTTCGGGCGCGCTGCCAACTTCTTCTTCGAGCAGGGCGCTCAATGCTGTGGCCGTAAACTGCGGCAGATGGCTGACCCAGGCGACGAGCTCATCGTGGCGCGCGCGATCGAGATCGAGGATTTTCGCTCCCATGGCGGCGACGAGCGCGCGCCATTCCTGCATCAGTTCTGCGCTGCGCGGTGAAAGCTGCGCGGCGGGATCGGGCGTAAAGAGCCAAACCGCGCCGCGAAAGAGATTTCCATCTGCCAGCGATGCACCGCCGCGCTCCTTGCCTGCCATGGGATGCCCGGGAAGAAACGCCGGACGCTCGGGCGTGTTATAGAGGCGCGCCGCGCATTCGGCGATCACGCGCTTGGTGCTGCCTACGTCGGTAACTAGATGCTCCGGGCTGAGCACGCCGGCCAGCCTCTCCATGAAATCAATCGTCGCATAAATGGGCACAGCAAGAACCGTGACTTCGGCGGCTCGCGCGGCTTCGATTGGATCAGCCGCGATGGAATCGACCGCGCCCATCGAGAGAGCAAGCTGCGCCTGCTCCGCGCTGCGGTTCCAGCCCGCGATGCTGCCTTCGAACCCTGCCGCGCGCAGCGCGAGACCGATCGATCCGCCAAGCAGCCCGGTGCCCAGGATAGAGATGCGTTCGATCATTGGCGTCCCCGGAAGCGGAGTTGGCAGCGTGAGCGGAGTGACGAAGTCCAGCGTGGCGTAATCGAAGATCCCTTGAAAGACAACCGCAGATCCGTCGGCGCCGTTTGGCGTGAAACGAGCCAAACCCCGCTCAGGCTGACAGCCAGACATCTCAAACAGGCTTTAGTGATGCAACTCTAGCTCCGATCACTACGCTAACACTGCCAGCTTCGCTCCGCTTCACAGTGTCCTTCCCACCGCCTCGGCCAGCACGCGCAGTTCGCCGACCAGTTGTTCAAACTGATCGAGGAAGAGCGTCTGCGCGGCGTCTGAAACCGCCTTGTCGGCGTTGGGGTGGATCTCCAGGAGCAGCGCATCGGCTCCGGCGGCTACTGCAGCCTTGGCCATCGCGGGAACCATGTCGCGCCGGCCGGTGCCGTGCGAGGGGTCGGCGACCACGGGCAGGTGCGACAGCTTCTTGAGCACTGGAATGGCTGCAATGTCCATGGTGTTGCGCGTCGCCGTCTCGTAGGTGCGGATGCCTCGCTCGCAGAGGATCACGTCGTAGTTTCCGCCCGAGAGAATGTACTCGCTCGAAAGCAGCAGCTCCTCGATGGTTGCCGCAATGCCGCGCTTGAGCAGGATGGGCTTGCGCACCTGGCCCAGCTCGCGTAGCAGGTTGAAGTTCTGCATGTTGCGCGCGCCCACCTGGAAGCAATCGACATAAGGCAGCATGGGCTCGATCTGCGCGATCTCCATCACCTCGCTGACCACGGCGAGCCCGTTGGCGACAGCGGCCTCGTGCATCACCTCGAGTCCGGGAATGCCCAGGCCCTGGAACGAGTAGGGCGAACTGCGCGGCTTGAATGCGCCGCCGCGGAGAAACTTTCCGCCGGCTTTTTTCACGCACTGGGCCACGATCAGGATCTGCGTACGGCTTTCGACCGCGCATGGCCCGGCGATGAGAGCTACCTGCTCGCCGCCTATCTTCGCTCCGTTGGGGAATTCGATGACGGTGCCGTCGGGTCTCCACGCACGGCCGGCCAGCTTGTAGGGCGAGCTGATGCGGTGCACGTGCAGCACGCCGGGCAGCATCTCAAACTTCGCCAGGTCGAGCCCGGCTGTAGGACCGACGGCAGCCAGGATGGTCTGGAACTCGCCCGTGGTGCGGTGGACGTCAACGCCGGCCTCTTCCATGGCGTCGATCACGGCATCGATCTGTTCTTCGGTTGCTTTCTCCTGCATGGCAACAATCATTTTTCGTTTCCTGTCTCGGGCGTCTCTGTGAATTGTCCAGCGGCAGATGTTTGGCGCTGTGCGTCCTCTGCGCCCGCGGCATGGCCTGGCCTTCCCTCGTGCAGGGCGGCCTGGGCGTGTCTCTCGCTCGCCAGCTCGTTGCGCTGCAAGGCCCGCATCACGTCGATGATGCGCTCGTAGATATGCGTCAGCTCAATGTCGGGCAGCGGGCCTTTGTTGGCTGCGCGCACATTGGAGTAGATGATCTTCTCGCGGTCCGGCTCATAGACCGGAAGCGAAGTGGCGGCCTTCAGGTGGCCGATCCTCTGCGCGGCGCGCGCCCGCTCACTGAGCAGCTCGACAAGTTTCCGATCTAACTCGTCGATTCGAATTCGCAGTTCTTCGATGGTCATTGCAGTACCTGGCTTCTACACCGGTTTCACAGTTACTGTACTCGAAGCCTCCAAAGCTAAGTGGCTTTTTCCCTTAAGGAAAAGCCACCCTGACGGAAGCGAAGACCGGCGACATCAACTGTGAAGCCGGTCTAGCTGCCAGCTCCTGGCTTCTAGCTCGATCTTGCTGGCGCAAGCTGTTGTGGCTTGATCCGCCAAGGGAACAAGCTAATGGCTAGAGGCTGGAAGCTGCTTTCCTCACCGGGCCAGCGCCGCATGCGGCAGGCGCAGGCCCCGTATAAATCGAGACACCGCGTCTGGCGCTGCGTCCGGTGTCGAGCGCTCGATCAGTTCGACGATAGCGCTGCCGACAACCGCGGCATCTGCGAACTCCGCCACCTGCGCAACGTGCTCCGCATTGCTGATGCCGAACCCCACAGCCACCGGCAGCCGCGTCCATCGGCGGACTCGATCAACCAGCCCGGCGGCATCGGCGGCAACGTTCTGCTGCTTGCCTGTAACGCCGGCGCGAGAGATGGCGTACACAAAACCCTTGGAATACTTCGCGATTGCCGAAAGGCGTTCGTCGGGACTGGTGGGCGCCGCGAGAAACACTGGCGCAAGATCCACCCGATCCATCGCCGCGAGATACTCCGCTGCCTCTTCGACAATCATGTCGGTGGCCAGCACGCCGTCGACGCCGGCGGCTTTGGCGTCATTCGCAAATCTCGCCAGGCCGAAGCGCAAAATCGGATTGAGATAACTGAAGATGATGAGCCCGGCTTCGGACCGCGCCTCGCGAATCTTACGTGCCAGAACCAGGACATCTTTAAGGCGCGTTCCGTGGGCGAGGGCGCGCTCCATGGCTCGCTGAATGATGGGTCCGTCGGCAAGCGGATCACTGAAAGGCACACCCAGCTCGATCACATCGGCGCCCGCATCGATGGCCGCGATGGCAATCTCGCGCGTCGCGTCCAGCGAGGGATCTCCGGCCGTCAGGTAAATTACCAGGCCCGGCTTGTGATCGAAGCGAATCGGCATGACAATTCGTGTGTCGTGAATCGAAAAAGGCACGGCTTCAGTCGTGCCGTAAAAAGCGCAAAAAAGAGAGGCTTTAGCCCCTGCGAAACGGTCCGCGCTACAACTGCAACTCGCGCGCTAGAATCCCCATGTCCTTATCGCCGCGGCCCGAGAGGTTCACCACCAGTATTTCACGCGCGCCCATCGAGGGAGCGATGCGGATGGCCTCGGCCACGGCGTGTGCGCTCTCGAGCGCAGGCAGAATTCCTTCAGTGCGCGCCAGCTTCACGACAGCATTGAGCGCGGCCGCATCATCCTGCGAAACGTACTCTGCGCGGCCCGAGTCGTGCAGCATCGCATGTTCCGGTCCGATCGACGCGTAATCGAGGCCCGCGGACACCGAATGTGTGAGCGCGATCTGACCGTCTTCATCCTGCAGGACGTAGGAATAAGTTCCCTGCAGTACGCCAGGCGCTCCGCCCTGGAAACGCGCCGCGTGCTCACCCAGCGCCGTGCCGCGGCCGCCGGCCTCGACGCCGATAAGCCGCACCTGGCGATCATTGATGAATTCGTAAAACGCGCCGATGGCATTCGAGCCGCCGCCCACGCACGCCGCGACTGCCGAGGGCAGCCGGCCTTCCTTCTCCATAATCTGAGCTTTGATCTCGCGGCCGATGCAGCGATGGAAGTCGCGCACCATCGTCGGATAAGGATGCGCGCCGAGCGCGCTGCCCAGTAGATAGTAAGTAGTGCGGACGTTGGTGACCCAGTCACGCATCGCCTCGCTAATGGCGTCCTTGAGCGTCTTCGATCCCGACGACACGCCGCGCACCTCGGCGCCCAGCAGCCGCATGCGCTTCACGTTCAGATCCTGGCGCTCCATGTCCACGTCGCCCATGTATACGACGCATTCCAGGCCGAGCAGCGCGCACACCGTCGCTGTGGCCACGCCATGCTGGCCTGCGCCGGTCTCGGCGATCACGCGCTTCTTGCCCATGCGCCTGGCCAGCAATCCCTGGCCAAGTGCGTTGTTGATCTTGTGCGCACCGGTATGCAGCAGGTCTTCGCGCTTGAGGTAGATTCTTGCGCCGCCCAACAATTCCGTAAGTCGCCTGGCGAAATAGAGCGGCGTGGGTCGGCCGGCGTAGTCGGTCAGCAGAGAATTGAGCTCAGCCTGAAACGCCGCATCAGCCTTCGCGATCTCGTATTCGCGTTCGAGTTCCATGAGCGCGGCCACGAGCGTCTCCGGTACATAGCGGCCGCCATAGACGCCGAAGCGCCCGGGCCGCGACTCGCTGGGACTCGCCGGAACGATGATAGACGCCATGAGAAGCTCCTCGCCGAACTCCGCAGGAACTTCCAGTGTACTAGGAGCGCGCCCGAACCGCGTCAAATGCCGCGCCTGTCTGCCTCTTTTTCGCGATGTCGCACAGCATGTCGGAGTGGATGTTGAGCCCGATGTTGCTGATGTTGTACACGTGCTCGCTGGCCACCAGCCACACGATCTCGCAGATGGCGCGCTCGGAATAATACTTCCTCAGCCGCTCAAAAGTTTCAGGCTCGACTTTTTTGTCGCGCGTCAGCGAAGTAACGTAGTCAAGCAGGGCGCGCTCGGCATCGCTATAAAGCGGGCTCGTCGCGTAATCGTCCATCGCGTCGAACTTGGCTTCGTTCATGTGCGACTGGATGGCGAAGGCGCGGCCAATGTCGATGCAGAACAGGCACACGTTGAGCCGGGCCACGCGCTCGCGGACCAGCATGATCGTCTCCTGCGGCAGTTCCAGCTTCTTATCGAGCTTGCTGATCTTGCCGACAAACATCCCAAAAGCCAGCGGCATACGGGCGACGAAAACCTTGAGCGGCGTCATCACCTTGCCGAACTGGCGTTTCGACATGCCATAAACCAGCTTCATCATCATGCCGTGCGGGTTCTCAATCGGGGGAAGATAAGTACCCATAGGGAAACCTCCTGGGGTTGGGGCGATCGGTGAGATCGCGACGCGGACCAGGCAGCGAAACTGGGCCGCTGAACCAATGACGGTCGGGCGGGGCAAAACGTGACACGCCCCCTGCATCCTTTACGCGCCGCTGGCCGGAATGGTTACATACCCGCATAGGACTTACACAAGCACCAACTCCTTTATGGATGCAGCGCGCTCCTCCGGAGTTCCGGGTTCTATCGCAACGATTTCGAAGCCATACCTGTGATAGGTCTCTTCGTGAATGAGCTCAAAGCGCCGCGCGTCTTCGATGCTGATCCGGCGGACCGGTGTGTTGATCATGAATCCTAGACTCCGCATGAAAAAAACCTGCTTCTCGAATATGGCCTTTGATCGGATTCGCTCCAGTTCGTGCTTGAGGCCTTCGGTTTCAGGTAATTCGAGGTAAGCAGCCAATGCGGCCGTGCAGATAGCCGACCGGTCATGGAACTGGATCGCCACTGGTTCGGCATCGGCGCGAAGCTGCCTCTGTCTTTGAAGTTCGGCAATGTTGTCGAGAAACGAACTCTCTCGCCACGGTTCGTCGATGCCGCGGGCCTGCCAAAGCTCGATGAGATCGGTAGCGGCTTCCTCCACCACTCCGAAACCAGCCAGTTCCAGTTGTCGCAGAACGACGGTCTTGCCGGACCCGGGAGTACCGGTCAGAATGTACCGCTTCATTTTTCGGCTGCCGCGCGCGCGTTGGCCACGAAGGCGCGGACTTTGCCTGGATCTTTGCGGCCGGGCTCGAGCTCCACGCCGCTGACAACATCCACTCCCCACGGTTTCAGCGTGGCAATTGCAGTCGCAACGTTCAGCGGCGTCAGCCCGCCCGCCGCGATCAGCTTTCGATCTCCTGCGTCGGCATGGAAGAGTGTCTTGCCGACATCAGCCCAGTCGAAGACGACGCCCGTGCCGCCAGCAGCATAAGTAGTGTGCGAGTCGACAATGATGGCGTCGACAGTCGCAGCAGACTCGGGCCCGAAAGCAGCCGTCGCGCCGCCGCCATCAGAGTAGACCACCCGCAGAATGCGCAGGCGCGACCCGAGGCGCCCGCGAAGCCTCAGTGGCAGGTCGCGCGGAGCGTCCCAGTGTAATTGAACTCCCGTGAGCCCGCAGTTTTCAACGGCAGAGGTGATTTCGCCGAAGGCAGAGGCAACGAAAACGCCGATCTTCTCGAGCGTGGCGGGCAGATGCGGCGCGATGGCCGCTACCTGTTCCGCCGTTACCTGGCGCGGACTCGGCGCGAAGACGAACCCCACAGCGTCGGCCCCCGCTTCAGCGGCGAGTTGCGCATCAGCCAGCGAAGTGTTACCGCAGATTTTGACCCAGATACTCATCGTTTTAACAACTCCGCCAGCGCGGCGCCGGGATCGGGCTGACGCATCAGGCGCTCTCCAATGAGAAAGGCATCGAACCCCGCCTTGCGCAGCAGCATGATGTCGTCACTGGTCGAAATGCCGCTTTCGGTCACGCGCACCACGCTGGAAGGGATGCGATCGACGAGGCTCAGCGATGTCTCGGGGTTTACGTCGAACGTCCGCAGGTCGCGGTTGTTCACGCCAATCCCGTCGACGCCGGTTTCACCCAACGCGTTGAAAAGCTGTTCGAGCTCGTCGGCTGTGTGCACTTCGACAAGCACATCGAGCTCGATAGCGTGTGCCGCGGCGGCGAAGCGTTTCATCTCCGCGCCGGTGAGCGCCGCAGCGATCAGCAGAATAGCGTCGGCGCGGTGAGCGCGCGCCTCTGCAATCTGATACTCGTCGATGATGAAGTCCTTGCGCAGGCAGGGCAGAGGTGTGGCCTCCGACACCAGCTCCAGGTTGCGCAGGCTGCCCTGGAAGAACGGCTCGTCGGTCAGCACCGAAAGCGCGGCCGCCCCGCCCGCACGACAGCGGCGCGCCAGCCACTCGGGATCGAAGTCTGCGCGGATGAGCCCCTTTGACGGTGAAGCTTTTTTGATTTCGGCAATGACGGCGGGTCCTTTCGCAGCCCGGCTGCGCAGCGCGGACGCCCATCCACGCGGCCTATGCTGCATTGCGCGGCGCTCCAGCTCGGCAATCGGCACGGTCTTCTTGGCCGCGGCCACATTTGCCTGCGTTGAGGCCAAAATCGTCGACAGAAACGTCTCGGTGCGGGTGGTCATGCCGATGGGACAAGTATACGAGGCGGGGAGTTCGAACCTGGATCGGGCTCGGGTTTGCGTCATGCTCCGGCCGCGGGAATCGGCACGTTGGCGCCCACCAGGTCGCGCGCCGAATTCCGGCCCAAACGGATGCAGTCAGGCACGCCAATCCCGTCGTAGGCGTTTCCGGCAAGCCGCAAGCCGGGAAGCGCCGCTACTCGCTCTTTGATCCGGTCCATGCGGTCCTTGTGGCCGACGGCATACTGCGCCATAGCGCGGCGCCAGCGCGAAACCTGCGCGTGTTCGGGCTCGACAGAAGCAGAGAATACCTTCGCGCCGAGAATCTCGCTCATCTCCCGGCGCACAACCGCGACGAGCTCATCGTCGGGAGCGTCAAGCAATGCCTCCTTCTTTGTGCCGCCGAGAAATGCGCGAAAGACGGCTTTGCCTGCGGGCGTGCGCCCCAAAAACTTGCGATGCACAAACGTGCAGGCCAGCATCGAGCGGCCTTCGACCGCTGGAACAAGGAAGCCGAAGCCTTTCGGCAGCCTCCCGATCTTCGTCTCGTTGTAGACCAGGTTGATCGTGATCGACGATGAGTAAGGAATGCCTCTGAGATCGGCGCCGAGCGCCGCGTCGGATGGCCCGAGCAACGCTTCGGCGACCCACGCCGGCGCGGCCATGATCAATCCGTCATACTCTTCGCGCGCATTGCCGGTCGCAACGCTCCATCCGCCATCGGTTTTCGCAATTGCGCGTACCGGTGTCGCCGTTCTCACGCTGGCCGGATCGAGCCGCGCAATCAACGCGTCGACCAGTTGCTGCATGCCGCCGCGCAACGCAGTAAATATGGGTCTCGTGGTACCGCCGTGCGCCTTGTTGGAAGAGGTTTTCGCCATGGCTCGCATTTTGCCGTGTGCAGCCAGCATGCCGCGAGTCAGCGAGCCGTATTGCCGCTCCATCTCCACCATGCGCGCCAGCACGGTCTGTGCGCTGAGCTGCGTGGCGTCGCCGCCATAGATGCCGCTCAACAACGGATCGGCAAGGCGGTCGACCGCTTCGCGGCCGAAATGCCGCTCCACCAGCGCTGCGACCGATTCGTCTCCCATCGCCGGCCGCGGCGGATGCAGCAGCTCCATCGCCATACGCATCTTGGTGCCGAAACTGAAGAGCGGCGTGAGCGCTGTGGGAATGAGCTTGGTGGGAACCAGGAACATCAGGCCGTCGGGCAGCGCCACCAACCGGTTGCGAACAACGATATAGGTCTTGCGTGCAGCGTCGTTCGAGGGGATGAGCTGGTCGCCGAGGCCAAGCTCGCGGCATAGTTCGGCGGCGGCGGGTTTCTCGGTCAGAAACGAGTCGGGACCGCGCTCCAGCACCGCGCCATTCACAATCTCCGAGGCCAGCGAGCCGCCTAATCGCGCCCGCTCTTCAAAGAGCGTGTACTCGACAGAGGCGCCCGTTGCACGCGCCTTCTCAAGCTCATAAGCAGCGGCCAACCCCGCAGTGCCTCCGCCAATGATCGCGATCCGCATCGTCGACCCCACTTCATGATGAATACAACATCCGGCGGCCCGCGCACAGGCGACGCGTAGTTGATCTGGCTTCGTTTCGTTAAGCGGGAACGCTCACAGACTGCATTCGCACCGGGTATTTGACCCTGAATCGGCGAAACCGCGCCGCGCAGTCATTCCGCGCCCGCGGGCGCGGCTGCCAACAACCTACAGCGTCACCAGCGGCGCACTGGCAATCAGGTGCCGGTAGGCTTCGGCCTGCTGGTCGAGCTCCGCATCCCAGTTCTTCGGCTGGTAGATGCAGCAGGGCTCTTGCGCGAACGGATCGCCGCTCAGCGCGTAGGCGCGCGCTCGGCTGCCGCCGCAGATCTCTTTGAATTCGCAGGCGCCGCATTTGCCTTCCAGGCGGCTCGTATCGCGAAGAGCTCTGAAGATCGGCGCATTGCGGTAAATCTCGGCCAGCGGCGTCTCGCGAATATTGCCGGCATGGATGGGCAGGAATCCGCTGGGATACACATTGCCCACGTGCGAGATGAACACGAATCCTTTCCCATCATTGACGCGGCGCGTGGCCCAGCCCATGGTGCGGGTCCTGCCGTCGGCGGTCGGCGAGCCGGCTTCATACGCTGTGCTGTGCGGGTGGCCGTTGCCATTGCCGTGGCCGTGCCCCATCTTGCGCTCTTCCAGATTGTGCTGCAGCAGGTAGCGGCGGTAGTGCATCGCCTCGGTCGTCTTGATCTGGAAGCTGACGCGATGGGAAAGCTCGTAAATCTTGCCGAAAATCTGCTCGAACTCTTCGCCGCTCAGCAGGTCGTCCAACTGGCCGCGTCCAACAGGAACGAGGAAAAACACATTCCACATCACGATGGCGAGCTTCTCAAAGAGATTGCATAGGCCGTCGAGGTCATGCCGGTTGTGGCGGCTGATCGTCGAGTGCACCTGGATGGGAATGCCGGCTTCGTTAGCCCATTCGATGGCCTGAATGGTTCGCGCCCACGCGCCGGGCAAGCCGCGAAACGCGTCGTGAATCTCGGGCGTTGAGCCGTCGAGCGAGATGCCCAGCCGCACTACGCCGGCCTCTTTCAGCTTGAAGATCGCGTCGCGATTAAGCAGCGGAGTGGCGCTGGGAGTGACAGCGACATGCACGTCTTTGCTGGCGGCGTAGCGGATCAGGTCGAAGACATCGGCGCGCTTCAGCGGGTCGCCGCCGGTGAAGACGAAGACGGGAATATGAAGCTCGGCAATCTGGTCGATGAGCGCCTTGCCTTCCTCGAACGACAACTGGTCGGGGTGCGCAATCGGCTGAGCCGCGGCACGACAATGTTTGCAGGCCAGGTCACAGGACTGCGTGACTTCCCAGATGGCGAGGAATGGCGAATCGTCGTAATCGATCCCGCCCCGGACGGGAATGTTGTGCATGGGCCGCATGGGACCTCCTGTTGAATCGCGCCAGGTCCAGTTTTCACCTTTTTTGCCCTTTGGGGTGGAACGGCTTCCTGCTCGTTTGCTCGACGGCAACCAGGGATCTGGCAACTTCTCGATCAGGAAACCGTTCCATCAACAATTCCGGTGCTTTTGCATTTACCGGAATGGCTGGAGGGCCACGATTCCATTCCAGAAGAGCAGCATTTCCAGCGGTCAGGCTGTGATTGGGATCACTTCATTTGCGGCTGCGGCGCCTGCCACACGGTTGCTTCTGGACAGAATTTGCAAATTGGCACACAATCGACTCACGCGCCGGCGGCTCCGCGTGGGCCTTCTCGATTGCCCGCCTTTTCAACCTGATCGGACCTCGCAGGCGCATTGCAAAGACTGCCATAAGGTGAGATAAATCACCACCTTATGTGCGGCCAAACACCGAAAGTCGTTTATCGGCTCTGCAACCATTTGAGCGCACCTGAAGGAGGTTCCCATGGCCGCCGTATTGAAGCCGGGCTGGAGCAAACCCTCCACAATCCTCTTTGCTTCCGAGATTCCGGTCAACGAAAAGGCCTTCTCGTTTGCCCTTGCGCAGGCCCGCGAATTCGGGTCGGATCTCATCCTCTTTCATGCCTATGACACGCTCGTGGTCGCCGCCACTGAGTCCTCGGGCATCCGCTATTACGACTATGCCGCCGCCGCGCGCAGCGAGAAACAGCAACTTGAGCCATTTGCGCAGCGCGTCCACGATGCCGGCCTCACCTGCGAAGTGGTGGTGCGTCCGGGTCTGCCTGCCGATGAGATTCTCGCCTTCGTGCGCGCCAGGTCGACCGCGTCGTAATGGGTACACACTCGCCTGGGCCGATCGGCAAGCTGCTGGTCGGCTCGGTGGCCGAGGCAGTGCTGCGCAGCGCCACCCTGCCCGTAACCATCATCGGCCCCGAAGTCGTTGATGGAAGCTATCGCAATTTCGCCACGCGCACCATTCTGTGCGCCGCAAGCTTGCACGAGGCGACAGCCGTGGTGGCCGCATTTGCTGCCGAGTTGGCCAACCAGCACCATGCGCGCCTGATCCTGCAGCACGTGATTCGCCCGCAGGATCGCGCCGAGTTCCTCGCCCACCAGTCGCTCGATGAAGTTGAAAGTGGAATGATTGCGCTGATTCCCCGGAATCTGCAGGGCCAGATCGAGGTGCAGACCGTCGTGGTACCGGGCGATCCAACCGAAGAGCTGCTCTACCAGAGCCGCGCGCAACAGGCCGACCTGATCGTGCTCGGCGCACAGGGCGCTTCGGCATTCGCCGCCATCACTCGCCACGGCGTGGTTTACAAGGTCCTTGCCCACGCG
>Ga0335073_10011700_pt1 | contig 12327 bp, 8 predicted proteins | sample Lox_Sample_22_FD_207093 | JGI IMG/M metagenome (GOLD analysis project Ga0335073, IMG submission 207093) | Soil microbial communities from Loxahatchee National Wildlife Refuge, Florida, United States - Lox_Sample_2.2 | ecosystem: Environmental > Terrestrial > Soil > Wetlands | place: USA: Florida... | reverse complement strand
ACCGCGCACGCCCGCTGGATCCGCGACCTCGCGCAGGCCGCGGCCGCCGACGTCCGCGCCGGAGGGGCCGGCGGCCCGCTGCACCGGCTGCTGGCCTACCGCGCCGACCTGCTCACCGCGGTGCGCGGGACGCTGGACGCGGGCGAGATCGAACTGGCCGGCGCGATTACCGCGGCGCTGGGCTGGTGCTCGCACTGGGTGCGCGACGGGGAACTGCTGAAGCTGGCGCGGGACGTGGCCCGCGACCCGCGCCTGCCCGGGACCCCGGTCGCCGCCCTCGCGGGAGCGTCCGGCGCGCTCCACGCGGCAGAGCTCGGCGACCTAGAGGAGGCGCACCGGCTCGGTACCCAGGCGCTGGCGACCGCGTCCACATCCGAGGAGCTGTGCCTGGCACTGACTGCGCTGGGCGTGACCTGCGTCTACCGCGGCGAGCACACGGAATCGATGCGCCACTGGCACCGGCTGCTCGGACTCCCGGCCGTCCCGGCGCCGCTGCGGGTCGATGCCCACGCCACGTTCGCGCTGCTGGCCTGCTTCCGGTCCGACCAGGCGGCCGCGCGGCAGCACGCGGAGCAGGCCCTGGCCGCTGCCCGGGATGCCGGACCGGTCGGGGCCTTCGCGACGTACACGATGGGCGAGGTCCGGCTGCGGGAGGACCCCGCGGCCGCGGTCGAGATCCTCAAACTCGCCGTGTCCCAGGCCGAGGCCGGCCGTACCGCGCAGATCGCCGAGGTCGCGCGCATCGCGCTCACCTCCGCCCTGGTCCGGCTCGGCCGCCACGACGAGGCACTGCGCGTATTCCCCGACCTGCTGCACCAGCTGCGCCGCCGGGGCGGATGGCCGCAGCTATGGACCAGCCTGCGCATCCTCGCCGAACTGCTAGCCGAGCTCGGCCGCCCCCATGACGCGGCACTGCTGCTCGCCAGCGCCAGCGCCGACCCGTCCGCCCCGCCGGTCACCGGGGATGACATCCCCCGCTACCGCGAACTGCAGCGCCGGATCACCGGCCAGATCGGGCCCGGCGCACAACAGCAGCTCGCCGATCAGGCAGCCCTGCTCCCCCGGGCCCAGGTCCTGGACCGGGCGCTCGGCGCGCTCACCGCGGCAGCACACGCATGACCGCCACCGACAGCCAGACCAGGCTCTAGCAGCGTACAGATCAGCCATCCGGGAAGCAGTAGAAGCAGTCATCGACGGCCGGAGCCGCCGCGCATAACGGTTCAGTGTGCCACCACGCGGGAATCTGGTAGCGGGGTGTGAGATGCGGTGGGCCCGGGGGCGGTGCGCAGGGCTGGGTTCGCTCACGGCTGACGCTGATGCCGGGCGGCGCCAGCCGCCAGGGGTTGAGAATGGCAGCATGGCATACCGGCGGGCGGCCCTGGTGGCGGTGCTTGCCGACGTCCACGGCAACCTCCCAGCGCTCAGCGCAGTGCTCGCGGAGCCCGACGTCGCGGCCGCGGATGCTGTGGTGCTGCTGGGTGATATCGCGCTGGGGCCGATGCCCGCTCAGACCCTGGAGGTGCTGGCGGGGCTGGGCGAGCGGGCGATCTGGGTGCACGGCAACTGCGAGCGGGAGATGGTTGCCGCCTTTGACGGCGCACAGGTGCCCGGGCCGAACGGCCCGCAGGCTTCCGCGAGCGCTGCGCTGATCGGCCGGCGGCACCGCGACATGCTGGATCGCCTGCCACTGGCCGTGACGGGCGCGGAATCGGGGCGGTGAGTGCCTGGCCGTGTGGGCTGGTCCTGGCCTACGCTGGCGGATGGAGGGGTCGGTCTTGATCCAGGTTCGCGGGGCGGGCAGGTCTGTGAGGCGCACGGGGGCGGCCGGATGAGCGGGCTTCCGAGCGGGGCGGTCACCTTCTTGTTCAGCGATATAGAGGGCTCGACGCGGCTGGTCAAGACGTTGCGGGAGCGGTACGCGGAGGTGCTGGCCGAGCATCAGCGACTGATCCGCGCGGCGATCGCCACCCACGCCGGGCATGAGGTCGATACCCAGGGTGACGCCTTCTTCGCCGCGTTCGGCGGCGCTAAGCAGGCCGTGCTGTGCGCGCTGGACATCCACCGCGCACTGGCGGCCCAGGACTGGCCAGAGGGCGTCCGGGTCCGGGTCCGGATCGGCATTCACACCGGCCAGGCGGTGGAGGCGGGCGGCCGGTATACGGGCCTGGGCGTGCACCGGGCGGCGCGGATCTGCGCCGTGGCCGACGGCGGCCGGGCGCTGATCTCGCAGGCGACGCAGGCCCTGATCGAGGATGAGGAGGAGGCGGAGCTGGGGTTCGCGCTGGTGGACGTGGGCGAGCACTGGCTCAAAGATCTGGACCGGCCGGTGCGCCTGTTCGAGCTCACCGCTGCCGGGCTGGATCCGCTAGCCGCCGGCCGGTCGTCTACGGACACCGGGGCCGGGGTGGCTGGCCCGCCGGGGCGGCGCCGGCTGGTGACGCTAACCGGGCCACGCGGTTCGGGCCAGACCCGGCTGGGGAAGATGCCGGGATGGGCGCGTCCGTCTCTTCCCGTACGGTGGGGTGCCCCGGGTCAGCAGCCGCCGTTTGTCGGCCGCAAGGGCGATCTCGCTGTTTTCGAGGAGGCGTGGACGGCGGTTGCGGCGGGTGCGGGCCGTGCCGTGTTTGTCGGTGGTGAGCCTGGTGCGGGAAAGTCACGTCTGGCCGCCGAGGTGGCGCGAGTCTTTTACGGCCGGCAGGCGGTGGTTCTGCTTGGTTCGTGCGTGGCTGAGCTGAGCACGCCGTATGAGCCGTTCGACGAACCAGTCCGCGTGCTGCTGCCGGCGATCCGCCGGGACCAGATTCCGCTCGAGGACTGGGGGGCAGCCGGGGACACGCCGCGACTCGAGTTTCTGTCGGCTGTCGCGGGCAGGGTGGATGTCACGCCCGCTCCGGCTGAGGCGGGGCACCGTCGAGGTGTGTATGACGCGGTGGTGGCGGCGTTCCGGGGTGCTGCAGATCTGGCGCCGCTCGTGCTGGTGCTGGAGGATCTTCACTGGGCGGGGACGACGGCGGTGGAGCTGCTGGGGTACCTGGTAGAGCGGACGGCCGAGGCGCGGATCCTGATCCTGGCCACTTACCGCACGTCCGGGCCGGATCGCTCCGGCTCCCTGGGTGAGGCCATCACGGGCCTGCACCGGCTGGACGGTGTCCGGCGCCTGGACCTGCCGCCGCTCACCGCCGATGACATCGCCGAGTACCTGGCCCGGCAGAGCCCGGCCCCAGATCGTCAGGTGCGGCGAGCGGCGGCGCTGCTGCGCGATCAGACCGGCGGTAACCCGTTCTTCTTGCGGGAGCTGTGGCGCGACCTGGCCGGGCGCGGAGGGCTCTCCGGTCTTCGGTCAGGCGTTCTAGCTGCCCCGCAGTCGGTCAAGGACGCGCTGGAGCATCGGCTGCGCCGGCTCTCCGCGGAGCATCAGGATGTCATCGAGCTGGCTGCCGTGATCGGCGAGGAACTAGATTCCGCCGAGCTGGTGGCCATGTCCCGGCATCCGCCCGGTACCGTGCTGGCCGCCCTGGACGCGGCAGCGGATCTTGGCATTATCGAGCAGGCTGCCGGTGCCGATGGCTGCTTCCGTTTCCCGCACGCCATCGCCCGGCAGGTACTGCTGGACCGGTTGTCCCCGTCCGGGCTGACCATCGCGCATAGCCGGATCGCCGAGGAGCTGGAGAGCAACTTTCCCGCCGCGGAGCGGCGGGTGCAGCGGCTGGCGCACCACTTCGCCAGCGCCCGCGCCCTGGGCTATGTCGAGCAGGCCGTCCGGTACCTGGTCCAGGCCGCGGAGATCGCTGACCGCAGCCGGGCGCACGTGGACGCGGCCGGCCTGTACCAGCGCGCCGCCTCGGCCGCTACGCTCCCGCAGCAGCGGGATGATCTGCGGCTGCAGGCCGCCCGCTGCTACCTGCACGCTGCGGACTTCGGCCAGGCCCGCGAACTCAGCGAACAGGTCATCATGACAGCTGATCCGAGGCAGCGGCTCCGGGCCGCGACTCTCTATGAGACCGCCTCGTTCCGCCCCGGGCGTGAGGGCCACCGCGCGGTCCAGGTTCTGACCGAGGCGCTGCGCGGCATCCCGCGTGATCCCGCCGACGCTTTGTACGTCAGCGGGATAGCCAGCCTGGCGCGGGCGGTCGCCTTTACCGGGGCTTCTGGCCAGGCCCGTTCCCTCGGCGACGATGCCATCGCGATGGCCCGCTCCCTCGGCGACAGAAACCTGCTCGCCAGCAGCCTCGATGCCAGCTTGTTCCATCCCTACCGGCCGGCCGACGTAGCCGAGCGGCTGAGCAGAGCTGACGAGCTGACCCAGCTGGCCGCGCAGTCCGGCAACGCCGAGCACCTGGCTGCGGCCGCTTCCTGCCGTGCGCTAGCCAGCTATATCGGCGGCGATGCCGCTGCCCTGGACAGCTGTGAAGCTGATCTGGCCGAAGTCTCGCGAGAGACCGGCGAAGATTTCTGGGCCTACTTCGCCGGGTGCATCCGCTACGCCCGCCAGTTCGCGGAAGGCAACCTGGACGAGGCGCGGCAGGCCTGCTCGCGCCTGGCCGAATCCGGCAGTTCGTTCGGGACCGATGATACCCAGGGCCCCTACGGCGTACAGATGTACCTGGTGCAACGCGAGGCCGGGCGACTGGAAGCGGTGCGGGCGCTGATCACCGGCGAGGAGTCGCCCGCGCAGCGGTGGCCACCCGGACTGCTCGCGCTGTATACCGAACTGGGCCTCGAACGGCCCGCGCAGCGGCTGCTGCAGTGGCTGCTGGAGCGGTACACCGACCGCGACCGCGAGTCCGGTGACTGGCCGATCCGGCTGGTATTTATGGCCGAGGCAGCCATTCGGCTCGAAGACATGGCTGCGGTTCGCCGGCTGCGGCCGCTAATGGCCGAATACGCGACCTTCAACCTGGTCGGCGGGCACTTCGTCGCGGTATTCGGCAGCGCCGAACGGTACCTCGGCCAGCTCGAGTCGCTGCTCGGCGAAGGGTCACCCGAAGACCGCTTCAACGCCGCCTTCGCCCTCGATGTCCGGACACGGGCGCCGCTGCACCAGGCCGAGACTCTGGCCGCGCACGCGGTGCATCTGCGGCGAGTCGGCAAAGACATGGTCCAGGCACAGCAGCTGGCCAAGCAGGCACTGTCCATCGCCCAGCCGCGCGGGCTGCGCCGCGTCACCGGCAGGCTCGGAGGCCATGACGCTAAGCGGCGTCATGCGTAAGCGCCTTGACCGCCTGAGCAGCCGGAAGAGACGTACTGCGACTCCATGGCGACGGGCGCCGCAACCGCCGAGAGATCGCCCCGCACAACTGTTCTTCACCGAGGGTACTGCCACTAGCCATGTTCAGAACATCCTGCTGAAATCGGAGCAGACAACCGGAGCCCAGGCCGCCACCTAACGCATCCGTACACGGCCTAAGCTAAACCAGTCCGGGCAAGCAGGGCTGTCAGACGGGATTCAGCGAGCCGTCGCTGTGGACCTTCCCGCACACCTCGATCACCACGTCCGCGGGCAGGCCAGCGCGGACCGCCGCCCGCCGGACCGCCTCCACCGACGACGCCTCATACAGGCAGTACGTCTTACGCCGGTCCACGGACAGAAACGAGTACAGCCACCGGACTTCCTCCTCGTCGTTGATCAGGTTAATCTGCCTGACGTCCTCCTCGGCAAGATCGATAGCCTCGGCGAAGCTGCGCTCGATCACGAAAACCGCCATGCCCTCTCCTTCCCCGCGATGCCGTCTCCAGAGCTGATAGCCGCGTCATCGCGCGAACAGCGCACTTCAGCAGCTCCCGTTCCCTCACGCTGCCCAGCGGACGCAGACCCGAAAGCAGGACAATTGGCAAAAACCGAACGCCGCCCGTTTATTACGCGCCGTTACTGACCATACGACTAAGTTCACTGGTCGAGGTTTAACGCAGCGTACAGTCAACCCTGCTTTCGTCTATTCGAACGGTCCGGGCGGGATGAACCCTGATCCGCCCGGATCCTTTACGCAATACATCATGACATCGTCCAAGACGCAGGCCCAGTCCCAGATTCCGGGGGAAGGAAGATCAAAGCTTGCGCCGTCGGCACGCACGGACCGTTTCACAAGGAATACTGGACGCGGATTTCCTGAACCGTCTTCCGCTTCATAGCCTGCTATCTTCCGTTCTTAACATGAGCTAGAATCTTCGTCCCCTGAGGACTCTGGGCCACTACTTGGCATCCATCCGCAAGTTTCTCCGAAGAAAAGTTATCCAAACGGAAGGTTCTCTCTTCCATCTTCACCCCTCGGCCAGCACTAACGGCACGGTCACGAGAAAGTACCCAGCAAAAGCGAACCGCCAGCGAAACCCACTATCGCCAGTCCTTCTCTAGATTGAAACCTCTGTCTGCCGCGTGGAGACCGCATGGAGATGGCATGGGGACAATGTGGAGACCGAAGAAAGACTCCGGGTGGCCCGGGTGGCTAACTTCACTTAATACTGTAGACCGTCAGCCGTCACGATCTACAGGCAATTAGTAAGCACTTACCTATGTCTCAGAGGTCAGCTGCCTCATGCCAGTTGCGTGCCGAAAGGCACGTTCTCGGCCTGGTTAGCCGATCCGCGATGCCCTGGCAACATGCCCGAGTGGGCGCGAACCTACCGCAACTTCGTGGCCGCTTTCGTTGTCCTCTACGAACGGGGCCCATACCAAGACACCGCCGAAGCCACCGCCAAGCAGTCCGACCACCTGCTAACAAGCCCGGTTGCCGATCATATCGGATATCGTGCGACGGCCGTGGCCAGCGATCATCACACAGCGCGGCCGGCGTTCCAGACCGTGAGTGACAGTGAGCGAACCGACCGAATCGGCGCTGTCTGTCGATGACGCATTTGCCGAGACCAGACAGTACATAACCTCCTGTTCTGGCTGTTCATGCGGCTTCGGAGGAGAGACAGAGATTTCCCGCTGCGGGCCGCGGTAGGTCGACCGGGACGGTCCAGAGCTTCGCTTCGTTTGATCGCCAATGCCGGATGCACCCTTGGCGCCGCAGAGCACCTGGTCCTAACGTTAGACGTCCTCATAGACTCCCGGAGGCACCAGCGCCAGCGGGCGCCCTTGGCGGTCTGCCTGCTGATGACGTGGCGTCGTGGCTTGGTGATTGACGGCCTGGGTCCATTGTGCCCAGGGTGAGGGGTCGGCGGTTTCTGGCGTCATGTATGCGAACGCGGCGGATGCGGTGTCCTGGCCGCATTTGCGGGCAAGCAGCGTGGCGAGCTTGCCGGGCCCTGATCCGGGCTGGGGAACGCGAGTCTGGGAGATCACGACGAGGCCGCCGGGTGCGGTGATGGCGCAGGGGTGGCCGGTGGGGCAGTCGCCCATGACGGCTGCGACGATCAGGGCCATCGCGAGGACGTCGGTGCGCAGGCCATCGTCGAGGCCGGGCTTGAGGGCGATGTGCTCGCCGAAGCTGACGATCGCGGCGATGTCGTCATCCGGCCACCGGCCGATCGCGGCGGCACCGTCGAGCACGGTGATGCCCAGGCGCATCGCGGTCTCGTACAGGCGGGCGAGAGGGCTGGGTAGCAGTGCAGGCACTGAGTAAGTCCGCTTCTTTGCCGCCGGAAGTTCGACGGCCACGCGATCGGGTAACCGAAGGCAGGTTGATCACCAGCGCACGGCTTTGCGGAGGCGCAGGTGGCCGACGGGCCCTGTTCCGATGGAACCTAGCGGCCTACCGGCCGGCTACTCCTGCGCGGGCTCGGCGGCTGGTCTCTTCCGCGACTGCCGGATTGGGCTGCGCGTGGACCAGCCCAGGGGCGGCTTTCGCCCCGGCCTCCGCGTGCTTGGCATTGAGTTCGGCGTTCCAGCGCCTGCAGGTGTGCCACAGCGGGATCCCTGCCCAGCAGCAGACGAACAACAGCGCAAGCGGGATGTTCAGCCAGAACCACGTCACGATGACCCTCCCCGGCGATCGGCTGCGGCGGGCGCCTTGCTATAGGTCGCTCAATATGCACGGAGTGGTCAGCTAATCGGCTGATACGCGACTTTGACGGCAGCATGCACGTGAGCGTGACGGCGACTGGCTCGCCGGCCCGTCCGTACTCGCGAACCTACGCACTCATGCGCGTGTGCGACATCGGGGATTTCACCAGGTTTTTCCCTAGGCCTGGGTCCGGGGCTCCTCGCGGCCGCGTACGCGGGCTGCCAGCTGGTGGCGGCCGCTGACCCCCAGCTTCGCGAACACGCTGGCCAGGTGGTATTCGACTGTCTTGGGGCTCAGGTAGAGCTGCGCCGCTGCCTCCCGGTTGGACATCCCCGACGCGACCAGTCGTGCCACCCGGAGTTCCTGCGCCGTCAATCCGGGCAGGCCGGGATCGCCACCGCGGCGCGGCCGGACGCCCAGTGCGGTGAGCTCGGCTCCGGCGGCTTGCGCGAAGGGGTCGGCGGCGAGGGCAGAGAAGATGCCGTCTGCGGCGCGGATGGCCGCGATAGCGACCTTACGCCCGCCCAGCTGGGCCAGGCACCGGCCGCGTTCGAGGTTCAGCAACCCGCGGTGGAAGGGAAAGGGCTCGCCCGCGCTGGCCTGGCAGCCCTTCTGGAGTATGTGCTCGGCCTGTTCCAGCTCGCCGTGCGCCATGGCCAGCGAGCCGCGCAGCCACGCGGCGTTGATCAGCGCCAAAGACTCGCCGCGGTCGGCGGCGCGAGACTTGAATGCGGCGAGGATGGTCTCGGCCTCGCCGAGCCGGCCGGTCCGGATCAGCGCCCAGATTTGCAGCGGACGCCACCAGAAGGCGGCCGGGTCATCGTAGCAGTCGATCTCCGGGACGGCCAGCGCCGCGGCTGCACCACGGAGTACCTCGCCGGGATCATTTCTGGCGAATCCCAGGATGCTCCGGGCGGAAGCAGTGAAGATTTCCGCGAAGCCGCCGAAGGCGCGCGCCGCGTCTTCGGCGGCTTGGACGTGGCTGGCGGCCACCGCCCAGTCCCCGCGGCATGCGGGGACCCTGGCCGCCGCGCTGTGCACGATGGGCAGGTCGTAGTAGAGGTCTGCGTCGCGGGCCAGCGAGACCGCCATGTCGGCGTGGTCCTGGCAGTCGTCCCAGCGGCCGCGCCTGAACTCCGTCTCGGCGAGAAATGCCAGCGGCTGACCAGGAAACCGGACCTGGAGGCCGGCCTTGATCCGCCTCACTGCCACTTCCAGGTCGTCAGTCGCTCCCTGCAGGTCACCAGTCCATAGCTTGACCAGGCCGCGGTAGGCGACCAAGTCGGTCTTCGCGGCCGGCACCATCGCCGCCCGCTCGGGCAGGTCGCCGAACAGTCTGAGGGCCTTGTCGCCTTGCCCGCCAAGGGTGAACGGTATGGCCCGCACGCCGCGGGCAGTGTCGTACCATGCCTCGCTGCCGGTGGCGGTGCCCAGCGCGCGGTCCAGCCACATGGTGGACTCGGTGAACGAGCCGGATATCCCGAACAGCATGCCGAGCCCGATTGCGGCCTCGGCGCCCGCCGCCGCTTCCGCCACGGGATCATGAGCGTCCCACGCCGCCTGCAGCAAGGTCCGCGCATCCGCCGGCCGCGCCGCGAGCAAACCGAGCTGGCCCAAAGCCGCGTCCCGGCGGGCACTGGCCGGAAGCAACTCGACCGCGGGCCGCGCGGCCTCGGCCTGGGCGACATCAGCGGCCCGGACCAGCAGCTCGAATGACGACAGCACGCGCTCATCACGCTCGGGCCCGCCCTGCGACACCGAAGCGGCCTGCTGCAGGTACCGTGCCGCCAGGCGCAGCTTCCCGGCGGCGGCTGCCTGGCCGGCCGCCTGGTCGAGATCGGATGCGAGTTCCCGGTCCGGGCCGGCCGCCGCGGCGGTCCGGTGAGCAAGCGAGTTCTCGCCCCCCGCGATGGCCGCGGCACGCAGATGCAGCGCCCGCCTCCGCACGGCGCCCAGGTCGTTATATACCGCCTGGCGGACAAGCAGATGCGGGAAGGAGACCCGCCAGCCCGACGGCGTCTCCTGCTCGAGAATGATTCCGGCGCGCTCGGCTTCGCCGAGCGCCGCCGCCGCAGCCGTCGTGTCCGCCACCGCGGCCACATCGACCAGCGTGCTGTGCTCCCCGAGCACTGCTGCAGCCGCCACCAGGTCACGCCCGGCTGGCGTCAGGCCGGCCAGCCGGAATCGGATCACCTCGGCCAGGGACCGGGGCGCACGCACCAGCCCGCCGGGGTCGTTCAGCGCATCGTCGGTCAGTTCGGCGAGAAGCGCCCGGGCGAGCAGCGGGTTGCCGCCCGTGTACTGCCTTAGTCTCCGCGACGCCCGGTCGGAGAGCCCAGCGTGCCCGAGGGCCCGGCACAGCACGGCGAGCTCGTCCGCCTCAAGCCCGCTGAGCGTAAGCCGGGTAGAGCGGCGATCACCGCTCACGAAACGCTCCCACCCGGCACCGAGCTGGAACAGCCGGCCATTCCGGCACGTAAGGACCACGAGCACACGGTCGGCGCCCAGCCGCCGGAAGGCAAACAGAAGGGCACGCGCGGACGCCAGATCAATCCACTGCAGGTCCTCAATCACCACGGCGACCGCCTCGCCCTCTTGCAGGGAAGAAAGCAGGGCTAGCAGCTCCACGCCGACCTTCACCGGATCCGCGTCCGCACTCGGACCCTGGCAGAGCAACTCCAGGCCGGCCAGCGCCCCGCCCGAAACGGCGGCAGCCCCGGCCGCCAGCTGCTGCACCACGCCGTAGGGCAAGAACGCCTCAGCCTCCTCGCCGCTGGCGGCAATGACCGGCACACCCCGCTGGCCGCCGAGGAACTCGGAAACAAGCGACGATTTGCCGATCCCGGCTTCCCCCTGGATCAGCACGACTTGCGGCTCACCGGCGCTAGCCGCGGTCAGCGCGGCCCGCAGCGCGCCCAGCTCCAGCAGGCGGCCGACGAATACGCGCGCCAGACGCCCGAACGTCCGGTCACCGTCCATACGGGTCCCCACCCCGGGCGAATCTCAAGCCTCAGCCAGACGCGCCCGCACATCCACGGCATGACGATCACTCCGCCGGGCTCTCTCCCGACGGGGGACACAACTACTTCTCACATAATAAGGCCCTGCGCTCGCAGCGTCAGGAGGCCCGAGCACACCGGCTGCCTCCCACGCCACGGGCCTCTTCAGACCATAAACCGTCGACCTCGACACCGAATGACCCTTTCGGGCGCGGCCAAGACCACCTTGCAGATAACCAGGCATACAGACAGGCGGATCGTGGAAGCCCCTATCGGCGCTTCACCGGTGGCCGGTGTGGCGGTCGACCCCGTTCGGCTTCTTCTCATCAGGTCCTCCGGGCTGGTGGGATGGGGTGTCTGTGTCGCGGGGCTCGGCGCCGTCCGGCCGCAGGGATGGCCGTCGGGTCGCTGGATGGGCAGCGCCCGCGGGATGGGTTGCCGTGGCGGTGCCGGGCCAGGCCCGGCACCGCCACCTTCCTTGTCAGGTGCCGTCTACGGCGGTGACCTCGTGCGCGGCCTGGATGATCATGTCGGGCTGGCCGGGGATGCCGAGCTGGCGGAGTCCGGGCAGGATCCGGGTCTGGACGAAGGTGCCGAACAGCTCTTCGCTGTCCCACACGTCGGTCATGCGCAGAACGCCGTCACCGAACGAGGCAACGTGAAAGCGCATCCCTGCGGGCACGTCGCGGTCCCAGCCGACACTCTCGCGGAGCGCGTCGTACTGGCCGGGCGTAATGCCGTCCCAGGTCTGCATGATGACGGTGGCCATGATTTTCCTCCTGGTGGTGGTGGTGTGGCGGTGGTGTGGCGGTAAATCGGGATTACAGGGGCAGCGGGTTGCTGAGCACGCCGCTGCCTGGCCGGCGGCCGGCCAGCGTCCGGATGAAGTCGACGGCGTCGATCTCGGCGTGCTCGCCGTCACGGCCGTGGCGGAAGGTGCCGCCGGCCGGCCCGTCAAGCACCAGGTCGAACGGCTGGCCGTGGAGCTGCGCCCATTCGGCCACAATGTCGGCGACCAGCCGGCCGTCGTGGTCCGGCGTGAGGTCCATCGGCCGGCCCGTCGCGTGGCAGATGTCGATCCGGTGGCACCACACGTCGCGGGTGAACCCCACATCGAGCAGGTACTTCAGCGGCCGCCAGCCGATGGGCGGGCCGAACGGCAGCGGGGTGAACCGCATCGGCGCCGGGGTCCCCCAGCGGCCCTTGACCGCCTTCGGGCCGACAGTCTTCAGCTGCCCGACAAGCTCCGCGTTGGACAGCTGCTCACGCTCGCGGACCTGCAGCTCGTTCAGGCCGTCGACCCAGTGATGCGAGTCGATCTGCTTGTTCAGCGGCAGCCCCCGGCGCAGCTGGTGCGCGAACTCGCCCACCGAGGCCTGCGC
>Ga0335073_10011699_pt1 | contig 12328 bp, 7 predicted proteins | sample Lox_Sample_22_FD_207093 | JGI IMG/M metagenome (GOLD analysis project Ga0335073, IMG submission 207093) | Soil microbial communities from Loxahatchee National Wildlife Refuge, Florida, United States - Lox_Sample_2.2 | ecosystem: Environmental > Terrestrial > Soil > Wetlands | place: USA: Florida... | reverse complement strand
GAAGGCGCAGCATCATTTCTATTCCACTCCTACTGGCTCGGCAGCGACTGCGTGACCACAACCGGGTGATAGAGATTCATGTTATTCGTTACGTCGCTCTCGACGGTGGAATTGCACGCGTAGGTAAAAAAGAGCTGACCTGCGCTCTCGAATTCCACGTGTTCCTTGGCGGCATAGCAGAAGACGTTGGGCGTGTAGTTCGCATTGCTGGGTTGCATCTCGGGATAGGTATACAGAGTCTCCTTCGAGCCCCATCCGCCGGTCAGCGACGAGGAGAGAGCATAGTACGCATAATCCTTCAGACCCGAAGGATACACAGCGATCCACTGGTTCGTGGAGCTGTGCCAGCGAACGGTCATCTCCGTCGCCCCAGGATTGATGACGGGAGCATTGTCTGCCGGCAGCGTCGTCGCGGTGTCGGACCAGGATGCCCAGGTTCCGCTGGTGTTCAGGTATTGCCAGTCGGTGTTGCCGGGGCGAGCCAGAGTGTTCAGGTCTGTGAGCGGAATGCGCAGCAGCGCGAGATAGGGCGTGGATCCCACGCCGGTGAAGAAGTAAGCGTAGTTCGCGCCCTGCGGGTTCGATGGGTCGGGATTGCCGTTCGGCCCCTGATTCGCCACGATGGAAATGCCGGGCACCGCGCTGCCCCCGGTATTCAGCTGCTGATAGGCGATCTTCCACTGCGCGGGCGGCGCGGTGTAGTTGCTGATGCTGGCCAATTGTGCTCCGCTGTACGCGAAGCCGAACGCGCCGCTGCCCTGCGCGTGCATCTGCATCAGCGCCAGATAAAGCGTGCCGTTATAGGTAAAGCCGTCGAGGGGCCAGAACCAGTCTGTGCCGGGCGCGGCGAACACGGCGCTCTGCGTCGAGGTTCCCATCCCCGGCCAGTAGTACTGAAAGCTGCACTTGCCGCTGGAGCAGGTCGAGATGGCAGTGGAGTTGTGAATAAATCCGTTGGCCTGCGTGCGGCTGGTCGCGGTCGACGGGCCCACGAAGGTATCGGCGAAGATCCAGAGGCTCTGATTCGTTGCGATGGGGATGGAATACGCACCATCGGCGCCGAGCCAGCCCTGTTGGTACGGGAAGTATCCGCTTGAGCCCGTCAGCGTGGGCGGCGTCACCGGCGGAATTCCCGATCCCCCGCCGCCGCAGGCGGCTGGAAGGAATAGGGCGAGCAGAGATGAGAAAACTGCGATCGATCCCCTGATGTGCATGGGCGCCTCGTGCGGTGCGATTGCGATGCCGCGTGGGTTTCGAGCAGGAGAAGGGCTGCATCGGCGAGCAGAGGCTTTGCTCCGCCCGCCGAATGGTTATCGTTGCTGGTTGCGCCGCGCCTAGAAGATGACCTTCAGAGCGAGCTGAATCTGGCGGGCCGTGCCGGTGCCCACCTGGCTTGCGTCCTGGTCGGCGATGGTCGCCCCGACTTCCCCGAAAGTCGGATTGGGAACGCAGCCGAAGACTGAAAACGAATTGCAGACGCCGACACCAGGGTTGCCGAAGTTGGGGTGATTCAGAATGTTGAACAGATCACCGCGGAACTGCAGCTGCGATTTCTCGGTGAGCGGGAAATTCTTCATGCCGGTGAAATCCCACTGGAAGAACCCTGGCCCCCGCAGGCTGTTGCGCCCCACGTTGCCGAGGGTCGACGGATCGCCGGGATTGCCGTTAAAGTTTGCCGGGACCGCATAGGCATTGATGTTGTACGTGTGATACGGCCAGGAGAAGTTTGAGAGCTTCACGGGCTGGCCGGTGTAATTCGGACGCGTCGACAGGCCAAAGATGCCGCCGCCGGAGTCCGTCACGTTGATGGCATCGCCGGTGCGCGTTTGCACGATGGTGGAAGTCTGCCAGCCGCCGAGAACCTCGCGCATCAGCGCGCTGTGCCCTCTCAGGTCGGTGAAGCTGTACACCACGCTGCCGGTGGCGTTGTGGCGAACGTCCCAGTCGCCATTGCCCATGTCGTCGCGCGGATTGTACGGATCGGAGAAGCTGTTGAAGACGTTCACCATGTCGTCGATCTCGTGCGACCAGGTGTAATTCGCCTCCAGGTTGAGCCTGCCGACATTGTGTTTCAACTGCACCTGCAGAGCGTTGTAGCTGGACTGGAGCACGTCCGGTTCGTAGTACTCATTGGCAAATCCCGACATGGGATACGTCTGGGTGAGGTAGTTCGGCGCATTCAGGTTTTCGGCTGCAAAATCGATGCCCGAATCCTGCCGATGATCCTGGTTGCCGGTGTAATTGACCGTCAGGATGAAGTTGGCAGGCAGTTGCTGCTGGATGCCGAACAGCCAGTTCGGCGAATACGGGTCGTGCATGCTGCGCGGAATGATGTAAACGTTCTGCGTACCCGCGGGCAGAGTCGGGTTGTTCATCGGATAGGCGAGCGCCACCTGGAAGGCGTTGACCGAGTAGCTCTCGTAGGCGGGATTATTGCTCGCGAGGTTCGTCCCGAAGTGCATCGGGTTGAAGAACAATCCATAGTAGGCGTGAATGACAGTCTTCCCGCGGCCGAAAGGATCGTAGTTCAGCCCCAGACGAGGCGCCACATCGTAGGTCGGACCCTGATAGGCCGTCTGGTTGGCCGGCAGAAACGACTGCGTGGCGAAGTCGAAGTTGGGCGCGATGTTATCCCGGAAGGCCCAGGCCGTGTTGATCCCCGTGCGCAGGCCAAGGTTCAGCGTGAGTCTTGAAGTCGCGCGCCAGTCATCCTCGGCATACAAATCCCAGTTGGAATTGCGAACGCCGACGAAGTTGGGGTAGCCGATCTTCTGCAGCACAAAGGGCCGGTCGTTCTCGAGATCGGAGAAGCTGCCGAAGGCAAAGTTCTGCAGCGGCCGCAGCCACGTATTGATGCGGTTGAACTGGATGTGTGTGCCGAAGCGAAGGTTCTGGCTTCTGACGGTTTTCGTCGCGTTGTCGAAGATTTCGAACTTCGCCTGCGGGTTGACCTGGTTGAAGCTCATCGGCCCCGGAAGCGATCCAAGGTTGACAAAGAACCCTGAGAACACCGTTAACGGCGTGGGTGTGTCGGTATTCGTATTCGAATAAAAGTGATGGTATGCGACGCTCAGTTCGTTCACCAGGGTCGGTGAGAACGTGTGCGTCTCATCGACCATGATCGACTGATTGACTTCGTCGAGCGGCGTGGTCTGCCCCTGATTGAGACCGATCTCCTGATTCGTCAGGCCGTTGTCGACGTTGTACCGCACGAAGAATCGGTCACGGTCGCTGGCGTTATAGTCCACGCGAATCGCCCCGCTGTCTTCGCGCAGCGTGGTGGTAAAAGCCGCGGGGTCAAAGACAAGATCGGCACCGGCCGCGGTATTGGTGTCTGTTGTGCCCGGAACGGCGCAGGAAGCCGGCGCAGGAATCGCGGTACACCCTGAGGGCAGCGGCGCCATTTGCGCCAGCACGGGCTGCATGGCGGCATTGAACTGCGAGCGAACGTACGCGCTTGGGATTTCATACAGCGCGTTGATCTGCGTGGTGCGCTGGCGGATGCCTTCGTAGTTGGCGAAGAAGAAGAGCTTGTTCTTCAGAAACGGGCCGCCAAAGTTGCCGCCGAACTGGTTCAGCCGCAGCGGCACTTTCGGATTGGTCAGCGTGTTGGCGAAATAATCGTTCGCGTCCAGCGCGTCGTTGCGGAAGAAATCGAAAATCTCGCCATGGAAGCTGTTCGTTCCGCCCTTGGTGACGATGTTCATTTGCGGGCCCAGCGAATCGCCCACTTCCGCGCTGTAGCCGCTGTTGGCAAAATCGATTTCCTGGATGCTGTCGATGCTGGCGCGCGTGATGCGATTGGCCTCGTTCCCCTCTGTCTCGTCGAAGCCGTTCACATCGGGGCGCGAAGAATTCTGTCCATCCAGCGTGACGTTCAGTCCGGTCAGGAAGTTCTCCTGGCCGTTCACGCTGCCCTGGAAGTATCCGGTGGAGTTGATGGAGCCGGGAGCGATTTCGAGGAAGTCCATCACGTCGCGGCCATTCGTCGGCAGATTGCGAATCTGCTCTTCATTCATGGTCGTGCCCGCGGTCGCGCTGTTCGTATCGACGGTGACGGACGTTCCCGTGACCGTGACATTCTCAGTGGCCGCGGCGACGGCTAGCTTGAGGTCGACGCGCACGGTCGCGCCCACATTCAGCGCGAAGGGCTTGGTCGTGGTTTTGGCGAACTGGCTCGCCGATACCTCCACGACATAGGTGCCGAAGGGCAGGCCTGGCGCGGAGAAGATTCCGTCAGCGTTGGTTTTGGCATGGGTCACGCTGCCCGTGCCGGTGTTGGAGATGGTGACGTTCGCCTGCGGGATGACCGCGCCGGAAGGATCGGTGACAGTTCCGGTGATGGTACCTGTGTCGAAGGAGCTGGCGGTCTGCGCCACCGCGCTGCAGGCCGTCAGCAATCCCATCGCAATCGCAACCGCCGCCAGGCGGCCAAAGCCCAGCCTTCTTCCTCTAAAAATCCAATCTGTTTTGCTCCAGATTCCAGACATCCTTGCCTCCCGAAACAAAGCCTCGCTCAACTCTTACTGTCGAAGAGCACACAGGCAGCATGTGTTCTGTTGCTCGCGTTAAACAGTACTGCGTGTTTCTAAACACTGTCAAGCGAAACCTGAAACTTTCGTTTTGTTCGATCCCGGACATGGATTACCGTCAGCGGAGGCGGGCGCATTCGCCCCATGGCAAGGCTTATCTCTCTGCAATCACAGGGGCTGTGCACCAGCCCGCAATGGTACGAGGGGCCTGGCTTGCCCCTCTCGCGGGGCTTCTCAGGAATGTTCGATTCGCGGACCAGCGCATCGAAATCGGCACTGGGATCCACGATTCCCAGGTGACTCCATTCCGATCAGAGCATCAGCCGCCGGCCAATTACGCCAGCGAAACCTTCAGCGCCGCGGCGAAGTCGACGATGGGCTTGTATTGCGCCGGCAGCGTAACGCGCAGAGCATCCGCGCTCTGGCGCCAGCGGAGTTTCTCCCCGGTTCCGATCAGTTCGACATGGGATATCTTGCCCGGCTGCGTGGCGTTCGACAGCCCGAGGGATTGAATCGAGACTTCGGCGGCAGGCCATCCGAGGATCAGAGCATAGACGGTCTTGCCGTCTTTACTGCGCGTAAAGCGAATGTCTTTCTCGGTGAGCACCTTGACGCTGTCGCCCTTGAAGCTGCCCGAATCGACCGTGTCCGGGCCCTCCCCGTAGACCGTCCACGGCCTGGTTTCGTAGATGGCTTCGCCGTTCACCGTCATCCAGTCGGTGATGCGGTCCACCACCGCGATCTCCTTCGCGTCGATCGTGCCATCGGGCCGGCCGGGAATATTCAGGATGAACGTTCCGTTCTTGCTCACCGTGTCGATCATCCAGTGAATGACGTCGCGCGGCTGCAGATAGCCGCCGTATTCGCCGGGCTTCTCGAAAAGCGCGCGATCGTAGTGCCAGTCGCCGATGCACGTTTCCGACTGCCAGGCATACGGCATGATCTTGTTGGTGAGCGCGCGCTCGTAGTCGACCACGGCGCACTTCGCCCATTTGTCCGGCACTTCCTTAATGGTGATCACGCCTTCCATCCTGCCGCCGTGCGTCTTCAGATTGTGGTTGTAGTAGAAGGCGCCGGCGTTCATGCCGCCCCAGCCCATGGGGAACAGCGGGTTGTCGAAGTAAAGCAGGTCGGGATCGTGCTGCTCGACGAGGTCGCGCGTGCGGTCGTAGAAATTCTTCACGAACGAGGGATCGGGCAGCGCGTTGAACGGATGCTTGACGCCATAGAGCCGCTGCGGATCGAGCCCCTGCCACCATGCGTTCTTCCCCTGGTCAACAGTCATCCAGCCGTCGTAAGGGTTCCCCAGGGCCGGGCCGGATTGATCCGCTCCGTGCGCGGTCTGGAACCACCACCAGTTGCGCGCCTGATGCACGGTGACGCCGAAGCGCAGCCCCTGATCGCGCGCGGCCCTGGCCCACGTGCCGACCACGTCGCGATGCGGCCCGATGTTCATCGAGTTCCAGGGATTGTGCTTCGAGTCCCATGCGTCCATCGCATCGTGATGGTTGGCGAGCGAGATGAAGAATTTCGCTCCCGCCTTTTTGTAGCGTGCGATCAGCTCGTCGGGCTGCCAGTTCAGCAGTGTCCACTGCGCACAAAGATCTTTGAAACCGAAGCGTGACTGCTGGCCGTAGTGCTCCAGATGGTATTTGTACTGGCGGTGCCCCTCGATGTACATCTGCCGGCCGTACCAGTCGCCGTCTTCCGGGACGCACTGCGGTCCCCAATGCGCCCACATCCCGAACTTTGCATCGCGATACCACTCCGGCGCTTCGTACTGCAGCATCGATTCCCACGTGGGCTGGTAGGGCCCATCACCTGCCAGATTCGAAATCGGCGAAACCAGCGGCACGCCGTCCCACGAGCCGCCGGGAATGGGCAACGCCGGAGGATCGCCCCACCCGGTCGGCTTCCATGAGGCTTCGTCGAGTTTTTCCGCGACAATTTTGCCGTCGACCAGCGCATAAAACACGCGCTCCGATGCCGGCGTCGCGCAGAACTGCGCATAGCTCTGGGTGTATTGACCGAATCCCGGAGCGATATCGGCGGCTTGAACAGCGGCCGGGGCGGCTTCGGGCAGCGCGCTTTCCGCCGGCGCAGCGGCCGCCGCTTCGGATTTCGTCTTTGCCAGGGCAGGGACTGCGGTGGATGCGGCCGCCGCCGCCATCAACTTCACAAATTCACGCCGACGCATAAGGCCTCCGGAATTGCAAAGGGGAAGTATAGACGGAAGGGTGAGCGTGGAGTGTGCGGCGTTGAGCGTGTCGAAGCCGGAGTGCGTCGCCCCCGCCGCCGCGCATCGGCGGCGCCATGGGTGGGCGCCGCGATTTCAGCCGCCGCGCCTCTACTCGTCGTAATGCAGCAGCGAGAAGACGTCGTACTCCTTGAACCGATCGCGCCCCTTCAGGAAATCAAGCTCCACCGCGAAGCCCAGCCCCGCAATGGTCCCGCCGAGTTGCTGCACCAGCTTGATGGTGGCTTCCATCGTGCCGCCGGTCGCGAGCAGATCGTCGACCAGAACCACGCGCTGGCCCGGCTCGATCGCGTCGACGTGAATCTCGAGCGTGTCGGATCCGTATTCCAGATCGTAGGTCACGCGGGCCGTCGGCCCCGGCAGCTTCTTCGGCTTGCGCACCGGCACAAAACCGGCGTTCAGACGATAGGCGAGCGCCGGGCCGAAGATGAATCCGCGCGCCTCGATGCCCAGCACGAGGTCGATCTCTTTATCGATGTAATACTGCGCAAGCGCGTCGATGAGCGTCGCCAGGCCCTTCGGGTCCTTCAGCAGCGTGGTGATGTCGTAAAAGAGGATGCCGGGTTTGGGAAAATCGGGAACGGTGCGGACGAGTGCCTTCAGCGGCTCGCAGTCAGTCGTGCAGGGTGTCATAAACTACCAGGCTCCTTCAATCTGAAACGTCCCCAGGGATTCGCTTTCCTTATCGTCGAGGTCGTGCTCGATGACCGAATCGACGCGGCTGCCGCGCGATCCTCGGCGAAGCGCGGCGGCCAGTTCGGCGAGCGTTTCCGCATCGCCCGCGGCCACCACTTCCACATGGCCGTCTTCGGTGTTGCGCACCCAGCCGCGAAGCTCGAGAGCAGCGGCTTCGCGATGGACGAACCACCGAAATCCGACGCCCTGCACGCGCCCTTTGACGAGGTAATGGCGGACCATGAGAGGTTACAGAGTTCAGGTTACAGGGTACAGAGGTGATGTGAAAGTGCGCCAAACCCGGGGCATGAACCCTGCTTCTGGCGCGTTCCGGATAAGGGCGGGGCGCCGCTTGTGCGCAAATCCTCGCAACCGGGTGTGATGATTCGGGTTCGCGTGAGTATGGAGGCCGCAATCGGCGCTGTTTCCCAACTTATAATCAAGGCAGTTTTCCGCGGCGGCCCGGAGGGGAGCAACAGCAATCCGACCCAGGGAATCTCTGGACATGGTGCCCGGCTTCCTTGCTCGGTAACCCTATGCAGTGCGCAGGCCCATCTCCGATGCTGATTCCGGGATCGAACTGGCGCGCCCGTGCGCTTCCGCTGCTCGCCGTAGCGCTCGCGCTGGCCACGCCCGCGGCCCTGGCCGCAAAGCCGCAATCCGGATCAGCCCGAGCCACCGCCTTCGCCCACGCCGAACGGCTCCGCGAGGCGCTGGAAGGCCGTCCCGAGTCGCAGCGCACCCGCCTCCAGTACGAACATGTGCTCGACGCCTATCGCGCGATCTACCACGGCGATCCGGCCTCTCCGAAGGCTGATGCCTCCATCGCGGCCGTCGCCGATCTGCTGGCGGAAGAAGGCCGCGTCTTTCAGGACGCGAAGCCTCTTCGCGACGCCATCGGGCAGTATGAGTTTCTCCGCCGCGAGTATCCCTCAAGCCGTTTTCGCTACAGCGCCCTGCTCACCGAGGGCGAAATCTACCAGCGCGACTTCGGCGATCTGCAGCAGGCCAAAACCATCTATCTGAATTTCCTGCGCCTCTACCCCGGTAACCCGCTCGGCGTGGAAGCGCGGAGCGAACTGAGGTCGATCCGGCATCTGCAGATCGCCGGACGCAGACCAACGACGAGAACCCGAGTCGCCAACGAAAGCGCGGCCTCCACGGAGCGGCGCGCCTTTACGCCGTCGCAGCCGGCGGCGCCTCCATCGCGGGCGTCCTCAACAACACAAACGGCGCGGAACTCGCAGCCGACAGCGTCCCGGCGTTCTCCTGCTCCCGCATCGTCTTCGCAGCAGAGCGAGGCACCCGAGGAAGGCGAAGTTCCGTCCCTGCTGCCGCCCACCCGCGTCGGCCCTCCCTCGACATTGGCTCACACGGCATCCGAGGCTTCGGCCGCGAACACTCCGGAGGCGGATTGGAACGCTCCGCCGCCGCCGTCGCGCAGCGTCCTGCCGCTCATCACCGGCATCCGCCACTGGTCAACTCCGGTGTACACCCGCGTCGCCATCGATCTTCAGCAGGAGGTGCGCTATACCGCGGGGCGCGTGCCGAATCCTGACCGCATTTATTTCGATCTGTACGGAACGCGGCTCTCACCGGAACTGGTGGGGCGCTCGCTGGAAGTGACGGACGATGGATTTCTCAACAGTATCCGCGTGTTGCACTTCAACAACAACATCGTCCGCATCGTGCTCGACGTCAACAGCGTGAGCGACTACTCGGCCTTCTTCCTGTCGAATCCGTCGCGGCTGATCATCGACGTGCACGGCCAGCGAATCGCGCCCCCCACGCAGGTCGCGCAGATGAACACCATCCGCGCCGGCATCGGCGTAGGTCCGGTCGTGGCGCAGCCTCCGGCCTCAGGCACACCTGATTCCCCGCGGTCACCGAAAGCTGCTTCGTCGCCCACCACCCGCACCGGAGTTTTTGGGAACGCCGACCCATCGGATGCGCCCCCCGCAAACCTGAGCGAGAGCGATATTCCCGCGCGCACCGCAACGGCGCGATCGTCGCTCGCCGACGTGGCGACGCTGGGCAATCAGCCCGACCGGGTACGTGCAACGAAGCATCCGACAACCGCGCCCATTGTGGCTTCGGTGGCCACGCCGCGGCCCGTCGCACCGCCGGCGGCCGGCGGCGCCAACAGCTCCTCGACGCTTCCGGCAACGGCTGCAACAACGACCTCTTCGACGGCGCGCCGCAGGACTCGCAGCCCGAAGCCCTCGGCCATTCGTGAAGCGGACGACGTGCCCCCGGCGACAACCGGAGCGCCCGGCGTGGCGGCCGCGCCCTCCCCGCCTCCGGCCACGGATACCTCGGCTGCTGGTCGCGTGCCCAGCTCGATGATGCGTGCCCTGGGATTGAAGATCAATCGTATCGTCATCGACGCCGGCCACGGCGGTCACGACTCCGGTACCCTCGGTCCCGGCGGCATTGAGGAGAAAGATGTGGTCCTCGACGTGGCGCTGCGCCTCGGCAAGCTGCTCAAGCAGCGCCTCGGCGCCGATGTGATCTACACGCGCAGCGACGACACCTTCATTCCCCTCGAAACGCGGACCGCCATCGCCAACCAGGAGCAGGCGGATCTGTTCATCTCCATTCATGCCAACTCCAGCCCCGATACAGCCGCGCGCGGCGTCGAAGTCTACTACCTCAGCTTCACCAGCTCGGCCGACGCATTGGAAGTAGCGGCTCGCGAAAATGCGGTGTCCAACCAGTCCATCCATGAGCTCAGCGATCTGGTGAAGAAGATCGCGCTGTCGGACAAGATCAACGAGAGCCGCGCCTTTGCCGAAGACGTGGACCAGAGCCTCTACGCCGGCCTCGAAGAAGGCAATCCCGGACTGAAGGATCGCGGCGTGAAGAAGGCCCCCTTCGTCGTGCTCATCGGCGCGAACATGCCGTCGATCCTGGCGGAGATCTCCTTCCTCACGAATCCCAATGACGCTCAGGAGCTGCGCCAGCCCGAATACCGCCAGCGCATTGCCGAGTCGTTGTACCGCGGCGTCTCGCGCTACGTGGCCAGCATGAACGGCCTGCGCGTCGCCCAGGCAGGGGCAAAGACCGGAAGCTCGGAATAAGGCCTGCCGCTCCCTGGCCCGGAAACCTTGCTTCCCACTCTGGTGTCTGCCACTCTAACAAGAGAAGCGATGCCCCGACTCCGCGCCGCAATCCCCGTTCTTTTGATTTCGTCCGCGCTCACCGCGCCGGCCCAGGGACCGTCTGCGCCGCTGCTGCCGCAGAGTTTCGCGGGATGGACATCCAAACTATTCAAGGATGCCCCCCCTCCCGCTCCGGCAGACGTGCAGGCTGTTCTTCAGGAAGACGGCGTAGTTCAGCGAGCGGTGCGCTGGTACGCAAGCGGCCCGTCCGACTGCATCGTCCGCGCCTGGCAATTCAAAGATGCGACGGGAGCCTTCGGCGCTTTCACCTACTTCCGCCAACCGCAGATGCACGCCGAATCGCTCGGCCAGGAAGGCGCCTCGGACGGCGACCGCCACCTGTTCTGGACCGGCGCGACCGTTGTCGATGCCACCTTCGCGCATCCGGCGAGCAACGAGCGGACGGCTCTCGCGGCCCTGGCGGGATTGCTGCCCAAAGCCACAGGCGGAGCGAGCGTGCCGCCCTCGCTGCCCCACTACCTGCCGGCCGCCGATCTGCAAACCAGCAGCGTGCGCTATGCCATCGGACCTGCAGCGTATGCGAAGAGCGGCGGCAGCCTGCCCGCAACCGCAATCGACTTCAGTCAGGACGCCGAAGTCGTCACGGCGCAGTATGGATCGGCCGGCGCGCAGGGAACGCTCACGCTGGTCATGTATCCGACACCGCAAATGGCCGAAGCGCATTTGAAGGCGATGCAGAGCGCCGCGCAGCAGGGCCACGGCATCGGCGGCCTCGCGAAGCGCAGCGGGCCGTTGTTGACCGTCGTGAGCGGCAGTCTTCCGGCGCCAAAGGCGCAGCAACTGCTCGACGCGGTTCACGACAACGACACCGTCACCATCAATCACCCTGAAGGCTACGTGCCCGAAACGGTGAAGCTCTACCGGCTGCTCACGGGCATCACGATGCTCACCGTCGCTCTGGTCGGCGGTGCTTTGTTGCTGGGCATCTTCCTTGGCGGAGGCCGCGCGCTCATCCGCAAGCTGCGCGGCAAGCCCGTCTCTTCCGTCTCGGAAGAGGAGTTCATCTCGCTGCATCTGGGCAGCTAAGCCAGACCGAAAAACCGGCTCTGCCCGGGGGGACGGAAAGGGACGGTTTTTCCACACACCGCCGCCTATTTCCTACAATCGGAATGGATTATGACGTGTCTTCGCCCCGTCTTTGGCGAAGAAAAAGGAAATCAACAGGCCGGGGAATCCAGATGGGCACTGGTTAACATGTTATTTATTTTCAGAAGCTTACATGTCCACAGGATTTTGCCTTGACACCCCCTCCGGTGGCCCATACTATTTCGCCAGAAAGTTCTGATGGCTTTGCCTCCGTTGGAACTATTCTCCCTGAAGAGAAGGCTGCCCTGTTGCCGGGCGGCCTTTTCTCGTTTGGTCACCTTTACGAAACCGGCTCGGAAGAGGCCTCATGGAAGGCTGTGGAATCGCTCCAGGTGGCCCCGCAAACCTCGCAACTCCAGGTGTTCACCGGATCGACGGATTCGAGAAGCGGATCTGCAGCACCGCACTTCGGGCACGTCGGCGGAGCGAAATCCTCCACCTTCACTTTGGATTGGTCGATGATGTCCTGGGGAATGGGCCGCGCGATGATGGCACGTGCTTCGTCGATCTGATCGGCGGCGACGAGGATGCGGATGTTGCGCATGTCGAGAGCCTGCTCCGCTGGAGGACTGACAGTCCAGCTCTCGATTCGCGCG
>Ga0335073_10011697_pt1 | contig 12329 bp, 13 predicted proteins | sample Lox_Sample_22_FD_207093 | JGI IMG/M metagenome (GOLD analysis project Ga0335073, IMG submission 207093) | Soil microbial communities from Loxahatchee National Wildlife Refuge, Florida, United States - Lox_Sample_2.2 | ecosystem: Environmental > Terrestrial > Soil > Wetlands | place: USA... | reverse complement strand
GACGCCGGTCTCATCCAGCCCGGGGTCGCCGAGCCGCGCGTCGAGCACCCGGCGCTGCGCCGGGGTGGCCCGCTCCCGCGCCAGGGCGACCAGGACGGTCCGCTTGCCGTCGCGCAGGTCGTCGCCAGACGGCTTCCCGGTCCGGGCCGGATCGCCGAACGCGCCGAGCACGTCGTCGCGGAGCTGGAACGCGATGCCGAGCGGGACGCCGTAGCCGCGGCACGCCGCGGCCATCGGCGCGTCGGTCCGCCCGGCGAGCGCCGCGCCGAGCTGCAGCGGGCGGGCGACGGTGTAGCTGGCGGTCTTGTAGGTGATCACCCGCAGCGCCTCGTCGACCGAGCCGTCGCCGGCGGCCTGGCCGAGCAGGTCCAGGTACTGGCCGCCGATCAGCTCGGTCCGCATCGCGTCGAGGGCCGGCTGACCGCGGCGCAGCGCCGCCGGTTCCAGGCCGCTGGCCGCGAGCAGTTCGTCGGTCCAGCCGAGCAGGATGTCGCCGATCAGGATGGCGGCCCCGGCCCCGAAGGCGGCCGCCGGGCCGCGCCAGCCCTGCTCGGCGTGCCGGGCCGCGAACTCCCGGTGCACCGACGGCCGGCCGCGCCGGGTGTCGCTCTCGTCGATCAGGTCGTCGTGCACGAGCGCGCTCGCGTGCAGCAGTTCGAGCGCGGCGGCCGCCGCGTAGATCTGCGGGCCGTCCGGTCCGTCGGCCGCCCGCCAGCCCCAGTAGCAGAACGCGGCGCGCAGCCGCTTGCCGCCCTGCAGCAGCGCGCCGATCGCGTCCAGCCACGGCCGCAGCTCGGGGCCGATGTCGCCGAGCACGGCGCGCTGCCGGTCCAGGAACCGCTCCAGGGCGAGACCGACCTCGTGACGGATCCGCGGGAGCTGATGGCCGGTCGCCATGGTGGCGAGCGTAGCCCGCGCCTGGCCGGATCGGCCCCGCCGTGGGGCCGGCGCCGGCGCGTGGGGCTCGCGTGGCAACCGGTACCGTTTACGGGTCGCGCGGCGGGGATGCCGGGTTTGTGATGTGCGCACGTTATGCCACGCTGGTTAGTACTGGTTGGTAACTGCTTCGCCGTTGCGGAGGAACTGCATGCCCGAGACCCCGCCGGTCCCGCCGGGTGTCGACCCCGAAACGCCCAGCCCGGCCCGTTTGTACGACTACTACCTGGGCGGCGTGGACAACTTTCGCGCCGACCGGGACGCGGCCGAGAAGATCCGCGCCCGGATGCCGGAACTGGCCGACGCGGCGTGGGCCAACCGGGGATTCCACCAGCGGGCGGCGCGGTGGCTGACCGATTTCCAGGGCATCCGGCAGTTCCTCGACATCGGTTCCGGCCTGCCGACCCAGAACAACACGCATCAGGCGGTCCAGAAGACGGCGCCGGATGCGCGGGTGGTCTACGTCGACAACGACCCGCTGGTCCGGGTGCATGCCAGCGCCCTGCTGACCGGCGAGGGGAGCACCAGGTTCATCACCGGCGACCTGCGTGACCCGGACAGCGTGCTGAACCACCCGCAGACCCGCGAGCTGCTCGATTTCTCCCAGCCCATCGGGCTGCTGATGACCGCGGTGCTGCACTTCGTGTCCGACGGTTCGGACCCCTACGGGCTGGTCCGCCGGTACGTGGCCGCGCTGGCGCCGGGGAGTTACCTGGCCCTGACGCACATCACGGCCGACCAGAAGCCGCCCGCGGCGGTGCAGGCGATCCTGGGCATCTACGCCAACGCCACCGAGCAGATGTACATGCGCAGCCGGGCCGAGGTGGAGCGGTTCTTCGACGGGCTGGAGATCGTCCCGCCGTACGAGGACGCGCGGCCCGTGGTGACCTACGTCGGCGAGTGGGGTGCCGAGGACCCGGAGCAGGCCGACAGCGACGGTTCGCGGTGGTGCTACGGGGCGGTCGCCCGCCGGCCGTAGGCCGGGCGTGTGGCGGCCGGCCGCGTGCGGTCCCGCTAACCTGTCCGTATGCCGCAGCGCCAGCTCAGAGTCGCGCCAGCGATCCGGGACCTGCTGGCCTCGGGCGTGCAGTCGTACTCGTTCGAGTTCATGCCGCCCAAGACCGAGGACGACGAAGGAAAGCTCTGGCGGGCCATCCGCGAGCTCGAGCCGCTGCGGCCGACGTTCGTATCGGTGACCTACGGCGCGGGCGGCTCGACCCGGGACCGCACGGTGCGGATCACCGGCCGGATCGCCGAGGAGACAACCCTCACCCCGGTCGGGCACTTCACCGCCGTGAACCACTCGGTGGCCGAACTGCGCCACGTCATCGGCTCGTACGCCGACGTCGGCGTCCGCAACGTGCTCGCCCTGCGCGGCGACCCGCCGGGGGCGCCGAACGACGAGTGGGTGGCGCATCCCGAGGGGCTGTCCTACGCGGAGGACCTGGTCCGCCTGATCAAGGCGTCCGGCGACTTCTGCGTGGGCGTGGCCGCGTTTCCCGAGGGCCATCCCCGTTCGCCGGGCGTCGAGTCAGACATCTCCTACTTCGTGGCGAAGTGCCGGGCGGGCGCGGACTTCGCGATCACGCAGATGTTCTTCTTCCCTGAGGATTACCTGCGGCTGCGGGACCGGGTCGCGGCGCACGGCTGCGACGTGCCGATCATCGCCGGGATCATGCCGATCACCAGCGCGGCGATGATCGAGCGCATGGTGGCGATGTCGGGAGCCCGGTTTCCCGGGGCGCTGGCCGAACGGCTGCAGGCCGAGTCCGGCGATCGCGCCGCGGTGCGGAAGATCGGCGTGGAGTTCGCGGCGGGCATGTGCGACCGGCTGCTGGCCGAGGGCGTGCCGGGACTGCACTTCTACACGCTCAACGGCTCCCGGGCGACCCAGGAGATCTATCACCTGCTGGGGCTGGGGGAGCGCGGTGCGTCTGGTGGTGGGGCTGACGGCGCGCCCGCGAGCGGGAGCTCGGCGCCCATGACCGCGTACGGCACCGGCGTGCCGGGGAAGGCGTAACCGGTCATCAGGTCGGTGAAGCCGAGGCGGCGATAGAGGCGCCGGGCCGGGGAGTTCGCGTCCTGGGTGGACAGCACGGCGGTCCGTTCCTGGCGGCCGTCGGCCAGGCCGAGCACCAGGCTGCGGCCGATGCCGCGGCGGTGATAGTCGGGGTGGACGTGTACCTCGGCGATCTCCAGCGAGTCGGCCAGCCACCGCGCGGCGACCTGCGGGCCGGACCTGGCGATGAGCGCGGCCGCGACCACGTCGTGCCACCACTGGCCGTTTTCACCGCGGAAGCCGTAGCTGAAGGCGATGATCGGCCCCGGGCCGCCGGCTGGCTCGCGGAGTGAATCGGGGTGTGGTTCGGCGCCCGGTTGGTCGTCGCTCGGGGGCGCGGCGCTGCCGTCGGCGTCGCCGGCCGTCACGGCCAGAGCGCGGAAGCCCGCGTAGGTGGCGTGGCGCGCCATGATCGAACGCCGTCCCGGGAGCTGCACGGGGTCGGGTTTCATCGCCGCTTGGTACACCGCGGTGAGCGAGTCGAGCTCGGCCATGAACGCGGCCTGACTGAGCTCCCGCGGCGGCGTTGTGCATCGCACGGCCGCCAGCGTATGCGAGGCGAGGTCCGCAGGTCGCGCGCGCCCCGGGCCGGCGCGTCGCGGGCGCGGCCGGTTGGCGCGATGCTGGCGGTGCTGGCGGGCGGGTTGCGGGCGGCGCTGGCGGGCGGGTTGCGGGCGGTGCTGGCGGGCGGGTTGCGGGCGGTGCTGGCGGGCGGGTTGCGCGCGGCGCTGGCGGGCGCGATCCGGGCTCCGCTGGCGGCGTGTCGCGGCCGGCGCCGTTTTGTCGGACCCTCCTTGTAACTTCGAACGCATCGAACGCAGGTGCAATTGGCTGGACAGTCGAACGAATTTCTGTTCGAATGACATGGAGAGCAGTGCGCCGGGGTGAGGCCCGTACGGCGGGCCGAGCACCGGGCAGGCGCCGCTGATGGGAGGAGCTGCCGTGACTACAGCAGCAGTGACCACGGACATCCAGGCCGGTCGCGATCGGATCGACCCCCGGCCCCGCCGCGTGGCTCCGTCGGCGCTGGCCCTCCTGGAGTCGGCCAGGCACGGGCTCGTTGCCGCCGAGAGCGAGGCATCCGCGGGCGCCCGGTACGTATCGGCCCACCTGGCCGCGCTGCGAGCCGCGGCCGCCGTCGTGGCGGCCCGTGCCGAGCCCGGCGCCACGACCCGGCGCCGCAGGCCGCTGAGCGTATGGGAGTTGCTACCGAAGGTGGAGCCCGCGCTTGCGGAATGGGCCGCGTTCTTCGCGGCCGGCGCGGCCAAGCGGGCCGCCGCCGAGGCCGGACTGCCCCGCGCCGTCACGCCCCGGGAGGCCGACGACCTGCTCCGCGACGCGGAGATGTTCGTCTCGCTGGCCGAGAATGCGCTGGGCGTGCCGGTCCAGCCGCTGCTTCCGCTGCTGACGGCGGGTTAGCCGGGCGCGGACGAAGCGCGCCGGAGGTTCGTCCCGCTGCGGCCTGGCCCTACCGGGCCTGGCGTGGGTGCGACGGGCGGGTACTCAGGTGCCCGCTAGCGCGGCCCTCTCAAGGAGGTTGGTGGTCGCCTCCCGTGGCCTGCGGGGCTCGCCCTGCTCGCCCCGGCGATCAGCGTTCGTCGTCATGTGTTCACCAGCCGAGCTCGCCGTCGTCCTCCTGGAACGTCCCGGTGGGCCCGTCCTTGCCGATGGTGGCCATCGCGACGATGGTCCGGGCGCTGATCTCAACCGGCCGGCCGTGTTCGTTTGTCGTCCCGCCGAGCTCGGTCGCGGTATAGCCGGGCTCGACCGCGTTGAACTTCACCTCCGGCACGGCCCGCGCGTACTGGACGGTGAGCATCGAGACGGCAGCCTTGCTCGCGCCGTACACGATGGCAGCGACCTGCGAGGCCGGCCGCGACGGCTCATGATTCGCCCAGAACGAACCGAGCGCGCTCGAGATGTTCACCACAACCGGATTTCGCGATTTGCTCAGCAGCGTGAGCGCCGCCTCCGTGACCCGGATGATCCCGACCACGTTGGTGTCGAAGACCCGCAGCGAATCCGGCCCGTTCAGAGCGAGCATCGCGATGCCCGCGTTGTTGACGAGGACGTCGAGGCCCCCGCCGACCTCAATGTGAGCGAAGGCGGCGGCGACCGAGGCGTCATCGGTGACGTCGAGCTGCACGAAGCGGGCGCCCAGCTCATCAGCGGCAGCATGGCCGCGAGCTTCGTCGCGGGCGCCGACGTACACGGTGTGCCCGGCGGCGACGAGCTGGCGGGCGGTCTCCTTGCCCAGGCCCCGGTTCGCCCCGGTGATCAGTGTCGTGGTCATGCCCCGAGGCTCGCCCGGACGCTGACGCGTAAGAAGTAGTCCCGTTGTCGTAGGACTGCCAGGGCCACCAAGACGCCCTGGCCAAGGCGCAGACTGGAAGCGTGGAGTCGTGGGCGTTCGGGCAGGCGCTGCGCCGCTGGCGTGACCGGGTCGTCCCCGAGACGGTCGGCGTACCGGTCGGCCGCCGACGGCGCGCCGCCGGCCTGCGCCGCGAAGAACTCGCCGAGCTGGCCGCCATCTCGGTCGACTACCTCACCCGGCTCGAGCAAGGCCGGGCCACCTCACCGTCGCCGCAGGTCGTCGAGGCCCTCGCCCGGGCGTTGCGGCTCTCCGCAGCCGAGCGCGACCTTCTGTTCCGGCTCGCCGGTCACCTCGCACCCGGCCCGGACGTGATCTCCACACGGATCACACCGAGCGTGCAGCGCCTACTCGATCGGCTCGGGAACACCCCCGTCGCCGTCTACGACGCAGCATGGAACCTCATCATTGCCAACGGGCCCTACGACGCGCTCATGGGAGCCACCACGTCGTGGCGCGGGATCGAACGCAACGCGGTCTGGCGCAACCTCGCCGGCCCCGGAAACCGCACCGTCGACACGCCCGAGGAGCAGGCCCGCTTCGAGTCCCTCCTCGTCGCCGACCTGCGCATGACCGCGGCCCGCTATCCGGCCGACCGCGAGCTCAAGCGTCTGATCACCAGGCTGACCTCACACAGCCCGCGCTTCGCCGAGCTGTGGAAATCGGCCGAAATCGGCTCGCCCCAGGACCAGTTCCGGCACAAGATCATCGACCACCCGGACGCCGGGCTCATCGCACTCGACTGCGACACCCTCATCGTCGCCGGCGACGACCTGCGGATCCTCGTCTACACCGCCGAACCCGGCACCGAGGACGCCGAGCGGCTCGCGGTCGCCGTCGTCCTCGGCACCCAGGCACTCGTCCATCAGAGCCGGTCTCCCTGAAGGGCGATCTCCCGCCCCTGCAAGCCATGGGGCTCTGCACATCGGCGCGCCGGCCGGTCGGGGCTGACGGCTGCGCGAAGGCCGATAACTTCCGTGTCCTGGGGATCCGCGTCGACCGAGAGGATCTGGAAGGAGACGGGCCTGGCGTGGCGCCGGGCCTGGCATGGCGCCGGGTTTGGCGTGGCGCCGGGTTTGGCGTGGCGCGGGGGTCGGTTTGCGCGGGGTAACTCAGCGCGCCGCGGGTGCGGCGCGCTGACGGCTGGCCTCAGAACGTCTCGATGGCTCCGCGGGCGTCGGAGTCCAGGATGCCCCAGCTGATCAATTCCTCGGTGAGGTCGGTCGGCGTCTTGTCGTAAATCACCGCAAGGGACCGCAGGTCCTCCTGGCGGATCGACAGCACCCGGCCGTTGTAGTCGCCGCGCTGGCTCTGGATCGTGGCGACGTAGCGGGCCAGCGGCCCGGCCTTGTCCTTGGGCAGCTGCGCCATGCGCTCGAGGTCGATCACCAACTTGGGGGACGGGGCCAGCAACGTGGGCAGCACATCCCCGGGCAGCAGCTCGGACACAGGGACCCCGTAAAACTCGGCCAGCTCGGCCAGCTTCTGCACGGTCACAGAGCGGTCGCCGCGCTCGTAGGAGCCAACGACGACAGCCTTCCACCGGCCCCGTGACTTCTCTTCAACACCGTGCAGCGACAGACCCTGCTGAGTGCGGATCGCGCGCAGCCGCGCCCCAAGGGTCTTCGCGTAGTCAGATGGCATGGTCTTCGGCCCCCTGGCCTTGGTCGTAGCTGATAGTAGTGGTTACGCACAGTGACGGTAGGCCGCGAGGCCGACAAGGTCAAGCCGAATGGCAAAAAGCGGATGAACTTACGCGCGGTGGCGCACGTCAGCGGCGTGCGGGCCGCCACCTGCCCGTCACCTGCCCACCTGACCGGAAGCCTTACCGGGCCGGGGGTTTCCGGCCGTCTCGATCACCCGCAATAGCTGGTTGCTGGGGGTGAGATGTTACTAGATCGTGACATCATGTGATAAAGGTCACGCGCGGTTACACGGCGTGCAGGGACGCGCCGACCAGCCCAGACAGCGCCTTCTGGCTGGTACGGTGGTCCGAACCGACATCCTTTAAGCCCCGTCCGGTGAGGCGGGAAAGGAGGTCCCGTGATGCATGCGGCCGATCGGACCGATGCTCCCCGGCGAAATGGCCCGCCGCAAGGCGCCCCGGCAGCAGCTGCCTCCCCACGAGGCGCCCCGCCCCGAGATGCTCAACCGCGAGATGCTCAACCGCGAGATGCTCAACCGCGAGATGCTCAACCGCGAGATGCTCAATCCCGAGGTGCTCCCCGGCGGGCCGAGGCCCCGGCCAGGGCCGTGCTGGAACCGGTCGAGATCAGGCGGGCGCTGACCAGGGTCGCGCACGAGATCCTGGAGCGGACCAACGGCGGCGGCGACGTCATCCTGCTCGGCATCCCGACCCGGGGCGTGCCGCTCGCGCGCCGGCTGGCCGAGCGGCTCGAGCAGGTCGAAGGCCGGCCAGTCCCGGCGGGCTCGCTCGACGTCACCATGTACCGCGATGACCTGAGGCTGCGCCCGGCCCGGGCGCTCGGGCATACCGAGGTCCCCGCGGAGGGCATCGACAACAAGATCGTGGTGCTGGTCGATGACGTTCTCTACTCGGGCCGGACCGTCCGGGCGGCGCTGGACGCCCTGGGCGACCTCGGCCGCCCCCGCGCCGTGCAGCTCGCGGTGCTGGTCGACCGCGGGCACCGCGAGCTCCCGATCCGGGCCGACTACGTCGGCAAGAACCTGCCCACCTCGCAGCGCGAGCTGGTCCGGGTGCTGCTGACCGAGATCGACGGGCAGGACGCGGTGCTGCTCGGCGCGACGCCGGACGCCGCGGGCCGGGAGGGGTCATGAACCGCCACCTCATCTCCGCCGGGGACCTGAGCCTGGACGACGCGCTGCTCATCCTGGACACGGCCGACGAGCTGGCCAGCACGGCCGCGCGGCCGATGAAGAAGCTGCCCACGCTGCGCGGCCGGACGGTCGTCAACCTCTTCTACGAGGACTCGACCCGGACCAGGATCTCCTTCGAGGCGGCGGCGAAACGGCTGTCGGCCGACGTCATCAACTTCTCGGCCAAGGGTTCCAGCGTGGCCAAGGGCGAGAGCCTGAAGGACACCGCGCTGACCCTGGAGGCCATGGGCGCCGATGCCGTGGTCATCCGGCACAGCGCGTCCGGCGCGCCGCACCGGCTCGCGGGCTGGGTGCGCGGCAGCGTGGTCAACGCCGGCGACGGGGCGCACGAGCACCCGACGCAGGCGCTGCTGGACGCCTTCACCATGCGCAGGAGGCTGGGGCGAATTGAGGAACTACGGGTGACGATCGTCGGCGACGTGCTGCACAGCCGGGTGGCCCGGTCCAACGTGCTGCTGCTCAGCACGCTTGGCGCGGACGTCACCCTGGTGGCGCCGCCGACGCTGCTGCCGGTCGCGGTGGGCAGCTGGCCGTGCTCGGTCGGGTACGACCTGGACGCCGCGCTGCCCAAGGCGGACGTGGTCATGATGCTGCGGGTCCAGCAGGAACGGATGAACGCCGCCTACTTCCCGAGCGTGCGCGAGTACAGCCGCCGCTACGGGCTCGATGCCGCCCGGATGGCTCTGCTGCCCGACCACGGCATCGTGATGCATCCCGGGCCGATGAACCGGGGCGTCGAGATCGCCGCCGAGGTCGCCGACTCGGCCCGCTCGACGATCGTGGAACAGGTGGCGAACGGGGTGAGCGTGCGCATGGCCGTGCTGTACCTGCTGCTCGGCGGCGCCTGGGAGACGGGAGAGCAGCGATGACCGGGACCTGGCTGATCACCGGGGCCAGGCCGCTGGGCGGCGAGCCGGCCGACGTCCTGATCCGCGACGGCGTGATCGCCGAGATCGGCCCCGGCCTGGACGCGCCGGGCGCGCCGGAGGCGCCGGGCGCGCCGGGCACTACGGGCGCGGAGGGCGCCGCGGACGCGACCGCGCAGCGGCTGGACGCGAGCGGACTGATCCTGCTGCCCGGCCTGGTCGACCTGCACACGCACCTGCGCGAGCCCGGCCGGGAGGACGCCGAGACCGTGGCGACCGGAACCGCGGCCGCGGCGCTCGGCGGCTACACGGCCGTGCACGCGATGGCCAATACCGACCCGGTGGCCGACACCGCGGGCGTGGTGGAGCAGATCTGGCGGCTCGGCCGTCAGGCGGGCCGGTGCGACGTGCAGCCGGTCGGCGCGGTCACGGTCGGCCTTGACGGCGCCCATCTCGCCGAGCTGGGCGCGATGGCCGACTCGGCGGCCCGGGTCCGGCTGTTCTCCGACGACGGCCGGTGCGTGCACGACGCGGTGCTGATGCGGCGGGCCCTGGAGTACGTGCGGGCGTTCGGCGGGGTGATCGCGCAGCACGCCCAGGAGCCGCGGCTGACCGAGGGCGCGCAGGTGAACGAGGGCGAGATCTCGGCCCGCCTCGGGCTGACCGGCTGGCCCGCCGTGGCCGAGGAGGCGATCGTCGCCCGCGACTGCCTGCTCGCGGCGCACGTGGGCTCGGCGCTGCACATCTGCCACGTCTCCACCGCCGGATCGGTCGAGATCATCCGTTGGGCCAAGTCGAAGGGCTGGCAGGTGACCGCGGAGGTGACGCCGCACCACCTGCTGCTCACGGAGGAGCGCGCGACGGGCTACGACCCGGTGTTCAAGGTCAACCCGCCGCTGCGCACCGCGGAGGACGTCGCGGCGCTGCGGGCCGGGCTGGCCGACGGGACGATCGACTGCGTGGCCACCGACCACGCGCCGCATCCCCTCGAGGACAAGGAGACCGAGTGGCAGGCGGCGGCGTTCGGCATGACCGGCCTTGAGACCGCGCTGCGCGTGGTGCACCAGGCCATGGTCGAGCCCGGCCTGCTCGACTGGGCCGGCGTCGCGGACCGGATGTCGTCGCGTCCGGCCGCCATCGGCCGCCTCGGCGGGCACGGCCGGCTGGCCGCGGGCGAGCCGGCCAACCTGGTGCTGTACGACCCGGGCCCGCGGGAGGCGGTCGACCCCACGGTGCACGCCTCGAAGAGCCGCAACACGCCGTTCCGCGGGCTGATGCTGCCCGGCCGGGTGATCGCCACCTTCCTGCGCGGCCGGCCGACCGTGCTCGACGGAAAGCTGGCCTGGTGACCCGGGGCGCTGCGCCGGCCGTGCTGGTGCTCGAGGACGGCACGACGTTCCGCGGCACAGCCTACGGCGCGGACGGCGAGACGTTCGGCGAGATGGTCTTCAACACCGGGATGACCGGATATCAGGAGACGCTGACCGACCCGTCCTACTGCGGGCAGATCGTCGCGATGACCGCGCCGCACATCGGCAACACCGGCGTGAACGACGCCGACCCCGAGTCCCGCCGGATCTGGGTCAGCGGCTACGTGATCCGCGAGCCGGCCCGGATCCACTCGAACTGGCGCGCGGTGCGCGGGCTCGAGGAGGAACTACGGGATCAGGGGATCGCCGGGATCGCGATCACCGGCACCCGGGCGCTGACCAGGCACCTGCGCGAGCGCGGCGCGATGCGGGCCGCGATCAGCACCCGCGAGTACGACCCGGCGCGGCTGCGCCGCCGGGTGCTGGACAGCCCGAAGATGACCGGCGCCGACCTGGTCCGCGAGGTCTCGATCGGCGAGCCGTACGTGGTCTCCCCCCCGGACGGCGTGAACGTCCGTTACCGGGTGGCCGCCGTCGACCTCGGCATCAAGGCCGCCACGCCGCGGGCCATGGCCCGCCTGGGCTGCGAGGTCACCGTGCTGCCCGCGGCGAGTACGGCCGCGCAGATCCTGGCCTCGGCACCGGACGGGGTGTTCTTCTCCAACGGCCCGGGCGACCCGGCCGCGATCGGCTACACGGTCGAGGCCATGCGCGGCGTGCTCGGCGCCGGGGTCCCGGTGTTCGGGATCTGCCTGGGCAGCCAGGTCATGGGCCGGGCGCTCGGCCTGGACACCTACAAGCTGCGCTTCGGCCACCGCGGAGTCAACCAGCCGGTGCAGGACCTGCGCACCGGCCGGGTCCAGATCACCAGCCATAACCACGGATTCGCCGTAGAGATGCCAGAGTCGCTTCGGGAGGCCAGGTCGGAGGGGAGCGGGGCGTTCAAAACTTCGTTTGGCTTGGCCGCCGTCACCCACGTCAACTTGAACGACGGCGTGGTCGAGGGACTGCGGTTGCTGGACGCGCCGGCCTTCAGCGTTCAGTACCACCCGGAGGCCGCGCCGGGCCCGCACGACGCGGGCGGCCTGTTCGAGGAGTTCTGCGACCTGATGGAGGGTGCGCGGTGAGGCGCGGGAAGGGCGGGTGTCGTGCCGAAGCGGGCTGACCTGAAATCGGTCCTGGTCATCGGGTCCGGGCCGATCGTGATCGGCCAGGCCTGCGAGTTCGACTACTCCGGCACGCAGGCCTGCCGGGTGCTGAAACAGGAGGGCATCCGGGTCAGCCTGGTCAACTCCAACCCGGCGACGATCATGACCGATCCGGAGTTCGCCGACGCGACCTACGTGGAGCCGATCACGCCGGACGTGCTGGAGAAGGTGATCGCCAGGGAACGCCCGGACGCGGTGCTGCCGACGCTGGGCGGCCAGACCGCGCTGAACGCGGCGGTCGCCCTGCACGAGGCGGGCACGCTGGCCCGGTACGGGGTCGAGCTGATCGGCGCGGACATCGAGGCGATCCGGGCCGGCGAGGACCGGCAGCGGTTCAAGGAGATCGTGATCGGCCTCGGCGCCGAGGTGCCGGACAGCCGCATCGGCCACACGCTGGCCGAGTGCGAGCAGGCCGCCGCCGAGCTCGGCTACCCGCTGGTGGTCCGGCCGTCGTTCACGCTCGGCGGATCCGGGTCCGGCATCGCGCGCGACGCGGCCGACCTGCGCCGCATCGCCGGCGCGGGTCTCGACGCCAGCCCGGTCACCGAGGTGCTGCTGGAGGAGTCCATCCTCGGCTGGAAGGAGTTCGAGCTCGAGCTGATGCGCGACCGCAACGACAACGCGGTGATCGTGTGCTCGATCGAGAACATCGACCCGATG
>Ga0335073_10011696_pt1 | contig 12329 bp, 11 predicted proteins | sample Lox_Sample_22_FD_207093 | JGI IMG/M metagenome (GOLD analysis project Ga0335073, IMG submission 207093) | Soil microbial communities from Loxahatchee National Wildlife Refuge, Florida, United States - Lox_Sample_2.2 | ecosystem: Environmental > Terrestrial > Soil > Wetlands | place: USA... | reverse complement strand
CAGCGTTACTCGGGTCTGCGCGAGCTGTTTGCCGCGAGCTAACTCTTCGCCGGAGTATTAGCGCGCAGGAACTCGCGCACGCGCGCAACAGTGTCGCGCACGTCATTGGGCGCCTTCCAGTTCATGATGATCTCCGCGTTGGGCGCGAGCTTGGCGATGTCGGTCGAGGTCTCCAGCGGGTGATAGTCGTCGTTGCCGCACAGCACCAGCATCGGGATCTTGCAGCTTTTCACGAAATCGCGCGTCACACAGAAAACAAAATCGCCGCCGTACATGCGATCGCGAAACGGCTTGAACGCCGCTGCGTCGATCTCGGGCCGTGCGTCTTTCAACGCCTTGCCCCATCCGTCGAACATCTGGAAGAACAGCTCGCGATTGTTGGGGCTGAGCCCGATTGGCTGCTGCAGCACCGCCGACGCGATTCGCGCGGGCGCCGCTTTCATGATCGACAGATCGTACGAGCCGCCGATACATCCGCCCATCACGTGGCACTGGTCGATGCCGAGGTGATCGAGCAGTGCGAGGTGATCTTCGGTGTAGGTGTGCCATCCGTCGTTCGCGCTGATTGGCGCGATCGACTTGCCGGCGTTGCGCTGATCCATCGCGATCACGCGGAAGTCGGACGCGAACTCGACCGTCGGATCGAACGGACTCTTGTGCCAGAAGTCGATACTCGAGCGCATCCCGCCCGGCGCGAACAGCAGGATCGGAAAGCCGGATCCGAATTCTTCGTAGTAGAGCGAAACGTCATTACGCTTGAAGGTCGGCATGAAATGGGTCTCCTCAAAACCGATTCATAGCAGAAAATCGCGCGAGCTTGACTCCACGGGGCATCCCACGTCTTTAACCCAATAGTTAAATATGCTTGAAACGATCAACTGCGAGAGGCTGGACAAAAGGAGCATTCAGTAGACCATGAGTAACGGATTTTCCAAGTCCCGCCTCGCGCGGGTGCGCGAGGTGATGCGCGGCCACGTCGACAACGGCAACGTTCCTGGCCTGGTCACGCTGCTGTGCCGCCACGGCGAGGTGCACATCGACGCGGTCGGAATGAAAACGCTGGGCGGCTCCGATCCGATGGGCCGCGACACGATCTTTCGCATCACGTCGATGACCAAGCCGATCACGGCGGTTGCCGCGATGATCCTCGTTGAAGAGTGCAGGCTGCGTCTGGATGAACCGGTCGACAAGTTCCTGCCCGAGCTCGCGAACCGCCGCGTCTTGCGCCGTATAGACGGGCCGCTCGATGACACGGTCGCGGCGAGTCGCCCGATCACGCTGCGCGATCTGCTCACGTTCCGGATGGGACTTGGCGCGATTTTCGCTCCGTCCAATCAGTACCCGATTCTAAAGGCGATAAAGGAACTGCAAATCACAGGATTTGGTCCACCGGACCAAGCGACGCCGATCGATCCCGACGAATGGCTGCGGCGTCTGGGGACGTTGCCCTTGATGCATCAGCCAGGCGAACGTTGGATGTACAACGTCGGCTCGTCGGTGCTTGGTGTTCTGATTGCGCGCGCCTCGGGACAGCAGCTCGAAACATTTATGCGTGAGCGCATCTTCGATCCGCTCGGGATGAAGGACACCAGCTTCAGCGTGCCGCCTGCGAAGCTGGATCGGCTCGCAGCATCATATTGGATTAGTCCCAGGAGTGGCGCGCTCGAACTCGTTGACGGCATCGATGACAGCAAGTGGAACCGTCCACCGGCATTCCATGACGGTGCCGCGGGGCTCGTCTCGACTGTCGACGACTACTATGCCTTCGCGCGTATGATGCTGAACAAAGGCGGCTGCGACAGCGGCCGCATTCTGTCGCGGCCTTCAGTTGAGCTAATGACGGCAGATCAACTGACGCCGCAGCAGAAAGCGGTGTCGGGTCTCACGCCCGGACAATTCGAAACGCGCGGATGGGGGTTCGCCATGATGATCGTGACTGCACGCGACGAACTCTGGGCCGTGCCGGGACGCTACGGCTGGGATGGAGGCTTCGGCACTTCGTGGGCAAACGATCCTCGCGAGGACACGATTGCGATCCTGATGACGCAACGCGGAGAGTATCCTGCGTTCTCGCCGGTGTACCAGGATTTCTGGACGTTGGCGTACCAGGCGCTCGACGACTGACGATCTTCTGCTCGCTGTCAGGGAAACAGCGGTGGATGCAGATGCGACCAGGGGCGGGCGCGCTCGTAGGCGGCGGCGAGAGCGAGCAACTCGAACTCGCCGTGCGGTCGGCCGACGATTTGAAAACCGATCGGCAATCCGGCGCGGCTGAATCCTGCGGGTACGGTGATCGCAGGTTGTCCAGTCGCGTTGGAAGGAAACTCGAACGCGATCCAGGTCCACAGTTCATCGAGATAGCGATCGGGCTGTGAGGGGAAGGCGCCGTTGCGCATCGCAGGCCGCGTCATCGTCGGTGTTAAGAGGGCGTCATACGGGTCGAGCCGCTCGACGATGCCGCGCGCGATGTTGTGCATCGTTGCGACGAGATTGACGTATTCGGCGGCGCTCACCTTGCTTCCATACTCGTGCATCTGGCGCACGACGGGATCGACACGCTCGGGATTCGCCAGCGGAATCGCCGCGATTCCCACGCAGATCAGAATTCGCGCGCAATCGACGAGCAGCGCGCCGGGAAAAAGATCGATCGGTTCGACCTGATGGCCGAGCTCGCGTATCGCGCGGCACGATTCCTCGAAGGCACGCGCGACGTCGTCATCGACCTCGCCCAGTTTCGACGTCGCGATCGAAGCGAGCTTGAGATTGCGCGGAATAACCTGAACTGCCTGGGCAAACGGCCGCGTCGGAGGCGGCGCCCAGTAGGGATCGCCGACCACGTGTCCCGCGATTACATCGAGCATCAGCGCGACGTCGCGAACACTGCGCGCGAGCGGGCCGCGCGTCGCGAAGCCGCCCCACGCTTCGCCGCGATGGGGTGCGTAGGTGATCCTGCCGCGGCACGGCTTCAGCCCGACGACGCCGCAGTTCGAGGCCGGCCCGCGAATCGAGCCGCCGCCGTCGCTGCCTTCGGCGATCGGTCCGAGGCCTGCCGCCACCGCAGCCGCGGCGCCGCCGCTCGATCCGCCCGCATTGAAATCGAGATTCCACGGATTGTGAGCGGTGGGACACAGCCCGCCTTCGGTCGTCGGGCGTGCGCCGAATTCGGGCGTCGTGGTCTTGCCGAGCCAGATTCCGCCCGCGTCGCGCAGCCGCGCTGCAATCCTCGCTTCCTGGGGCGCGAGGTTGTCGGCAAAGTTATGCGATCCAAGCGTGGTCGGGATTCCGAGCGTCGGCGTGAGATCCTTCAGCGAATACGCGACGCCGTAAAGCGGCAGCTCGGCGGTCCTCGAGCGTATACTTTCGAGGCGCGCCGCGTCGGCCATCGCATGCTCGGCGGTGATCGTCATATACGCGCCGAGCGCTGGATTGAGCTTCTCTATGCGGGCGAGAAAAAATTCGGCGACCTCGCGCGGGCGCACTTCGCCGCGCACGACGAGATCGCGCAACTGCCACGCTTCTATGTAAGGATCGAGCGTCACCTATTGCGCCGTGAGTCCGCCGTCGACGGACATCGAAGTGCCGGTTACGAACGACGCCGCGTCGCAGCAGAGCCATGCGACCGCCTCACCGATCTCCTCGGGCCGCGCTTTGCGTCCGACCGGCTCGACCGAATCGAGGCGCGCCGCGAGCTTCGGCCGGCCCGCGACCATCTCCTCGACCAGCGGAGTATCGACTACTCCCGGGCACACATCGTTGATGCGAATCTGCGAGCGCGCGTATTCAAGGGCCGCGCACTTGGTGAGGCCGACGACGCCGTGCTTCGCGGCGGTATATGCGGGCATCGAATGCGACGCGACGAGCCCCGCCGCCGAGGCGGTGTTGACGATCGCGCCAGGAGACTTCTGCGCGAGGAACTGGCGAATCTCGGCGCGCATGCAGAGCCATACGCCCTTCAGATCAATGGCGATGATGCGATCGAATTCAGCTTCGTCGTAGTCCGCGGTTTTGCATTGCGCGCCGCCGATGCCGGCGTTGTTGAACGCGCAATCGAGGCGGCCGTAGGCTTTCACCGCCGCAGCGACCATCGCGTCGGCGTCGGCGGCCTTCGATACATCGCAGCGCACGAAGCGTGCTTCGCCGCCGCGGTCGCGCACCATCCTGGCGGTCTCGTCGCCGGCCTCGGCGCTCACGTCGGCAATGATCAGGCGCGCGCCTTCACGCGCGAAGATCAGCGCGGTTGCGCGACCGATACCCGATGCGGCGCCGGTAATGATTGCACTCTTGCCGCTCAGCATTGATGCCATCGCAAAATTCTCCGTCGATTCGAATCGTCGTCAGTCTGCCACTTAAGCGACGAATTCTCCAAGTGGCGCGGTGGCCGCATTCTCGCTTCTCTGCTAACTCTCGCGCGACGGGGGATCGATTGGAGGAGTTGATATGTTACGCAGCGAAGGACGCATTCTGACCACGCATGCGGGCAGCCTGCCGCGCCCCGCCGACCTGACCGCGATGTTCGTGAAGAAAAGCCGCGGCGAAACCGTTGACGAGCAGGCCTTTGCGGCAGCGATCGAAAACGCAACCCGCCGCGTGATCAAAAATCAACTCGACGCCGGGATCGACATCGGCAACAACGGCGAGCAGGCGCGCGAGAGCTTTTTCACCTACGTGCAACATCGCATGAGCGGTTTCGGCGGGCGCAGCGAGCGTCCGATCATGCGCGATCTCGTCGAGTATCCGACCTTCATGAAGATGCGCTCGGCGGACTTCAGCCGCGAGATGGTTGACCTGCTGCATTCGCCCAAGGCGATAGCGGATGTGGCCTATCGCGATCGATCTGCGCTTGAATTTGAATGCTCAGAGACCAGGCGCATTGCGTCGGAGCAGCCGCTCAAGTTCGCCGAGATGTTCATGACCGCGCCGTCGGCGGGGATCATCGCGTCGGCGATGCTCAACGATCATTACAAAGATTATGAAGCGTATGTTAACGCGCTCGGCGCGGCGCTGCGCACGGAATACGAATACATCGCGGCGCAGGGCTTCGTGCTCCAGCTCGATTGCCCCGATCTCGCGATGGAACGCCACACATCGTACGCCGATCGCACGCTCGACGAGTTCCTGAAGTACGTCGAGTTGAATATCGCAACGACCAATCGCGCAATCGCGAACATCACCCCGGATCGGGTGCGGATGCACGTATGCTGGGGGAACTACGAGGCGCCGCATGACCTCGACGTGCCGCTCGAAGCGATCCTGCCGCTGCTCTACGAGGCCAAGGTCGGGGCGCTGGTGCTCGAAGCGGCGAACCCGCGGCATCAGCATGAGTATCGATACTTCAAGCGGCTCAAAATGCCGCACAACTTGCTGCTCGTCACGGGTGTGATCGACACCAAGACCAACTACGTTGAGCATCCCGAGGTGATCGCGGACCGGCTCGAGCGCGCCGCCGAGGCGACCGGCGACGCACGCCGCGTGCTGGCCGGCACTGATTGCGGATTCGAAACGACGGCCGGCCTTGGCGAAGTCGCGGAAGAAGTTGTGTGGGCCAAGATGCGTGCGATGCGTGACGGCGCCGACCTCGCCAGCAAGCGATTGTTCTGAGTTCGAAGCGCGCGCCGCATCGATCGGAAATACGGCGCGCGCCAGAGAATCGCTCAGCCTTCGCGCCGAATAAAATCGAGCAGATCGTTGTTGATGCGTTCGACGTGCGTGAGCATCACGCCGTGCGGCGCACCTTCGTAAATCTTGAGCTCGTTATTGGGCATCAGCTTCGCGGTGCGACGCGCGGTGATCTCGAGCGGCGCGGACATGTCGGCTGTGCCGTGAATGATCAGCGTCGGCAATTTGATCCTGGGCAGCTCGGCGCGAAAATCAGTTTCCACCACCGCCTTGTTGCATTCGATGATCGCGAGCATCGACGCCTGGAACATCTGGTCGATTCCCCACTGCAGCAACTGATCTGAAGTATCGGGCATCACGAACGGCCGCGCGTTGTCGGCGAGCCATTTGGGAAAGTCCCTGCGCCAGATCTCGCGGGTCTGCTCGAACATCGAGCCCGGGACGCCCTCGAGATTGTCGGCGGTCTGCAAGATGAACGGCGTCGTCGGCGCGATGAAGACGAGCTTGCGCACGCGGCTCGAGCCGTGGCGCGTGAGGTAGCGTACCATCTCGCCGGGCCCCATCGAATGGCCGACCAGCGTTAAATCGCGAAGGTCCAGCTGTTCGATAACGGCCGCGAGATCGTCGGCGAGCGTATCGTAATCGTAACCATGACCCGGCTGACTCGATCGCCCGTGGCCACGGCGATCGTACGCGATGCATCGCAGTCCTTGCTCGACGAGCGGCACCATCTGGTACTGCCAGAGGTCCGAGTTCATCGCCCAGCTCGCCACGAACAGCACTGGCGTACCCGTGCCCCAATCCTTGTAATAGAGTGCCGTGCCGTCCTTCGCCGCCAGATACGGCAGCCGCGGCATCGAGGTCGAGATATCTTGTCGTTCCATCGTCATCCCTCCAATTCAGGATGCTCGATCAAATAGTCACTCCGGTGCTCTTGTCGATTACTTCCGAGGTAGTGAGTGTTGGCGTGCGATCCTCGCGACCGAAAAGAAAACGGAGGGCGCGTTGCAGCGCTCTCCGTTCGTGTCAAACAAATCGTGTGAGGTCGGATTCTAGCTGTGCCAGGGTTCGACGAGAATCTTGGCGTGCTTTTCGGGCGAGCCCAGATCGACGAACGCCTGCGGCACTCCTTCGACGCCGACTTTGCCGGTGATCAGTGGATCGCCGTTGACGCGGCCCTCGGCGAGGTTGCCGAGCGTCGCGGTGAATTCCTCCGCCGAGTAGCCGAGCACGAACTGGATATTTAACTCCTTGTTAATGCCGTTCATCGGCTGGATGTGATCCTCTTCCATGCAGACGCCGACCACGACGAGGCGCGCGCCCGGCTGGGTCGAAGCCATGATCGTATCGATCACGCCCGGCACTCCCACGCATTCGAACACCACCGCGGGACGAAGCGCGGGCCCCGGCATCCACGGCATCTGCGGCGGCGCCTTCGACGGATCGCTGTACGCGGCCATCGACTTCCAGCTTTCGTAGGGCGACTTCTCCTTCGGATCGATCACGACGTCCGCGCCCATCTTGAGCGCGAGCTCACGCCGGCGCGGCGAGAAATCCGCGGCGACGATCGGATGGATTCCCTTCAGCTTGAGCGACGCGATAACTGAAAGACCGACCGGACCGCACCCGATGACGAGCGGCGCATCGTCCTTTTCGAGGCGCGCCTTCTGCACCGCGTGATAACCGACAGCCATCGGCTCGGTGAGTGCGGCGCGCTCGGTCGAAAGGCCGTTGGGCACTTCGAGCAGCAGAGCTTCGGTGAGGCGCATGTACTCGGCATAGCCGCCCGGATTTTCATTCGAGTAGCCGACCGTCTCGACCCCGGTCGGCTTGATCAGGATCGGCATGGCGCACACGCGCGTGCCGGGCTTGAAGCGCTTCTGCGCGCCGGGTCCGTAATCGACGACCTCGGCGCAGAACTCATGTCCCATCACGATGTCGCGATTGAGATCCATCACGAAAGCGCCGCCGGAGCGCCTGGCGCCCTCGACCAGCTTGTCGGCAAATTTAAGCGCGTGCAGATCCGAGCCGCAGATGCCGCAGGCCAGGGTCTTGACGATTACTTCGCCCGGTCCGGCCTTGGGTTCCGGCATCGTATCAACGACGAGTTTCCTGTTTCGCATGATCGCTGCGCGCATGGATTGTCCTCCGCTGAAAGCGGCCCGCCATCGCGCGGCGCCGCTGGATTGTCTTCGAGTTGGGCAAGGGCCCAACGCCGCACTCTAGCAGGGATAGTCGCCGAGGCGTAAAGGGCGCGCGATCGCGCCGCCGCGCCGCGGATACGGCCTTGTATTTGCACTTGGACTGTAATAAGTGTCGGTCATCCGCCGCGCTTCGGAGAATTCATCATGAGCACTATCGTTCCCAATCTCGATGCGATCCAGAAACTGCTCGCGACCCACCAGGGTCCGGTCGTCATGATCAACCTGCTCAAGTTCAAGGAGAAAGCGCAGGGCGAGGAAGGAACGGGCGCCGATGCCTACAATCGCTACGGCGCGGCCGTCACCAAGATGCTCGCGGCGCGTGGCGCGCGAATCGTATGGTCGGGGCGGCCGGCCGCGGTGCTCATCGGCAGCGAAGCCGATCAGTGGGACGCCGTCGCGCTGGTCGAGTATCCGAGCGTGCAGACCTTCGTCGAGATGGCGACCAGCGCCGAGTACCAGAAAATCCACGGCCATCGCGAGGCCGGGCTCGATCGCACGGTGTTGATCGCGTGCTCACCGATGGTTTACCAGCCCGGAGCGAACTGAGATGGGACGCAAGATCCTTTTCATTACCACCGATCAGCAGCGCTACGATGCGCTCGGATGCAACGGCGGCCGGATCGCGCAGACGCCGGTGGCGGACAACCTCGCGCGCCACGGGATCAATTTCCGCCGCGCGCACAATCAGAATGTCGTCTGCATGCCGGCGCGATCGACGATGATCACGGGGCAATACGTGCGCACGCATGGCGTTTACTCCAATGGCGTGCCGCTGCCGCTCGACGCGCCGAGCGTCGCGCAGTACCTGCACGATCGCGCGGGTTACCGCACGGCGCTTATCGGCAAGGCGCACTTCGAACCGATGATCGATCTGCACGGACGCTGGCCCGAGACGCACATGGGGCGCGACGGCACGCACGGGCCACATCGCGGGTTCGACTGGATGGAGCTCGCGATGCACGGGCCGATGGGCTCGTATCACTACACGCGCTGGTTGCAGGAAAATTTTCCGCACGAGGTGAGCGGCTTCGTCGCGATGCTGAGTGCGGAGTCGCGCGGCGACACGGGCGCGCCGGAGACGGCATACAATCCGATTCCGCGCGAGCACTATCACACCGACTGGGTGGCGGATCGCACGATCAAATGGCTCGGCACGCTGAGCGAGCAGGACAACTGGTTCGCGTGGATGAGCTTTCCCGATCCGCATCATCCATGGGATCCGCCGGCGAGCGAGGCGCGGCGAATCAAGTGGCGCGACCTCGACCTGCCGCCGGGGCATCCGGGATCGCCCGACAAGATCGAGGCGATACTCGCGCAGAAGCCGCGGCATTGGCTCGAATGGTATCGCGGCACGTTTCACAACGATGAAGGCGGCGCGCGCGCGTTCGAGCCGGCGAAGCTGACCCATGACCAGGTGCGCGAAATCAACGCGCTCACGCATATCGAGAACGAGCTTATCGACGAAGCCTGCGGGCGCGTGCTCGCGTATATCGCAAGCCGCGGATGGGACGCCGATACCGACATTTTCTTCACGACCGATCACGGCGAGCTGCAAGGCGACTTCGGGCTGTTGTTCAAGGGGCCGTACCACGTCGATGCGCTGATGCATATTCCCCTTATCTGGCGGCCTGCGCCGAACGCGAGGATCGTGCCAGCGGAGATCGCGGAGCCGGTCGGGCAGCTCGACCTCGCGCCGACCTTCTGCCAAATCGCGGGTGTGCCGCTTCCGGAATGGATCGAGGGCAAGGCGCTGCCGACCGCGCCGGGCTCGGATCGACAACGAGTCATCACCGAATGGGACAGCCAGTTTGCGCAAATCGGGATCCATCTGCGCACGATCTATCGCGACGGCTACGTCTGCACGGTGTACGAGCCGACCACGCGCGACAACGGCTTCGATCTCGCGCGCGTGTACGCCGCGCTGCGCGTCAGTGATCCGCTGCCGGATATTCGCTACGACGGCAGCGAGGGCGAGCTCTACAACCTGGTCGAAGATCCGCGGCAATGGCGCAATCTGTGGAATGATGCGGGTTACCGAAAGCTCAGGTCCGATCTGATCGCCGACCTCTACGACAACCTCCCGCCCGCGCGTGACCCGCTGCTGAAGGTCGAGTCGCCCGTCTAGCACGGTTTCATCGACTTTGCCCTCGTCCGTGATGCAATTCGTTGCACGGCTCGCATCGCGGCCTCTCCCGGGTTGCGGCCTTCGCCCGGTTCCAGCCGCGAACGAAGCGTTGCTCACTCCGCTCACCATGACGGATTGGAGCAGGAGTGAGAGGCTACGCTTGACTCCCTAGACTAATAGTATTAGTAAAATGGCTATGTCGATTAGCCATTCGAAAACCCTTGCCGCCGCGCTCGCGATCGGTGCCCTGTCCGCCGCCGCCCCGCTTGCGGCCGCGTCCACCACACAGTTCCTCGCGGTAGGCGATGGGAAAATCGCCTACGACGATTCGGGTGGCAGCGGACCCACGATCATCTGCGTGCCGGGACTCGGCGACGTGCGCGGGCAATATCGGTTTCTCGCGCCGCTCCTGGTGAAGGCGCGGTTTCGCGTCGTCACGATGGATTTGCGCGGCACGGGCGAATCGAGTGCGGGCTGGCCGGACTACACTCCCGCCGCCACTGGCGATGATATCGTCGCGATGGTGAAGCATCTCGGTGTCGAGCGCGCATGGGTCGTGGGCAATTCTTTCGCGGGCGCATCGGCAATTTGGGCCGCCGCGTCGGCGCCACAGCAGATTGCGGGGATCGTGCTGATCGATCCGTTCGTGCGCGATACTCCGGTCGGAATCGGCCCGCGCCTCGCGCTCGCGCTCGGGATGCATCGGCCGTGGGGCCCCGCGTTCTGGGTGATGTATTACAAGTCGCTCTACAAGACCGAGCCGCCTGCCGACCTCGACGCGTACGTTACCGCCCTCAAGACGAATCTCAAGGAGCCCGGCAGGTTCGAGGCATTGCAGGCGATGGTCGATGCTCCCAAAGCGCCATGCGAGGCGCGCATCAAAGACGTCCATGCACCCGCGCTCGTTATCATGGGCGCGGCTGACCCCGACTTCAGCGATCCGAAGGCCGAGGCTGATCTTGTCACCGCGCGTTTGCACGGCCAGGCGTTCATGGTCGCTGGCGCGGGTCACTATCCGCATGCGGAGATGCCGCAGGCGGTCGCCGATGAGATAGTGGCGTTTATCAGGAGCCGGAATGCGAACTAGGGCGGGCCTGACGCGCGAGGCGGTTGTTGCCGCGGCCGCGGCGATCGCCGACAGCGAAGGAATCGAGGCGTTGACGCTGGCGCGGCTCGCCGCGGAGCTGGAGATCAAGCCGCCCTCGCTCTTCAACCATGTGCGCGGGCTGCCGGCCCTGCGCCGCGAGTTGAGATTGCTCGCGCTGCGCGAGCTTTACGACGCCCTCAGCCGCGCCTCGGTCGGGAAGTCGCGCGGCGATGGCGTTCGCGCGCTCGCCCGAGCGTATCGCGCCTTCGTCAAGAAGCATCCCGGGATTTACGCTGAGACGTTGAGCGCTGCCGACGACGATCCCGAGGTCGCGGCCGTGGCGAATCAAATCATCGAAGTGTGTTCGGCGGTGATGAGCGGCTACCAGTTGAAGCGCGCCGAGGCAATTCACGCGTTGCGCGCGATGCGCAGTGTTGGCCACGGGTTCGCGAGCCTCGAGGCTGCCCGCGGCTTTGGCATCCCCGTCAATATCGATGAAAGCTACGCGTGGTTCGTCGATAACTTCATCGCGGGCCTCGAAGCGGCGCAGGCGCGCTCTGAGCGGCAGGCGGCACGGGCGCAAAGCGCCCCGCGTCGAAAGCGCAGCGCAAAGCGCTGACACTCGCGCTTTTGCGGTATTGGGCGCTTGCATATAGTCTGAGTTGTCAGACTGACAGGGGTTCACACGATGGCAGCGAATCGATTCAACACTTCCAATCCGGCGCTGAAAGCGTTCCGTACCGCAGGCGTGGTCGGCGAGCGCGCGATGACGATCGAGGGAACCGCGGAGAAGACCGCGATCCTGCTGATATTGGCGTCCGTGGCCGCAATGTTCACGTGGCGTTTCTATAACACCGCGCCGCAGAGCGTTGGGCCGCTCGTCATGGCCGGAGCATTGATCGGATTCGGCGTCGCGATTTTCACGACTTTCAAGCCGCTGTGGGCGCCGATCACTGCGCCGATGTACGCGGTGTTCGAGGGTGTGGTCCTGGGCGGCATTTCGGCGGCGGTCAATTCAAAGATGCCGGGCATTGCCGGGCAAGCCGTGTTTTTGACCTTCGCGGTGCTGGCCGGGATGCTGATCGCCTACCGCACCGGGATCATCAAGGTGACCGAGCGGTTTCGGATGGGAGTTGCGGCTGCGACTTTCGGAATCGTCGGGTTCTATCTAATTGCTTTTGTATCCAGTCTTTTCGGCGGCGCCTTTGGAAACACGATAATTTATGGATACGGATTTTTCGGAATCGGATTCAGCGCTTTCGTCGTGACTATTGCGGCGCTTAATCTCACTTTGGAT
>Ga0335073_10011695_pt1 | contig 12329 bp, 10 predicted proteins | sample Lox_Sample_22_FD_207093 | JGI IMG/M metagenome (GOLD analysis project Ga0335073, IMG submission 207093) | Soil microbial communities from Loxahatchee National Wildlife Refuge, Florida, United States - Lox_Sample_2.2 | ecosystem: Environmental > Terrestrial > Soil > Wetlands | place: USA... | reverse complement strand
ACACTTCCTCCCGCCTCCGTGCTACCGTCAATCGAGGTATGCAACAAAATGCCGCACCAAAAAATTCGCCGCACGGTCAATATTCCCTCCTCAAACAACCGAGGGCTCTCCTCCAGGAAACCCAACCCACTCCGCACATCCAAGGACTGCGCACCACCAGTCGCAAGCCTCCGTTCGGGAGGCACGAGTCACCAGTCACGAGTCACGGATCACGGCATTTCTAATCGCAAGTCAGGGCGATTAGAATTTGTTCTAACTTGCAGAAAACACACGCCAACCTCGATTTCTAATCGCGGGTCAAACCCCAAGTCTCGCCTCACCTCTGCCTCCGTTCATTCCGCGCACATCTCTTGTATTTCAATTCCCAACCCGACTAAGATGCCCTTCCAAGATCGCTCCGCGCGAGCGTCCCGCAGCCGCGACATCTGTAAGAACCGTGCTGCTGCCCATGGGATTGAGGCGACCAATACGCCTATCAGCAGCAATGCGTCGAATTCGCCATTCGTGTCCGCTACCGGACACTTCAGGGAACTTTTTCACCGCAAAATGCGTTCCTATGAGCGAGGTCGGAAGAGCATGGGAGCGGCGAGGCTAAACTCGATTGGATCCCGACGCCCAACTGGTCCAGGAATGCCTCCGGGGCGTGGCCCCGGCCTGGGAAGAGTTGGTCAAGCGGCACACGCGGCGCGTGTTCAATCTCTGCTATCGCTTCACGGGGAATCCGGCCGAGGCCGAGGACTTGAGCCAGGAGGTTTTTCTTCGCGTCTATCGCACGCTGCCGAGCTATCGACCGGGCGAAGGAGCGTTTCCCACTTGGCTTTCGAGCGTGACGCGCAACCTGCTGGTGGATCATTATCGCCGCACCAAGCGCGACCGCATCACGGACTCGATCGAAGACGCGATGCCGCATCTCGAGGAAAGGCATTCGTCGGCGAGAACGCCCGACAAACTTGCGCTCGCCTCCGAATTGAGCGCGCAATTGCAAACAGCGCTCTCCCGTCTTTCGCCCGAGCTGCGCGAGGCCGTTATCCTTCGCGATCTTCAGCAGCTCGAGTACGAGGAAATTCGCGCGGTCCTGCAGGTGCCGGAAGGTACTGTGAAATCGCGCATCAATCGCGGCCGCATCGAGCTCGCCCGCGTGCTCAAGGAAATGGGAGTGAGGCCGCATTGAGCGTGAAGAGCACGAGACGAATTTCTGTTGCAGGAACTGTGGAGCGATAAACATGGTTTGGGACTGCGCACAAATCGAAGAGTGGCTGAGCGATTGGCTCGAAGGACGACTCTCCCCTGAGGATGCTGAAGCTTTCTCCGCGCACGTCTCCACCTGCCCCGAATGCCAGGAGCTTGTCGCGAGCGTTCGCGGGCTCGTCACCAGCATGTCGCAGCTCGAAATGGTCCCCGAGCCGCCGGACCTTGCCCGCAAAATTCTCGACGCGACGATCGGCCCTCGTGTCAAGGTCGGTTTCTGGGAGCGCTGGACGGGCTGGACCGCCGCGCAATTGCGCCCGCGCCTGGCGATGGGCGCGGTGACCATGGCCGCAGTCGTCGTCATCGTCTTCCAGGTTTCCGGGGTCAAGGCCGCTCGTTTCCGCCACGTGGATTTGAATCCCGTTTCCTTCTTCCACAACACGAATCGCCAGGCGCATCTCGTCTACTCGCGCAGCGTTCGTTTCGTCAACGATCTCCGCGTCGTCTATGAAATCGAATCGCGCCTGCAGCCAGCTCCCGAAGCCGAGCCGATCGAGCCGCCTTCTTTGCCCGAACAGCAGCCACAGACGCCCGGAGCCAGTCCGCAGCAGAAATCCGAAAACGATAAACATCGCGACCGTAGCCAGAGTCGCACGGCCGCCCTTGTAGCCATGTTGTCGCCTGCCGACATTTGGGCTGGCGGCTCGACCAGGAGCTCACGATGAACTGCGCCGTTCACCCCGATCAGCAGGCAACGGGCTTTTGCAGAAATTGCGGCAAGCCGATGTGCCCGCAATGCACGCGCGAAGTCCGCAGCGCCCTCTATTGCGAGGATTGTCTCTCCAAACTCCTCGCCGCTTCCTCGGCAGGCTCTCCGGCTTCCGGCGTGTCACCCGCGGACAGCGGCGCTCCCGGTGCTCTTCCGCCGGGCGCCGTTCCCGGGTCGCCCAATCCCGCCCTCGCGGCTCTGCTCGGATTCATCCCCGGCCTCGGTGCCGTTTACAACGGCCAATACATGAAAGCCCTGATTCACGTTCTTATTTTCGGAGGGCTCATCGCCGCGCTCAGTTCCGACCTTCCCGGCGCCGGCTACTACGTCTTCTTCGCCATCACCCTCGGCTGCTTCTATTTCTACATGCCCATCGAGGCACATCACGTCGCCCGCGCCCGTAAGATGGGCCTGGCCGAGACGGGAACCCTGCTGCCCGAGGCCACCGCCGGAGGCAAGCCCATCGGCGCGTTCGTTCTGATCGGCCTTGGCCTGCTGTTTCTCCTCTCGAACTTCGGATTGTTGCAGGCAGATTGGCTTGCCAAGGCCTGGCCGGCCGGATTGGTCGTGCTCGGCGTTTATTTGGTTTGGTCGCGAATGAAAAAGGCGGAATAGGAGAGCTCTCATGGCAGATTCGGAAAATCCGCGCTGCACCTGCACATCCTGCCGGCTGCGCAGCATGATGGGCCCGATCATGCTCATCACCATCGGCGTAATTTTTCTGGTTGGTGAATACACGCGCTACGATTTCGGCTATCTCTGGCCCATCCTGCTGATCGTGCCCGGAGTCATCATGGTGGTGCAGGCGTTCGCGTCCAAGGAAGGCCATACCGGGCGGTGAACCGACTGTGAGCACCGAGCGCCTACAACGCGGATCGATTTTCACAGGTCTCTTGCTGATCCTTATCGGCGCTCTGTTTCTGCTCCAGCGTTTCGACCCGGAACTCGGCATCGGCCATCTTCTCCACCGCTACTGGCCTGTGCTTCTGATCGTCTGGGGCGCCGCCAAGTTGATCGATCATTTCGCTGCGGGGAGATCTGGCGAAGATCGCCCGCCGCTTCTCACGGGCAGCGAAGCCGTTCTGCTGGCCCTGCTCGTGATGGTGCTGGCTGGCATAGCCGTTCTTGAATGGCTGCCTCGCGTCCAGCCCCAATGGGCCGCGAAGGCCGATCTGTTCCAGAACAAAGCCGACCAGATGCAGTCCGTCCCGTCCATGCAGCTTCCTCCGGGCTCCCGGCTCAGAGCGGCCATCGATTACGGCAGCATCACGGTTCGCGGAACCAGTGGAAATGAGTTGCGGCTTTCCGCCGACGTTCAAGCCAGCGGCTCGAGCGAAACCGCTGCAAAATCCCGGCTCGGCGGCGTGCAATTGGCTGTCGATCATTCGAACGGTGAATACTTCATCCACGTGACCGGACAAAACGCCTCGGATTCATCCGTGCGTGCGAATCTCAGCCTCGAAGTTCCCAGCCAGACTCCCGTCTCCGTCCTGACGCAGAATGGTGACGTCCAGGTCTCCGGCGCCACCGCCGGGGTCACCGCGCAGACGGGCGGCGGCGATCTGGATATTCACGATTGTGAAGGAGACATCGCGGCGACAGCCGCCGCAGGCGATACCCACATTTCCAATATCAAGGGCAACGTCACCTTGAACGGCCGTGGCGACGATGTCGATATCAACGACGTCTCTGGAAACGCAACGCTCGCCGGAAGTTTCATGGGAACCGTGGTTGTCCGCAGCGTCGATGGAAACACGCAGTACGCCGAGACGCGCACAAATCTCGTCCTGTCGAAGTTGTCGGGACGCATCGAGGCCGACGCCGATGATTTGAAAATCACCGATGTGGCCGGGCCCGTTCGCGTTTCCACTCGTGACAAGGACGTCGAAATTGACGATGTCACCGGGCCGCTCGACGTCGCCAATACTCACGGCGATATCGCCGTCCGGTTCGATCATCTTCCCTCGCAGGCAGTCAACATCGCGAATGGCACCGGCGACGTCACGCTGTCTCTTCCGTCGGCCTCCAATTTTCAGATTTCCGCGGTGGCGGGATCGGGGGAAGTGGACAGCGATTTTGAAGCCGCAGGTTTGCAGCTGGTGAACAGCGAATCGAGCGGAAAATTGTCTGGAAGCGTCGGATCGGGCGGCCCGCACATCAGTATCACGACGAGCTATGGCACGATCCAGTTGCGGAAGTCTAGTTCTTGAGGCCGCGCAAGCGGTCCAGAACGTCGAAAAATTCGGGAAAGGAAACACCGGCGCATTCCGCGTCGCGAATCGTCGTTTCGCCTTCTGCGCCGAGAGCGGCCACGGCGAGCGCCATCGCGATGCGATGATCGCCGTGCGGTTCGATCGTCGCGCCCTTCAATTTTCCCGCGCTGCGTCCCGCTACGCGCAGGCCGTCCGGAAATTCCTCCACGCTCGCGCCCATCCTTCTCAATCCTTCCGCCAGCGTTGCGATACGGTCGCTCTCCTTCACGCGCAGCTCCTGCGCATCGTGAATCTCGATTCCCTTCTCCGTGAACGGCCCTAGCGCTGCGAGCATCGGCAGCTCGTCGATCATCTCCGCCACTTGCGCGCCGGCAATCTCACCGCCGGAAAGCTCCGCATGGCGCACGGACAGATCGCCGACCAGTTCTCCGTGCCGCGATTGCAGCGATGTCGGATGAATGGAAGCGCCAATCGATATCAGGAAGTCCAGCACGCGCGCGCGCGTCGGATTCAGTCCCACATTGTGCAGGATCAGCGCCGAGCCCGGCAGAATCATCGCCGCTGCCGTCAGAAACACCGCGGAGGAAAGATCTCCCGGAACGTTCAGTTGCCGCCCTTCGAGCTTCGGGCCCGGATGAATGCGCACCATGGTCTTCGACGTATCCAGGCGCGCACCGAACTCTCGCAGCGCCAGCTCGGTGTGATCCCGCGTGCGAACGGCTTCGGTGACACTTGTTGGACCGTCCGTATAAAGCCCAGCCAGCAAGATCGCCGACTTCACCTGCGCGCTCGGGACCGGCGAGGTGTAGTCGATCGCGTGCAGCTGCCCGCCTCGAATTACCAGTGGAGCCCGTCCGCTGTCTTCCGACCGGATTTCCGCGCCCATTTGCGTCAGCGGCTCGATCACGCGCCGCATGGGACGCCGGCGCAAGGAGGCATCCCCCGTAATCGTCGTGGCAAACGGCTGGCCGGACAGAATTCCGGAAAGCATCCGGATCGTCGTGCCGGAATTTTCGGCGTCGAGCGCGCGCCGGGATTCGCGCAGGCCGCGCAACCCTCGCCCGGATACTTTCACACGTTCCTTGCCGATGTCGATTTCAACGCCGAGCCGTTCGATGCAATGAAGCGTGCTGCGGCAATCGGCGGATGTAGCGTAATTCGTGATCTCGCTGGCACCCTCTGCGATAGCCGACAGAATCGCGTACCGGTGCGAAATGGATTTGTCGCCGGGAAGCTCGGCCATTCCGGAAATTGTCCCGCCTGGCACGATGATTTTCTTGCTCACGAAAAAATTCTAGCACGACCGGGCATCCGTGCCGGAATTCCCAGGGCCGCTGCGACGGTTCTCTCCTACCGCTACCCTAAAATTCACTTCAAGAAACAGCCCAATGGCCACGATTTGCTTCGGCGGGATTGGGCCGTTATGATGTTTGTCCAATGTCCTTGACGCCCCGGAAGCAGCACGCCCTCATTCCTGCAATCTTTTTCTTGGCGCTGGCAGCAACCGGGTGGGCTCAAACACCAGCTGCGCCACCTGCGACCTCTTCAGCGACCGCCGCGATATTTCCTCTCGAGCAAATCAAGCCCGGAATGAAAGGCGAGGCATACACAATTTTCCAGGGCGATCAGGTCGAGAAGGTGGATTTGGACGTGATCGGCGTCCTGCATAACGCGCTGGGGCCGAAACAGGATGTGATTTTGGTGCGCCTGTTGGGCGATGAAGTGGCCAAGACCGGCGTCGTGGCCGGCATGAGCGGCAGCCCCGTCTACATCGACGGCAAGCTGGCGGGAGCGCTATCGCTCAAGCTCGGCGTCTTCACGCGTGAGGCGATCGGGGGCGTGACACCGATTGCGAGTATGTACGATGTCCAAAAGTCGTCGCCGGATGAATCGCCGGCGAGCGCTGCTGCGACGAAGGAAAAGGAAGTCCACGTGGCGACGCAGAGAATCCCGCTACCGCAGGAATTCGCGCAGCAGACGAGTGCGGGAGAAGGACAGTTTCTGGTACCGATTGAAACGCCGCTCATCGCAAGCGGGCTTTATCCCGAGACCATCGCCATGTTCAGCAAGAAATTTGCTGGATGGGGGATGTCGATGATGGCGGGCGGCACAGCGCCGCCGTCCCCCACAGATTCGCAGATCAAACCGGGCGATATGGTGGGAGTGCAATTGATCCGCGGGGATTTGTCGATCGCGCCGGGCTGCACCGTGACGACAGTTCAAGACGGGCGCATTCTGGCCTGCGGACATCCGATCTTTGGATTTGGCGCGGTCCAGATGCCGATTACCCGCGCGCACGTACTGATGACGCTTGCTTCGGCGATGGCCTCGACAAAGATCATTACCACGGGCGCGACGATTGGAACTCTGACGGGCGACCATGTGACGGCAATCGAAGGAAGACTGGGTGCCGGTCCGAGGATGATTCCTGTGGACGTGGAATATCAGACTCCGATTGCGGACAAGAAATTTCATTTCGAAGTGATTGAGAACCGGCTGCTGACGCCTACCCTGGTGGCACTGAGCGTGTTCAACGGCATTTCAAGCAATACGGCATCGGGCGAAGGCATGACGCTTGAAATGAACGGAACGATCGACATTGAGGACCACTCGCAGGTGAAGCTGGCGGATTTGTTCGCACCTACCGATGTCCCCATCCCTGCCGGGTTTTTATTGGCGACTACCGTGCAAAGTTCTTTTTCGAGCATTTACAGCAATCCGTACGAGACTCCCAAAATTGAAGCCGTGCACGTGAAGGTCACGGCCTTACCGGAACGGCGGACCGCGACGATCGACAACGCTTGGGTGGAAAAGAGCGAAGTCCGGCCTGGTGAAACTGTAGGCGTGAAGGTGCTTTTGCGGCCGTACCGCGGAGAGCCGTTCATCCGGGAGATTCCCGTCACGATTCCCGCACAGGCAGCGAAGGGAACACTCGAACTACTGGTGAGCGACGCCGACGCTCTGAACCGAATGACCCAATTCCTGGAAGCGAGTTCGGAAGGGCAGCTTTCAGGCCTCGAAGAGCAGATCGAGTTGCTCAACCGCGACCGGCGCAACGATCGCGTCTACGCGACGCTGCTGCAGCCCACGCCGACGCTGCTGGTGGAAGACAAGGAAATGCCGAATGCCCCGCCTTCGGCGATCAATGTGTTTGACCAGCGGCAGAATCCCGGCGGAGCGCGGCTGCTGTATCAATCGCGCGTTGGAGAATGGTCCGTGGAAATGAATCAGGTGATTTCAGGCGAGCGCCGCCTTTCGATCACGGTGAAATAGAGTGCACAAGCAAAGGAGAGTCGCAAGGATGAAATGCCGGGAGATCGCGGCGGTACTGTTGGCCGCAGGGCTCATGTGCGCAGGCCCTGCAGGTGCGGAGCACACGCGCAATTGGCGGCAGAGCGAGTATTCGGATTTTGATCGCGGTACCGCCAACGGCGTGGCGTTGCGGAGTGACGGTAAATTGACGCCGGCGCCGAAATTCTCGACCTACGCGGATCCGAATCTTGCCTATGTCTGGACGCTCGCGACGGACTCAAAAGGACGCCTCTATGCGGCGGGAGGCTCGGACGCACAGGTATTGCGGCTGGACGATCCGTCAAAGCCGGTGAAGGTCTTCGAATCAGCGGAACTGGCGGCACAAGCCATTGCGTTTGATTCAAAAGACAACTTGTATGTGGGAACTTCACCCGACGGGAAAGTTTATAAGGTCACTCCGGGCGGGCAGAAAAGCGTTTTGTTCGACCCTAAAGCGAAATACATCTGGGCGATCGCCATCAGCTCGCAGGGGGACGTCTTCATCGGGACGGGAGATGAAGGCAAGATATTTGTAGTCGGGCCGGACGGAAAGGGGAAGCTGTTCTATCAGAGCGACGAGCGGCATGCGCGTTCGCTGACCTTCGATTCGAAGGGAAATCTTCTGGTGGGAACGGATCCGGACGGGCTGATTCTGCAAATTGAAGTGAAGCGCACGAGCGCGGCGGCGGGGCCGGATGCTGGCGCGTCGTTTGTGCTCTACGAGACGAACAAAAAGGAAGTCACTTCTCTGACGACCGATGCGGATGGAAACGTCTACGCGGCGGCAATCGGTGAGAAACAGCGGACGACAGGAGGCATTTCTTCTGTCGCGACGGCGCAGATGCTGGTGGCGCAGGCTGCCGCGGCTGCCGCCGCGACGAACGCCCGCGAAACTGCACAGGGAACCGTGGTACAGACGCAAACGGCAACTGTCGCTCCTATTTTCCCCTTTTTCCCCTCGACAAGCGGCGGATCGGAAGTCGTGAAAATTGCTCCGGACGGATCGCCTGAAACTCTTTGGAGCACGCGCGAAGATTTGGTCTTTTCGATGGGATTTTCACCGAACGGGCAGATTCTGCTGGGAACGGGAAACAAGGGGACGATCATCGAACTCGAAGGAAACAACGTTTACTCGACGGTGGCGAAAACGGCTTCGTCGCAAGTGATGAGCCTGGTTCGTGGATCCGATGGGAGGATTTTTGTCGCGACTGCGAATCCCGGAAAGATTTTTTCGCTCGGCCCCGGCTATGACAAGAAGGGTAATTTCGAGTCCGACACGTTTGACGCGCGGATTTTCTCCCAATGGGGGCGGCTGACCTGGTGGGGTGAAAACGGCGCAATGCAAGGCAAAGTGGAATTTTACGTGCGGTCGGGAAACACCTCGAGCCCCGAAAAGAATTGGAGCGCATGGGCGGGGCCCTACACAGGTGGGGGAGGCGAAAAGGTGAATTGCCCGCCGGCGCGGTTCGCGCAGTGGAAGGCCGTATTTCTGGACGCCGATCACGGCGGAATGCCTTCGATCACCTGGATCAATCTGGCGTACCTGCCGAAGAACGTCGCACCGGTGGTGGACGACATCGCGATCCAAGACCCGAACGTGCGGGTACAGAGTTTTGCAGGGCAAGGAGGCCAGGGAACGCCGCAGCCCGTTCAGCTTCGCATGCCACAAAGGCAGGGCGTACAGGTGGTCTTTGCTGCGGCGTTCGGTTTGCAGCCGACGGTGGATACCAACGGGCGCTCCACAAAGCCCGATGTGCCGCCGCAGGGGTTCACCGAGCACGGATACGAGAGCGTGCTGTGGAGCGCGCACGACGACAACGACGACGACCTAACCTACTCCATCTACTACCGAGGCGAAGGAGAGAAAAACTGGCTCCTCCTGAAGGATAAGATCACTCAGAAGTTTTATTCCTGGGATACCACGACGATGCCGGACGGCGCTTATTATCTGAAAATCGTCGCCTCCGATGAGCCCTCGAACCCGCCCGATCAGAAATTGACCGGGGAACGCCAAAGCGACCGGTTTGTGATCGCGAACACTCCGCCGCAGATTGAAGAGCTTCGCGCAGACGGGGGCTCGGGGACGGCAAAAGTTTCGTTTATTGCGACCAGCACCTCGGGAGCAGTGGCGCGCGCGGTTTACAGCGTGGATGCGGGAGACTGGCGAGTAGTGTTTCCCGTGGGAGAGCTCTCCGACTCGCCGAAAGAAAACTACCAGTTTTCGATTTCCGGGCTGAAGACAGGCGAACACACAGTGGCTGTGCAAGTTGCCGACGCCTACGATAACACGACCGCGGCCAAAACCACGTTCACCGTGGCGGCCGCCGCGTCAAAATAATTTTGCTTCGAGACCAGCGCGGCGAATTGATCGACGCGTTTTTGTCCGCTGATTCAGTTGTCCCAACTTCTGTAGGAACTCAGCGGTTTGTAACTTTCGACGTACGTTCCGACGCGCCAAGCGCCGCTTGGCGCGGCCTCGTCGACGTGGACAACGCGGGCGCTGCAGCGGACGTCTTCCGTGTTACGGCCCGTCAAATCACGTGGAAGCGTGAAGTGCATTTCGATCGACTCTCCGACCGCTATCTTTTCTCCCGAGAGAAAGCAAACGCCGCGCTCGGAAATGTCGATGGCCTTTCCCTCAAACTGGTCCACGGACGCGACCGCCGTTCTCCCTATTAGGGCGAACGACGAACTTGCTTTGGAAATCCCAATCGAAGCTGCGACTTCCTCGCTCAGGAGTCGAAAACGGATCGGTGCGGCAAATGGCTTACGGGGAGACATGCGACGCTCATTGGAATTCATGTTGGCCTCCGGCCGACAGACATCTTGACGTGGGGAAAAAACAATGAAGGGGGACCAGAGAATCCCACTGCAGGCGAATCGAGTCAACCATTTTAATGTTCATTCCTTGTGGACGAGCGAAGGTTTGCGAGACAAGCGAAGAATGGAGACGCGCTGTGCCATAATGCAACGAAAAGAGAGCCATGAAAGCACAGACGGAATTTGTCACTCCCGGCCTTACAGATATCAAGGAAGCGAAAGAACGAATTGCTTTGCGCGTTCATCGCACGCCAGTGATGACAAGCCAATCGCTCGACGAGATCGCCGGCGCGCGAATTTATTTCAAGTGCGAAAACCTGCAAAAGACGGGGTCGTTCAAAATTCGAGGGGCAGCGAACGCAGTCTTATCTTTCACTGAAGAAGAGGCGCAGAAGGGCGTTGTGACGCACTCGTCGGGAAATCATGCGGCAGCGCTGTCGCTTGCGGCAAGATGGCGGGGAATTCCGGCCTACATCGTGATGCCGTCGAATTCCCCACAAGCGAAGAAGGACGCAGTGCGTGCCTATGGCGGGGAGATTACGGAGTGCGAACCCACTTTGGCAGCGCGGGAAGCTGCTGCATTCGACCTCATGCAGAGAACAGGGGCAAGGTTGGTGCATCCCTACAATGATCCGCGCGTGATCGCGGGGCAAGGGACGGCGGCGATGGAGCTGCTCGAGGAAGTTCCGGAGTTGGACGTAATTGTTGCGCCGGTGAGCGGAGGAGGATTGCTGAGCGGAACTGCAATTGCTGCAAAGGGATTGAAACCGTCGGTTCGCGTGGTCGGAGCAGAGCCGCGAAATGCTGATGACGCCCGCCGGTCGCTGGCGTCGGGAAAAATCGAGGAGGCTTCGGCGAGGCAGACGATGGCCGACGGGCTACGGGCGACGCTGTGCCCGCTGACGTTTTCGATCTTACAGGAACATGTGGACGAGATAGCGCTGGCAGAGGAAGAAGAGATTGCCGGGGTGATGCAGGTCATCTGGGAACGGATGAAATTGATCGTCGAGCCTTCCGGCGCCGTAGCCGCCGTGCCCGCGCTGCTGCGAAAAATTCATGGACAAGGAAAGAGAATTGGAGTCATTCTCTCGGGCGGGAATCTGGACTTGAAGAAAATTCCTTTCTGAATTTGGGCGCGAACCGGCTCTCATTCCGGTTCGCAGCAGGAAGGGCAAATCGGGGTTAATTCAAGGGCGGCCTGCCAGTTGTCCGATTCCCTCTACATTGCGACGATTGTTGCAGGAGAAGCAAATCATTCAGGAGATCTTTGCGATGAAAATACGCGCCATCTTTTGTAGTGCGCTCATGGCGACCCAGTTAGCGGCTCCGATGCCTGGATTTGGTCAGCAAGCTGCTCCAGTGAAGCCGATGGAAGGCTTCAGCGCGAAATCGGCGCAGGAAGAGCTTGTGTGGGAGACAAAATTCCGGAACGGGATCGAGCCGGACAACATCCGCGGGTACATGAAGCGGCTGAGCGCCCAGCCACACCATGTCGGCTCTCCGTATGACAAGGACAACGCAGAATGGATCCTGGCGCAATTCAAGAAGTGGGGGTTCGACGCGCACATCGAGACGTACGATGCGCTCTTCCCGACTCCCAAAGAGCGTCTGTTGGAGCTGCTAGGGCCGACGAAGTACACGGCTAAGCTTCAGGAGCCTGCGTTGGCGATCGACCCAACTTCGGATCAGACTGCGGAGCAACTGCCGACCTATAACGCGTACTCGGCGGACGGGGACGTGACGGCGAAGCTGGTGTACGTGAACTACGGGATTCGCGAGGATTACGAGAAGCTGGATCGGATGGGAATTTCCGTGAGGGGAGCCATCGTGATCGCGCGATACGGCGAAGGCTGGCGCGGAACAAAGCCGAAAGTGGCAGCCGAGCACGGGGCCATCGGCTGCATCATTTACTCCGACCCACGCGGAGACGGCTACTTTCAGGGCGATTCTTATCCCAAGGGAGGGTGGCGTCCGAGCGAGGGAGTGCAGCGCGGCAGCGTGATGGATACGGACTATCCAGGCGATCCCCTGACGCCTGGAGTGGCGGC
>Ga0335073_10011694_pt1 | contig 12329 bp, 11 predicted proteins | sample Lox_Sample_22_FD_207093 | JGI IMG/M metagenome (GOLD analysis project Ga0335073, IMG submission 207093) | Soil microbial communities from Loxahatchee National Wildlife Refuge, Florida, United States - Lox_Sample_2.2 | ecosystem: Environmental > Terrestrial > Soil > Wetlands | place: USA... | reverse complement strand
TCTTCAGCGACTCCAGAGTTTCGGGGGCGAGGCGGCGAACCGGGATTCCCTCGCGCATGCAGATTTTCTGCACCAGATGATAGACGAGCAGCGGGATGTCATCCTGCCGGTCGCGCAGGGCGGGCAATTGCAACGGGACCACATTCAGGCGGTAGTAAAGGTCTTCGCGGAACCGGCCTTGCCGCACGCGCTCCAGCAGATTCACATTGGACGCGGCGATAACGCGCACATCCACCTTGATAATTTCCGAACTGCCGAGCCGCTGAAACTCGCGGTCCTGCAGCACGCGCAGCAGCTTCGCCTGCATTTCCAGGGGCATGTCGGCGATTTCGTCGAGGAAGAGCGTACCTTTATGAGCTTTTTCGAAACAGCCCACGCGCGCAGAGACTGCTCCCGTGAACGCGCCCTTGGTATGGCCGAACATCTCGGCTTCCAGAAGATGTTCCGGGAGTGCCGTGCAATTGACAGGGACGAGATTCTGATGCGCCCGCGGGCTGGCCATGTGCAGGGCCCGGGCAGCCAGTTCTTTTCCGGTACCCGATTCGCCGGAGATCAACACGGTGCAGCGGCGCGGTCCGACCAGGCTGATGGTATCGGCCACGCGCTGCATGGCCGCGCTTTCGCCCACCAGAATTTCACGCCACGGTTCCCGCGGCGCGGCGAAGCGCCGGCGCGACTGGCATCTCCGCTCTTCGGCCGCCTGGTCCAGGCAATTCCGCAGGGAATCCATGCTGTCGCGGTAGCCCACGCAATGGTAAGCGCCCGACCGGTGCAGGCGGACGGCCTCAGCCGCCGTCATTTCAGGATCGTAGAAGACCACCGGCATGAAGGCGTCAATTTCGCGGAACGCATCCAGCATCGAAACGCGATCGCTATCGGGGGTTGGGCCCTCGACCAGCACGCAGTCCATGTCCTGGCGAGCCAGCACAGCACACGCCTCGGCGGGATCCGCAACCGAAACGGCATCGAATTCGGACAGAGTCAAATGCGTCTGGCCACTCGATTGCAAATCGTTGCCCGGTTGGTTGCCGTGGATCCACAGGATTTTCGGGGAAGGCATAGAAGAATCCACCTTAGTGCGGAGTTTGAAATGGATTCTAGAGATGATTTAGGTAGTACGAGTTGACTTGCCAAGGTTAACAGCGTGCCAACAACCGTAAGTTGGTATTGCAACTGCTTACATGGAAGTGGCACGCTGTTAATGGGCTGGAAAGCCGATACGCATGAGTATCCAGATATATAACGATGGTTTGGCAGGCGCGGGAGCATCCGAAGCCGCGCGCACGCAGGAGCTGTCGCACGCCACTCCCGCCGGCAAGCCTGCCTCCGGGGCAGCCGCGGGCGCGGAAGATCAGGTTCAGATCTCTTCGCTCTCCTCCACGATTACCTCGCAAGCGAGCGATCGCGCGGCGCGTGTGGCACAGTTGGCGTCGGTGTATCAAACCGGGCAGTATCAGGTGAATTCGGTCGAAGTGAGCCGCGCCATGGTGAATCACGCACTGCAATCCGGAAGCGTGGAAGGAGATAAGGAATGACACCGGCGCCAGCAACCGCCCATCTCGATCGCGCCCGTTCCGGCATACGGGAAGCGTTAGCCGCATGGGATGCGGCCGATCTTTCGCGCGTTGAAAAATGCTGCCAACTCCTCTCTACCGCCGTCGGCGATTTGCGGGTTTTCGAAAGCGCCGTGCGCACGGGGGAAGTTCCCGCCAGCGATGAAGTTTGCTCCACGCTGATGGCCGTGAAGATGGAAGTGGTGGCAGCCACCCGGGTGGTCGACGCCTGCGTGGCGTTTCATCGCGGCCTGGCGGCGCGAACCGGCGAAGCCCCGCCGGTGTACAACGCGGACGGATGCCTCGCCGAGGAATCGGAAGGATTGGAATCCGAAGTGCATGCCTGACGAACCATGGCGAACATCCTCGCGTCTTTGTCGAGCGCCGGAAATGCCCTGGACGTCTTCCAGCAAGCGCTGAGCGTCATTCAGAACAACGTCGACAACTCGTCTACCCCGGGCTACGCCACTCAGACCTTGAACCTCTCGGCGCAGCCGCTCGTGGTCACCGGAGGCCTCACTGGCGGAGTGGCGGCTCAGGGTCTGGACGATTCGCGCGACAACTACGCCGAAGAACAGGTGCAGCAGCAAACGCAGACGCTGGGATTCTATACCGCGCAGGCGCAATCGACCGGCACAATCCAGAGTTTCTTCGATGTTTCCGGCACCGGAGGCGTCCCCGCGGCGCTGAATAATCTGCTGAGCGCCTTTTCCAGCTGGAGCGTTACACCCAGCGATCCGACAGCCGAACAGAACGTGCTCTCCAACGCGCAGAGCCTTGCCAGTTCCATCAACGGTCTGGCCAACTCGCTTTCCAGCACTTCCCAGCAGATGGATACCGATATCTCGTCAACGGTCTCGCAGATCAACACGATTGCCGCGCAGGTACAGCAGTATAACGAGCAGGAGTTGCAATCGTCCACGCCCGATCCCGGCGCTGAGGCCAACCTGTATTCGGCGCTCGACAACCTTTCGCAGCTCACCAATTTCACCACCGTCAAACAATCCGACGGCACCATCACGGTAATGCTCGGCGGCGGCGATCCGCTGGTGATGGGCACGCAGGTGAACCAGCTTTCGGCATCCGATGCCGTGGCTGCCAACCCGCCTGCCACCTACCCCAACTCCCCCCCCAGCGCGGTGATTACAGATTCCCAAGGCAACGATGTCACCTCGCAGATCACCAGCGGACAACTGGGCGGGTTGCTCGACACGCGCAATCGCGTGCTCGGATCGATCCTGGGCAACGCGCAGCAGCAGGGAACCTTAAACCAATTCGCCCAGACTCTGGCCGACACCGTGAACAACATCCTGGAATCGGGCACGGTTTCGACCGCGCAGGGCGCGGCTGCGGGCACGGCCCTCTTTTCGTACGACAGCACAAATCTCACGAACGTCGCCGCCAGCCTGGCGCTCAATCCGGCGATTACGGCCAGCGGGCTGGCGCCGGTGGATTCTTCGGGGAATGCGAACGGAAATGCCAACGCACTGGCGAACCTGGGCAGCGCCGGCAACACCGCGGGCAATATCGGCGGACTGAACCTGGTGCAATTCATGGCGCAGATGACCAGCGACATCGGGCAGGAAAATCAGACCGCCACCACCAACCAGAGCACGCAACAGCAGATCGCCGCCCAGGCGACCACCTTGCGCGATCAGGTTTCCGGCGTCTCGCTGGACACGGAGGCCACCCAGGTGCTTCAGTTCCAGCGCGCCTATCAAGCCACCGCGCAAGTGCTGACGGTCTTGAATGACATGCTCGATACCACCATCAACATGATGACGGTGACCACGTAATCGGGAGCGATTCTATGTTTCCAGGCATCAACGGAGTCACGCAGAGTTATTTGGGAGATCTCGCCCGAACCGAGACGCAATTGGAGCAGACGACGCAGAATGTCAGCTCCGGCATCGACGTCAACCAGCCATCGGACGATCCCGCGGCTGTTTCGGAAATACTTCAGACCGAAACCGCGCTTTCCAACAATAAGCAGATTCAGAGCAACCTGAGCAGCGTCACCACCGAGGTGAATACCGCCGATTCGGCATTGCAGACCGCGGTGCAGGCACTCTCCAGCGCGATTTCGATGGCGACGGAGGGCGCGTCGTCCACGGCTACAGCCGATTCGCGCGCCACTTTGGCCCAACAAGTCGCCAGTATCCAACAGACGCTGGTGGGAATCGCTCAGACCACCGTTAATGGCCGGTACATCTTCAGCGGCGACCAGGATACCCAGCCCCCTTACGAGTTGGACTCGACCCAGCCGGAGGGAGTACAGCAGCTGGTCACCGGCAACTCAACGCGGATGATTCAAAGCGTGGACGGCACTTCGTTCGCGGTAGCGCTGACTGCGCAACAGATTTTCGATGCCCAGAATGCCGACGGAACACCCGCCACGGGAAACGTCTTTGCGGCGGTTCAAAATCTCGAGACCGCGCTCGCCAACAACGACACCGCGGGGATCAGTTCGGCGCTCAGTTCTCTGCAATCGGCCAGCAGCTATCTCAACGATCAGGTCGCGTTTTACGGAAACGTGGAAAATCGCGTTCAGGAGGCCACCAGCCTGGCGCAGAAGTTCCAGACACAGGAACAGACCCAATTGAGCAACCTGCAGGATACGGATATCCCGACCGCGGCCGCGGAACTCACTCAATTACAGACGCAGGAGCAGGCGTCGATGTCGGTGGAGGCCACGCTCCAGCAGCAGAAGAACCTGTTCAGCTATCTTGCGTGACGAAGAGAGATTGGCGATGACCCCTGAGCTTCCAGCCGATAGCCGCGCTTACGACGTTTGCAACCCAGATCGCTTGCCTGCCGAACGGATTGCCTTCGTGGACGGCATCCACCAGCAGTTTCTGCACGCGTTCGCCGCGTCCCTGGCGAACTACCTGGACACCGCCGTCGCCGGCGCGACCGCCGGACTCGATCAACTCGCGCTCAAAGACTTCCTCGACGCTTCCGCCGGCGATGCCTGCCTGGTGACCCTGAATCTCAAGTCTACCGGGGGCCAGGCGTGGGTGGGGCTCAGTTCGAAGCTGGTGTTCCATATTCTGGACATTCTGCTGGGTGCTCCCCAGCCCGCCACACCTTCGGAGCGCACGACCATTACGGAGATCGAAACCCATGTGCTGCGCGAATTCTTCGACGCGCTGGCCCGCACTCTGGTACATGCCTGGGGGCCCAGCGGCATCTCCCTGGAGATGGGTTCGATTACCAACGCCGATGAGGTGCGGCAATCGGCGGATCTCGAAGGTACGGCTCTGGTGCTGCACTGTAGTCTTCGCATCCAGGAGCAGGACGAGACGTTTCGGGTCGCCGTCCCGGTACTGGCGGTGCGTTTGGCGGCGATCGAGCACGAACAGAAGGCCGCGGCCGAAGCGGCGGGCGAGAGTGCCGCGCGGGCGGCGCGCCTGGAGACTCTGGGCTCGGCGGCCCTCGAATTGGAGGCGTTTCTGAGCGGCTCGGCGATTCGACTGGGGGACCTGGCGGCGATGCAGGCCGGCCAGGTGCTCGTGCTGACGCAGCCGGCCGGTTCGCAATTCGAATGTTCGGTAAACGGAAGGATCAAATTCCGCGGAGAGTGGATTTCGCTCGGCGATCGCCACGGTTTGCAAGTGGATTCGATTGTCGAAACCGAAGCGGGTGCGAAGAGATAAGGCTTGCAGCGCCCCTGCCGGAAAGTGAATCGCGGGCCGCGCTCGTTCTTAATCCGAATACACGAAACAGCTCGCGAGGTGTACCAGCAGATCCACGCAGAGACCTAATTGCGGATCGGTGGAGCGCTCAGCATAGAGATCGCGGCAATTGCGCATCTGGCTGGCCACCGATTTGAGGAGTTCCAATTGTTCGCAATCGGGGTGGGAATCTGGAATGGGAGAAAGGAACGTACTGCGATCCAGTTCCGCCCGCAGCCGGGGCAGATCGCCGCAAACCCAGGCTCGTAAGAGGGATTGCGCCTGGCGGACAGCGATGGAGGGCGATCGCGATTCAGTCAACTGCATCACGACACACTTATCGGCATTAATCCGGTGTTTTCTAGCCGAAATCCGCCGCAATTCGGTAGAAATTTCTCCTGCACCTCCGATGTGTACAAAGAGTGGGGAAGATGATCTACGTCACACGCCTCAATCACAAGCCCCTTGTTATCAATAGCGACTTGATTGAGCAAGTGGAGATGACTCCCGATACCGTGATCAGTTTGACCACCGGCGAAAAGATCATGGTTCTGGAATCATCCGACGAAATCGTGGAGAGAGTAGTGAACTTCCGGCGATCAATTGCAGCGGGTCCAGCGCGGCCGGTTCCAACCGCAAACCGGGTTGCACCGGGGGAGCTCGATGGCGGATACTAACCCGAAAAAAGGAGGCGGCTCGCGACCGGACCTGGCCTCACTCCTCGGTCTGGTGGTGGGGATCGGCGGCATCCTGGGAGGGATGCTGCTCGAAAAAGGAGAACTGCGCCATCTGTACCAGGTTTCCGCGGCCATCATCGTTCTGGGAGGGACCTTTGGCGCGGTGATGGTCACTACTCCGATGAACGTCCTGTTGCGAGCCATCAAACACATCGCCGCGGTGTTTTTCGACAGCTCGCAGTCGCCCGAAGCGACCATCGAAGAAATCATCCAGTACGCCACGCAGGCCCGCAAGCAGGGGATCGTATCGCTCGAGCAGGCGGCCGGCAACGTATCCGATCCGTTCCTGAAGAAGGCTTTGAATCTGGCGGTCGATGGCATCGAAATGAGCCAGATTCGCAGCATCATGGAGCTCGATTTATCGCTGGTCGAGCACGAAGGCGAGGCGGAAGCCAAAGTTTATGAGGCTGCCGGCGGCTACGCGCCCACTATCGGCATCATCGGTGCGGTGATCGGCCTGATTCACGTGATGCAGAACCTGGCGGATATCGAGGCGGTCGGCAAAGGCATCGCCGGCGCATTTGTGGCAACTATTTATGGGGTCGGCTGCGCCAATTTGTTCTTCCTGCCAGCCGGCAGCAAACTGCGGTCGCGCATGCAGGTGACCGTGCAGATCCGCGAATTGATGCTCGAGGGAGTGCTTTCCATCGTGGAAGGCCTAAACCCCAAACTGATACGCACCAAACTGGATGCCTACCTGGCGGAACAGCACGGCGGAGGCAAAAAAGCGGCAGCCGCCCGCGGCGGCGCGGGCCAGCCGGTTTCCGCGGAGAGCTAAACCTTGGCCCGCAAGAAAAAGCACGAGGGTCATGCCAACCACGAACGGTGGCTGGTGTCTTATGCCGACTTCATTACTCTCCTGTTCGCCTTTTTCGTGGTGATGTTTGCCTCCTCGCAGACCGATAAGGCGAAGGCGCGAGCCATCTCGGATTCAGTGACCGAAGCTCTGGACAAGGGTGGCGTGAAGGCTGCTGTGCACGAGGTCCTGGGCGGTACGGTCGACGATAAGGGCCAGGGCAACGCGCAAATGAAAGGTCCGGGCGGCTCACAGCCTAAGAACGAACCCAATCCGCCCCCTCCGCCGAACAATAAGGAACTCCTGCCAAAGCTTACCTATCTGACGGAAGCGCTAAAGGACGAGATTAAAGCCGGGAAACTGGAGATCAAGCAGGAGGAGCGCGGCCTGGTGATCAGCATGAAGGACGCGGCACTATTCCCCTCCGGGGACGATACGGTAGATCCGCAAAACTATCCTGCGATCGCCAAAATTGCCGAAACTCTTCACGATCCGCTCCCTATCCGTCTGGAAGGCCATACAGATTCGCGGCCCATCCATACCGAGCGTTTCCGCAGTAATTGGGAGTTATCGTCGGCGCGGGCAATCGCCATGCTGGACGTGTTGAACACGCGCTTCCACATTCCCCGCGACCGTCTGGCCGTGGTGGGCTACGCCGACACCATTCCGATCGCGTCCAACGACACGGAGGAAGGGCGGGCGCGGAACCGGCGGGTGGATCTGGTGATTCTGAACCAGCGGGTGGCGCCGAACGCGGCCGCCGCCGAACCCGCCCAGGTAGCCAGGCGCCAGGCCGAGGCGCCCAAGCCTCAGCCCGACCCATCTGCACCTAAGAAGTAACTCTTCGGCACCGAGATTGCAGTTACTTCCGCTTCGATCTCTATGCCGCAGATCCGCACTACTTACTTTGGCGAACTCGATTACGCTGACGAGACGATATTTCATTTCCCGCTGGGACTGCCGGGTTTCGAACAAGAACATGCATTTCTGTTTATCCAGAAGCCCCATACCGAGCCCCTGCTGTTCTTACAAAGCGTCAACACGCCCCGCCTGTGTTTCATCCTCCTGCCGATTCTGGTTCTGGATCCGAATTACGCCGTGAATCTGGATGCGGACGATGTGGCGGCGCTGCATCTTCCGCCCGGACGCCAGCCGGTGATTGGCGGCGACATTCTCTGCGCCGCGATCGTAAGGACCGGAGGCGGCAGCGATAGCGAAGCCACTGCCAACATGATGGCGCCGGTGGTGGTGAACCTGAAGGAACAGATCGGCATGCAGGTAATCCAGACCGATTCCTCGTATTCCTACCGTCATCCCATTCCGTCCGGTAAGGAAGTGACGCCGTGCTCGTGATGAAACGCCGCGCCGGCGAGAGCTTCACGATCGGCGACGACATTGAGATCGAAGTTTTGGAAGTGGCCGGAAGCCGCGTCAAACTCGGTGTCGTGGCGCCGGATTCCGTGGCCATCATCCGCAAAGAAGCTCGAGTCACGCGCGAAGAGAATATCACCGCCGCCCAGCCGGTAGAGCCCGACGCGCTGGCCCGCCTGGCCCAAAGATTATGGACGAAGCAACCTTACTAAGTGCGGCGTTATCAAAAGTTATTACTACCAGGAGTAAAACTCGTTGTTTGTTGGAGATAGTATGTCAACTTCCTGACACGTCAAGTTCTATTGGTACCGAAAAATATCTTAGAAACCGGCGGTACCTTCCCGATATGAAGCGTGAAAGGCAGATACCTCGGGTATCCGTACCACTGGAGAACCCGAACCCGGACAGGACGTCCGGGATGTATCTCACAACAGGACGTTAAACTCATGTCGATTTCATTCCAAACCAACATTGCCTCGATGCTCGCGGCAGTGAATCTGAACAACAACAACAATTTCCAGACAAATACCATCGAGCAATTGACCTCCGGTTACCGCATCAACAACTCCGGTGACGATGCCGCCGGGCTGGCTGTGGCCAACGGGTACGCGGCGAACATCGCGGAACTGACGCAGGGCGTGCTCAATGGCAACGATGGTGTCAACACGTTGCAGATCATCGATGGCGGCTTGAGCAACATCAGCACAATGTTGAACCGCATGCAAACGCTGGCCACCGAATCGGCGTCCAACACTTTCACCGGCAACCGCAACACGCTCAACCAGGAGTATCAGACGCTGATCGGCGAAATCAACCGTGAAGCCGGCAACATCGGTCTAAGTTCCGCCAACCCGACCAACGCCACGGCACTGTCCGTATTCATCGGCGGCGGCCAGGCTTCCGGCATTGGCGACACAGTCGGCGTCGACCTCGCCAACGGCAAGGTGGACGCGACCGCTCTCGGCCTCAGCAACACGAGCATCGCCGGCACCCCGGTCACCATCGGATCTGCTCCAGCGACCGTGCTCGCCACGGGATCCACGGAGACGTTCAATGTGAGTACGGCGTCCGGCACCTCGACCATCGCCGTGACCGGTCAAACCGGCGATACCGTCGCCTCTCAGTTGGCGCGCCTCAACAATCAGTTGGCCACAGTGGGTATTACCGCCAGCCTCGACAGCACCGGCACCCTGGCTTTCAGTTCGACGTCCGCATTCAGTGTGACCGACTCCGGCACCACCTCTCTGAGCGGCGGCATTGCAGCCGCGGGTGCGGTAAATTCCGCGCTCAACAATCAGACGCTGGTTTACAACAACGCTGACCAGGCCGCTCCATTTACGGTCACCGAGGGCGCGACCACTGCAACCCTGAACATCACCACGGGCTCCACCGACACCCAGGCTCTTCAGCAGATCAACACGGAATTGGCGGCGCAAGGGATCACCGATGTGGTAGCGGTTGCCACCGGCACTGCCCATACCTTCAGTTTGCAGGGCACGGGCCAGTTCACTGCCACGGCTAACGCCGGCGCGACCAGCACCGTCGGGAATTATACCTCTGGCACTGGAAACGGCGGCGCCGCAGCGGCTATCATCGCTGTCACGACCGCGGTCCAGTTGCTCGGCAACGTGCAAGGTACCGTTGGCGCCGGCGAGAACGATCTGAATTACGCCATCGGCTTGGCGAACTCGCAGATCACCAATTTTTCGGGCGCCGAATCCGGCATCCGCGATGCCGATGTCGCCACGGAAGCGGCCAACCTGACAAAAGCCCAGGTTTTGGAACAGGCTTCTGTAGCCGCCATGGCCCAAGCCAATTCCGCTCCTCAGGTAATTCTGTCCCTGTTGAAGAGCGCGTAATGTTTCTATCGGCAGATTTAATTTGAAACGAGGAATCTCATGTCGCGAAGCTACACTTTAAGGACGTTCGTCCTCTGCGCGCTGGCTCTGGCCCTGTTGACCGGGACCGCAAGCGCTCAAACCATAGTTGCCGGCACTACCACGATCAACTTCGCCTATTCGAAAGGGCTAGCGGCGCCGGCGCAACAAACCTCAGCCATCAGCGACTCCGGCACCGGCGACACGTTCGGTGTCGGAGTAGTTTACAATCCGACGGGCAGCAGTTGGCTCACGCTCGGCTGCACCACTAGCTGCGCCATCCCCAGCAGCCTGACGCTCAACGTCAACACCGGGGCAGCCGGGTCGCTCAGCGCCGGTTCGTATGCAGCGACCGTAACACTTACCGATAGTAACGACAGCTCGACTGCTACTATTGCAGTCAACCTGACGGTCAGCATCCTCCCCATCGGCGCGAATGGCGGCACGAGCTCCAACTCGCCTGTCTCTTTCAACTTTACGAAAGGGAGCACGACGGCCAACCAGACTGTCACGGTGGAGGACGCCGCCACCAGTACAAACACCTATACCGTCGGGACTCCTTCATATGGCAGCGGACCCACTGGCTGGCTAACCGCGACCTCCGGCACCGGCATAGCGGACGGCGACACACTGACGCTCGCCGTCGTTCCGTCGGCACTGGCGAGTACAGCCGCCGGCGCCTACACGGCGACGGTTCTGCTTACCGATGTCGACACCTCGACGACTACGGTTTACGTGAAAGTGACCGTGGGATCGCCGCTGTCCGCATCTTCGCCCACGCTATCGCTTACTTACTCCCAGGGGACTGGGAACGGCTCTCAACCGGCAGCGCAGTACGTGCTTGCGGTTACCAGTTCCGACGCCACCGCGGATAGCTATACGCTAACCAAGAGCGCGGGCTGCCCGGCCTGGTTCAGCGCCACGTCGGCCAGCGGGAGTGCCAGTTCGAGCGCTTCCGACACTTTGACCATGGCGATTACCTCGGCGGCCGGCAGTCTGGGCTTGCCGGTCACTCCTGTTACCACCTGCACCGTGGCTCTCAAATATCAGGGTGTTGCTTTCGCGACGGTGACGTTCTCCAGTTTGAACGTCGTCGGGGTGGCGCTCTCGTCGAGTGCGTCCTCGATCGCCCTGACCTATACCAAGGGCGGCGGCGGAACGAACAGCGGGTCCACCAACATCACGTCTACTATCGTGGGTGGTCTGGCGTTCGCGGCGAACGTGGCCACAGTTCCTGGCTGGCTCACCCTAAGTCCCAGCGGCGGTACGGCAACTGCCAGTAATACGGCGGTGTCGTTCGCGCTGAACACGGCGGTGACAGCGACTATGGCAGTGGGCAATTACAATGCTTCCGTCCACTTCCAGGCGACCGGATACGCCGACCTCGTTGTTGCGGTGAGCCTCGGGATCTCGAATGCCGGGGCGACAATGTCAATAAAGGAAGGCGCCAGCGGCAACACGGTAATCGGCTATTATGCGATGGGTGCTACTCAGCCGGCTCCCACGGTTACGCCGTACTCCAGCGACGAACCTTTGCCGTTCACGGCGAGTTGCGCGGTGGGTGTGCAAAACAGCACTTACACCCCCACGGCCACCTCGTGCCAGTTGAACGGGGGCTCGGCTACCCTCGGATCTCCCCTGACGGGCGTTGCCTACACCTGGGGTTATCCTTTGGCGGTCACCCTCGATCAAGCTCTCTTCGCGTTCCCCGTCGGCACAATCGTCACGGTAACCGTGACGGTCACCCCGACCGGCGGCGCCAGCAACACGCCCTTGACTCTGGCCTATCAGTACACCGCCGTGATGCCGGATCCGACGTTCGCGACCTCCAGCGCGGTGGTCCCGACTTCAGTGGCGCAGCAGACCGTCGCCGGCACCTCCATGGTGGTGTTGTTGAACGGCAGCAACTTTGTCGGGCCGCAGAGCATTGTGGGCGACGTGGTTTCGCCGACCCTGGTCTTCCTGGCCGGCTCGAATACGCCGGTCTCCAGCAGCCAGGTCACGGTGGTGAGTTCCAACCAGATCATGCTCACCATTCCGCAGACTTCCTTCCCCACCATCGGCACCGGCAAATCAAGCGTCAACCTGGCGATCGGCGTCGCCAACCAGACTGGCGCTACGGTCCCGAGCCAGGCGAAGGTTTCGACCAACCTGGTAGTGACGAACGCACCCGTTATCTATGCCATTACCAGCACGGCCAGCTATAACAACCCCGGTCTGGGAGTGGCTCCCAGTCTCGCTCCGTTCGAGCTGGTCAGCATCTTCGGCGACAACTTCGGCTACAGCACTTTGAATCCGAATTTCCAAACCGCCAGCGTGAA
>Ga0335073_10011693_pt1 | contig 12329 bp, 10 predicted proteins | sample Lox_Sample_22_FD_207093 | JGI IMG/M metagenome (GOLD analysis project Ga0335073, IMG submission 207093) | Soil microbial communities from Loxahatchee National Wildlife Refuge, Florida, United States - Lox_Sample_2.2 | ecosystem: Environmental > Terrestrial > Soil > Wetlands | place: USA... | reverse complement strand
CGTTGGCGCGGTCAACCACTCCTCTCCACGACACGGAAATCGGCCCAGGGAGTCGGGCGTGGGAGAGGAAACGAACTTCAGTGGCAAAGACATCGGTTGAAAAGTTAGGAGCGGTAACTCCGTCGACTAGCACCTCATCGCCGGGTTGGAGGAGGGGCATCGACGCAGGAGGGATGACGTAGATTCCGCCGGTGGAATCCTGCACGAAGAGCAGTCCCCCGTCGGCTTCCTCATAGGTAACGACGGCGCGGAGATCGACGGGGAGTCCGGCGCCGGCCTGAGCAGGCGAGAGAGCCCGGATGGCCCCGACGGTGGTGAGCGGGCGCGGGGCTGGATTGACGGGATGGGAAAGCGGCTGGGAAAGAGAGAGTCCTGGCTTCCAAAACGACAGAGCAAGAAACAGAGCCAGAATGGATTTCCGCAACGCGCAACGCTCCGATATACGACTCAGAATCGCACCGCGAAGCGCGGAAGTCACTCATTTTTGTGACATTTACCCAGGCTGCGCCATTACCTTCGTGCTCAGTTGGCCTGATTATGGACAGTTATCAGAGGGGCAACGCTGCGGCCCTGCCCAGACCAGAGCCGCTGCCGCCAGATCGGTGGCGCCGACGCCCAGCGACTTGAAGACGATGCGGCCGACGGGAACGGGCGCGAGGCCTGCAACGATCTCGCCGATTTCCGCGGTGATGGGCGTGCGGGAGGCGATGATATCGCCGGATTCCAGCATGGCGGCCTGACGGGATTCAACGATCACGCTGGCCTGCATGGCCGCATCGTCCAGCTCGCGGCGGTCGGGGCCTACGGTTGCGACAGCGCAGACCATGGTTTGCTCGCCGAGCCAGGCGCCGCGGACCAGCGGCTCGCGGACACTGGCGACGCTGACCACGATATCGGCGCCGCGCACCGCTGCTTCGGCCGTTTCCATCGCCCGCGCGCCGTGCTCCCGGGCAAAGCGCTGCGCATGGTCGGGCGTGCGGCTCCAGACGCGGACCTGATCCAAGTCACGCACAACGCGCAGCGCCTGGAGGTGCGAGCGTGCCTGGACGCCACTGCCGAGAATGGCGAGGACGCGCGCATCGGGCGGGGCCAGGGTGCGGACGGCGACCGCGGATACGGCTGCGGTGCGCATCTCGGTGATGAGCCGGGCGTCCATGGCGACCAGCGGCTCGCCGGTGTGCGCAGAGAAGAGCTGGATGATGGCCTGGTGCGTGGGCAGTTCGCGGTTGCGCTCGTAGATGGTGACCAGCTTGATCGCCATAAGGTCGCCATCCACTGCAGGCATGAGGCCGAGGATGCCATGGCGCTCAGGCAGGCGCAGGACAGAGCGCACGGGCTGCTGAATGCAGCCCAGGGAGAGATCCCGGAGCGCCTGCTCGACGGCCGGGATGAGCGCCCGATAGGTGAGACGCGCTCGAACCTGCTCTTCGCTGAGAAAATCCACGCTGGCGCTCGTCCTTTCGATGTTCAGGTAATTACATCAGGCTAACCGCGTCCATATCGATGACGAGGCTGGGGCGGGGAATGCGCAGCGACTCCGCGTGCTCGATGAGGCGGCGGAGGACCTGCTGCAGAGAACGGCGATTCTCGGACTTCATGACCAGATGAAACCTGTATATTCGTTTAATTTTAGAGATGGGAGCGGTGGCCGGGCCGAGCACGCGCACGCCAGGCAGGGTTGTGTCGCGGCACCAGCGGCCGAGGGACTCGGCCCAGGCTGCGGCTTCTTCGAGGCGCGGACTCTGCAGCAGGACGTTGGCCAGCGCCGCGAAGGGAGGGTAGTGGAGGGCGCGGCGGAATCGCATCTCGCGCTCGGCAAAGGCCGGAAAGTCGTGCCTGGCCGCGCACTGGATCGCGTAGTGGTCGGGGTGATAGGTCTGCACGATGACCTTGCCGGGACGCTCGCCGCGGCCGGCACGGCCGGAGACCTGGGTCATGAGTTGGAAGACGCGCTCGGCGGCACGAAAATCGGGCAGGCCGAGGGCGTGATCACAGCCGACGACGCCGACCAGGGTAACGCCATGGACATCGTGGCCTTTGGCGATCATCTGGGTGCCAACGAGGAGATTGATTTCGCCCGAGTAGAAGCGCAGCAGCAGGCGCTCGAGATCGTGGCGGCCGCGGACGGTGTCGCGATCCATTCTGCCGATGCGCGCTCCGGGAAAGACTTCCTGGAGACGCTCTTCGCCCTGCTGCGAACCGGCGCCGAGGAAGTATAGATATTCGCTTTCGCATTTAGGACAGCGCTGCGGAACAGTCTTCTTGTAACCGCAGTAGTGACATTCCAGGCGGCGGCCGGCGGCGCGGCCGTCCTCGCCGGCCTTGTGATAGGTGAGGGCGATGGAGCAGTTCTCGCACTCGAGCTTTTCTCCGCAGGCGCGGCAGACGACGACGAAGGAGTAGCCGCGGCGGTTGAGGAGGATCATGGCCTGTTCGCCGCGATCCAGGGTCGCCTGCGTTTCCTCGATGAGGGCGCGGGAAAAGAGCTGCTCCTGGCCGGTCTCCTGGAATTCCTGACGCATGTCGACGAGGCGGACTTCGGGGAGGGAGCGCTGCTCGACGCGTTCGCGCATTTCGATGCGCTGGTACTTGCCCTTCAAGGCATTTTGCCAGGTTTCGAGGGAGGGAGTGGCGGAGCCCAGCACCACGACGGCGCCGGCGCCGCGCCCGCGCACCACGGCCACGTCGCGAGCGTGATAGCGAGGCGTCGACTCCTGCTTGTAGCTCGAATCGTGCTCTTCGTCGACAATGACGAGGCCGAGATCGTCGACAGGAGCAAAGATTGCGGAGCGCGTGCCGACGACCACGCGCGCCTCTCCGCGGCGGATGCGATGCCATTGCTCGCCGCGCTCTTCGGGGGTCAGTCCCGAGTGGAGCAGGGCGACTTCGGCGCCGAAGGCGTGATGGAGCTGGGCGGCCATGGCGGGCGTAAGGCCGATTTCGGGGACGAGCAGGATGGCACTTCGCCCGGCTTCAAGCGCTCGGCGCATGGCGGCCAGATAGACGGCGGTCTTGCCGGATCCGGTAACACCGTGGAGGAGAAAGGGATGGAAGGCGCGGGACTCGACCGATTCGGCGATGGTTTCGAGGGCTGATTGCTGGGCCGGGTTGAGGGAGTAGTCAGGCCTGGACGTGGGCAGGCGGCTGAGGTGAAACTCCGCAGGCCGCTCCTCGATGCGCACGAGGGCGCGCTTGACGAGGGTGGCGAGGGTTGAGGCTGGGATTTCAAGACGCCGCAGCTCGGCGACGGGCAGTTCGCCGTTCGCGCCGGCCAGCTCAGCGAGAATCGATTGCTGATTCTCATTCAGCTTCGGCAGACGCGCGTCGGGGACGAGCACCGCATAGCGGACGGTTCGGCGCGCATCGCGGGGCTCGGCCGCGGTCTCGCGGGCGATCCACTTTTTGCGGACCATCCCGTGGAGGAGAGCGATCGATGCGCCCGTTGCAGAACGCAGGCGTGCCGCTGTAAGCGAGTCGCCGGCGGCGAGCGCGTTGAGGACGGCGTATTCGCGATCCTGGTCCTCAGCGGGCAGGCGCGAACGGCGCGAGGCACCACGGTCGGCCGCCAGGGCCAGGGTCTGCAGCCCGGTTTCGGTGATGCGATAGAGGACGCGACGTCGCACGTCGCCGGTGAGGGGCAGCATGGAGCGAAGGACTTCTCCGACCGGGGCAATATAGTAGTCTGCGATCCAGCGGCCGAGATCCATGAGTTCGGGCGAGAGGACCGATTCGGCATCGAGCACACAGAGCAGCGGCCTTGTTTCGACAGATGGCGGATCGTCGTGGACGCGGAGGACCACGCCCGCGAGCTTTTCGTTGCGGAACGGGACGAGAACTCGCGCACCGACAGCCGGGGCATGTTGGCCGACCGAATAGGTGAAAAGGCGGTCGAGGGGCACCGGCACGGCGACGTCACAGAAGGCAGGCATTCTTTTTCGGAGCGTAACAGAAGCAGGAGGCGGGAGGGTCTGAATCCCGCTGCGAACTGGTGAATCCAACGGAAAAGTTTACGGAGGGCGTATGGCAGCGGAGAAGGTCGCATTCATTACCGGAGGAAACAAGGGGATTGGGTTTGAGACCGCACGGCAGCTGGGGAAAGTCGGCATCGCGGTTGTGATCGGCTCGCGGGATCCGGAGAAAGGCGCGGCCGCGGCGCAGAAGCTGAAGGCGGAAGGAATCAAGGCGGAGGCGCTGCGATTCGACATCACGAAGCCGGCGCATTATCAGGCAGCGTACGAATACTTCGATAAGCACTACGGGCGGCTGGACATTCTGATCAACAACGCGGGGATCAGCCAGGAAGACTTCATGGGCGGCAACAAGACGAGCACGACGTCTGCCGAGATTCTGCACGACACGTTTGATACAAACTTCTTCGGGGTCATTCAGATCACGCAGACGCTGCTACCGCTGATTCGCAAGTCGCCGGCGGGACGAATCGTGAATCTCTCCAGCATTCTGGGGTCGCTCACGCTGCACGCGGATCCGAAGTCCCCGATCTACGACGCCAAGGCGTTTGCCTACGATGCTTCGAAGACGGCGCTGAATGCCTTTACGATTCATCTGGCGCACGAGCTTTCCGGGACGAAGATCAAGGTGAACTCCGCGCATCCGGGGTGGGTAAAGACGGATATGGGCACGGATGCGGCGCCGATGGAGATCCCGGAGGGTGCGAAGACGGGCGTGCGGCTGGCCACACTGCCGGATGATGGGCCGACGGGCGGGTATTTCCATATGGATCAGACGTTGCCGTGGTGAAGTGGCAGTGGCCGGTCCTAAGTCCCAAGTCGCCAGTTGATGGTCGCCAGTCGGCTACTCGCCGGCCTTCTTCAGCCCTAGTTCCGACATAGCGATCTGGAGATCGGCCCAGGCTTCCTTCTTCTGGCGGGGATCGCGGAGCAGGAACGCGGGGTGGTAGGTGACGATGAGTTTCGAACCGCGGAATTGGCGGATACGGCCACGGAGCGCAGCGAGGGGACTCTTGGCGCCGAGGAGATACGTGGCGGCGGTTGCGCCGAGGGCGACGATGACCTCGGGGCGAATCACGTCAATCTGACGGAAGAGGAAAGGCGAGCAGGTGTTGGCTTCCCGGGGCTCGGGGACGCGATTCTGGGGCGGACGGCACTTGACGATGTTGGCGATGTAGACCTGATCGCGGCGGAGGCCCATGGCGGCGATCATGTTGTTGAGCAACTGGCCGGCGCGGCCGACGAAGGGCAGGCCCTGAGCGTCTTCGTCGGCTCCGGGACCCTCGCCGACGAACATGAGACGGGCGTTGGGATCGCCATCGCCAAAGACGAGCTTGTTCCGGCCGGCGGCCAGAGTACAACGCGTACAGTCGCCGATGTCGTCGCGAATGGCCTGGAGGGCCGCGGCTTTGTCTTTCGGGACGACGGGAGCTGACGGTTCCTCAAGGATCGGCAGAACGGGGGCTTTTGGCATGCGTGGGATCTCCGGGGCGGCCGCGACGGCGGCGGGAATCTCTTCTGGTTCTTCTGCGGGAGGGATGGCGGGATTGCCGCGGCGGTAGAAATCGAAGACGCCGAGATCGCGGAAATATGCGATCCGTGCCCGCACCGCCAGCTCAGTTTCCGGGGAGAGCCTGCGCGCCAATCCTAATCTCCCGTGGTGTCCGATTCGGCGAGCACGTGCGCGGGACGGCGCAGGGCTAGAATCTCATCGAGGATGTGATCGGCCAGCTCGCGCTTGGTCATCTCGGGCATTTCGATGGCGCGCTCGCGGGTGAGGAATGTGACCGCGTTGCGCTCGGAATCAAAGCCCAGGCCTTCGCGCGATACATCGTTCAGCACGATAGCGTCGGCTCCTTTGCGCAGCAGCTTATCGCGCCCGTGGGCGAGAACGTCTTCGGTCTCGGCAGCAAAGCCGATGACCAGGGTGCCGGGGCGGCGGCGGGCGACGACCTCAGCGAGAATGTCCTGCGTGGGCTCCAGCTCCAGGGTCAGCGGGCCGCTGCGGCGCAGTTTCTGATCGGCCTGCACGCGAGGGCGGTAATCGGCAACCGCGGCAGCTTTGATGATAATCGTGGCCTGATCGAGGCGGTCGAGGACGGACTGGCGCATCTCTTCGGTGGTGGTAACCGTAACGGCTTCGCAGCCTGCGGGCACGCGCAGAGCGGTTGGAGCCGAGACCAGGATGACGCGCGCGCCGCGCCGCTGCGCGGCTTCGGCGACGGCGTAGCCCATTTTGCCGCTGGAACGATTGCCAAGGAAGCGCACCGGATCGAGAGCCTCGCGCGTTCCGCCGGCCGTGACCATCACGGTTTCCCCGGCGAGGTCGTTGCGGTGGTGAAGGACGCCGAGGACTGCCTCCACGATGGCGTCGATCTCGGCGAGACGGCCCGCACCGATCATGCCGCAGGCGAGGTATCCGGAGTCGGGCGCGACGATGGTCACGCTGCGCGCGGCGAGAGTTTCGAGATTCGCCTGGGTCGCCGAGTGCTGCCACATGTTCACGTTCATGGCCGGGGCCACGATGACGGGAGCGGTGGTTGCGAGGTAGAGGGTGGTGAGGAAATCGTCGGCGATGCCGTGGGCGAACTTCGCCAGCAGGTTGGCGGTGGCGGGCGCGACGATGAGGGCGTCGGTGGTTTGCGCCGCGTCCATATGCTCGATGGAAGAGGATTCGGGCTCGGCGGAACCGGGCGCATCCCAGAGGCTGGTGATGACTTTGTGGCCGGTGAGCGCGGCAAAGGTGAGGGGCTGGATAAAGCGCTGCGCGGCCTCGGTCATGACGACGTCGACGTCCAGAGCCTGCTTCTGCAGGGCGCGAACCAGCTCCGCAGCTTTGTAGGCGGCGATGCCGCCGGAAACCCCGAGTGTCACCTTCATACTGGTGATTTTACGCTGCGCCGCAAGTGGCGCTGAGCGTGGAAAAGGCGTCCGGATGATGCCTAGGATGCGAACCTGGGGACATCGGGCGCATCGACTTCGGGTTTGAGGACCTTGGCGTCGTCGGATTTGACGTAGGCGATTTTTCCGGCGGCGATTTCATCCTGCGCGACGCGGCAGGCCTTACGGGAACGGGTGGAAACCAGCGGTTCCGCACCGTTCTGCAACTGGCGAGCGCGGCGTGCCGCTACCAGAACGTACCGGAAATTGCTGTCAAAGTCCTGTTCGATACTCATTTCCTGCTCCTTCGAATTGATCTCCGCGTACTTAGCTTGCCGTCCCGTCGGTGACGCCGAACGCCGCCAGCACGGACCGAATCCGCTCATGGGAGTGCTCCTGGCGGCAGGCCTCGGCGATCTCCAGCAGGCGCTCGCGATCGGGCGAGTTTCCGTTTTCCGTTTCGTAGCGGCGGATGCGCTCCGCAGCCACGATGGCGGCCATTTCCTCGACCGCGCGGTCCAAAATATCGTTGACGAGAATATAGTCATATTCCCGGTAATTCTCAATCTCCTGGCGCGCCCGGGCGAGCCTGCGGGCGATGATCACCTCCTGCACGCTGCCTTCGGCGCGGCTGCGGTTGCGCAGGCGGTAAGCGAGGACGTCGGGCGACGGGGGCATGAGGAAAATGGAGACCGCATCGGGGATGATCCTGCGAACCTGCGCTGCGCCCTGGACGTCAATATCGAGCAGCAGGTCGCGGCCATGGGAGACGGCTTCCTGGAGCGTGGCCCTGGCAGTCCCGTAATAGTTGCCGAAGACCTCGGCGTACTCGAGAAACTCGCCGCCGCGAATCATCTGCTCGAAATGCTCGCGGGTGGTGAAGTGGTATTCGCGGGAATCGATCTCCGATCCGCGCGGACTGCGCGTGGTCCACGAGATGGAGAATTCGAGCCCGGCGACCAGCGAACGCAGCTGATTGACGACGGTGGACTTGCCCGACCCCGATGGCGCTGAAATGATGAACAGAATCCCAGCCAAGCGTCTCTTTCCCTCGCTCCGAATCTTTACTCCAGGTTCTGCACCTGTTCCCGCGCCTTCTCGATCTCTGCCTTCATGCCCAGCCCGGCTTCGGTAACGCGGGTTCCGTTCCTGGCCACGCCGCTGGTCTTTGAAAGTAGAGTATTGGCCTCGCGGTTCATTTCCTGCAACAGGAAATCGAGTTTTTTGCCGACTTCGCCGCCTTCATCCAGAAGGCCGGTGAAGTGATCGATGTGGGTGCGCAGGCGGGCAACCTCCTCTTCCACGTCGCTCCGATCGGCGATGAGGGCGGCTTCCTGCAGGATTCGATCCTTGTCGAAACCGCCACCCACCATGGCCTCAAGCCGCTGGCTCAGACGTTCGAAGTACGCCTGGCGGACATTTTCGCGCAGGAGGGCGGCATCGTCGACCAGGCGACGCAGACGCAGCATGCCTGCGCGCAGCTCGCCGGCGAGGCCGCTGCCTTCCTGAGCACGCATGGCGTTGAGAGCGGCGACCAGCGCATCGAGTTCTTCGATCGCGGCCTCCTGAACTGCCCGCGTCTCTTCCTCACCGCTGCGGGCCTCAGCGAGCAGGGCGCCGGGAAGGCGAAGGATTGCATTAAGATCCGGCTCGCCCTTCAGTCCATGCTCGTGCGCGGCGGCGCGAAAGGCTTCGACATAGGCGGCGACGAGGGCATGGTCGTACCCAGCGTCGGCCTTCTGGCTGCGCTCGACGTTGAGGGTGACCTCAACGTGTCCGCGATGCAGCTTCTCCTTGAGCAGGCGCCGCAGCTGCATCTCCAGCTCTTCAGCTCCGCCGGGCAGGCGCAGATGGAGATCGAGGTAGCGGTGGTTCACACTTTTGAGGCTGAGCGAAAATCCGAGGGTCTCGGAGACACGCCCACTGCGCCGAGCAAAGCCAGTCATGGAGAACACCGGCTGCTTCGATTTGGTCATCGTCCTGTCTTTCCAGCGATCGCCGTTTCACTCTGCGCAATCGGCTCATCTTCAGCATGGGCCGCAAGGGCGGCCAGGTGGTTCCCGTTGGGCTCGTCGGGATCCATAAACTGCAGGCGATAGAGCTTCTGGTAGGTGGGCGAGGACTGCAGCAACTCCTCGTGCGAACCAATGGCGGTGATGCGGCCCTGTTCGAGCACAGCGATCCGGTTGGCGCGGCGCACCGTGGAGAGACGATGCGCGATGACGATCACGGTGCGTGCGGCCATTAGATTCCCCAGCGCTTCCTGAACCAGCGCCTCGCTCTCGGCGTCCAGCGCGGAGGTCGCCTCGTCCAGAATGAGGACGGGAGCGTTCTTCAGGATGGCGCGGGCGATGGCGAGACGCTGGCGCTCACCGCCGGAGAGGCGGAAACCCTTCTCGCCGATGACGGTGTCGTAGCTGTCCGGCATGCGCTCGATGAAGTCATGCGCGAGAGCGGCTTTGGCGGCAGCCAACACGCGCGCGAAAGGAACATCGGGCTGGCCATAGGCGATATTGTTGCGGACGGTGTCGTTGAAGAGGATGGTTTCCTGCGTGACCTTGCCGATCTGGGCGCGCAGGGAGGAGAGGCTGGCTTCGCGCACGTCGACGCCGTCGATAAGAATCCGTCCGCTGGTGACGTCGAAGAATCGCGGGATGAGGTTGACCAGGGTGGACTTCCCTGCTCCGCTGGGCCCCACGAGCGCGACGACTTCGCCGCGGTGGATGGTGAGGTTGATCTCGTCAAGGATCACGCGGGGGCCGTCGCCGTTCGCATCCTGATCGCGATAGCAGAAGCTCACGCCGTCCAACCTGATCTCGTCGTGGAACGGCTTCAGCGTCTTCGGGTGCTTCGCTTCCAGCACCTCGTCCTGGTCGTCCATGAAGTCGAAAATTGCCGCCGACGCACCGGCAGCCTGCTGGAAATTGTTGTAATAGACGCCGAAACGGCGGATGGGATCGTACATCTTGAACAGGGCCACGATGAAGGCGAAAAATATGCCTTCTTTCATGACTCCGTGACCGATTTCGTTGCGGCCGACCCAGAGCAGGGCCGCAATCGCCACCGCGCCGATAAAATCCATCAGCGGAGAGGTCATCGCCTGGGCGCGCACCAGGCGGAGATTGGCGCGGAAGAGCCGCCGGGCGGCCTGGCGGAAGCGCACCAGTTCCCAGAACTCCATGTTGAAGGCCTTGACGATGCGGTTGCCGGTAATCGTCTCGTGCAGGATGTTCTGGATATCGGCCAGCTTGTCCTGGCCCCTGCGTGTGGTTCGACGCACATCCCGGCCGATGCGGGCAATCGAGCCGACGGCGATGGGGATAAAGATCAGCAATACCCAGGCCAGCCGTCCGCCCAGCCCCACTACCACCACGATCATGCAGAGCAGGGTGCAGAATTGCTGGAGAAAGTCCGAGAGGATGGTTGACGTGGCGTACTGAACGCGCTCGATGTCGGTGATGAGCGCTGAGAGCAGCGTACCGGTGGTGTGTTTCTGGAAGAAGGCGACCGAGCGGCGGAGGATGGCCTCATAGAGGTCATCGCGCATGTCGGTGATCATGCCGTAGCCGGCATAATTGGCCAGATAGGTGCCGGTGTAATCGCAGATGCCTTTGAGGAGGGTCGAGGCGACAAAGGCAAAGGCGATGACGCCCCACACATTGTTAATGTGCAGCCAATGGGGGACGAGCATCTGCGGGGTGATGTCGATATGCCAGCGCGCACCGATGGAGCCGAGCAGCGGAGTCTGCCGCGCATGGCTGGTCGCAGCTTCCGGGTGGAGGACGCTGTCGAAGATCGGGCCGATGAGCAGGACACGGAAGGCGTCAAACAAGCCGACTCCGGCAGCCAGCAGCACAGCGGAAAGGGCCTGCAGCCAATAGCGGCGCGCGTAGCAGAGAAGGCGCCAGAAGCGCATCATGGGCGCGTGTCTCCCGCCGTCTGCCCCAAGGGGAACATCTTGTTATTTTATCGCGCCAGCTGCAAAGCGGCCCGCGGACACGGGATACGCGGGCGGGGGGAACCGCCAAAGTGGACGGACCTCAGGCAGCCCTTATGGGAATTCGTCATCAAACATGTCAGCAAAGTTCGAAGTTCCTGCGGATCGGCCTAGCAGGAATGCAAGTCATACAATCTGAGGAGATTCTGTGGGCAGCATCATGCGCAGTGCCCGGGTCCGCGTGACCCTTTCGTCCTTGTTTCAGGCTGTGCAGGGGGGATTGGGGGTCAGCGTCACACCCTCCCACTTCTACTTTCCGGTACCAAAGCTAAAGTCGTTCCAGGGCAAAGACTGGAAGGAGTGCAGGCCCTGCACGGCGGTGGATTTTCGTCTGCCGGAGCAGGTGCAGCGGCTGAAGACGGATATTCTGCCCTACTCGGCGGAGTGGAATTTCCCGGAAACGCTGCCTGGGGGCAAGCGCGAGTTTCACTTTAATAACGGCTTTTTTGAGCGCATCGATGCCGAAGTCGCGTATTCGTTCGTGCGACATCGCAAACCGAAGCGCATTATCGAGATCGGCAGCGGCAACACCACGCTGGTGCTGGCGGCGGCGCTGCGGCGGAATGCCGAAGATGGCGAGCCGGGCGAATTGATCAGCATCGAACCGCATCCGGCGCCTTATCTGAAGGAGGGTCTCGCGGGATTGACCGAGCTGATGGAGAAGCCGGTGCAGCAGGTTCCGCTGGACCTTTTCCGGACTCTCCAGCACAACGACATCCTCTTTATCGATTCGAGCCACGTGGTTTCGATGGACAGCGACGTGCTGTACGAGGTGCTGCGCATCCTGCCGGAGATTGCGCCGGGCGTGCTGATTCATTTTCACGATATTTTTACGCCGCTCGACTACCCGGAGAAATTCGTGATGACGAATCTGTGCTTCTGGGGCGAGCAGTACATGCTGGAGGCATTTCTGTCCTTTAACTGCGCCTTCCGGGTAATGTGGGCGTCGAGCGCGATGCAGCAGTTCCATCCAGACGTGCTGCGCCAGGCGTTTCCGGGATGGGTGGGCAGTTTTACGCGGATGCCCGCCGAGCTGAAGGTATTTGCACCGACGCTCGACGAGAACAACGTATGGCCCTGCAGTTTCTGGGTCGCGCGCAGCTAAGCGATCGTGTTCAGATAGCGGTAACTCTGCCGCAGGGCGTCGATGGGCGAACCCCGGGTCTGGTCCTGTTCCACGAAATAGTGTTCGACGCCGAGACGCCGTCCCTCGGAGAGGATGGACATCCAGTCCAGGGTGCCGCGGCCCACTGGGACAAAATGAGCGGCTGCTGCGTCGGGAACGAACGAGGGCGACGAGCCCGGGGCGCGGTCCTTGAGGTGCACCATGCGGAGCCGCGGGCCCAGGCACCTCATGAGGCGCACCGGATCGAGGCCAGCCTGAGCCACCCAGTAACAGTCCAGCTCGAAGAAGACTAACTCGGGATCCGTGTTCTCGATGAGAATGTCGTAGCCGGTGAGAGTTGCGGAGGCGCCGGTTGCAC
>Ga0335073_10011692_pt1 | contig 12330 bp, 10 predicted proteins | sample Lox_Sample_22_FD_207093 | JGI IMG/M metagenome (GOLD analysis project Ga0335073, IMG submission 207093) | Soil microbial communities from Loxahatchee National Wildlife Refuge, Florida, United States - Lox_Sample_2.2 | ecosystem: Environmental > Terrestrial > Soil > Wetlands | place: USA... | reverse complement strand
GATATCTGGAAGCGCTGCTGGCGATGGAGAGCGAGGAACGCGACCGGCACGCCATCGCGCACCGGCTGCACGATGCCAAGCTGCCCCGCATGAAAACGCTGGAAGAGTTCGAGTTCGGGCGAGCCCCGCAGATACCGGCGGCGAAAGTCCGCGAACTGGCCGAAGGCGGCTATATCGCGCGGGCCGAGCCAGTGGTGCTGATTGGAGAGTGCGGCACGGGCAAGACGCATCTGGCGACGGGACTGTGCGTGGCGGCGTGTCGGCAGAAGCGGAGAGTGCGATTTACCACCGCGGCGAACCTGGTGAACGAGTTGGTGGAAGCCAGCCAGCATCACGGAGTCAGGCGCGTGCTGGCGCGCTGGATGCGCTACGACGTGATCGCACTGGATGAGGTCGGGTATGTGCCGCTGGCGGAGATCGGCGCGGAGTTCCTCTTCCAGGTCATCGCCGAGCGGGCGGAACGAGCCACGCTCATTGTGACCACGAACCTGCCGTTCTCGGAGTGGACGCAGGTGTTTCCGAATCCGCGCTTGTGCAAGGCGCTGTTGGACCGCGTCACCGACCGGGCGCATATCATCGAAACCGGAACGGAGTCCTATCGCTTCCGGCGCACCGTGGAGGGAAGGCAGAAGAAAAAAGCCTCCTAAGGACCGTTGGGCTTCTCCGGGGCTAAGGCAGAGGAAGGGGCTCAGACGCCGCCCCTTCCCCTGCACCCCATCCCGGCTTGAACCGCGAGCGGGAAAGTAAGGAACCCATGACCAGGGGTGGACCAAATGAAAGTATCAAAGGTGGGCCAAATCAGGTTGTCAAACGCAGCGACCCATATCACCTGTTCAGTTGTTCGAAGCGCAGCTATTGTTGACTAACGTCTGTGTTATGTAACACCCAAAGTCGTTTCCATGCCCAGAAAGCTCTTCATGTCGTAGGGCGGCTGAGTAATCTGATAAGCAGACAACTCATCCACTCTGCCAGCGAGGCTGTGTCCGTCGAATCCTGAATAGATGCGGAAGCCGCGAAAGGCGGCGTTACCTCGCGCACCCTTCTGAGAAGGTGTCTGCGTGGCCCGAATGAACGTCGGGCGCGCCGTGGTCGTTTGCGGCTTGAACTGTGGGATACGAAAGATGTGAAGCGGAGGATCGGCCACCCGCCATTCTTCAGAGGAAGATGACGGGGGCCCGCGCCGCCGGCGGCCACGATGATACGAGCGACCGCCGCAATTTAATGCAGCTGCAGGAGCTTTGCCAAGGTCTCGTCGGCATTCTTCCTGATGACTGGGTCGGTTGTTTTGGCTCGCGTCTCGAGGACGTAACGAACCGCGGTGTTCACTGTGGTCCAGGGTGCCCCGAGTGAGCCATCGATTTGCCAAAAACTGCATCCCGACGGTTTCTTTTCTTTCACAGTCTTGCCGTCGGACCCATACATAACTGAGTACCCAGGCGTCAAAACAAAGTGATACAGCATTGCCGTCTTGAGGGCCGTCCTCGGTTTGGGCGGGGTGTATCGGAGGGCGGAATCGATTTGGCCCAAGTCCTCGAATCCGACGCTTACGTTAGCCGAGTTCTCCGAAACCTCGCCCCCCGGTGGCCCCCAATAATTCGATACAATCAGCACGCCGCCGTTGCCTGGCGGGGGCGTAGGGTTTGTGAAAAATGCCTGGGAGCTCTTGTTCCGCCCTTCCGCAGTTAAGAGTTCTCCCCTGGTGGCCGCAGTCCACAGTGAATCCGCGACCTCTTTCGGCGTATCACCGTCGCAGATCCGAGTTTGTGTCCACACGGGTGCTCCACACAGCAGGAGGATTAGTAACGTCGCCGCTCTGGCTCTACTCATCACCAACCCCCAGGGAAGGGAAAACCTTACTTCCCACACTGTGTGCCTGTCGGACGACACAGTAGTGGACCGGGCTTACTTCCAGGGTCGCCCGCGGGAACCAAGTAGTCAGGCAGGATGCTTGGACCGAATCGTGACTTCCCCGTGTAAGGGTCCGTGCCATCATAGTATCGATCACTAGCGGCCGTATTTGAGCTGAAATACAATCCGCCGTCGTAAGCATAAACGTTCCTCTGAAGCTGATATGCAAGAAGCTGTCCAATAGATGTGGTGATTTGAGCATATACGTCCTGAACTGTGTGGCCTGCACCACATCCATCGATTCTTATTGCACTGGTCCCGCCGAGATAGTTGTTTATGTTGCAGCCTGGAGGATTACACAGCTGATCGACATTCAGGGCGTAAATATCCGTGCTGGGGCCCGTTGCCTGACCAACGAAGATCATGCTCGCATACGTCTTCGGTTGCGTCTCATATTCAAACAAGCCTGAATGGCCAACGTAAATAACGTCGCCGTTTATGGATCCGTTGAGAGTGAGAGCGTTATTAAAGTCTGCTACCGAGGAGGTCCTGCAAGCAATGACGCTGTTCCCTGCTGCCTGTAGGTCGTTCGTCGCCTGTTGGGCCACGAGGTCAAAACCATAACCAACGTTATGCTGGTGCCCGTTGGTATTAAGCCCCGCATCGCCGACAATTACGAGATAGGTTGGCCCGCCACTTCCGGCAAATGGCAGACAACTGGTCGTTGCCGGCGGAATAGGGGAAGACAAGGTGCAGATGGAGCAATTCGGCGGAGCGGGCGCAGCCGAACGTGCCATTCCATTAGCCCGGGACGTGCCTGCGCCCGCGACCACTTGGCCGGATAATCCGTCGTCGTCTCCCGAATCGGTGGTTTGCGTCTGGCAGGCGCATTGTGGACCCGATGCTCCATTTTCTGAGGCATTGCCGTTCGGAGTGGCCCAAGTGCCCGCCGGATCCGCACTCAGGGGCAGCGCAAATCCCGAGGCGCCTTGAGGCGTTTGTGCATACCAATTTCCCGTCCATGAATATTGGGCAATCGCCCCGACGGTTCCGGCTACTTCGTACGAATTTCCCCCGTCGTCAAGCTGCGTAACTCCGTTTTGAGAATCATTCACCGCGATACCGTTGCTAGGGTCAACTGCCATAATCGAGAGCGCGCTCTGGGTGCCCACTTGATAGCTCCAAATAACCGCTCCGGAACTGAGGTTGAAGGACACGACCTTTGGCCCGAGGTTGGGGTTTGTACTGTCGCCCGCGCTGACACCATCGGTGGCGAACGCAACGCCATCTTCCCCCAGCGCAAGCGAGACGTTTACCGGCAGACCATCTGATCCGAACACGAGGTTCTTCGGCGTGAAAGGTAGGCTGTACGTTACGGCTACGGCCCCCGACACGACGTACGCGGCTTGGTACGGATTTGTGGGCATGGGAGCAGTGCCCGGGCTAATTACCCATGTTGCAAAAACTCCACCTTGACCGTCCGGGATTATCCGACCGGGGAATAAGTTCTCGTCCTGTGTCGTGGAGCTTAGTTCTATCGATGTGATGGCGCCGGCCGATGTTACCTCCATTAAGTACAGAATCGCCGACGTAACCTTCGGCGGATAAGCGATTTGACGCACTTCGTATTCGACATAGGTAGTTCCGTCCGAATCCACAATCGGGGCTCCAATGGGCGAATAGCCGCCTATATAGTCTCCGAGGTTATCTTCGTAGCTGGAAGGCGGGATATATGGTGCGACTTCGACTTCTCCCGATTGGCCGCTTACGATAAACACTTCGGGCAGCCCTGACGTATTTCCAGGGGCCGCTATGACGACCGAACCGTCCGGGCGGATAGCCATCTGCGGAGCGTCTGGGTAGCAGTACGAACCAGCGACCGATTGGGCGGGGTATTGCCAGACTGGTTCCCCGGTGGAACTGTCCAAGTCGGCGATCGTCATGGGCTCCGTCTGGCCCTGTTTGCACGTCTGATTCTCGACGACGAGGAGTCCTCCGTTTGCGTCCGGGGCAGAATTCCCATTCAGAACAGGTAACTGTGCCTGCCATAGCTGCTGGCCGTCAGACGTGAGCGCCTGGACGATTGATTGGGTGCCGTCGCTGCTGGACTGAATCGAGAACATGCCTGGGCCGCCGTCCGAGGGCACCGCCTGCGCCAACTGTGCCAGAAGGAATCCAGGGACGGGTGGTACGGTCCATAGCGCCGTGCCGGGGGAAGGGATGGCCCCACTTGGCGATATCGTGATTTGTGCTTGGGCGGAGACGTTGTCCACCGTCGCGGTTATCGTGACTTGTCCGGTCGCAAGGGCCGTAAGAACTGGAGAACTGTCATTCGTGATGCTTGCAAGGCCGGAGTCGCTGACGCTCCACGTTGCATCGGTTCTCGGGTAACCGATGTTGCTGACCGCGGTGAATTGCTGCGTGCCGCCAACCACCATATTGACCGTGCCGGGCGTGACCTGAATTGAGAAGGGCGCTGGTGGCGTGGGCGCATAAAGCTCGGCGTTAGCCAAGCCGCCAACCGTCTCGCCGCCGACTATCAGAACTGTTCCGTCGTTCAGCAATGTAGCTGTGTGGCCGTCACGCGGATTCTGAAGCGAACCCGCACCTGTAAACGTCTGACTCGAAGGGTCGAATATCTCAGCAGTTCCCGTGTAATTTGATGCCGTCAAACCTCCCACAACCAGGACGGTACCGTTGTTCAACATCGTTGCAGTCTGGTCCTCGCGGGCAACAGCCAGACTGGTACTCAGCGCAAACGTCTTCGCGACCGGATCGTACAACTCCGTTCTCGCCAGGACGTACGATGTACAACTCGGGCAGTATCCGCCCGCCACAAGCACTTGACCTGACGGCAGCAACGTGGCCGTGTGGTATTCGCTGGCAACGTTGAGGCTGCCTGTGGCTGTAAAGGTTCCTGTTGTGGGATCGTATATCTCTGCCGCCGGAGGGACTGAACCGTCCTCAATATCACCCCCAACGATGAGCACTGTCCCATCATTGAGGACCGTAGCAGTGTGGTTTTCGCGAGGCGTCACCATGCTGCCCGTGACTGTGAAGGTGTGAGTCGAGGGATCGTATAGTTCCGAGTCGGCCGGCGTACTTCCGCCGCTGAGCGGAAAGTAGTTGCCGCCGGCAATGAGGACTTCTCCATTGTCTAGCAGCGTGGCGGTGTGGTTGTAGTGGCCCTCGTTCATTTGTGAAGCGTAAGCAAATGTTCCGGTTGCCGGATTGTATATTTGCGCGTCACCCAGGCTCTCAAAAGTGTAGCTCTGAGTTTCTATTAGCCCACCGACAATGAGAACTGTTCCGTCCGGCAGAAGAGTGGCAGTATGGTCTGCCCGACCCGTGACGAGACTTCCCGTCGCACTAAAGGTTTGGGTCGTGGGGTCGTAGAGTTCCGCGCTCGCCAGATAATTGCCACTGCTGTCACGCCCTCCCACGATCAGTATCTTGCCGTTTGGCAGAAGCGTGGCCGTGTGGCCCCAACGGGCTGTGACCATATTGCCAACGGGAACAAAAACCGAGTTACCTACAGTCAAGCTCGTTGACCCATTAAACGATCCAAATGCCGCCTGAACCGTCGTTTGACCCTGGCTGACGGCGGAAAGCAGCCCGGTGGAACTGATCGTCGCGACGGAAGTGTTCGAGGAAGTCCACGTCACGCCGTTCCCCAGAACCTGCTTACTACTATCGCCGTAGATTGCGGTTGCGGTGTATTGCTCTACGCTGTTAATCGGCACGGACGGATTCGTCGGCGTAACGCTAATGGATGAGATCGTCTCCACGGTAAAGGTTCCCGCGTTGACATCCACGCCGCTCGTGTGAACGACGAGATTGCCTGTCGTCGCGCCGCTCGGCACCGGCACGACGATTTGGCCCGCGCCCCAGCTCGTCGGGGTGGCTGTTGTTCCGTTGAACTTCACCGTGCTGGAACCCTGTGACGAACCGAAATTGGTGCCAGAGATCGTTACCGATATCCCGACAGCAGCGGAAGTTGGAGAGAAACTCGAAATCGTTGGCGTTGGCAAAACCGTAAAACTCTTCCCGCCACTTGCCAGCCCCGCCACCGTGACTACGACGTTTCCGGTTGTGGCTCCGCTGGGTACGGATGTTTGGATCTGCGTATTCGTCCAGCTTGTCGGCGTCGCGCCGACGTTATTAAAGGTCACGGTGCTGCTTCCTTGCGTCGCCTGAAAGTTTGAACCGTTGACCGTGACAGAGGTGCCGACGGCTCCAGATGTTGGAGAGAGGCTAGAGATGCTAGGAGTCACGTAAACCGTAAAGCTCACGCCGTTGCTAGCGTGGCTCGATACCGTCACTACGACATTTCCCGTGGTTGCCCCGCTAGGCACTGGGGCGACAATGGTCGTCGAATTCCAGCTCGTCGGCGTGGCTGTCTTCCCATTGAACTTGACAGTGCTGCTCCCTTGGGTTGATCCGAACGTAGTCCCGGTGATCGTGACGGATGTCCCGACGATTCCGGAGGTCGGCGAAAGGCTCAGGATATATGGGGTGACTGTGAAGCTCTTTCCATTGCTAGCCGCGCCCGACACTGTCACCACCACATTGCCCGTGGTGGCACCCGATGGAACGGGAGCGACGATCTTCGTCGAACTCCAACTCGTCGGCGTGGCTGTCGTGCCGTTGAACTTGACCGTGCTACTTCCTTGGCTCGACCCGAAGTTTGAGCCGTTGATTGTTACGGACTGTCCCACAGGCCCGGAAGTGGGAGAAAGGCTCGATATGGTCGGCGCTGCCGCATGAACCGGAGCAGCGAGTGAGAGCAGGACCGCGAGGATTAGTGCTGAGCCCCAAGTCTTCGGACACATGGTAGCACCGTCTTTTCCGCTCAGCTGCGAGCGTAAGTCGCATTTCCGTCGAAGCGTGAGCGAGCTTGTATTCGATAAGTATAATGTATGTCAATAGTACTTATGAGTATTTCTCCTAGTTTCTGGCGGGCCTGATTTTTCAAACCGTTTAGTATCCACTACAATCTTTTTGGCGTCGTTGCCTTTCTGATCTTGCTTGCATTGCCGCGCAGGTTTCCGCTCGTATGCCAAAAGGAGCCGAGTCGCAACTGCAATATCCCATCGAGTGCGGGATGAATTGCCGGGGGGTGATTCGGGGTGCGATAGTCGATGAGGCGACCATGATGGCGGTTCGGTGTCCATCTACTCCAGATGCAGACTCGTGACTCCAACGTGCTAGTTTCGGTCTTGGCGCGGCCTGCCAACTCTTGAAGGCGAGTGTTCTCGCCCGGCATCTAGGCAGGTGTCGCGTGCCCTGCAAATGCCTCGTGCTGCGTTCAAGTCACATCACAAGAGTCTCCACCCAACCTCGGTTCGCATGACGAATGCCCAACGATCTCGACATCCAACAAGAAACACAAATAAGACATGTTAACAAGACTATAAGAAAGATAGAGTTTACATATCGACCGTAATAGGATACTATTGCAGCCAAGGAGTCGCGCCATGACAGACCAATCAGGAGTTCGGTCCCCCGGCAAACGTCGCAGAACTGCGCTGCGCGTGTTTTACGGCTTTGTGGTCGCTGCAATTGCCGCATTCACGTTGGGAGCCCGCGCAAGCAATTCGCAAGGCGTAATGATGGCAATCGGGATTTTCCTCGCAGGCGGGGCGCTCTGGAGCTTTCTTCGCTTCCTCCGAGCCGCAGACGCACATCAGAAACTCATCAACCATGAAGCGACGAACTTTGCCTTTGTCGCCTCCCTGCTTCTTACGCTCGTTGTCGGTCTCCTCCAGCGGTTCGGATTCCTGTCCGGTGCCTCTCTCCTGGTTCCGGCTTTGATGATCGCGTTTTGGAGCATCGGCCTCATTCTCGTTTCCTGGCGGTACCAATGAAGACCCGGCTTCGCGTGTTGAGGGCGGAGAAGGAATGGTCGCAGGCCGAACTCGCCGAATCGGTCGGCGTGACCCGGCAGTGCATCAACGCGATTGAAACCGGCAAGTACGAACCGGGCCTCGATCTGGCGTTCAAGATTGCCCGCACATTCGGCAAGAACATCGAGGAAGTTTTCATCTATCCAGGAGAGCAAGGCTCGCCCTCTTCTTGAGGTCTCTTTGAGGTATGAAGCACCGATGTCCAGGAGTTCGCATTTCCGACCTCCCCATTTTTCTCCGCAGTCGAATTTTGTTTCCCCCGCATTGAGCGCAACGGAGCATTGCCATGTCCCGAGGGTTTGACGGATTCGAAATCGATGACTTTCGTGATTCCGGCTTCGACTCTGGGCGGGATGTAGGCCGAGGTTCATCTTCCAACTGGAATGCTCAAACGCGTCTTTACTACGTCCACCGAGAGGAAGACAGGGCCGACCGACTCGACCGCGAATGGCAGCAGCGTTCACGCACAGAGCGCCCTCCGCTGGCCCGCGAGGAACGCGTCCAGGCGATCCTCACTCAGCGCACACGAACTAAGTACACAGACCGGAACAAAGATTATTCCCTTCGGGATTCGGAGATTCATACGCTTTCGGAAGTTGGCAAGTTTCGCGTTGCGGCCACGAAGGACTTAGCCGAGTTGGCTTACAACGGCGACCACGCCCGGATGGAGAGCGATGTCGAGAGCCTGGCCCGTCAAGGCTTCCTCAGAGTCACGAGCATTTCCGATGCCGAGCACAACCCCATGCAGGTCGTGACCCTGACGAAGGAAGGCGACCAGTTTTTGTCTCGCGGGAAGATTGTCCGCCCGGACCAGGCCACCTACTACGGTCTCAAGAAGCCCACAGAAGCCATTCACGATGCGGAACTCTACCGGCTCTATCACAAGGTTGCCGATGAGATCGAAGGACGCCGCGGCAGGGTGCTTCGCGTCAAGCTCGACTATGAAATTAAGCGGGAGCTCTACTCCCGCCTTGCCCGCTTTTCAGACGAGAGAGGACAGATAGAGGAGGACCTGAAGGAGAAAATCGCCAATCAGTATCACCTCAAAGTCGTGTCCGGTGAGATTCCGATTCCCGATTTGCGGATTGAATATGTGCGCCAGAACGAGAACGAAATCCAGCGGCGCGACCTAGAACTCGCCACAGACCATTATCGCCCACGCGGACTAGCGCAGAAGGCTCGCGCGGGTTTCCAAATCTACGCCCGGCGCGGTGATACGGATCGGCTGCGCCGTATTCGAGACGACCGGGAGCTAAGCGCGGCAATCTTCACCCTGTAACCCATGAGCATCCACGAATCCCAACTCGTCAGTCTCCGCGCTTTCGGCTATACCGAAGTCGAGGCCCGGTTTCTCTACCTTGTGGCAGTGCATTCCGGGTATTTCACGGTACGGCAGTTCCTCGATTCTGCACACGCCAAGAGCGGGAAACGAAACGCCCGTTTCGTCGAGAAGCTATTTGCCTTGGGCCACGCCTCGGCCCAGAGATACACGCGGCGGAGCCTCGTTTACCACCTCCGTTCTCGACAGATCTACGAAGCGATTGGCAAGGCCCATCTCCGCAATCGCAGGGAGCACGAACTCGATTACATCAAGACGCGGCTCCTGGCTCTTGACTTCATCCTTGCCAACCCGGAAGACCGCTATTTCGAGACAGCGGAAGAGAAGCGCGGCTATCTGGTGGAACGGTTCAAACTCACCGAGAGTCTGTTCTCACCATCTAGCGAGGATGGCCAGGCCATCACGTTCTCCGAGGGATTTCCCCTCTGCGTAGCCTATCCCGCCCCCGATTACATGCCTATGGTGACGTTCACCTATGTTGATCCCAAGCATCGCAACCTCGACCGATACGTCCGATACTTACGCACTTACCGGCCTCTGTTTCGGCAGCTACCGGGCTTTCAGTTCATCTACATTTCCACGGCAGCGGGCCTCCAGGAGGAAGCGGGCGAGCTCTTTTCGTTCCTTGTCGAAGGCAGGGGCCTCCCGGATTTAGCTCGCTACTTCGACATTCAGACCAAATGGGACAACAAGAAATACGGCCTCGTTACGGAGAACGACCTGATCTTCCGACACCAGGCTGCTAAGCGTTTCAGCGGCGAGATATTCGACACTCTCTTTCGTCTGTGGAGGCGAAATCAGTTGCCGAGTGACTTGCGGGCGGAATCGGAAACAACCCGAACGGCTGCGCAAAAAGTCCTCTTCCAAGCTGTCACTGTGCCGGGGCAGGAAGCGGTATTCGGGGACAGCAGGAAAAGATGGGGTGACGGCTGGCAAGTGCGCGGTGCTTCAGATGCGGCTTCAGTTCCAAAGTCACCCACACCCCAACCCCAGATTCCTGAAAGAACGGCGGATGCGTAAATGAAACAGGTGACATCTGCACGCGGACAAAACACAAGGAAGGGCGGGAGCGACCCCATTTTGTGCGGCTTTCAGCCGCCCAAAACGTCGTGGGGTCGCTCCCGCCCGTCACGCTTGTTACGTGACCGTGTTTTGTCCGCGTGCAGAGATCGGAGCAAACAGCTTGTAATGCATGTCGTACTACATCGCGAAAGAGGAAAGGAGGAAAACCGTTGCCACTACTGAAAGCACCGTCGAAGCAACCTAAAACTACAACCCTTCAGGTTCGCCTGGAGGAAGAAGTCAGACACCACCTGGACAAATACGCCGAGTTCATCGGCGCAAATGCGTCCTACGTCGTCAGCGAAGCACTCAAGCTCCTTTTCAAACGGGACGATGAGTTCAAGCGTTGGCTGAGCGAACATCCGACCAACAACAACCAAGAGTCAGTCAAACGAGACGTTCTTACGGAGACCGCGTAACAGACATGAAACTTCGTTCAACCCAATCCGGTGCGCGCGAGAATACAGCGTCCTCAAGACAGCATGCCCCGCGCTCTGCAATGCGCTCGACCCCGAATCAATCCGCGAAACCGTCAGACATCTCACAGGAGGAGGCACGACCCATACCGGCATCATTCTCTCAAACATCTTCCCTTAGCTCTCCGAACAATGCCGCGCACATCGCGGCCAGAGAAGGAGAGGAAAGCCACGGAAAGCATCTTCTGACGGTTCACGAAGTAGCTGACTTATTGCAAGTCCCTGTGTCTTGGGTCTACGGACGGACACGCAAGCGATCCTTGGAGCGAATACCGAGTTACCGGCTTGGAAAGTATTGGCGCTTCCGTCAGGACGAAGTGTTGGCCTGGGTCGAATCCCAACGAAGAGGCTCGCATGCTGCTTGACGCACGCGGTACACTCGTTGCTGACGCGGGAACGAGCGGACGAATCACGGAAAGGAGAACCGTGATTCGACGCAGATTCCAGAACGGTTGTTTGACCATCAAGGGGAAAGGCCAAAAGATGTGGGTCGCTCGTTGGCGGGAAACGGTGCTTCTGCCCGACAACACTTTGGGCAAGATCCTTCGCTCTAAAGTGCTCGGGCCTGTGGGCCAGATCTCCAAAAGCGAGGCCCGCAATCTTTTGGCGAATTGCCTTCGTTCCACTAATCAGGGCCACAAGCGCCCACTGGCAACGATCACGTTCGAGCAGTTCGCACGTGAGAAGTGGGAGCCGTTGGCACTGCCCACCATCAAACCAGCTACTGCACGTTACTACCGGTATCAACTCCACCGCTATGTCTTGCAGACGTTCGGTCCATTGCGCCTGCGCGACCTCGACCGCGAAACGTTGCAGGCTTTTGTGATCGGGAAAAAGCAGCAGGGCTACTCTTCCTCAACGCTCCACGGAATACGCACCACTCTCAGCAAGGTTTTGGGTCAAGCCGTGACGTGGAGATATCTGGAGGAGAATCCAGCACGCGGACTCAGTATTGGAGAGCGGGTTCCGAAGAAGGAGCCTGCCTTCCTTGAGCCGCGGGACGCGCTCCGACTCATCGAGGCTTTGCCCGAGCCGTGCCGCACGGTTGTAACTGTCGCGGTACTCACTGGCCTACGCATCGGGGAGATCGCGGCGCTTCGGTGGGGACGAGTGGACTTCGTCCGGGGCGTCGTACAGGTAAAAGAGACGTATTCCGAACAGTCCGGCTTTGGCACACCGAAGACGCGAAGCAGCGTCCGCGACGTGCCGATGAGTGAACCGGTCCGAGCGGCTTTGCTGGCTCACAGGCAGCGCTGTGCCCATACAGATGCTGCGGCTCTGGTGTTCACCAGCAAAGCCAACACGCCCATGGGGCCCAAGAACCTCGCCACTCGAGTTCTGCGGCCTATTTGCGTGAAGCTCGGACTACGCCCGATCTCGTGGCACGTACTGCGACACACGCACGCTACGTGGCTCAGCGAGTCAGGCGCGACGATCCGGGCGGCTCAGGACATTCTCGGGCAATCCGATGTGGAGACTACGCTCCGCGTGTACACTCACTCGGTACCGGAGTCCAAACGGCGCGCCGTAGCCAATGTCGCGGCCTTATTGTTCCCTTCTGTTCCCCTGCAGGAGGGTCAGCAAGGGCACCGGCAGGAGTCAATCAATTGAAAACAAAGAACAAAAGAAAAGAAGTGGTGAGCCGCGGAGGACTCGAACCTCCAACCCGCTGATTAAGAGTCAGCTGCTCTACCATTGA
>Ga0335073_10011691_pt1 | contig 12330 bp, 13 predicted proteins | sample Lox_Sample_22_FD_207093 | JGI IMG/M metagenome (GOLD analysis project Ga0335073, IMG submission 207093) | Soil microbial communities from Loxahatchee National Wildlife Refuge, Florida, United States - Lox_Sample_2.2 | ecosystem: Environmental > Terrestrial > Soil > Wetlands | place: USA... | reverse complement strand
CGATCTGCTCGGGCCAGACTGGGATGCCGCAGAGGCGGTCCGCAGGCTCACCGCCCAGCCGGAGCGCACCATCGGCGAGGCGCTACTTGACCAGCGGAACCTGGCCGGGATGGGCACCATCTACCGGGCTGAGACGCTGTTCCTGCGTGGCATCAACCCGTGGTGCCGGGTTAGCGAGGTCGCCGATCTGCCTGGGCTGGTGGACCTGGCCAGGCGACTGCTCGAGGCGAACAAAGCCAGCGGTCCGGCCGTAACGACCGGCGACACCGCTCGCAGCGCCCGGTACGACGATTATGCGCGGCGAGCTGGGTCAGGTGCTCGAGGAGCGGACGGCGGTCTGGTGCCCGCGCTGTCAGCCTGCCTGCGCCTGAGCGACACGACGCTGGGGAGCCACGCCGTTTCCGGCAGGCTCCCCAGCATCCCCCGACAGTGGCCAACGGCCCCTCGCGCGGCCACTGCGCTTGCGGACTTACGCGTCCCGCTTGCGGAACAGGATCAGGCCGGCGATCAGCGCAATGGCGGCGTAGCCGCAGAGCACCGCGAACCCGGTCCACGGCGCGAACACCGCGGGCTGACCCTGGCTGGGAATAGTGGTCCAGATCTGAGTCCCAGCCATGGCGGGCATCCACTTGTCGACGTGGTCCTGCCACGTGGCCGGCAGCAAGCTCACCAGGATGGTCAGCAGGAACAGCAGCCCCACCACGGTAGTGATCGCGCCCGCGGTATGCCGGAGCAGGAGGCCCAGCCCGAAAGCCAGCAAACCGCAAGCAGTCAGGAACAGCGCTCCGCCGATCACTGCCCGCAGCACGTTCGGCTGGCTCAGCGAGACGCTGATGTGGTCCGACGACATGATCGCCTGCCCGAGGAAGAACGAGGCGAAGCACGTGATCAGTCCGGTGACGAACGCGACGACGGCGAATACGAGCGCCTTGGCGGCGATCATCAGCCCGCGCCGCGGCAATGTCGTCAGCGTGGTCCGGATCATGCCGGTCGAGTACTCAGACGAAATGACGAGCACGCCGAGGACGCCGATGACCAGCTGGCTGATGTAGAGCCCGCCCAGGCTCTGCTGAGTCGCGTCGAACAACGGGCCGTGCGGGTGGTGACCGCGAGTCGCGCCATAGCTCGCCAGCGCGCCAAACCCGACGGTGACGACCACCAGCACCAGCAGCGTCCAGTAGGTGGAGCGGACCGAGCGGATCTTGGTGAACTCCGAGCGCACGACGCTGGCAAAGGTTGGCGTCCCGGCGCCGGATCGCGCCTGGCCAGCTGTTGCCATCGGCGCGTGAGTCGACGTCATTGCCATTTCAGAGCACCTCTCCGGCCAGCACTTGCTCGATAACCCGGTCAGTTGCGCCCGGCTGGTCCCCGGGCCGCCCGTTGCCGGTGCCGTCGGCCGGCACGCCTGCCCGGAACTGCACGCTCGACGCGGTCAGTTCCATGAACGCCTGCTCCAGCGACGCATGCACCGGGGCGAGCTCATGCAGCCGGACCGAGTTCTCGTATGCGAGATCGCCGACCTCGCCGGTGCCCAGGCCGGACACCATGATCGCCCCGTCACCGTTCTCCCGTATCGTGCCGCCGGCAGCCGCTACCAGCTTGGCCAGCTGATCCTGCTGAGGAGTCCGGACCCGGACGGTCAGCTGGGAGTTGGCCGCGATGAACTCCGCGACCGTGCAGTCGGCGATCAGCTTTCCCCGGCCGATAACCAGAAGGTGGTCGGCAGTGTTCTCCATCTCCGACATGAGGTGGCTGGAGACGAAGATCGTCCGGCCCTCAGCGGCCAGCGCCTTCATCAGGTTGCGGATCCACAGGATGCCCTCGGGGTCCAGGCCGTTGACCGGCTCGTCGAACATCAGGATCTCCGGATCGCCGAGCAGGGCAGCCGCGATCCCGAGCCGCTGGCCCATGCCAAGCGAGAAGCCCCGCGTCCGCTTGCGAGCCACCTCGGTCAAGCCGACCAGCACCAGAACCTCGTCGACGCGGCTCTTGGGGAGGTTGTTGGACTGAGCCAGGCACAGCAGGTGGTTGTAAGCGCTCCGGCCCCCGTGCAAAGCCTTCGCGTCCAGCAGTGCGCCTACCTGGCGCATTGGCTGGGCCACCTGAGTGAATGGCCGCCCATTGACCGTGACTGCGCCGGAAGTCGGCTGGTCAAGGCCCAGGATGAGCCGCATCGTCGTCGTCTTCCCGGCTCCGTTCGGCCCCAGGAACCCGGTGATCTTGCCTGGCGCCACGCTGAACGACAGGTTGTCGACGGCAAGCGTGTCCCCGTACCGCTTGGTGAGGCCCCGTGCCTCAATCATCGCTGCAGCCCCTTCCGGCCGACTGAGGTCCGGAGCAGCAGTGCTCCGGACCGGCACATGCCAGTCTGCCAAGAAGACGCGATAGCTCGCGTCGGCCGCTGGGCTGATCGTCACTCAGCCTTCAGGGTGATATCAGCGGGGCCGTCCTGACAGCCGCGATGGCGGCTTCTGCGGCGTCGCGCTGCTGGTGCGGGCCACCAGCGGGGGCACCGGCCGACCAAGCCGCGGCACACAGTGCCCGTAGCCCGTCGATCCAGGAGCCAGAGCCGGAGACTGACAGCCAGCCACTGGTCTGCGCCCTGGCCGTTACTGCCGTCCACCCGCCGCAGCTGAAGCGGCCGTCTTCATTCGTGACGTCCGGGTGGCTAGAATTCAGGCCGCTCACGTCCTCCGCCACATAGGACGGGCGGTGCTGCGGCCCGGCCAGCAGCAGGTCAGCGGGCGCGGTCACTCCGGTCAGCACCAGCAGACTGTCCGTGCCCGCCCGGACTGCGCTTTCGATATCGGTATCCAGCCGGTCCCCTACGACCACCGGCCGCTTCGCGCCGACGCGCTCCACAGACTCAGCATGCAACGGCGGCTCAGGCTTCCCGGCCACCACCGGCTCGCGGCCCGTCGCATGTACCAGGACCTGGACCAGAGAGCCGTTGCCCGGCTGCAGGCCGCGCGGGGTCGGCAGGGTCGGATCGGCATTCGAGGCGACGTACAAAGCGCCCGCGTTGAGCGCCAGTGCGGCCTCCGCCAGCAGCCCGTAGCTGATATCGGGCGAGTAGCCCTGGGCCACTGCCAGGGGCTGGTCTGCTGCCACGGTGACCGGCCTCAGCCCGCGCTCGCGCAGCGCGAGCCGCAACCCGGTCCCGCCGACGACCAGCACTGGCGCGCCTTCAGGCAGCCGGTCAGCGAGGACGCGCGCGGCTGCCTGGGCCGAGGTCACGACGTCGGTTGCGGTGGCCGGCACACCCATCGCCGACAGCTGGGCAGCGATCGCGTGCGGCGATCTGGAGGCGTTGTTGGTGACGTATGCGAGCTTCATGCCCCGCTTCGCCGCGGCCACCAGCGCATCGGCCGCGCCCGCGATTGGGTGCCCGCCGAGGTATACGACTCCGTCCAGGTCGAGCAAGGCCGCGTCGTAGCGGTCGCTCAGCGGCTGAGAGCAGCCTTTCAGGCCCGAACTCAGCGGTGCGCCCGGCCCGCCCTCCTTGCCCGAAGTGCTTGTCGCCAACCGTGGCGTACCCGAATTGTCCCCGGCCTGGTCATCCGGCCCCGTGTCATCCTCCGAACCGGGATCGCGCGAGTCAACAGCACGCTCGGCCGCCTCGTTCCCGCTCAATCTTGAAAGCCCTTTCTGATCTCAGTCCGAGCCCGGAGGGTAGCGCGCACGCTGCGAAGTGCATCGGTATAGTGCCGGTGACCTGGGCACATGGCCGCCGCGAGTGCGAGGTGCTCGGCGGCGCCGCCAGGATCCCCGGTCCGGGCGAGCGCCAGGCCGAGGCCGAACTGGGCATAATCATCGCTCGGGCTGGCCTCCACGATCAGCCGGAAGTTCCCGGCGGCAGCCGCATACTGGCCGGCGTCGAACTGGGCACGGGCCAGTGCCTCCAATATGCTCCTGGACCGCGGCTCAGCTGCAGCGGCCCGCTCGAGCAGCTGCGCGGCGGCTGCCGGACTGCCGCGGCCGAGCAGGTCTAGGCCGCGCTTGTAGAGCTGGTGGGTATCAGCACCATTAGCGGGTACAGAATCGGGAGCATCTTGTGACGAAAGCCGATCGTCTGGGCGGGAATCATGACCGCCCGCCGGTCCTTCTGACATATGTGCCAATCCTTCCGTCCAGCGAGGCATCGGCTTCTGGAGCTGCGCCACGCCTCGTGCTCGCGCCGTTCCGCGGCGTCCGCTATGCCGAGGACCGGGTGAGTGGTCTCGCCGAGGTCACCTCTCCACCGTACGACGTGATCGCGGCGGATAACGAGAACCAGCTAATGGCCGCGGATCCGCACAACGTGGTCAGACTGATCTTGCCCCGGCATCCGGCCGGCCAGCCCGGCAGCCCCTATGAAGACGCCGCCGACGATCTGGCTGGCTGGCTGGCGGACGGAATCCTGCTCGCAGACTCAGCGCCCGCTCTGTACGTCTACGAGCAGGTCAAACCCGAGCACACGCTGTCAGCTAACGGAAGCTCGGCGGGCGTCCGGCCGGGTTCCATTCAGCGTGGCCTGATCGGCGCGCTCCAGCTTGAGCCGTACGCCGCCGGGATCGTGCGTCCGCACGAGGACGTGGCGCCGGGGCCCGTCGCCGGCCGCCGCCAGCTGATGGAATCGACCCAGGCCAACCTCGAACCAATCTTCCTGCTCTATCAGGGCCGGAACGGCGCGGCTACCAGGCTGGTCGATGCCGTGGCAGACGGCCGCCCGCCGCTCGCCCAGGCCTGCACGGCCGACGGAGTGCGGCACCGCCTCTGGGCGGTTACAGATACTGACGAACTGGACACCATCGCAGCTGACCTCGCGCCGCGGACCGCGCTGATCGCCGACGGCCATCATCGCTATGCCGCCTACCTGCAGCTGCAGGACCGGCAGCGGCAAACGGGTGCGGGCGCGGGGCCATGGGATCGCGGGCTCGCCCTCCTGGTCGACTCAACTGCCTATCCGCCTCATCTCGGGGCGATTCACCGGGTCGTGACCGGGCTGGTGCCCGAGGTTGCGGCACGGCTGGCAGCCTCCGCGTTTGCTGTGCAGGAGCTGCCAGGTGGCACCAGCGACCTGGACTCGGCGTTCAAGGCTCTCGATGCGGCCTGCGAGCGAGGAATCGCCTTCCTGCTGACCGGAAACGGGCGGACCTACCTGCTCACCGACCCCGACCCCGGCCAGCTGCAGGCTGCGGTGCCCGACCATCCCGCTGACCTCTGGCAAAGGGTGCCGGCTGCGGTGCTAGAAGGCCTGCTGTTCGCCCGGATCTGGGCGATCGAGGACGACGTCCGCAGTGTGCCGGCCATCCATGACCGGGCCGAGGCGGTCCGGGCCGCCGACTCCGAGCCGAAGGGGACAGCGGTGATCTGCGGCCCGATGTCGGCCGCGCAGGTCTACCAGGTCGCCGAGCTCGGCCGGCGGGTGCCACGCAAGTCGACCTCATTCGGACCTAAGCCGCGCACCGGCCTGGTACTACGGCTGTTCGCCGAAGGCTGAAGCCACGTCACAGTCCGCGGCTGGTGAGGTAACCCGCGATGATCTCGTGCGCCCGGCCGCGGCCAAAGACCGGTCCGTGGCCAGCCAGAACCGCGACGGCCGGCAGCTCACGTAGTCGCCGCAGGCTCGCGGCAAAGTCCGTCTTGCTAGACCTGGGCAGCTCATCCAGTAGCGGCTCACCATCGACGATCACGTCGCCGGAGATCAGCGTCGCGGATGCGGCTTCCCACAGGCAGATGCTGCCGGGCGAGTGACCCGGTGCATGCCACACCTCGAAGGAGCGGTCGCCGAGCGACACGACATCACCGTCGGCCAGCCAGCGGGTGATGCTGGCGGCAGGCGTCCGGAACGCCGTCAGGTCGAAGCCGTCATACGGCAGCGCATTGATGAGCAGCTCAGGAACGGGCTCCCCGGCCGCATCGAACTCGTCGAGCAGCGCAACCGGGTAGGTGCTCGCTGTGAGTGTCACATAGTCGCCGGCGCGCTCGATCACCTCACCGTCATCGCGATGCGCGGCCCGGTGGGCGAACTCGGCCAGCCCGCCGAAGTGATCAAAGTGAGCGTGCGTGGCAACGGCGATGACCGGACGATCCAGATAGTCGGCCAGCTCGTCTGGCAGCTTGCCGATGCCGAGGCCCGAGTCCACGAGCAGGTGCGAATCCCGGCCGCGGATGAGCCATGAGTTTGAGCGCACATACGCGTGCACGTACGGCTCGGTGATCCGGAACACGCCGTCGGCGACCTCGGTCACCTCGAACCACCGCGGCGCTACCTCGAGCTCGTGCTCGCTACCGCTCTGCATTGTCAGTGTCTCCCACGTACACGGTCTCCCAAGTACACACCGGGTGGCACGGCTGACATTATGTGCGCATGGACGATGCCGCGCCCAGTTTCGCAGTCGCTGACCCCATCATCGATCTTGGACACGAGGTGTTCCAGATCGACACCCGGATGGCCGGCTACGACGGCATCACGGCGAGCTACCTCATCCGAGGCGACCGGCCGTGCCTGGTCGAGACCGGTGCCGCCCCGTCCGCGCCGGTAGTGAGGGACGCGCTCGCCTCGCTCGGAGTCGGGGCCGGCGACCTCGCCACGATCGTCGTCACCCATATCCACCTGGACCATGCGGGCGGGACCGGCGACCTCGCGCAGCTGTTCCCGTCCGCGGAGGTCGTCGTGCACGAGCTCGGCGCACGGCATCTAGCCGATCCCTCGCGCCTGATGGCGAGCGCACGCATGGTCTGGGGCAGCGAGCTTGACGGTCTTTTCGGGACCCTCGCGCCCACTCCCGGGGAGCGGATCAGGGCGGTGGACCAGGTCGGCGTCGTCGATCTGGGTGGTGGCCGCCGGCTCGAGAGCCACTACTCGCCAGGCCATGCGCGGCATCATGTTGGCCTCGTCGACTCTGTGAGTGGCGATCTGTACGTCGGGGATGCGGCCGGCCTGTATATCCAGGAGACCGGCGATATGCGGCCGGCCACGCCGCCGCCAGACTTCGACCTTGAGGTGGCGCTCGAATCGCTGCGGATGTTCGCCGCCCTGCAGCCGACGCGACTGCTGTTTAGTCACTTCGGCCCGGTAACGGCGGTGGATCAAGCGCTAGACACCGCGGCCGGGGAGATCCGCGTCTGGGTCGAGGAGACCCGGCAGGCGCGCGATGCTGGCCTGGATCTGGATCACGCAGCGGCAATGGTGGCCGAGCGCACGCGAGCGCTACCGGGTGCTCAGCGACGATGGCTCCGCCGAGGTCGCTGCCAAATACGACCGGATCAGCAGCACGGCGGCTAACGTCGCTGGCATCATGCGCTGGCTGGATAATGCCGAGGCCCACTGACGCCCGATCAGCTAACTTGTTCATGATCCTGAAGACCTGGCGTCCGTATAGGACGCCAACCCTTCCTCGAACAGGGATCATGGGGCAAACTCATGTGCGCCCCCGTCAGGGCTGGCCGACGATAGGCACCGATGAGCGCTGTCCAGATCACGGGCTGTTCCGGCGCCGGGAAGACTGCGATAGCGGCCGTGCTTGCCCGCCGGGGCCTAGCATGCATCGACTCCGATGACGACCCGTTCCTGGCGCGGTTCGTTGACGCGGTGGGCAACGTCGTGGAAGAGCCGGCCGAGCCGGACTTCGACTGGCTTTCTAGGCACGGCTGGGCATGGGATCCGGCCCGTCTCGACGAACTGATCCAGGCTGCGGCGCCTGCGCCGCTCTACGTCTGCGGCGGTGCTGATAATGAGCTGGAGCTGGCAGATCGCTTCACGTCCGGCGCGATTCCGATCGACGCCAGACTGCCGCTGGACCAGGTGGTGGACGCGATACTCTCCCGCACAATCGGCTAGCTAAGCCGGGAGTCAAGCTTGCCTTCCCCAGGATGCTGAGGCGCTGTCCATGTTGGCCGGAGCCGAGCGTCGTACTGGCGACAACTGGCCTGGGGTTACCTATCTGGCGATGTGGACCTAGTGTGGCGCTCGTTACGGTGACCGATGACAAGAGACAAGAGGATGACCATGAAGTTCCTGATGATCCATTGGCTCGACGACGCCGCGCTTCCGGCGGTGGGGTCACCTGAGGAAATCGCGTTCGACCGGGAGATCGATGAATGGGACGCGGAAATGGAGGGACGTGGCGTGCTCGCCGGAGGTGCGCGGCTGCAGCCAGTTGAAGCCGCCGCAATAGTCTGCACGCGGGACGGCGAGGTCCTCGCGACGGACGGCCCGTTCGCCGAGACCAAAGAGCAGATCGCCGGCTTCATCGTGCTCGAGTGCGCCAATATGGCCGAGGCGATCGAGATTTCCTCGCGGCACCCTACGGTTAGGTACGGCACGTTCGAGCTGCGAGCGTACACCGACTAGCTCACCCGCTACCGCCGCCGTCAAGCGCCCACCGGTGCGCAGCATCCGGCTTGAAACCGTAATCGCTGCCTCGATCAGCGACTGCTTCGAGTTGTCGCTGTCCGTCGATGCGCATACCGCTTCGATGCGACGCTCGGGCGAGCGCGCAATCGGAGGAGTCACGAGCGGGGTCATGAAGCTCGGAGACGCTGTCACTTGGCGCGCTCGTCACTTCGGAATCGCGTTTCGGATGACCTCTGCGATCACCGAACTGCAATACCCCAGCCGGTTCGTAGACGAGCAGCAGCGCGGCCCATTCCAGCGGTGGCGTCACGAGCACACGTTCGCTGCAACTGCCAGCGGTCGGACGCTCATGACCGACATCGTGGAGTTTGAGTCTCCGCTCGGCCTGATGGGGATCATGGCCGACCGGCTGGTTCTTGATTGGTATATGCCCAGATTGCTGCGACGGCGCAATACCTGGCTCAAGGGCACTCTGGAAGGGCGCAGCTAAAGATGCCGCGCTGAGCGCGCAGCCTTCACGCGCTAGGAAGAGGCGAACCCGCAGGTCATCACTTGTGCGCAGCAGTCTGGCCAGTTGAGAAGCGCGAGGGCGGGCGGTGATGATGAGCGGCATGGGAACTTCCGCAAACGCCGGTGACGTGCCGACCGGGCACGGTCCCACGCCGTACCTGCCTGACCCGACCGGTCCGTATCCAGCCGGCACCGCTTCCGTGTGGCTGACGGACATCTCCCGTCCCGATCCGTGGGCCTCGGGGGTGAACGCGCGGGAGCTGATGGTTTCCCTGTGGTATCCGGCGGTGCCATCAGACGGGCGGCGAGCTCGGTACATGACGCCAGCGGAGTCCGATCTCCAGCTCACAAGCAGGGGCATCACCGGCGTCCCGCCGGATGTGCTGAGCACGGTTGAGACCAACGCGGTCAGCGACGCCAGGCCGGCCGGGCGTCAGCGCAGCCTCCCCCTTGTCGTGCTCTCGCCGGGCTTCACCAATTCCCGCAGCGCGCTCACCGGCCTGGCCGAGGATCTGGCCAGCCACGGCTACATGGTGGCCGGGATTGACCATACGTACGAGAGCTACGCCACGGCCTTTCCCGACGGGCGGGTCACCACCTGCCTCGCCCGTGATGCCCCCCGGCGGGCTAGAAAGAAGGAGGTAGCGGCAGGCCGCGCAGCGGATGTCTGCTTCGTGCTTGACGAGCTGACCGGTGCGCACCCGGCTTGGCCGGGCGCCGGGCTGATTGACCCGTCCCGGATGGCGATGGCCGGCCACTCCGCCGGCGGCGCCGCCACCATCGCCGCCATGCTGGCCGACCCCCGCATCCGCGCGGGGATCGACATGGACGGCTCCACTACCGCGTCGATCCCGGACGAGGGCCTGGCACGGCCAATTCTGTTCCTGGGCAAGCAATCCAACTACAGTCCCGGCAGGGGAGGCGCCGTCACCACCCTGCATGACTGGAAACTCGTGAAAAGCGCCGTGACCACCTGGGAGCGGGACTGGCAACTCCTGACCGGCTGGAAGCGGTGGCTCGTCGTGGCCAGCGCGGTGCACGCCTCCTTTACCGACCTGGCGCTGCTGGCTGATCAGGTCGGCATCGACATCGGCACCGGCCTGTCCGGAGCCCGGTCCCTGGAAATCACCCGCGCCTATGTCCGGGCCTTCTTTGACCAGCACCTGCGCGGCATACCGCAGGCTCTGCTGGATCAGCCGTCACCACGCTACCCCGAGGTCACCTTCTGCTCCCCGTAGGCCAACCTGCGCGGCCAAGCCAGGGCTATTGCTCGTCGTCGTCCTCGTCGAAGCCCTGATCGACGACTAGGTCGCTGTCCGCGAGATCACGTAGTCCCTGCACGGCCTCGTGGTCCGCGTCCGCTAGCTCGCCGTCCCGGTCGTCGTCGAGATCGTCGAAGCTGAGGTCGTCGAGTTCCTCATACCGCTCCGCGGCATCGGTCTCACCGCCGACGTCGGCGGCCGCCGCGCGGCCGAACCAGTCGCGAGCCTCGTCTTCCCGGCCTGCCGCGAGCAGCGCATCCGCATAGGCGTAATAAAGTCGCGCGTACTCGGGTCGGATTCGTTCTCCGGCGAGTTCGGGACCCTGCAGAACGACCACGGCTGCATCAAGCAGGCCCTGGTCGCGACGGATGCCAGACTCGACAATGCGCAGTTCAATCCGCGTCTGGTGGTCAGCAGCGCGTGCATCAGGTCCGGTCGCGATATCCAGGGCGCGGTCCAGGCGACCAAGAGCGCGCTCGCAGTCAGCCATCAGCGGCAGGTAAGTGCTACGGCCGGTAAGCCTGCGCGCAGCCCGGAACTCGGCGAGAGCGCCGGTCCAGTCGCCTGACTGGTAAGCCGCGATCGCGCAGGTTTCGCGGACCACACCAACCCTGGCGGCAAGACCGCGAGCCTTCTTCGCATATTGGTACGCCTGCTGCGGATCCTCAGTGACGCTTGTCGCCACCAATAGCCTCGCTATGACCTCGGCGAGGTCGCCTGGCAGAGTCCGTAGCTCGGCGAGCGCTTCGGGATCGAGTTGGTCAGCGGTAATGCTGTCCGGTACATCGAGCCGACGCTCGTCGTGGCTCGCCTGGCCGCGGTTCGGGTGGGCGCTCCGGTTGGTATCGCCGCCGCGATTGCGGTCCACGCCACGACTGGCATAGCTTCTGCGGCCCTCAGCCTCGCTTCCGCGGGCCCCAGCCTCGTCGGCGCGCCGACTCCCGGCCCGGCTGCGGCCGTCCGGCCGTGAGCTGTCGCCGTACCGGTCGTACCGGCCGCGCTCGCCGTCGAAACGCCCGCGTGCCCTAGGCCCGTCTGCCCTGGGCCCACGTTCGCTCGACCCGCCTTCGCTCGACGGGCGTTGGCTGGATCCGCCGTGCCTGGAGCCGCCGTACCTGACCCCGCCGTCTTTGGAGCCGGTCCCGCCGCCTACGCCGTCAGGGCGGTACGTACGACGACTCGGCCGATCGCCACCCTGCCATCCGCTGACGCCAGCCGCCCGCGGCCCGGCCGGGGGGCGCGGGCTCGCGGTTTCAGCATCACGGCCAGAGGCGGAGCGGCGAGCGTCGCCCGAACTCTGGCCATCGCCGAATCGACGACTGCTGTCCGCACGCCCAGAAGACCCCGCACGACCGGAAGACCCCGCACGACCGGAAGACCCCGCACGACCGGAAGACCCCGCACGACCGGAAGACCCCGCACGACCGGAAGACCCCGCACGACCGGAAGACCCCGGCCGGCCCGAACCGGCGGCGTCGCTGCCATAGCCCCGCCCAGCCGGGCTGCGGCCGGTGGCGCCCCGGCCGGCCGAGCCACCCGATTCCGGGCTGCGCGCCCTGTAGCTGCCGCCGGAAGCTTCCGGCCGGCCGCCAGAACCTGAGCGTGCCCCGGCACCTCGGCCGCGCTGACCGCTCGAGCCCGGCCCGCTTGCTCGTGACCAGCTGTCACCGGCTTGGCCTTCCCGGGCGCGGCCACCGCCAGCACGAGCTCCCCTGGGGCCGCCGCCTGAGCTCTGCCTAGATCGGCTCGCGCCGCCTGACATGTCGGAACTGCCGCGCGAAGTACTGGCACTACCAGACCGGCCAGTACCGCCACCCGACCTGCCCGTACCGCCACCGGTCCGTCCAGTGCCGCCACCGGTCCGTCCAGTACCGCCACCGGTCCCGCCCGCGCCGCCGCCAGAACGGCCAGAACCTGCGGGACGTGCCCGATTTGCTCCCGGCCGGTTGCCGCCAGAGCCGCCCGCGGGCCGACCCGGCGATGACCCGCGCGAGTTGCCCGCCATCTGCCTATCCTCCACCATCGGCCTGGCAGCGCTGCAGCGCAGCCCGCCTGCCGTTATTCAGAGCTTCCTCGGGCAACCCAACGTGCCCAGAGCACACACAAACGCGCTGAGGGCCACTACCAGTACTGGTAACGGCCCTCAGCGGGAAGATGTCCGGCGGCGTCCTACTCTCCCACCCAGTCCCCCGGGCAGTACCATCGGCGCTGAAGGGC
>Ga0335073_10011690_pt1 | contig 12330 bp, 12 predicted proteins | sample Lox_Sample_22_FD_207093 | JGI IMG/M metagenome (GOLD analysis project Ga0335073, IMG submission 207093) | Soil microbial communities from Loxahatchee National Wildlife Refuge, Florida, United States - Lox_Sample_2.2 | ecosystem: Environmental > Terrestrial > Soil > Wetlands | place: USA... | reverse complement strand
GGCGAGCTGAACACCCTGGACGAACTAGAGCCGGCGGGGCGGGTCGCCGCGGACCGAGACGGGGTGCTGGAGCTGGCCTTCGATCTGCCCATGCCAGCGGTCTCGTACCTGGAGTTCGTACCCTAACGTCCCGAGTGTCCGCTAGCTGGGACGACGCCCTGCGTCCGGGGCAGCACATTCAACAACTTTGCAGCTTTTCATGAGGCTCGTCCAATAAAGGCCCGACAGTCTACTCCGGTGAAATTCTGGCGGCGCAGGAGCCTGCTGATCAACGCGTCACTCGTCGTGATCCTCGTGGCGGTCGGAGTCACGTCGTACCTGGAGATACGCCCGACGAGCAGCGCGGCCGCCGTGGCGACGTCGACGGTGCAGCAGGGCACGGTGCTGGCTACCGTGTCCGCCTCCGGCACGCTCGAGGCGGCGCAGGACCTCGGCCTCAACTTCACCACCGGCGGCAAGGTGACCGCGATCTACGTCAAGGTCGGGCAGCGGGTGCAGGCGGGCCAGAAGCTGGCCACGGTCGATCCCACCTCCAGCAAGGACACCCTCGAGCAGGCGCAGGCGCAGCTATCGTCGGCCGAGGCGGAACTGTCCGCCGCGGCCGAGGGCGAAACCCCGCAGGCCAAGAAGGTGCAGAGCGACCAGGCGGAACAGTCGCAGGAGTCGGTGAAGACCGCCGAATCGAACTTGTCGGCCGCCGAGACGTCGGCCAACGACGACGCGACGTCGGCGGAACAGTCCGTCACGACCGCCCAGGACACTCTCGGCTACGCGGAGCAGACGCTGTCCAACGACGAGGCCAAGCTCAGCACCGACGAGTCCAGCCTGACCTCCGCGGAGGACGCGCTGAGCAGCGCCGAGGCGGCCGAAGCGGTCGCGTGCGCGGCCACCCCCAGCACCACCCCAAGCACCACCACCACCACCAGCCCCAGCCCCAGCCCGTGCTCCACGGACCAGGCGACGGTCAGCACGGATAAGACGACCGTGTCGGGCGACCAGACGACCGTGTCGGGCGACCAGACGACCGTCGACGGGGCGGAGCAGACGGTGACGAGCGACCAGAACGCCGTCAAGTCCGCGCAGGATAGCGAGAAGAGCACCGAGGATCACGACCAGGCCACCATTACCTCCGACAAGGAGGCCGTGACCAGCGCGGAGAAGTCGTACCAGACCACGCTGGACACGAACACGGAGAACGCCACGCCGAACCAGACGACGGTCGCGCAGGACGCGTCCGCCGTGACCAACGACGAGACCGTGGTCCAGGAGGACCAGCAAACCCTGGACGGGACGACGCTGACCGCGCCGTTCGCCGGCACGGTCGCCTCGATCAGCTCTGACGTCGGTGAAGTGGTGTCGAGCAGCGGCGCCGGCAGCTCCTCCAGTTCCGCCAGCTCGGGGAGCTCGGGGAGCTCAGGCTCGGGGAGTTCCTCCAGCTCAAGCTCCAGCTCCGGTTCCAGCGAGGCCGCGGCGACCGGTGCGTCCGGGGCCGGCACCGGGGCCGGCGGGGCGGGGACCACGAACACGGCCAGCGGCTTCATCGTGCTGACCAACTTGTCCAACCTGCTGGTCCAGGCGACCTTCGACGAGACCGACGCGGCGAGCCTGCGGGTCGGCGCGGCGGCGACCGTGACGCCGGAGGGCATCGCCGACGCGAGCGCGCTCTCGGCCAGCGTGGCGGAGATCGACCCGACATCGACCTCCAGCAGCGGGGTGGTGGACTACGGGGTCACGCTGGCCCTGACCCAGGAGGACGCCGGGCTGAAGTCCGGGGAGACGGTGAGCGTGAGCGTGATCACCGGCGAGGCAAACGACGCGCTGTACGTGCCGGCCACGGCCGTCACCACGTCGGGCACCTCGTCCACCGTCGTGGTGGTCGGCGCGAACAACACCCAGGAGACCGTGCCGGTGACCCTGGGCGTCCAGGGCAGCACCGACGATCAGATCCTGAGCGGGCTGACCCTGGGCGAGAAGGTGCTCACGTCGACCGCGACGGCCAGCAGCGGCAGCGGCGGTTTCCCGTTCGGCGGCGGCCTGGGCGGCGGCGTCCGGCTCGGCGGCGGCCTAGGCGGTGGCGGCGGCCGGGGCGGCGGCGGGTGATGACACGGCCCCTGCCGCGGCACGAGGCCGGACCACCGGCCGAAGCCCAGCCGGAAGCCCAGTCGGAAGCCCAGTCCGAAGCCCAGTCGCAAGCACAGCCGGAGCCGGTGATCCGGCTGGTGTCGGTGGTCAAGACCTACGGCACCGGCGAGGCGGCGGTACAGGCGCTGCGCGGGGTGAGCCTGGAGGTGGCGGAGCGGGACTACGTCGCGATCATGGGCGCGTCCGGCTCCGGCAAGTCGACGATGATGAACATCATCGGCTGCCTGGACGTGCCCAGCGAAGGCCAGTTCCTGATCGACGGCATCGACACCAGCGTCCTGGACGAGCAGCAGCTCGCTACGGTGCGCAACCGCAAGCTCGGGTTCGTGTTCCAGGCGTTCAACCTGATCCCGCGGATGACCGCGCTGGGCAACGTCGAGCTGCCGCTGTCCTACGCGGGCCTGCGGGGCGCGGAACGCCGCCTCCGGGCGGAGGCGGCGCTGCAGCTGGTCGGGCTGGGCCAGCGGCTGCAGGCTCAGCCGCAGCAGCTGTCCGGCGGCCAGCAGCAGCGGGTGGCGGTGGCCAGGGCGCTGGTCACGGCGCCCTCGCTGATCCTGGCCGACGAGCCGACCGGCAACCTGGACACCCGGGCCAGCGCCGACCTGATGAACGTGTTCGACCGGCTGAACGCGGCCGGCCGCACGATCGTGCTCATCACGCACGAGGCCGACGTTGCCGCCCACGCGAAGCGGGTGATCGGCGTGCAGGACGGCCACATCGTGGCCGACCGCCGGGTAGCCGAGCCCAGCGCCAACCCGCCGCTCCTGCGTCGGGCGGTCGACGGGACGGTGCGGCCGTGAGCCCGGGACAGATCTTCCGGTTCGCGCTGGCCGGGCTGGCCGCGAACAAGCTGCGCTCCGCGCTGACCACGCTGGGCATCCTGATCGGCGTCGGGTCGGTGATCCTGCTGGTCGCGGTCGGGAACGGCTCGTCCCAGTCGGTGCAGAACGCCATCTCCTCCCTGGGCGCCAGCTCGATCACGGTCCTGCACACCGAGGGCTCGGCCGCCGGGCCGGCCGCGGCGGCGCCGACGGCGGCGGCGGCGGGCGGGAGCACGGCGTTCGCGGAGCCGCAGAACCTCACCGTGCAGGACGCGCAGGCCCTGACCCAGGCCTCGGGGGTGTCGAGCGTGTCGCCGGTGGTGTCCACCTCGGAAACGCTGAGCCTCGGAGGGACCAGCGACTCGGGAGTGAGCCTGACCGGCACGTACCCCAGTTACTTCCCGGCCGAGAACGACACGCTGAGCAAGGGGTCGTACTTCACCTCGCAGGAGGTGAACACGGCGCGGAACGTGGTGGTGCTGGGCAGCGAGGCGGCCACCGACCTGTTCGGCACCGCGAACCCGGTGGGTCAGAGCGTGCTGGTCGCGGGCATCCCGTTCACCGTCACCGGCGTGCTCGCGACCAAGGGCTCCAGCGGCCTGACCAGCGCGGACAACACGGCCGCGGCCCCGCTGACCACCGTGCAGGACGAGCTGACCGGTTTCGGCTCGCTGGACGACGTGGTGGTGCTGGCCAAGTCGGCGTCGCAGGTCTCCGCCGTGGAGGGCGAGATCACCTCGATCCTGGACCTGCGCCACCACGAGACCGCGGCCGACGCCGACTTCGACGTGCTCAGCGCGTCCACCCTGCTGTCCACGGCCTCCTCGACCGCGCACACGTTCACCGTGCTGCTCGGTGCGGTGGCCGCGATCTCGCTGCTGGTCGGCGGGATCGGCATCACGAACATCATGCTGGTCACGGTGACCGAGCGGACCCGCGAGATCGGCATCCGCAAGGCCATCGGGGCGACGCCGGGCGTGATCCTGGCCCAGTTCCTGACCGAGGCCACCCTGCTGTCGATGATCGGCGGGGCGCTCGGCGTCCTCGGCGGGGTCATCGGCACCCGCTTCATGATCGTCGGGGTCAAGCCCGTCATCGTGCCGTTCTCGATTCCGCTGGCGTTCGGGGTCAGCGCGCTGATCGGCCTGTTTTTCGGCGGCTTCCCCGCCAACCGCGCGGCGAACATGCGTCCCGCCGACGCCCTGCGTTACGAGTGATCGGACACGAACATGTCAGAGTCAGACCCAGCACCTCTCGACGACGGCAGCAGCACCGGCGACCTGCTCGACATGCTGTCGACCCCGCTCGATGACGACGACGCCGAGCTCACCGCCGTGCTGACCCGGCGGCCCAGGGCCAAGCTGCCCTCGCTAACGCTAGTCCTGGCGGCCATCGTGGTGGCGAGCGCCGGCTTCCTGGGCGGCGCCCTGGTCGGCAAGCACTACGGCACCTCCGGCACCGGCAACCTGGCCGCCGCGTTCCGGGGGCTCGCCGCCGCCCGCGCGGGTGCGAGCTCGTCCGCGAGCCCCGGGACCGGCTCGAGGAGCGGTTTCCCCGGCGGGGGCGGCGGCCTGTTCGGCAGCGGCAACGCGACGATCGGCTCGATCAAGCTCATCGACGGTTCCACCATCTACGTGCAGACCACCGCGGGCGACATCGTCCAGGTGGCCACGTCGGCCGCGACCAAGGTCACGGTCAGCTCCACGGTCCCGGTCAAGGACCTCAAGCCCGGCGAGACGGTCATCGTCGAGGGCAGCAAGAACTCCAGCGGCGCAGTTGCCGCGACCAGCATCAGCCAGACCAGCCTCGGCGGCGGCTTCGGCGGCTAGCCACTTTCGACCATCCAGGAGATCACCATGAACGGCGAGACCAGGCTGCGCCGGTTCCTCATCGGCGGGGTGCTGCCCGTGCTGGCGGCGACGCTGGTGCTGGCCGGCTGCGGCGGCAGTAGCAGCAGCAGCGCCGGGGCCACCACTAGTGCCAGCGCCACCGGCACGGTCCCCGCTGCGCTGAGCGCGTTCCAGACGTGCCTGAAGCAGCACGGCGTCAAGATCAGGCCCGGGCAGTTCGGCAGCGGCCGGCCGCGCGCGTCTTTCACGCCGACCGCCTTCCCGACCGGATCACTGCGTCCGCGCCCATCCGGCTCCTTCTTCGGCACTGACTCGGCCGCGTTCAAGGCGTGCGCCAAGTACGCCCCGGCCGGTTTCGGCCGGGGCTTCGGCCGGACGGTCAGCGCCTCAGCCCTGGCCGCGTTCAAGAGCTGCCTGACCCAGAACGGCGTCAAGGTCACCGGCAAGACCGCGGCCGCCATCCTGGCCGAGCTGCGCAGCGCCACGGGCAAGACCGCGAAGGCGGTCCAGACCTGCCGGGTGCTCCTCCAGCCGAGCGCCCCCAGCCCCAGCCCCAGCACCTAACCCGGCCCCCGTGCCGGCGCGGCTGCGCCATTATGGAGTGCTGCGCCGGCCGCAGGAGCTATCCTGCCATTAGCGAGTATTCCGATGTAAATAGCCGGGAAGGGGTTCGCCTGATGCTGCTGCCGTCGCCAGAGCGTGGCGCCGTCGCTGTTCAAGCGCCGGGAAGCGGGCCGGGGTACTGGGCCGGGGCGCCGTGCGCGGTGGCGGGTGAGGGCGAGATCTACCTGGCCTACCGGCTGCGGCGACCCGTGGGGAAGGGCCGCGGCTACGCGGTGGCGGTGGCGCGCTGCGCATTGGCGGCTACGCCGCGGGCCGCGGACGGGGAGCGGTTCGAGACGGTGCTGGTGATCGGCAAGGAGGAGGCGGCCACCGAGTCGCTGGAACGGCCAGCGCTGGTCCGCACGCCGCAGGGGCGGTGGCGGCTGTACCTGAGCTGCGCGACGCCCGGGACCAAGCACTGGCGGGTGGAGATGACCGAGGCCGCCCACCCGAGCGAGTTCGACGCCGGGCGGCGCGAGGTGATCCTGCCCGGAGACGTCAAGACCGGCGTGAAGGACCCGGTGATCCGGTACCACGGCGGCGGATGGCACCTGTGGGCCTCCTGCCACCCGCTGGCCGACCCGCTCCAGGCCGACCAGATGACCACCGAGTACGCGACCAGCCCCGACGGCCTGGCCTGGACCTGGCACGGCACCGCGCTGAGCGGCACGCCCGGCCGATGGGACGCGCGGGGCACGCGGGTGACCGCGGTGGACTTCGGCGCGGGGGTGGTGACGGCCTACTACGACGGCCGGGCCAGTGCGGCGGAGAATTTTGAGGAACGGACGGGGGTGGCGACCGGCACGGACCCGGCGGCGCTCGCCACGGTGGGCGACGCCCCGCTGGCCTGCTCACCGCATCTCGGCGGCGGCCTGCGCTACCTGGACATGGTGCCGCTACCCGACGGCCGCCACCGGCTGTACTACGAGCTGACCGGACCGGACGGGTCGCACGCCCTGGTCACGGAGCTTCGCTGACCTTACGGCCATTTCGGGCTTGGCCCTGGCCAACGGGACGGGCGCCGACCATGCCGCCGGAGCGCTCCCGCGGCCGCACCCAGTCGCTGAAGTCCTCGCCCAGGATGCGCTCCAGGAGCTGAATGTCTGACTCGAAGCGCGGCAGGAGCGCCTGGCGCTGGTCCCAGCTCAGCGGCTGGCGCTCCCGGCTGTGGCGCTGCAGGAAGCGCTCGAGCGGGGCGGTCAGGGTGGCGGCGGTCAGGCCGGGGACCCGGCTGCCGACCGCGCTGCCCGCCCGCTGGGCCAGCGACACCGCCCGGTGAGCCATCGTGTGCTCCGGGTGGGAGGTGACGTTCTGCCGTGGTATCTCGGTCAGCACGCCGGTCTGTACGCCCAGGAACGCGCAGATTAGGTCCAGGGTCGGCGCCGGCTCGTCGACCAGCTGCCGGTAGCGCAGGACCAGGACCTGCTCGCGCGGGAACAGCGTGAACAGGTGCTCCAGCTGCTCGCCGTAGCGGCCGAGCCCGGTGTAGTGCCAGAAGCTGGCCCAGCCCGCCGCGATCCGGCGCTCCTCCTCACCGCAGGCCCGGACGAAGTCGGCGATCGGCTCCAGGCCCGCCGACCACAGGTGGGTCCAGTTGGAGTGGGCCCGCTCGGTCGGGTCGCGGAGGATCACGATCAGCCGGGCCTCGGGAAGCGTGTCGCGGATCCGGCGCATCGCGGCCCGGTCGTACAGGTAGAGCGGGGTCGACTCGCCACGCAGCGTCCCAGCCGGGGCCGGGGCGAACAGGGCCTCGTAGTCCGGCCGGCGCCAGACGTGCTCCCGGTAGGTCAGCGCGTCTCCCGGGCCGCCTTTGGCCGGGGGCGGGCCGTCGGACAGGAAGAACTTGGGTTCCTTGATGGCCGACAGGTAGAGCCCCGGGTGCTCGGACAGCGCGGCGTGCAGGGCCGTGGTGCCGGCCTTGGCGGCGCCGATGACCAGGAAGTCGGGCATCGCCACGGGGCCTCCAGCAGCGACTCGATAGCTATAATTCCGATTATAATAGTTGCATATGCCGTTCACGGCTACTGCTACCCCAGCGGCCGCCGTCTACCCCGGGCGAACGGCGAAGACGTGGCGGGTGAGCCACGGGCCGTTCGGCATAAAAGGGATGATCGCGGCGGCGACAGGTCCTCACCGACGGTAGCCAGAGAGGGCGGAGCCGGATGACTGACGTCGCCACCCCCCGAGCACACCGGGCTGGAACCCGACGCGATCGGGGTGACGGAAGACACCGTTATCGGGATGGCCGCCTCGGCGCCGGCCGCCTCAGTGGGGCTGGCCATCGCCTCGCTGGCCATGGTGACCGCGTACGGCAGCGGGCCGGTCATCATCCTGACCGCGATCCCCATGCTGGTCATCGCCAACGCCTACCGGCGGCTGAACGTGTGGAACGCCAACTGCGGCGCCTCGTTCGAGTGGGTCGGCCGGGCGATCAACCCGTACCTGGGATTCCAGACCGGGTGGCTGATGGTGGCCGCCCACATCCTCGGCACGATCAGCGGCGTCGAGATCCTCGCGCCGACCGTGCTCGCCGCGTTCGGCTCCAGTTCGTCCAGTACCTGGGGGAACATCGGCATCGACACCGCCCTCGGCGTGATCATGCTGGTCATCGCCGTCGTCGGGATCAAGCTCACGGCGCGGACCCAGATCGGCATGGCGCTGATCGAGTACGCGATCCTGATCGGGTTCGGGATCGCCGGGCTGGTCTTCGTGCTCGGCCACGGCCACGGCTCCTACCACGCGACCAGCGGATGGCTCAGCCCGACCGGGGTCGGCGGTCGGGCAGCCCGACGGCCGGCTTCCTCATCGCGGTGTTCATGTTCACCGGCTGGGACGGGGCGATCTACGTCAACGAGGAGACCACGCGGCGGCGTACCAACCCCGGCAAGGCGGTCATGATCGCGGTCACGCTGCTGGCGGTGATCTACACGCTGGCCACGGTCGGGCTGCAGGGCGTCGTGTCGCCGGCCAAGCTGCACCTCAACGCCGCGTCCGCGCTGGTCTACGTGGCCCAGGCGCTGGGCGGCAGCGGCTGGGCAAGGTGATGGCCCTGTCGATCGCGCTGTCCGCGATCGCCAGCACCGGCGCGGGCATCGTGATCACGGCCCGGATCGTGTACGGGATGGCGGGCCGGCGGACGCTGCCGGCCTTGCTGGGGACCGTCTCGCGCCGGTTCGCCACGCCGGCCGCGGCCAGCGTGGTGGTCGGGGTGTTCGTCATCGCGATCACGTGGGTGTACCTGCTGGCGACCTCGGTCCAGAACGCGTTCACCTACGTCGTCGACGCGATCGGGCTGCTGTTCTCCGCGTTCTACGTCCTGACCGCGCTGGCCACCATCGCCTACTACCGGCGCCGGATCGTGCGGCGGCTGCCGGACCTGGTCTGGCTGGGCGTGCTGCCGCTGGGGGCGGCCGGGTTCCTGGTCTGGATCATCGTCAAGTCGATGCTGGGGGCGGGGCGCCGCAGAACTGGTCCATCCTGGGCGTCGTGGTCGTGGTCGTGGGCCTGGTGCTGATGCTGGTCGCGCGCTTCGGGCTCCGGTCGCCGTTCTTCGGCATCCGGCGTGAGCGCGCCGAGGGTTAGGTGGCCCGGGCTGTGCTGGCGGCCAGCAGGAGCGGGAGGGTGACCAGCGCGGAGAGCAGGCACAGCAGGCCGGCCACGACGTAGGGGGCGCGCAGGCCCGCCGCGTGGGCCACGAAGCCGCCGGCCAGCGCGCCGAGCGGCATCAGGCCCCAGCCCAGCATGCGGTAGACGCTGTTGACCCGGCCGAGCAGGTGACCGGGGACGATCTGCTGGCGGAGGGTGACCGTGACCACGTTCCACATGGCGACGGAGAACCCCTGCACGGCCAGCAGCGCGGCCACCACGACCGCGTCGGGCGCGAGCCCGATGCCGACGAACGCCGCGGCGTCGACCACGCCGGGGAGGACCAGCGAGAGCAGCAGGCCGAGTTTCCTGGTCAGCACGGGGTTGACCAGGCCGCCGACCACGCTGCCCACGGCGGACGCGGCCAGCAGCAGGCCGTAGCCGCGGGTGCTCACGTGCAGCGTCTGGGTGGCCAGCAGGACCAGGATGGCCTGGCCCATCTGGTTGGCGAAGTTGTAGATGCCGAGCAGGACGGCAACCACCCGGATCAGCCGGTGCCGGACCAGCCAGCGCAGGCCCTCGGCGATCTGGGCGCGGATCGTTGGCCTGCTGTCGCTGTCTGCGGTCGGGCGGGTGCGGGGCAGGGTGGCCACCAGCGCGGCCGAGCCGGCGAACGATGCGGCGTCGAGCCCGAACGGGAGCGCGGCGGCCGCGGCGAACAGCAGGCTGCCGACCGGAGGGCCGACGAACGACTCGCCGACGGTCAGGCTGACCTGCTGGCTGCCGTTGGCCTTGGCCAGCAGGTCAGGCGGGACCAGGGCGGGCAGCATCGCCTGGGCCGCGTTGCTGAAGATGACCTCGGCGCTGCCCAGCAGGAAGCCGCCCGCGGCGAGGACCTCGATGTCCGCCTCATGGACGACGATGAGGATCGCCACGACGGCGACGACGGCGGCCTGGACCGCCTGAGCCCGCCACATGAGCGTGGCCCGGTTGAAGCGGTCGACGACGGCGCCGGCCGGCAGGGAGAGCAGCAGCCACGGCAGGAAGGTCGCGGCGGTCACCACCGAGACCAGGCGCGGGTCCCGGGTGATGGTCACGGCCAGCAAAGGCAGCGCGGCCACGAACGCGCCGTCGCCGGTGCTGCTAATCGTGTTGGCCCACCACAGCCGCCAGTAGGGCCGGCCCAGGCGGGTCGGTGTGTGCGTGTCGTGCCTCGTGCCGTCCGTCGTGCCGTGCGTCGTGCCGTGCGTCATGCCGGCCAGGGTGGCGCGGCCGGATCCGGCGGGGCCACGTTTCAGGGCATGGCTAAACCTTGGCGCGCGGTGCCGGGCCGGGAGATCCTGAGGGCATGCTGGTGGTCCTCGAACTGGACGTGGCGGATCTCGCCGCCACCAGGTTCGCCATCTCGCCGCTGAGCGAGACGACCAGAGCGATACTGCTGCTGGCCAGGCCCAGTCCGGCCACGGTGAACCGGCCGTGGGTCGGATGGTCGCGAGGGCAGCTCGAGCGACGGCCGCTGCGAATGCCCCGGGCGTGGCCGCTGATCGTGAACGGCCTGCCGAGCTATCCGGAATTCCTCGTCCCCGCGCCCGCGGGCCGGGCGCCGGGGCTGGACGCCGAGCTGGCCCGGATGTGCGCCACGCCCGCCGAGGCGGTCCGGGCCAGCCTGCGCCGGGTGTTCGGTGATCATCCGTGGCCGGACAGCGCGACGGAGCTGTTCGACCGGCCCGCCGAATCGCTGGCGGAGATCGCGGCCGAGCTCGGCGAATGCCACGAGCGGCTCATCATGCCGCACTGGGAGCGGATCCGCCCGGTGCTCGAGGCCGACATCGCCTACCGGGCCGGGCTGCTGGCCGGCGGCGGCGCGCGGTCGCTGTTCAGCGACCTGCACCCCGATCTGCGCTGGTCCGAGGGCACGCTCACGATCAACGACACCGACGAGCGCTCGTCGGTGTTCCGGGTCACGCTCGGACCCGACGGCGTGGTGCTGATGCCGAGCGTGTTCAACTGGCCCCAGGTGTCGTACAGCAAGGCGACGAGCACCCAGACCACGCTGGTCTACCCGGCCCGGGGTACCGCGACCGTGTGGGAGGGCGGCGTGACCGCCGGAGGGACCGCGGCGGAGGCGGTCGAAGAGCTGCTGGGCGCGCCGCGGGCCCGGCTGCTGGTAGCGCTGCGTTCGCCCGCGACCACCACCGCCCTGGCCCGCCGCCTCGGCGTCACGGCGAGCGCCGTGTCCCAGCACCTGGCCGCGATGCACCGCGGCGGGCTGGTCGATCGCCAGCGCAGCGGGCGCACGGTGCTGTACCAGACCTCGGAGCTCGGCCTGGCCCTGCTGGCCGGGGCCCGGACCCGGGAGGCCGGATGCGGCTGATGCTGGAACTCGGCGTCGCGGACCTCGCGGCGACCAGGTTCGCGGTCTCGCCCCTGCACGAGACGCTCCGGGCCCTGCCGCTGCTGGCCAGCCCGGACCAGTCCGCCATGAACCGGCCCTGGGTGCGGTGGGCCCTGGCCGAGCTGGACCGGCAGCCGCTGCGGATGCCCCGGGTCTGGCCGCTGCTCGTGACCGGCCTGCCCTACATGCCGGAATTCCTGTTCCCGGCGCCCTCGGGTAAGTCCCCGGATCTCGACGAGGAGCTCGCCGCGGTCTGCGCGACGCCCGCCGGCGCGGTGCGGACGAGCCTGCGGAACGTGTTCGGTGAGGGCCCGTGGCCGGACACCGCGACCGACCTGTCCGAACGGCCCGCTGAATCGCTGGCGGAGATAGCGGCCGAAGTGGCGGATTACCATGACCGGCTCATCGCCCCGCACTGGGAGCGGATCCGGTCGGTGCTCGACGCCGACATCAGCTACCACGCCGGGCTGCTGGCCGGCCGCGGGGCCAGGTCGCTGTTCAGCGACCTGCATCCGGATCTGCGCTGGTCCGCGGGCCAGCTGTTCATGACGGATGCGGAACACTGGCAGGCCGACCCCTCGGTCACGCTCGGACCGGACGGCCTGGTGCTGGTGCCGAGCGTGTTCGGCTGGCCGGACCGGTCGATCAAGAAGGCCACCAGCACCCAGACCACGCTGCTGTACCCGGCGCGGGGCGCCGCGACGGTATGGCAGGTCCCGGCCGCACCCGGCGCGCTTGGCGGGCTCGCCGCGCTGGGCGCGCCCGGCGCGCTCGGCGCGCTCGGCGCGCTCGGGGGGGAGGTGCCGGCCATCGAGTCGCTGCTCGGCGCGCCGCGGGCCCGGCTGCTGGGCGCGCTGCGCTCGCCGGCCACCACCAGCGCGCTGGCCAGCAACTTCGGCGTCACGCCCAGCGCCGTCTCCCAGCACCTGGCCGT
>Ga0335073_10011689_pt1 | contig 12330 bp, 15 predicted proteins | sample Lox_Sample_22_FD_207093 | JGI IMG/M metagenome (GOLD analysis project Ga0335073, IMG submission 207093) | Soil microbial communities from Loxahatchee National Wildlife Refuge, Florida, United States - Lox_Sample_2.2 | ecosystem: Environmental > Terrestrial > Soil > Wetlands | place: USA... | reverse complement strand
CTGTGACCCGGACATGCCAAGTGCAAACTCTGCTGCACTCGTCCGGCTGGTTGCCGCGAAGAAACTCAAATCCTTCTCGCCTCCGGGCTCCGCCCCCCTTGACCTCCCGCCGCCTCTGCCTTACATTTGCCAGCAATTCAATTTTCGGAGGGGCGTTATGTTAGACGGATTTAAAAAATTCATCCTTCGTGGAAACGTAGTCGATATGGCTGTCGGCGTCGTCATCGGTGCGGCCTTCGCCAGTGTGGTCAACGGTCTCACCAAGGCTTTTCTCAATCCCCTGATCAAACTGGCCGCCGGCGGCGAGAAGTTTTCTACGCTCACGTTCACTATCAACAAAGTTGATTTTCCTGTTGATGAGTTCATCAACGCCACCATCTCCTTCATCCTGATCGCCGCCGCCGTTTACTTCCTGGTCGTTCTTCCCGTCAATGCGCTCGTCGCGCGCATGCATCGCGGCGAGAAGCCACCCGATCCCACCACCAAGAAATGTCCCGAATGCCTCAGCGAGATTCCCATCGAAGCCAAGCGCTGCTCCCACTGCACCCAGCCCGTCATGGGCCGAGCCGCATAGACTGGAGTCTCATCGCCCAGCCTGCGCATGCTCCGGCGCTGGTGGGCCGTCAAGAAGGTGGGGTCTCAAGATGGTGGGCGTCTGAATCACGCCGCGTCCAGAAAGCGGCGTGTCGATCCGTTAGTATTGCTGTATGAATCTGTGCCCGACGTTTTGTCGCGCGCTCGTTTTCGCCTTCGCGGGATTGTCGCTCGCGATAGCCGTGCCCGCGCAGGCTCCGCCTCAGTCCTCATCCTCGGCCAGGCACCGATCCAGCGCCCGCTCTGGCCTCGATTCCGGTTCCGTCACCAACGGCGTCTACCGCAACCGGTCTCTGGCTCTTACCTGCAAAGTTCCTGAAGGATGGGTCCTGCGCACCGACGAGTTGAACGCTCGCGACGAATCCGACGAAGACGCAGACAAAGAGAAAGCCAACGACACTCCCGCTCCGCCGCCCGCCTCCAGTGCCGGAGCGAAGGTGCTGCTCGCGGCTTTTTCCCGTCCTCCTGAAGCCCGTGGCGAAGAAATCAACTCCTCCATCGTCATCGCCGCCGAAAGCATTTCATCCTATCCCGGCTTGAAGGAAGCCGCGCAGTACTTCGGCCCGCTGACCGAAGTTGCCAAAGCCCAGGGTTTCATCGTCGACGAAGAGCCTTACGAAATTGCCTTCGACTCCAGAACGCTCGTGCGCGCTGACTTTCACAAGGACGTCGGTTCCCGCGTCATGCGCCAATCCACGCTCGCCCTGCTTTCTCACGGCTACGCCATCTCCATTACCGTCATCGGAGGCACCGAAGGCGAAGTCGAAGATCTGATCGACTCCGTGAGTTTCACCGCCCGCGCAAAGTAACAACGCTACGGCTGCGTTACCAGGGAAGTTTTCACTTCAATCTCGATCTTCGGCGGATGCAGCAGCGTGTTGTGAATCAAACAATGATGCACCGCCCGCTCGACCCCCGTCCGGTGCTGCTCGCTCAATTCGACCGGCGCCTCGATCTCGATGCGAAAGTTCTCCACCCGCGCCGGGTCTTTCACCTTCTCCGCCGTGACCCGCACCCGCGTGCCTTCGGTGGCGAGCTTGAACTTCCGTAGATATTGCGCCGCATAGAATCCCGCGCACGACCCTAACGAAGCCAGCAACAACTCCGGCGGCGTCATGCCTTCATCGTGGCCGCCGTTCTCCGGTGGCTGATCGCACACAATCGAGTGCCGCCGCGCTTTGATTTCAAACTGCACCGCTCCCAAATGCTCTACCGTAACTTCCATGCAGCCTCCAGTGACTCGTACACCGATTCTGTCACTCTCAGCTGTTTCTGGATGTGCCCACGGTCACGGTGCAGCGCGAGTATCTCAGGCTGGGCAGGCACCCTCCGCCGGGGCAGGGAAAGGAGGGCTACTCCAGCGGTTCCGAATACAAACTCAGATCTCTTTCGCCGCGCGCCTTCTTCTCGGCATACTTCTTCATCCACGCTTCCCAGCTTCGCCCCGCTGCCGTGTCGCGCCCGGTGAACGCGAGTGCCGCAATATCTGCATATGAGATCGCGACCTTCTCATCCGAGTTCTTCGGATAAACCCGCACGAGAGATTCTTTCAAAGTCCGAGCCGTCCGCCGGTCGAACAGATATCCTTCGATCTTCGATCCATCTTTTCGCGTGATCGTCACGTCCCCGCGATAGTCAAATGCCTTCTCCAGCGCGACCCGCAACTCTTCTTCGCTCGCTAACGCCGGAATCCATCCTTCCAGCTGCTCATGCGCCGTTCCCGGCGCCACTTCCAGAGCATCCGGATTCGCCACGTTGACGTGCGGCGTGGCCTGCGCCGCCGCGTGATCGAGATGTCCCGCTTCTTTACCAGTCATGGGTATGGAACCAAATTAGAATTGACATCCTGAGCGCAGGATTTTGCTTCGCCATCAGCGAAGCAAAACCGCAACCGAAGAGCCTCGCGCAGCAAACACCAGCTGCAGCCGGCCCGGGGATTTCCACCGCTGCTCTAGAATCTTTTGCGGGACTGCAGAATGGCCCTACGCTCTCGTCCCCTGCGCCATCTCACTCGGCGCCCCGATCTGCACCAGCGGATGCACCGGCTCCACTCTCTCTTCCAGCATCCGCTCCGCCTCTTCATCCCGATAGCGCGTGAACAGCGTTGCCTTCACCGTCGCCAGAAATCCTCCCAGCGAGCTGAACGTCGCATTCACCGCCGACGCCTCATATCCGCTGTGCACCATGCAATTCGCGCATGCCGGATTCCCCGATTCCGTGCCGTAATTCGACCACTCTGTCGTCGCCAGCAACTCCTGAAAGCTCTCCGCGTATCCGTCCTGCAGCAGATAACACGGCTTCTGCCATCCAAATACGTTGTAAGTCGGCATGCCCCACGGCGTGCACGGATACGTCCGCTTCCCCATTAGAAATTCCAGAAACAAGGGCGACAAATTAAACTGCCAATTTTTCTTCCGGTTCGACAGAATCGCCCGAAACATACGCCGCGTCCGCGCCCGTCCCAAAAAGTGCTTCTGATCCGGAGCCTTGTCGTACGAATATCCGGGCGACAGCATCATCCCTTCCACGCCCAGCTCCATCATCTCGTCAAAGAACGCCCGCACCGTCTTCGGATTCGCCCCATCAAACAGCGTCGTATTCGTCGTCACCCGGAACCCGCGCCGCAGCGCCTCTTTCACCCCGTCCACCGCAATGTCGTAGCCGCCCTCGCGGCACACTGCCAGATCGTGTTCTTCCCGCTGTCCGTCCAGGTGCACGCTGAACGTCAGATACTTGCTCGGTTTGAACTGGTCGATCTTCTCCTTCAGCAGCAGCGCGTTCGTGCACAAATAGATGTACTTTCTCCGCTCCACCAGCCCTTCCACGATCTCCGCAATCTGCGGATGCATCAGCGGCTCACCGCCCGGGATCGACACCATCGGCGCCCCGCACTCCTCCACCGCCCTGAAGCATTCCTCCGGCGACAAATCCTTCTTCAGAATGTGCGCCGGATATTGGATCTTCCCGCATCCCGCACACGCCAGATTGCACCGGAACAAGGGCTCCAGCATGAGCACCAGCGGATACTGCTTGCGCCCGGCAATCTTCTGCCGCAGCACATAGCTGGCCACCGTCCACATCTGTGACACAGGAACTGGCATGAATAATTAACGAACCCCTTTATTTATCAACCTATTTTATCAGGCTTGCCCCACCCGTGCCTTGATCATCCCGGTCCCTTAGGCTCATCGGATACTGGTCACTCTGAGCTGCCCCAGAACCTGCTTCGAACTGCGCTTCCGGGTCTCCGGACCCCGCCGCCCAAACTTCCTGCAACCCAGCCCCTGACCGCTCCCTCTAAAGGACATGCTCCATCGTCCCTGCCCCCGTCCCAAAGTCCTCTTGTCCACTCCCCGGAAACCCGGTACCCTATCCTCCGGCTCTCTGTATGTTTAGCCCGCATCCCAATTTGGCCAACGAGATCAACCGCAGCATCATCCAGTCGGAGATCGAAGGCGGCGTTTTCCTCGACGATCTTCCTCCCTCCACGGTTCTCGAAATTCAGACCATGCACCATCTCTACACCGCCGTACTCTTGGGCGGCAGCGAGGCTCTTCTCTCCGGCCATCCTGAGTTCTGCCCTGAGCCCGTGCAGGTCGCCATCGCGGGTTCGACCTGGGGAGGCTCCATGCTCAAGCTGCAGTACGTCGGCCGCGGGATGCACCTCGAATTCCGCCATCCCGAGTACGCCACTCCGATCATCACCTCGCCTATCCAGGAAATCCGCGATCGAGTCGTGCACGACAAACTCCCTCAGCCCGTCCTTCAGCTCGACCCCCGCCCCCACGGCGCCCACTCCTAGCTCTGGTTCTCATCTGCACAAATTCTGTCATCCCGAGCGCAACGAAGGACCTCTTCACTTCGTGCCCCGTCCTAAAGCGAGGTTGGCTCTCTGCTCGGTAGCTGGGCGTACTCTGTGGGTTGAGGGTTCTTGAACTCCCATTGACTTGCCCCGCCGCACCCACTACCATTCCCGCCAGCGGCTCAAAGCCAAGGAACCATGTCTTTGATCATCGACACCCGCGAAGTCGCCCACGTTACCATCCTCGACATCCACGGCCGCATCGTCCTCGGCGACGAGATCCACGAGCTTCGTGATGCGGTCCGCGGCCTCATCAAAGAAGGCAAGAAAAAAATCATCCTCAACCTCGCCGACGTCGACTACATCGACAGCTCCGGCGTCGGAGAACTCGTCGGCAGCTTCACCACCGTCCGCAACGCAGGCGGCGAGCTCAAGCTCCTCAATCTCACTCAAAAAGTTCACGACGTTCTCCACGTCACCAAGCTCTACACCGTCTTCGATATCAAGGACGACGAATTCCACGCCGTGAAATCCTTCGACTACTTCTTCGCCAAGTAACCGCCTTTGCTCCGCCGCGGAAGGCGACGTCCCACACCGCACACAAGATCGGCGTCCAGCCCAACTCCGGGAACCCTCCTCGCTACGCCACAACCCGCTCTTGGCAGACTAAAATTCTCCCCGGGCATTTCTCATGGGCCTCGCAGGTTGCGGACAGGAGTCGCGCCGCTCATGGACAGCCGTACGTCCCTCGACAAATCCACCAGAGAGCTCGTCTGGATCGTGGACCGCGCCTTTCAGGGATGGACCTGCTCCAAGTGTGAATGGAATTTTCCGCTGCCCACCCTACTCAACGACCCCGAAGCCAAGACCGCTTATGACCGCCTGGCAGCGGCCAAATTCCGCGATCACCACTGCTCCGACCATCTATCTCGCCTCAACTCCGCCGCGCCCGAAAGCTTTACCGCTCGCATCCGAAAAATGGTCGCGCAGGGTTTCAAGCCCAAAGACGCCGTCGAACTCTTTCTTCAGGAAATCGCTCTCGAATACCGCAACCAGCCCCAAGTCCTGGCTCAGGCCAAATCTGAAGCCGACGACTTCCTCCGCCGCCTCCGCTCCGGTCTGATCTAGACGACCCTGGTCATTTAGAAATTGTTACCCGGAGCTGGCGCGCTGGTACGTTCTAGAATCACCCGATCACCGTTCAATTCTCAATCCCCATCTGCCCCAGAATCCACGCGTAGTCAAACGCCGCCTCATGCAGCCGATCGTACCGGCCCGACGCCCCGCCGTGTCCTGCCGGACTCAGGTTCGTCTTCAGGATCAGAATATTGTGATCCGTCCTCAGCGCCCTCATCTTCGCCACATATTTCGCCGGCTCCCAATACATCACCTGGCTGTCGTTGAACGATGTCTTCACCAGCATGTTCGGATACGCCTTCGCCTCGACATTGTCATACGGCGAATACGTGATCATGTAATCGAACGCCGCTTTCTCCTTCGGATTTCCCCACTCCTCGAACTCTCCCACCGTCAGCGGCAGCGTCTCATCCAGCATCGTATTCATCACATCGACAAACGGCACGCCCACCAGCGCCGCATGAAACAGGTCCGGACGCATGTTCAGTACCGCGCCCATCAGCAATCCTCCGGCGCTTCGCCCTTCAATCACCAGCCGATCCTTCGATCCATACCCGCTCTTCGTCAAAAACTCCGCGCACGAAATGAAATCCGTGAATGTCGTCCGCTTATTCATCATCCGCCCCGCGTCGTGCCACGCCTTTCCCATCTCGCCCCCGCCGCGGATGTGCGCCACCGCCGTCACCACTCCCCGATCGACCATGCTGAAAATGTTCGAATTGAAAAACATGTCCATGGATAACCCGTACGACCCATACCCGTACAAATACAGCGCTTCTTTCCCGTCGAGCTTCGTCCCCTTCAAATACATCACCGAAATCGGAATCTTCACTCCATCCGCCGCCACCGCATACACCTGCTCCACCTGATATTTCGTCCGGTCATATCCTCCCGGCACTTCTTTCCGCTTCAGCAGCGTCGACGTCCCTTTCTCCATGTCATACGCGAATACCGACGCCGGCGTGATCGAAGACTGATATCCATACCGGAATTCCGTCGTGTCGTACACGCGATTTATATACGAATACGCCGCGTACGCCGGCTCCGGAAACTCAATCTTCTTCGACTGCCCGTTGCGCAAATCGATCACCCGAATCTGCGGCAGTCCCTGCTCCCTCTCATACAACACGCAGAAGTTCCGGAAGAAATCCGTGTCGTCGATCATGATTTCCGGATTGTGCGCCAGCACCTCATGCCAGTTCTTGCTTCCCGGATCCGTTGCCGGCGCGCTCACCAGCCGGAAATTCCGTCCCGTATCGTTCACCCGAATGTAGAACGAATCCCCGTTTTGGTCCGTGTAATATTCCACCCCCTGCTTCCGCGGCTCCACCACCTTCCACTCCGCCATCGGATCATTCGCCGGAATGTACCGCGTCTCCGTCGTGGTGTGGCTCGCCGACAACAGGAACACATATTTCTGGCTCCGCGTTTTGTAAGCTGCCACTTCAAATCGCTCGTCCGGTTCCTCATACACCAGCGTGTCCGGATCCCCCGATCCCGCCGTATGTCGGTACAGCCGGTATTGCCGCTTCGCGACCGCATCTTCCTGCGTGTAAAAAATCGTCTGATTATCATTTGCCCATACCACCGACCCCACTCGCTCTGCGTGATCCATCAGAGTCTTTCCCGTCCGCAGATCCTTTACCGCCAGCGTGTACTGCCGGAACCCCGTATTGTCATACGTGTACGCCAGCAGATTTCCATCCGGACTCACCGCATACGCCGCCACGCTCATGAACGCCTGTCCCTTGGCCAACTCGTTCTGATCGAGCACAACCTCTTCCGGTGCGTCCATGCTTCCTTTTCTCCGGCAGCGAATCCCGTACTGCTTTCCGGCTTCCGTCCGCACGTAATAGAAGTAGTCGCCTTCTCTATACGGAACGTCGACATCCGTCTCCTTCACCCGGCTCAGCATCTCGTCATACAGTTTTTTCTGGAACGGCTGGGTCGGCTTCATCACCGCATCCGTATAAGCGTTTTCCGCCTCCAGATACGCCCGCACCTCCGGATTCGGTTTGTCTCGCAGCCAGAAATAGTTGTCCACCATCTTGTGGCCGTTGACCTCCGTCACGTGCGGCACGATCTTTGCGACCGGCGGGCTCGGCAGCGTCGCTGTATCCGCTGCCGTTAAGGAAACAACCGCAACCGTTGCCGAAACCATCACCTGAACTCGCCGCAACCAACCGTTAGTCATAAATCCCCCGCTGTCCACAAGATGCCGTCACTACCGCGTCAAAGCTGCAAGAATCACCGCGCTTCAGCCCCGGCGAATCGTCATCCTCGCCTTGAATTGCGACCGTAACCATACTCCCGCCTGCGAACCAAAAGCAACGTTTCGCCGGTGCCCCAGGCCTGCCGCACTGTCATCCTCAGCGCAGCGAAGGATCTATGCATCTTCGCGCCATATGACGGCGCCTCCCGAACCACATCGGTAAACTTCCCTACCCATCCGCAGATTTCTTCCCACTGCACGCCCCACTCACGAAGCAATCTCGCCTCTTCCACCTCGATCGCCGCCTTTTCTCCGGCCAACGATCCCACCTCTAACCATCTTGATTCCCTGTGCTATCGCCTCCCCGCCCACCATGTGAGCCCGATAAACAACACTTGCATCGCAATTCGTGGAACCAGCGGCGTGACCGGCCTTCCTCCGAGCGTGAGCTTCTCCCGCGCCGCTCGAATATTCGCTGGCAACACGACTACGAAGAAAACGATCAGCGCGATCGCCGCCGCCCTCCGCGTCGCCGGAAGCAGCAACCCGATCCCGCCCAGAATCTCGCAGACTCCGGTGAAATAAACCATTCCCATCGCATGCGGCACTCTCGCCGGCATCATCCGTACCAGGTCGTGTCGTAATGAGTTGAAATGTGCCGTTCCGGTGAACAGCAACATGAGCGCCAGTCCGCCTCGCGTCGCAGCTGCCCAGGAATCAAACCACGACATTCCTGCCGCGCCTGCTCCTCGCGCCAGAAGTGTTCCCGCGGCTAGAACAATCAGAACCACCATGCTTCCCACCAATCCGCGGGCAGCAGATTTATCTACTCCCGCGCCCCGTACTCCGTCACCTTTTCATCCACCGCTACCGCCACATACTTCCCCGAAATCACGTCCCGGAACTGCACCACCCGATGCCCCTCCCGCGCCAGTTGTCCCCACCGGCTCGGTTTCTCGGCATTCTGCTCGATCGCCTGGTACTCTTTCCCGCCCATCGCAAACCGCACCGTCCGAAACCTTCGCGCTCCCGTCCGCTCGACGCGCGCTGTCCGGCCTTCGACCTCGACTTCCCCTCCACGCATCATCTGCTCCGCCACCGATTTTAGGATTTCCCGATCCATCCCTGGTCACCACTCCCGCGTCCGAATAGGTTCGCCTTCTCAGTTTTCGAGAGACTCGACATTCACCGCCATGCTGCCATCACGCTTTTCTCGCCCACACCTGAGTCACGCGAGCAAGCATCACAAGGATGGATTCATCCTCCGCAATCTTGCGTATTTCTTCGCAGATGTCGTCGAGTTCCTCCGCAGTGGATGCCTCAGAGGCCAAAATCGCCGGCGCTGCTTCTCTCAACGTCAGCTCCCACAGGCGTTTCTCTTCACCACGCACCAGGGCGATTTGGTTCACCTTTACCTCCAGCTGGCCCAACCCCAGTTCACCAAATAGCCGGGGTAGTTTAAGGCCGATGTACGAATCGAGGCTATGGCTGCGGCTCACAGCACCGCTGATTTCAACCAGTCGCTTGTAGGCCTGTGTCGCTGGTTCCGTGAAAATACCGCCGTCGTCGTGATCTTCGCATACGAGGATCCCGCCCCGCTTCAAAAGTGAACTCATTTCCGCCAATGCCCTGGCGGGATCAGCGACATGGCACAAGAGGAACCGGGAGTACACAAGATCGAAAGAATCCCTCGGCAAACCGGTCTCGTAAGCACTGCCTTCGCAGAATGAGAGATTTGTGAAGCCGGCTTCGGCCGCGCTTTTTTCCCCAATGCGCAGTTGCTCAGCACTGGAGTCCACGCCCGCCACCGATCCGCCGGGCCTGACTTGCGTTGACACCCATCGCGCCGTGAGGCCGATGCCACAGCCGATCTCTGCTACCCGCATGCCTGAGGACAGCCCGGCCGCGGACAGCAGCTCACGCGTCGCCGGACCAAAAATTCGCTCCAAAAGGTCCAGACGAGAAACCGCTTTCTCTCCCGTGGCCAGTATGTATGGCTTTTGTGCGTCATGCCCCTTCTGCATAATTGCGCCCTACAGTAGCCGCTGCGAACAAATGTCCTAAGCAGCCGACTGCGCTCATTGGTAGGATGATGAGCAAAATCAGCATCTTTCGCCAACCATCCTGGAACGCGCGGAAATGACCTTACCCGCTTTGTTCTACCGCGAAAAACATCAATTACTTCGAGGTTCTGGCGCGTGCATCGTAGATTATGAACCCCGACGAGAAAATAGCGAAGGATGCCTGCTGCAAGCAGTACTGAGGGGAAAAGAAATGCCGACGACCGACCTGCCGACGCCCAAACGCAACAGAGGATGACGGCGTATGCCAGATACATCCCAAAAAGTGTTTTTTCCGCGATGGGGCTTCAGTTACGGCCTACTCGTCGGGGGATGTTCTATCCGGAAGCCACCGCAAGCTTGGAGTTCCGTCGAATAAGCTGCCGCCTGAAGCCACTCTCGTGCCTTCGGCTTACGTCCGTGCACAAGGCTATATAAATTGGGCCCGCCTCACTCGCAACTTCAACACTCGCAACCACTCCTACTTCTTCCCCCGCAACGCGTCCACCACCCGCTCATAATCATCGACCGTGTGATACTCGATCACAATCTTCCCCTTGCCTTTCCGGTCGCGAATCCTTACCCGCATCCCCAGCAGTCTCTCCAACTCCGTCTGCGCCGCTCGCACGTTCGGATCCACCCATCGCGCCCCGCTCTTCTTCTTTGGTTGCCCCGGCATCCCGGGAAACGGGTCCAGCAGCCCCGTCATCGACAGCACCAGGCGCTCGATCTGCTCGATCGTCAACCCTTTCTTCACCGCATACAACGCCGCCTCCGACAGCTGAGAGTCGTCATTCAGTTTCAGCAGCTCTTTGGCTTCCGCGAACTTGAGTTTCTTCTCTGCCAGCAACTGCATCACGTCGCGCGGCAGCTTCAGCAGTCGCATGTAATTCGCCACCGACACGCGCGACAGGCCCACCCGCTTTCCAATCTCTTCCTGCGTAAGGTGAAAATCCCGGCTCAGCACGCGGAACGCTTCCGCCTGTTCCAGCGGGCTCAAGTCCTCCCGCTGCAGGTTCTCGATGATCGTCATCTCCGCTGCCTGCTGCAGCGAAACCCTCCGCACCAGCGCCGGAATGTGCGTCTTTCCCACCTTCCTCGACGCGTGCAGCCGCCGTTCTCCTAGAATCAGAACGTAACGTCCCTCATCTTCGTCCGACGGTCGCACCATGATCGGTTGCACCACTCCGTTCGCCTGGATCGAATCCGCCAGCTCCTCCAGCGCTTCATCATCCTCCACGTAGCGTGTCTGAAATGGATTCTTGTCGATGTCCGCGATCGCCAGGTTCGCGACCAGGTTCCCCGGAATCCGCGACTCCGCCTGCGCGAAAATCGTGATCGTTTCCTCAGCTGTACCCGCCCCCGGGGATGCTGCGCCCGCTTCCCCTGCGCCCTCGCTCGCGAACTCCTGCGCCGCCGCGCGGCCCTCGGTCTCCTCCCGCGCTTCGGTCGCTACCGCCTGAATCGTGATCGGGGATGTGTCGTTCGCGCCTTCATTGCGAACGATCTCTTCGGCTTTGTCCTTGCGAACGAACTGGGGAACCGGCTGTTTGCTCGCGCCGGCACTGCTCTGGCCGGCCGCGCCGCCGCCCGTCACCACGCGTGGCCCTGGCAGCAGCGATTCCAGCCCTCGCCCCAAGGCCCGCCGTTTCTCTGCCTTCTCTTTTTCTCCCGCGCGTTCCCCTGCGCGTCCAGCCGGATTCTCCGCTGTCGAAGTGGTCGTCATTAGGATTTTCCTTCTTGAACCTTTGTGTCCTTCGCGGCGCAGGCTTCTATATATCGATGTCCATCAATCTAGTATATCGACGTCCATCGATATACTATGCGCTCTTGTCCATCACGTCTTTCGCCGCCGTCTCCTCGGTCGCCCCTGCCTCTCCATGATCCTCTGCGGCCTCTGCGGTTGGTTCCACCACTGGCTCATGGCTGAACGCCCACGGCTGTCGCTCAATGATCTCTTTCGCCAGTCGTATGTAGCTCTCTGCGCCCTTCGAGCGTGGATCGTAGACCAGCGCCGCCTTGCCGTGGCTGGGCGCCTCTGCCAGGCGTATGTTCCGCGGCACGGTCGTGCGGCACAGCTTCTCGCCAAAGAAGTTCTTGAGCTCAGCCATGACCTGCTGCGCCAGGTTGGTGCGGTCATCAAACATCGTCAGCACCACGCCCTCGATCGCGAGCTCTGGATTCAGTGCCCCGCGGATGCGCTCGATCGTGTCCAGCAGCTCGCTGATGCCTTCCAGCGCAAAGTACTCGCCCTGCATTGGGATCAGCACTGCGTCGGCAGCGACCAGCGCATTCAGCGTCAGCAAGTCCAGGGCAGGTGGACAATCCAGCACGATGAATTGAAAGCGCTCGCGCAAAGGCGCCAGTGCTTCGCGCATGCGGAACTCGCGCCCCTCAGCGTCGACCAGCTCAATGTTCGCCCCGATCAGGTTCTTGTGCGAGGGAATCAGCCAGAGCTGCTCGAGCTCAGTGGTCTGCAGCGCCTCCTCCGCCGTAGCTGCGCCCATCAGCAGGTGGTAGGAGCT
>Ga0335073_10011686_pt1 | contig 12331 bp, 10 predicted proteins | sample Lox_Sample_22_FD_207093 | JGI IMG/M metagenome (GOLD analysis project Ga0335073, IMG submission 207093) | Soil microbial communities from Loxahatchee National Wildlife Refuge, Florida, United States - Lox_Sample_2.2 | ecosystem: Environmental > Terrestrial > Soil > Wetlands | place: USA... | reverse complement strand
ACCGTCAAGTTCCGGGAAGCAGTTTTTGTTCTGCATTGCTTTCAGAAGAAGAGCAAGAGCGGCATCGCGACGCCGAAGAGGGACGTCGAGATCATTGGCGCGAGGCTGAAAGTGGCCGAGGCGATGGCAAAGGAGATACGAGATGGCAAAGCGCCTGGTTAAGCGCACGGTTAGACGGATTGCAGTCGAAGCCAGCAGTGGGAACGTCTTCCGAGACCTCGGCCTGGCCGATGCGGAGGATCTCAACATCAAGTCCGGTCTGGTGATCGAAATCACCCGCGCTGTGCGGCGGCTTGGCCTGACCCAGGAGGAAGCCGGACGGCGGATGGGAATTTCGCAGGCCAAGGTGTCGGGGCTGATGGGTGGCGATTTCGCCAACATTTCAGAGAGCAAGCTGATGGAGTGTCTGAATCGCCTCGGCTACAACATCGAAATTAAGCTGAGCCCTGCCCGTCAGAAGATGGGCCGCCGGACTTTGGCAGTGGCCTGATGGCACTATTGCCCGACATCCCCGACCCCATAGCGCCGAGCTTCCAACTCGAGTGGGATAAATTTGTAACTTTCCTTGGCACCTATTCGCAGTCGGCGGTCGGGCGCGGGTGGATCTCCGCGCTGGCGCCGTCGCTCGACCGCGCCTGGGTGGAGCGTGGGCAGCGTCTCGTAGCCGAGATGCGGCTGCTCGTGGGCGCAGGAGTGATGCCGCAGTTGCGGGCGCTGTTCGATCCGGCGGAGTTGCTGGCGAAGGCGCGGATTGAGGGTGTGGCGCTTGAGTCCGAAGAGCTGCGGGCGGTGATTGCTTTGGCGGAGGAAATTACCGGGTGGACGGAGCTGATGCGGACTCCGCCGGAGAACATGCAGGATCGGCTGCCGGAGTTGACGGCGTTGTCACGCGAGTTGCTGGGCGTGAGTTTGCGGCCGCTGACCGAATCGATCCGGGTAAAACTTCTCCCTGACGGAACGCTGACCGACGACGCATCGCCGGAGCTGCGACGGATTCGCCGCGAGATGGAGCGACAGCAACGAGCGATTGAGGAGAGCCTGCGCTCCGCGCTGCGGCGCTTCAGTGAAGGCGGCTCGACGCAGGATGAGCTGATCACGATTCGCGGCGAGCGGTTCGTGATCCCGGTGAAGACGGAGTGGAAGCGGCGGGTGCAGGGCGTGGTGCACGGGGCGAGTTCGAGCGGGCAGACGGTGTACGTGGAGCCGCTCGAAACGATCGAGCTGAACAACGATCTGGTCCGCCTGCTTGAAGAGGAGCAGTCGGAGATTCATCGCATTTTTCTGCAGATGACGCGGCAGATCGCGCAGTTCTCGGGGCCGATTCTGGCTGGGGCGAAGGTGCTGGCCGAGGTGGACACGCTGCAGGCGCGGGCGCGGTTTGCGCAGGAGTATGACTGCGCCGTGCCGAAATTTTCCGACGAGTCTGCGCCGGAGTTCCGGTTGAAGAATGCGCGGCATCCGCTGCTGGAGCGGCGGCTGCGGGTTGAAGCGAAGAAGATTGTGCCGGTGAGTCTGGAGCTGGCTGGGGCGGATCGGCAGCTGATCATCAGCGGGCCGAACACGGGCGGCAAGACGGTGACTCTCAAAACGGCGGGCCTGCTGGCGATGATGGCGCAGGCGGGGGTACCGGTTCCGGCGGATGAATATGGGACGCCGGGGTTCGATGCGTTCCACGCCGACATTGGCGACGCGCAGTCGATCGAGCAGGACCTGTCCACCTTCTCGGCGCACGTAAAGAACCTCAACCGCATCGCGCAGCAGGCCACAGCGCAGTCACTGGTGCTGCTCGACGAGCTGGGGTCCGCGACCGATCCGGAGGAGGGCGCGGCGCTGGCGGTCGCTGTCGCCGGTCATTTTCTACGAGCGGGCGCGTGGTCGATTGTGTCCACGCACCTGACCTCGCTGAAGGTTTACGCGGAGAACAATCCCGGAGCCGTGAACGCGGCAGTCGGCTTTGACGAAAAAACCCTCGCCCCAACCTATGAGCTACGCCAGGGCGTGCCGGGAACATCGGCCGGCATCAACATCGCACAGCGCCTCGGGCTCAGCGCGGAGATTGTCGCAGCGGCGCGAGCGCAGCTGAACACGCAGACGCAGGACATCGCACGATTCCTCGACAGCCTTCACGAACAGCTGGCGCAACTGGAGAAAGAACGCGACCGGGTGCGGCGTCTGGAACAGGATCTGGCGAAGGAGCGGGCGCGCCTGGATGCCGAGGGGATGAAGGAGTGGCGGGCCAAGGTGAAGGACCTGGAAGGGCAGCTCGCGTCGCTGATGAAGAGCTTTGAATTTCAGATGCGCGAGACCGTGAAGGCTATCGAGGATCGCGCGGCGCAGCAAAAATTATCGAAACAGGCCGAGCAGCGGATTGCGCGACTGCGGCGCGAATTTTCCGAGAGTTTCAACACCGCGGTCGTTGCGCAGCACACGGGCGCGGATCGCGGGGATCAGAACGCGCAGCCGCATATCGTGCGGCATGTGGCCGAGGGGGATACGGTGCGGCTCCGTTCGCTGGGAAAGACGGCGGTGGTGCAGCGGCAGATCGACGACAAGACGTTTGAGGTTGCGGTGGGACCGATGAAGATGCGCGTGGCGCGCGACGAGATTGCGGAGGTGGTGGCGAGCGCGCGGAATCAGACACCTCTCCAGGCTGTCCGCCACCGCGCAGGCATCAGCGTGCAGGTGGCCGAGCCGGAGTTGGGGTCAAGCGAGATCAACGTGATCGGCAAGACGGCCGATGAGGCGCGAGATGACGTCGAAAAGTTTCTCGACCGTGCATTCCTGGCCGGGCTGCCGCGCATCCGCATCGTTCATGGCACGGGGATGGGGGTGCTGCGGCGGACGCTGCGGGCGTGGCTGCAGCAGCATCCGCAGGTCGCGACCGTAACCGAGCCGGGGCAGAACGAGGGTGGAGCGGGAGCGACGGTGGTGGAGTTCCGGGAATAAATCGCGCACCGCCGGGTTTTTCCGTGCATGGTTTTGTTCGTTCGCAGAAGGACTTCCGGAATAAGCTGTCTTGACTCTCCCTGGCAAAAAGTGGAACGATCTGGCACAACAGTGGGGTGCGAGCCGATGATTCAGGTCATCACAATCGAACGGGAATATGGCAGCCAGGGGGCCGAGTACGGGCACCATCTGGCACATCGCCTGGGGTGGAGGCTGATCGACAGCTGCCTGATTGAGGATGTTGCGCGCAAGGCGGGGGTGGCGCCGACGCTGGTAAAACGCTGCGACGAACGTGTCGATCCGTGGTTCTACCGGTTTGGCAAGGCGTTCTGGCTGGGATCGCTGGAACAACTCCCTGAAGATCCAAAAGTATTTGACAGCTCGAAGATGGTGGAGTTCGTCAAGCATTACGTTCAGGAACAGGCAGCGCTGGGCAGCTGCGTGGTGGTGGGGCGCGGGGCGGCATCCATGCTGGCCCGGTCGCCGGGGGCGTTTCACGTGTTTGTCTATGCTTCGATGGCACGCAAGGTGCGCTACATCCAGGAGAAATTTCCCGAGCACGCTGGCGATGCCGAAACCGAGATCCTCGCCACGGACCGGCGCCGCGCGGAATACATCCGGCGCTTTCATCAGCGGGAATGGGACGATCGCAGGCTCTACCATCTGATGATGAACTCGTGCATGGGGATGAACGCGATGGTGGAAACCACGGTCGAAGCCGCGGGATTGCGCTCGGTAGCGATCGCGGCTGAACACGCCGAGCAGGCGGCGGTGGGGTAGGCGCACTCGTCCGGAGGCAGAGTCTCAGCGACGGGTTCGAGCGGTGAGGAGACTCTCATTCTGGTCCCACACCATTGCATCGAAGCGATGTGTTCCGCGAAAGCCCAGCCATTCGTATAGCGACACGGCATGTTGGTTGGAACCGGTGACGGTGAGCGTCAGGCGGCTAAAGCCTCGTTTGGTCAGGGCGCGCGCACATTCCACCATCAGCAAACGGCCCAGCCCGCGGCCACGATGCTGCGGCGCCACACAGATCTGCGTCACGTGCCCGACGTCGTCACGAACGCGGGAGCAGAGCAGCAGACCGGCCAGTTCGGTGGTGCCGCGTTCCACCAGGGCCAGCGATGCGTCCGCGTCGAAGTAGCCGCAGCCGGGAAAGCGAACGATGTTGTGCAGAAAACGCTGCGAGCCGGAAACCGTGCGGTACTGCTCATTGATGTGGCTGTCCAGATGGCCCTCATACGAGACGGCGATAAGGCGGGCGGCAGCGCTGAGGTCGGTCTCGGACCAGCGGCGCAGCGTCATCTCATCCGGAATCCGGACCGGTTCCGGCACTGCCTGACCTGAACTCTCGCGGACCACGGCATTCATCGTCGGTTGCAGCGGCCACTCCATGAAGATCCGCTCGTGGACTTCGAAACTCGCGTCCTCAAAAACCTTCTGGTGAGCGCCGTGCGGGTGCAACAGCAGCTGGGATTCAATACGCGTAACGCCGGGAGTATTTTTCAGCATTTCCAGCAGACGCAGCAGCAATTCGTTTCGCACTTCGGCAGCTGCATTTTCCTGGGCGTGGCCATCGCCGCGCATATCGAAGGCGGTATCGCGCGCGGGCAGGGCGAAAACGTCGCCGATGACGGCCTTATAGCCTTCATAAACGCAGAAGACATATCCGGTGATGCGACCGTTCTCGACGGCCACATACCCTGGGAGGACGCGCGAATCGAGATATTGCAGGAGGAGTTCGGCGGAGCCACGGTAATCCCAGTGAAGGCGGTGGCTCCAGACACGGCTCTCTTCATCCAGCAGAGGGCGGAGGCTGCCGGCCGAGAAGTGGCGAAGATCCAACAGCTCGAACTCGAGCGCAGAACTCATCGATAGACAACTTCCGCGGCGCGCCTCGAAGCGTGCAGCGAACTCCCTTCCGATCCAACTGCAACAGACTGATCACCGGCTGTGGGCTGCCTGGGGTGAGTGGCTGGCGGTAACTTCATAGACGACCAGATTCTGGGCGGGATAGGTAAACAAAGGATCGTAACGCCTCCCGATCAGGTTTCGATGAATCTCACTGGCGCAGGGTGCGTCAGCGAGGCACGCTTCGGAAACGACCAAAAGGTGCCGCTGATCCGGAACCCCATCCTGCATGATGCCGCGTGCGAACTGCGGCTCCTTGTTCGGAATCCGAGGATCGAGCACCTCGAATTCCAGCCTGACTCCCGGCTTCCAGCGCGCCCTCATAGCGTTAAAATCCGCCGCGTTCAGGACAGGCTGACCGTTCACTGCCACCAGATCGTCGCCCAGCAGCCGGTTCAACCCCATCTGTTCGGCCGACGTTCCTTCCCTGACTTCGTCGATGATCACACCGTGCGGACCCGGACCTGTCTCGGGTGGATCGCTGACTGTGATGCCAACATCGTAATTCACGGTGCGCTGATTGCGATAGAAAGAAAGTCCGTACTGTACATCCCTGCGCACCCGAAAGACGGCGATGATACCCGGCGGGGGACTAATCTGATCGAGGATCTGGGCCAGGGGCCGGGCCGAGTAAGTCATATCCATCAGATTGATGTTGTGTTTTGTGTTCGGCGCCGGGCCGATGCCAAAGACCGGACCGATCCCAAAGATATAAAGGAGCAGGATCACCATGGGGGTCATGGTGGCAATGCGGAGGCGTTTGAGCCCGAAACGCGCCACAGTAATCAGGATGAAGACGACGGTGGCGAGCCCAACCATACTGGCGGCGATAATCGCCGCGCGAGGCGGAATGGCCTCAGGATTATGCAGATGCAGCGGCATGAGCAGGACGAACATGCTGAGGATGCCGGTCAGCACGGCGTGCAGGACGAGAAGCCAGGGCTTGAGGCCGCGATTCCGGATACGGTTGAGATAGTCTCCGGCGAGAATCGTGAGCGGCGGAACGGCGGGGAGCACGTACCCCGGTAACTTCGAATCTGAAAAGGAAAAGAAGACGATCGGCACCAGCGCCCAGAGAACGAGGAATTCAGGGAAAGCATCGCCGGCGCGGCCGTGGCCTACATAGAGTACTTTGGCACGCCTTACCTTCCACTCATTGATGGAGCCGCCAACGGCATCGACGAACGCCGTTACTGCAATCACTGCCCATGGCGTGAGCCCCAGCAACATCACGGGCACGTAGTACCAGAAGGGATGGTAGTGCTCGAAGCGATTGGTGGCGAAGCGCTCGAGGTTGTGCTCGAGAAAGAAGATTCGCAGGAATGCCGGATTGCGGCGCTGCACCTCGATGAACCAGGGGAGCACCATCGCGAAATAAAGGACGATGCCGGGCCACCACAGGCTCCGGCGGAACAGCGACCATTCGCGTCGAAGGCCCGCAAAGATTCCAATGATCACCAGCGCCATGAGGGGCGCTATCGGACCTTTGGCCAGCGTGGCAGCTCCTACGAAGAAATAAATATCGAAGAGCCAGAACTTACTGTTGGTTTCGTACCAGGCGTACCAGCCGAGCATGCCGATGGCGAAGGGGGCGGCCAGCTGCATGTCGGTGGATGCGCCGCGCGCAAAGCTGAGGATGGCGGCGGAGCAGGCGGTGATGAGCGCCGCATCGAGTTGACCGCCGTTGCGAAATCGCCGGATGTGCAGATAGACAAGCACGACCAGCATGAAGGCGAAGCTGGCGGAGGGCAATCGGGCAGACCAGTCGTGGACGCCGAATTCGCGAAACGCGAACATGGCACGCCAGTAGTAGAGAGCGGGTTTCTCCAGCCAGGGATGTCCCCACAGAACGGGAGTGACATAGTCACGGCGCGCGAGCATTTCGCGGGCCACCTGAGCGTAACGAGGCTCGTCGGCGCCGACCAGGCCAAGCCCGTCGCCTCCGAAGATGGGAACCAAACCATAGAAGAGAAAGAAGGCGGTCAGGCAGAAGAGGGTTGCGGCTTCGGCCATTTCGCTGAAGGCGGGGAAGCGGGAGCGGAACCGGGCAATCAGTCCGGAGTTCCTGGGGTTGACGACGGCTTCGCGTTCCTGCGGTGGGTCACCAGGGGCAACGGCGCGCGGTACAGCGGCAAGACCTGAGCGGTCGCCGGAACTCGGTTCATTTTTCGCTGAGGATTGGGAAGTCTCAGTCACGTTCAAGCGCGCGTTTCATCCATGTTGGTAGCCGCTGATGCCGTTTGTTCGAGAGCCGCGTGGCATATTTCTCGCAGAATCGGCAGACCTGAGGCAATGACGGGTAACACGATTGAGTCAGCCTACCAGATTCCTGCCCGAATCATCCTTCGAGGCGGGCATCCCGGGAACCATGGTCATTAGCTCCTGGCGCATGGTGTGCAGAATCCGGTCAGTGGCATCGCGCAGGGGGCCTTCGACGGTGCACCCGCCGGCATGCAAATGGCCACCGCCACCGAGGCCGGCAGCGATGCGCGCCACGTTCAGCGCGCCCTTGCTGCGCAGAGAGAGCCGCACGCGATGATCGGGCAGCTCGCGCAGAAGCACGGCTCCTTCGACGCCGGCAATCCCGATCGCATAATTTACGATGCCTTCACAGTCTTCCTCGGCAGCTCCGGCGCGCGCCATGTCTTCGCAGGTCACCCAGAGCCAGGCGAGCCGGCCTTCGCGCTGCAGCCTGGAGAGCGCCGCGCCCAGCAGAAGCATCTTCGAGAGCGGGTTGGAAAAGTAGACTTCGCGGGCAATCCCCGCGGGGTCAGCGCCATGACCAACGAGTTCGCGCGCAACCTCAAATGCGTGCGCGTCGGTTCCCTCGTAACAGAACGATCCGGTATCGGTGAGGACTCCTGCGTAGAGGCAGGTTGCGATCTGCGGCGTGACTTCAGCTCCGGCAGCAATGGCCAGCCGGTAGATCATCTCGGCGACGGCGCAGGCGCCGGTATCGATCCAGTTGATATGGGCGAAGCGGCGGCCGGTTGCATGGTGATCGATGTTGACGAGGAACCTCTCTTCAAGCCCGTCAATGCGGGAGCGCTCGATGCCGTCACACTCCAGCAGGATGACCGCATCGAAGTCGCCCTCGATACGGTTCACACGACGGATCGACGTGGCGCAGGGCAGTCCGCGATAAATAAGCGGGACCGGATCGGCGGAGACCTTCTCGGCCTCCTTGCCCAGCTGTTCAAGGATCAGAGCGCAACCGAGCATCGCGCCCACTGCGTCTCCATCGGGCCGGGCGTGGGAGCAAAGGGCGAAGCGACGGCCGCGGCGAATGACGTCGAGCACTGCGTCGAGTCCGTCGCGATCAGAGTCGCGCGGGACTTCGGGCCGATTCTCATCATCCTGCAGCGGGATGTCGCGTCGTGCCACCATCACTTTCCCGGATCCTGGGTCTTTTGCGGCTGGGAAGGCGCATGGGCAGGGCCAGCTTCGCTGTTTTGCGCTCGCAGACGGGCCTGTCGCCTGCGGCCGAGCAGTTCGTCGATGCGAGCCTTCATTTTCTCGGAGCGGTCGATATGGAAGGTGAGTTCCGGGACAAAGCGCACGCCCATCCTCTCCAGCAACTCATGCCGGATGTAACCGCGCGCCGCCATGAGACCCTCCAGAGTGTCTGCTTCTTCCTGCGGGCCTCCGTCGACTGCCACGTAAATCAGCGCGGATTTTCCGCCGGGATTCAGGACGACCTGGCTGACATAGGCGAAGCTGATGCGCGGATCGGAAAGTTCGCCCTCGATCATCGCGCCGATTTCCTCGCGCAGCGTTTCGGCTACGCGCTCCTGATGGTACTTCCGTCCCCGCTGTTCCGGCATTGCCCTTAACCCCCAACCGCTCTGCAAGGCATCGATACAGATACGGGAGAAAACTCTTGAGAATATCAGACGGTGGGGCGCGGGGAGGTGTTTGGCTGCCTGCGGGAGAAAAATGTGACCGGGGTCAGTACATATAAAGGAAAAGGACGCCCCCCGGGGCGTCCTTTTCTGCACTTCGTTTCTTCAGTGCGACTTCGCCGGCTGTTTCGCGATGATAAGACCGGAAATTTTGTCGTAGGTCGCGGCCGGGACAATGCCTTTGCTCTTCAACTGGCTCTTGTTGGCGTAGGGCCGGCCGGCGATGATCTTTTGCGAATACACATCGCCGACGCCAGGCAGGGCCTTGAGCTGATCCGCGGTGGCGGAGTTAATGTCCACCAGATTTGTGGCAGCTTTGGTGGTGGAAGCCGCGGCCGTTGCCGGCTTGGAAGCAGGCTTTGCCTGGGAGACTGCGGGCAGAACACTGAAGAGCGAGCAAGCCGCGAGAGTCAAAAGAACGGAACCAATACGTGGGATTTTCAAGGGAGTCTTCCTTTCGTGCTTTGCGATGTTGATGGAAATCGGATGATGTCAGAGGACCGTACCGAAGCCGGCAGGTTCTATCCCCGATGCATCAGGCCTTCTGCTGCGTTCAGCAGAGTGCTGCTCAGTTCGCCTGAACTTCCTTCGGCCGGGGCCTGGCCCGCGGGTGTGGCCGAACCCAGCAGCGAATCGACGACGCCCTGGAATTGTGCCGGCACTCTGGAGCGAATCAGATCGAGGATGGCGCGCTCGGCTTCCTGGGCCTGGTCTGGACTTAGGCCGAACTTATTCTGGAGTAACTGCGAGATTTCGTTCATGGATACCTTCCGTTCGTGAGGCGTCCCGCGCTTCGGCGGAGTGAAGAAACTGACGGCGGCAGGGACGGCGGTTTTGGCTTCGGGGGCGCCTTGAATGCCGCGCGCTGAGGTGAGGAAGGGCAGGCGCAATTGCCTCGCGATGCGGCCTTCCCTGTATAAACGCGGCTCCTGAATTGTGCAAGTGAAAACCTGCATTCAAGGCAGCGCCGCGGGACGGTGAGCCGGATACTAAATGACCCTCAGCACGACCACCGTCTCGTCGTCGAAGCGGTCGCGCTTGCCCTGGAAGCGGCCTACGTCGGTGAGAATGCTTTCGGCCAGGCGCGCGGCGGACTTGTGATGATTCTTCTTTACGGTCGTGATCAGACGTTCGGCGCCGAACATCTCTCCGGCGGAGTTCTGCGCATCGACGATGCCGTCGCTGAAGAAAACCACGGAGTCACCGGGCTGGGTGGAGATGCTGAACTCCTCCCAGGTGGCGTTGGGGAACATGCCGAGAGGAAATCCTTCGGCCCGGATGGTCTCGATCTCTTCGCCACGACAGAAGAGAGGCTGCACCGAGCCGCCGTTGGCGATCTGTACGGTGAGATTCTCGTCATTCCACAAACCGAAGAGCATGGTGACGTATTGGGAATCGAGCTTTCGCTCCTGTAGTGCGTCGTTGAGGGTGCGCAGCATCTCCGATGGGGAAAGGTGCCGGTTGGCCACCGAACGCATGATGCCGCTGACCAGCGCGGCATACAGGGCCGCGGGCGCCGCTTTGCCGCTGACGTCTCCGAGGGCAATGGCGCTGCGGTTGGCGTCGTACTGCAGAAAGTCGTAGAGGTCGCCTCCGATGGTGCGCGCCGGCAGGAAACGCGCAGCAAACTCGGCGCGTTTGTGCTGCGGCTTCGCGGGTGGCAGGAGGCGTAACTGGACCTCGCGCGCCATGGCCAGATCGCGTTCGAGGCGCTGCTCCTGCTGGGTTACGCGCTGGTAGAGCTGCGCGTTTTCCAGAGCAATCGCAATCTGCGCGGCCAGCGTCGTCATGGCGCGCTCGTGATCTTCGGTGAAGTAGTGCAGGCGCGTGTGCTCGATATCGAGCACACCGATGGCCGTGCCTTTGTAGATCAGCGGAACTGTCATTTCGGAGCGCGTTTCAGGATTCACCATGTAGTAGCGCGAATCTTTGCGCACGTCGGCGATGTGGATGACGCGCTTCTCGCTGATGGCAGCGCCGACCAGACCTCGATCGATGGGAATGGTGGTGCCGATGATAGCGGTGTTCTCTGCCAGCCCACTCGCCGAGCTGGATGCGACCGGCTGGGGCACTTCCGGCGGCGAAGAATCCCAGATGGTGCGCTTGACCTCTTCGGGAGGATGATCTTTTGCTTTCACGTCGGAACGCTGCGTCGAGCGAATCGACAGCCGATTGACAAGCAGCTGGTCGCGCTCGTTGACCAGCCAGACGGAGAACATCTGATAGTCGATGATGCGGCGGACGAGCTGGCCGACGCGCTCGAGCAGGGCGTCCGGATCGAGGATCGACGTGATCTCGCGGCTGATCTCGTTGAGCACCTGGAGGGTCTGCGCCTGGCGCGCCACGCGCGTGTAAAGGCGAGCGTTCTCCACCGCGCCCGCGATGCGCGACGCGGTGAGAGTGAGCAGGTGGAGGTGTTCCTGCCTGAAGTAGTTCAACTGCTCGGCCTGAATATCGATGACGCCGATCATGCGGTTTTTTGTGATCAGCGGGACAGCTAATTCTGAGCGAACGTCAGGATTGGCATTGATGTAGTTGCTCGCCCTGGTGACGTCGTTGATGAGCATCGGCTGGCGGGTCTGCGCCACCTCGCCGACGATTCCCTGCCCCATGCGGATGCGCATCCTCTCGGTTTCCGGCTTGTGGCCGATCTGGAAGCGCATGCGCAGGTCGTTGGTGCGGTCGTTGTAAAGCAGAATGGCGAAGATGCGGTAGTCGATGACAGCACGGACGAGGGAGGCGGCACGCTCGAGGAGGGTTTTGAGGTCGAGGGTGGTATTCAGGGTGTCGGCGAGGCGAACGAGAAATTCGGTCTGCAGAGGATCGATCTGAACCTGCACAGCCTTTTGTGACGATTCAGGAGAGACGGGGCGATAGTCACCTTCCCACTCATGCTCGGCGTGGTTCTTATGCGGGTCTTCGGTCACAACACTCCTGGTCGCGGCGATGGCCCATGGGATGGGCCATGTCGCCGAACTTTGTCATGATACGGGAGTTCTCGATCAGGTGTGCGGACCCCGGGGGAATGGCGCCGGGGGACGCCATTGTGGCCACTTGCAGGGTTCGGGACCGGCAGATCTCAGGTGGTCTTGAGTTCCCCGACAATCGCGACGCCGGCGCTGGCGCCGATGCGGTTCGCTCCCGCTTCGAGCATGCGTTTTGCGTCAGCCAGGGTGCGAATGCCGCCCGAAGCTTTGACACCGCAACGGCCGCCGGCGACGCCACGCATCAGGGCGACGTCTTCGGGAGTCGCACCGCCGGTGGAGAATCCGGTGCTGGTTTTGATGAAGTCCGCGCCGGCGGCGATCGCGAGTTCTGAAGCGCGCAGCTTTTCCTCGACGGTGAGCAAACAGGTTTCGAGAATGACCTTGACGATGGCTCCGGCGTCGTGGACCACCTCCACGACTCCTTCGATCTCCTGCTGGACGGCCTGGCTTTCGCCCGACTTGAGCAGCCCAACGTTCAGGACCATGTCGACGTCGTGAGCGCCGATCTTCACCAGTGTGGCTGCCTCTTCGCGCTTCGCCGTTCCGAGCGAGGCTCCCAGAGGAAAGCCCACGACTACGCCAACG
>Ga0335073_10011685_pt1 | contig 12331 bp, 12 predicted proteins | sample Lox_Sample_22_FD_207093 | JGI IMG/M metagenome (GOLD analysis project Ga0335073, IMG submission 207093) | Soil microbial communities from Loxahatchee National Wildlife Refuge, Florida, United States - Lox_Sample_2.2 | ecosystem: Environmental > Terrestrial > Soil > Wetlands | place: USA... | reverse complement strand
CATTTCGTCGCCGCGGCCGAATCCTCGATAAAGACGGGGTAGCGCACTTCGGGATAAAGCCGGTAATCGGCAATGACGACGACGAAGCCTCGGCCAGCGAGGGCCTCGCCCAGGAACAGATATCGCTCCTTGCTGCCTTCTTCCCAATTGCCGCCATAGAAGAAGACCACGACGGGGCGCGGCCCTTTGGCGTCGATCGGCAGATAGAGATCGAGCTTTTGCCTCGGGTCAGCGCCGTAAGCGAGGTTCGCGACGAGACGGAAATCGTCGCGCGGCGCGAGCGCGTTGACGAGATCGGCCGACGAGCAGCCGCCGAGCAGCCCCGGCAGCAGCAACAGCCACTTCAACATCCGCATCGCCCGACCCGCTCCGTCACTGCCCCGGCACCACCATACGGAAGTTCGCGGCGCACGGACCATCTTCTTGCCCGGCTTCCTTTGCTTCTTTATGAAGAAGCCGGTGCCATTCGAGCGATTCAGTGCGAAGGTCTTGAGGGTCGCCTCGATGGCGGTCTTGTGGCTCGCGCTCGCCGGCAGCGCTCTTGCTGATCCGCCGCCCGACCCGTTCAAGCTCTATGGCGGCGACATCGTGTTCTCGGTCTGGCGCAAAGGGGACGAGATCGGCGAGCATCGCGTCACGTTCGCGCACCAGGATGGCGGGTTCACGGTCCGCTCGACGCTTAAGCTCGCCGTCAAGTTTCTGGGCATTGTCGTCTATCGCTTCAATTATGAGTCGAACGAGGTGTGGCGGGACGGCATGCTGGCGTCGCTCGACGCTTCGCAGGACGATAACGGCACGGTGTCGAAGGTGACGGCACGGCGGACCGGCGACACACTCGATGTGACCGGCCCCAAGGGGCACGAGACCGTCACCGGCGCGATCCTGCCATCGACGCATTGGAACCCGCAGACGATCGCGGCCGACCAGCTTCTCAATACGCTCGACGGCACGATCAGCAAGGTCAAGCTCATGTCCCAAGGCACCGAGTCCGTGCCGGTCGGCGCCGGCCGGGTTCAGGCGACCCATTACCTTTATACCGGCGATATCAAGGCCGAGAGCTGGTACGACGCGGCCGGCCATTGGGTGAAGCTGCGCTTTCCCGGCAAGGACGGGTCGGAAATCGACTATGTGTGCGTTGCCTGCGGCGCCAAGCCGTGACCGGCGCCGTCTGGATCACCGGCGCCAGCAGCGGCATTGGCCGCGCGCTCGCGCTCGAATTGGCGAAGCGAGGCCGCACGGTTGCGGCAAGCGCGCGGCGCCGCGAGGAGCTCGAACGGCTCGCCGCCGAGGCGCCGCCGGGCCGCATCGCGCCGTTTCCCGTCGACGTGTCGGACGCGGCGGCGATGGCGCGGGTCGCGACGGCGATCGAAGCGGCGATCGGCCCGCTCGATCTCGCGGTCTTCAACGCCGGGACCCACGACCCGGTCGCCGTCGACGCGTTCGACCCGGCGCGCTTCCGCCGCCTCATGGACATCAACTACATGGGCGCCGTCAACGGCATCGCCGCGGTGGTGCGGGGCTTCATCGCGCGGCGCAGCGGCCATGTCGCGGTGGTGTCCTCGGTCGCCGGATATCGCGGCCTGCCGCAGGCGGCGGCCTATGGGCCGACCAAGGCCGCGCTCATCAATCTGTGCGAGGCGCTGAAGCCCGATCTCGATCGCCACAATGTGCGCATCAGCGTCATCAATCCGGGCTTCATCCGAACGCCCTTGACCGACCGCAACGACTTCCCGATGCCGTTCCTGATGGAGGCCGATGAGGCCGCGCGCCGCATCGTCGCGGGCCTCGATGCGGGCACGTTCGAGATCACGTTTCCCCGCCGCTTCACCTTCATGCTGAAGCTCGCGCGGATGCTGCCATACTCGCTCTATTTCGCGCTGGTCAAGCGGTCGACCGGGCGGTAGCGGCGCGCTCGAGCCGGCGCCGGATGATGGCGTGGCGCTGCTCGGTCAGCGGATAGTTCCACACGAGCGCCACCGCGCACGCCTTGAGCGCCACCGGCGCCAGCGAATAGGCGGCGGCCAGCGCGAAGAGAGCGTGCGGCGTGTTGGGGCCGGCCGGCTGGAATCCCAAGGCGTCGAGTGCGAGGAACGCGGCGCCCGCGGCCGATCCCAGCGCCAGCTTCGTTCCCATGCCCCAGATCGCGAAATAGAATCCCGCGCGCGCCTGACCGGTGCGAAGCCGGTCGAGATCGACCACGTCCGCCTGCATCGCGGGCGGCAGCGCGACATCGGCGCCAAGGGCCGCACCCGTGACGAGGCAGATGACGAAGAACGCCGCCTCTTGCCCTGGCCGCAGCAACGGGACCCACACGAAGGCCGCCATCGCCATGAGCATCGCCCAGCACCAGACCCGATGCTTGCCGATCCGGCGGCTCGCAGCGAGCCACAGCGGGATCGCGCCGCACCCGGCCGCGAAATAGGCGAAGATCATCACGCCGCGCGCCGTCTCTCCGGCCGCGAGCCCTTGCTGCAGATAAAGCGGAAACAGCACCGCGGGCAGCCCGGTCGCAAGCCCGTTCAGGAACCAGGCGCAGAAGAGCCGCACGAACGGAAGATTGGCGGCCATCGCGCGCAGGTCGATCGGGTGGCGTCGGGCGCGCTCGCTTGGCGCCGTTTCCGGCACCCGCCAGACCAGCAGCGCGATCGACGGGCCGCCGCACAGAATCGCAAGCCACGCGATGGCGCTCATGCCGGCGCGCTCGGGCAGGCCCGCGAGCGCCGCCACCAGCGGCAGCGCGCCGGTGGCGACGATGCCTGCCAAGGTCAGCCCTTCGCGCATGCCCGCGATTCGGGTCCGGTCGTGATAGTCCGGCACGAGTTCGGCGCCCCAGGCGGTATAGGGCACCTGCACCGCGGTGAATCCGAAATAGAGCAGCGCGAGCCACAGGAACAGATAGGCGGCACTGACGGAACGAGGCGGCATGAAGAGCGCGACGAGCGCCGATCCGGCGGCAAGCGCGCCCAGCACGATGAACGGCTTGCGCCGGCCGAGCGGCGTCCGCAACCGGTCGCTGCCGAGCCCGATCAGCGGGTCGAGCACGAAGTCGATCGCGCGCGCCAGGAACAGCACCGTCCCCGTGCGCGCGAGCCCGAGCCCCAGATCGCGCGCGTAAAGCGTCGGCAGAAACGTGAAGACCGGCACCAGCGGAATTGCCAGCGCAAAGCCCGGAGCGGCGTAAGCGAGCGCCCGCGACCAGCGCAGGCGCGGCGCGGTCATCCCGCGCGCTCCAGCCGGTAAAGCCCGACATCGAGGGTTCCGGCGCGGAACCCGGCCTCGCAATAAGCGAGGTAATATTCCCAAAGCCGCTTGAAGCGGCGGTCGAAACCCTGGGCCGCGATCGTCGGCCATGCGGCCTGAAAGCGCTGCTGCCACCGCGCCAGGGTTCGCGCATAGGAGGCGCCGAAGCGCGGACCCTCTGTCAGTCGCAATCCGGCGCGGGCGCTGGCCTTCCGCATCGCCGAAGGCGACGGAAGCATCCCGCCCGGGAAGATGTGGCGCTGAATGAAGTCGGGGCAGCGACGATAGCTCTCGAACCGCTCGTCCGCGATCGTGATGGCTTGCAGCACGGCGATACCGCCGGGCGCCAGCAGCTCGCGCAGGCGCGTGAAATAGGTGGGCCAATTCCGCTCGCCCACCGCTTCGATCATCTCGATCGAGGCGATCCGGTCATAGACGCCGGTCGCGTCGCGATAATCCTGCAGGCGGATCGTGGCGGCCTCGGCGAGGCCCGCCTCGGCGAGGCGCCGTTCGGCAAAGCCATGCTGCTCGCGCGAGAGGGTCAGCCCGACGATCGGGCTGCGATGCTCGCGCGCGGCATATTCGGCAAAGCCGCCCCAGCCGCATCCGATCTCGAGCACGCTCCGCCCCGGCGCAAGCTCCAGCAGCTGCGCGACCGCGCGGTATTTCAGCATCTGCGCCGCGGCCAGATCCTCGTTCCCATCGGCAAAAAGGGCCGACGAGTACGTCATGGTCCGATCGAGCCAGGCGGCGTAGAACGCGTTGCCGAGATCGTAGTGATAGGAGATGTTGCGCTCGCTGCCGCGCCGTGAATTGCCGCGCATCGCGTGACGCACCCGCTCGACAAGACGAAGCACGATGTGGCCATCGACATCGATGCCGATTGCACGCTCGTTGGCGATCGCGAGCTCGACAAGGCCCACGATATCGGGGCAGTCCCAGTCTCCATCGAGATAGGATTCGGCGAATCCGATGGTACCGTTCAGGATGAGGCGCCGCGCGAGCCGCGCATTGTGGATCGCGACGCTGACCGCGGGCTCGGCCCCCGGCGGGCCGAAGGCGAGCACCGATCGCCGCGGCGTCACGAGCGTGAGCCGGCCGCGCTCGATGCGGGCGAGCCGGCTCAGCATCATTCGGCTCCACAAATCGGTGAGATCGGGCGCCGAGCCTTGAGCGGCGTCGTCTGCGACGAGGTTCACGGAATTCTGATCGCGCATGGTGGTGGCACGAACTCCTATGATTCGGCAGGTTTGCAGATGGTCACGGCGTCGAGCGGCGGCGCGGGCCGCGGCAGCGGCCTGAGGCCCTTGCGCCACAAGCGCAGCGCTTCCCAGTGAATGCCCGCGATCACCTTGAGCGTCATCAGCGGATAGCGCAGGAACGCCCGCGCGAGCATCTGGTCGTCGAGCGGTGCGCGGATGCCTTCGAGGCTCGCGTGGAGGATCGGGCCGGCATGGTCGTGCTGACGGATATAGATGGCGAGCCGATCGCCGGGCGCCGCGAGGCGGAACTCATAGCGTCCCTCCATGGCCATGAAGGGCGAGACGTAGAATTCCTTGTCGCAGCTTTGCCGCACCACCGCGTCGGCCCCGCTGACCGGGATGAGATACCCGTGCTGCTGGCCGAACGTGTTGGAGACCTCGTACAGGATCGCGCGCAGCAAGCCGTCGCGGTGATGGCAGAAATAGACGCTCAGCGGATTGAAGACATAGCCGAGGACGCGGGGGAAGCAGAGCAGCTTGATGCTGCCGCCGGCAAGATCGATCCCGGCGGTGCCGAGCATCGCCTCGATCTGCGGCTTCAGCGGCTCGTCCCGGCGCGCGCCGTGGTCGCGGTCATGGAAGCTGAACAGGTTGAACCGGTTGTGCGACAGAAGTTTCAGCCGTCGACCCACCGCCGGGAGCTCGTCGAGGTCGACCACCATCGAGAAGACGCGATAGGTCAGATCGTGCCGGACCGGGCGAAGGCGTTGATGCAGCACGGTGCCGAAATAAAGCGCCGAGCCGGTCATTCCGCCGCCTCGGCCTGAACCCGGACCGGACCCCGCACGATGCGGCCTGATTCGTCGGCGACGGTCCAGGGGCGCCGGACGCCGCCCAGCGCCTCGGCCGCGGCGAGTCCCGACTGCAGCCCGTCCTCGTGAAACCCGGCGCCGAAATAGGCGCCGCAGAACCAGGTCTGTCGGTTGCCCTGCAGGCTCCAGAGCCGACGCTGCGCGGCAGCGGTCGCCGCGGTGTAGCCCGGATGCTCGTAGTCGAAGCTGGCATGAACCGTGCCGGCGCGCGGTTCGCGGATCGGGTTGATGGTGACGAAGAAATCGCGGCGCGGGTCTAGGGTCTGAAGCAGGTTCATCCAATAGCTGACGCACAGCGCCCCATCCTCGCCGCGGCGCCCGATATAGTTCCAGCTCGCCCAGGCGCGGTGCCGGCGCGGCATCAGCGTGGCGTCGGAGTGCAGAACGGCCCGATTGCGCGCATAGGGGAAGCTGCCCAGCAGCTCCGCCTCTTCCGCGCTTGGATCTGCCAGAAGCGCCAGGGCCTGGTCGGCGTGGGTCGCCAGCACGACATGGTCATAGCGTTCGATCCGGCCGCCGCGTTCCTCGAGCAGTACGCCGTCGGGCTGGCGCCGGATGCAGCGGACAGGACAGGCGAGCCGGATGCGACCGGCGAGAGGGGCGGCAACGCGCTCGACATACGTCCGGCTGCCGCCGGTCACGGTACGCCATTGCGGCCGGCCGGCCAGGCGAAGCAGCCCATGGCTCTCGAAGAAGCGGACGAAGCTCGCTGCGGGATAGTGTCGCATGTCCGTGAGAGTGGTCGACCAGATCGCCGCCCCCATCGGCAGGAGATGGTCCCAGATGAAAGCCTGCGAGTAGCCCTCGTCCTCGAGATATTGGCCGAGGCTCAGGGTCTCGGCATCCGGCCGGGACAGCAGCCGCGGCGCCTGGCGGTAGAAGCGGAGGATGTCGCGTACCATCATCCAGAAGCGCGGCCGCGCCAGATTCGACTTCTGCGCGAGGAGGCCGCCGAGATCGGTCCCGGAATACTCGAGTCTGCCGTCGTCGAGCGAGACCGAGAACGACATGCCGCTCGCGTGGGTTGCCACCCCGAGATGCTGGTACAAGGCGACCAGATTGGGGTAATTGAGCGTGTTGTAAACGATGAATCCGGTGTCTATCGCGACAGGATTGCCGTCTGCGCCCTCTACCTCTACGGTATTGGCGTGGCCGCCAAGTTTGGCATCCTTCTCATAGAGAGTGACGGCATGCCTTTGTTGCAGGAGCCAAGCCGCGGCAAGACCGGCGACGCCGGACCCGATCACGGCGACCGCGAGGGGAAATGAGGACGGTCTCATTCAGCAATCCGTCCGCCGACGCTCGCCCTTTGGGGATAAACCTTAATCCTACGCACGGTGCCAAGGATCGGATGAAATCGGTAAGGACCTGTGAACCAAATCACAGGTCCCTGCGTACCAGCCGTGGATGTACTCGGATTTTGCACTCTCGGGCGGCGTTGGCCTGCCTCACAGCGGCAGCTGCGCCCTTCTTGGTCTGCGGGCAATGACCGTCCCCCGGGCCGATGCGGGCGCCACGTCGTCCCAATTTGCCGGTTTGGTTCAGGCGATTGTCGAGCGGCGCGATCAGGCTTCGTTCGCCGCCTTGTTCGACTACTACGGTCCGCGGGTCAAGGCTTATTTGAAGCGGCTCGGGGCCAGCGACGGTCTCGCCGAGGACATCGTCCAGGAGGCGATGCTGACCGTCTGGCGCAAGGCGGAATCCTATGATCCGACCAAGGCCGCGGTCGGGACCTGGATCTTCACCATCGCCCGAAACCTGCGAATCGATGCGCTGCGCCGCGATCGGCACCGGGATCTCGACCCGTCCGACCCGCGTCTGACGCCCGAGCCGGCCATCCTGCCGGACCGGGAGGTCGAAGCGGCGCGCGAAGAGGCCCAAGTCCGGGCCGCGTTGCGCACCTTGCCCGAGGATCAGGCGAAGATAGTCAACATGGCATTTTATGATGGCAAGTCACACGGTGAGATTGCCGCCGCGCTGGCGATTCCCCTGGGTACCGTCAAGTCGCGACTGCGCCTGGCCTTTCGCCGGGTGCGCGGACTCGTGGGAGAACGGTCATGACGCCGCGCCACCATCCCAGTGAGGCGACGATTCTCGCCTATGCGGCAGGCGCGCTTGGCGAGGGATTGTCTCTCGTGGTGGCGGCGCATCTCGAATATTGCCCCGAATGCCGCCTCGATGTCGCGAGCGGCGAAATGGTGGGCGGCGTGATGCTCGAGGACCTGGCGCCCGCGCCGCTTGCCGTTGGCACGCGGGAGCGTGTCCTGCATCTGCTCGATCGGTCCATCGTGCCGGCGGCGCCGGTGCTGGAGACGGGGCGCACCGATCCGCTGGTGCCGAGGGCGCTCGCCCGCTATTTGCCGGAGAGCTCCGCCGCCTTCAAATGGCGGCTCATGGCGCCCGGTCTGCGGCAGTTCGAGATCGTGCCCCACGGCCTTCTGGGAGGGGGCAATTTCCGGATGCTGCGCATCGCGCCGGGCAAGATGCTGCCGCGCCATGGCCATACCGGAACCGAGCTGACCTTGATCCTGCGCGGCTCTTTCACCGACGAGCTGGGCCGTTTCATGCCTGGCGACGTGGCCGAGACCGACGAGGACATCGTGCATCAGCCCGTGTCGGATCGGGACGAGGACTGTATCTGCGTCATCGCCACGGAAGGCCCGCTCAAGTTCGAGAGCCCGTTGGCGCGCGCGTTCCAGCGCCTGTCGCACTTCTAATCCGGATGACGGCGAGGGGGCCGCTGGTTGATCCAGCGGCCCCCTCATTCCGTATAAGTTATCAGCAAGGAGATCGCGGCATGTCGCAGGCGAATACTTCTTGCAGACTTGGCCCCGCCCGGATCCCCCTCACCGGGCGGGGCTTTTCATATTAATTTTCGAGAAAAATTCCCCTCATCACTTGGATTGTACACGAATCATTATTTCTGATCCGTCGAGGTTACGCCGTCGTATTAAGGACCGTCAATGGTTTTTCTGGAACCGTGAGTGTGAAATGTCCGACGAGTTGCATAAAATCTCTGTAAAATCTTTCCTGCATTCCCTGGAGCGGGCGCAGCGCGCCTATCTGATCTCGGGCGTCGCCAGCGAGCTCGCCGCCAAGCGCGGCCGGGTGGTCTCGTCGAACGAGTTGCTCGAAGCGGTCTATGGCTGCAGCACGCGCGAGCCCGAAGAAGCCGCGATCGGCCTCAAGGTCGCGATCTACAAGCTGCGCAAGACCGGCTTCAACATCACCACCCACCCCTGGCGCGGCTACAGCCACCAAGCCGCCTGACGCCGCTCCCGCTTTGCCGACGCCGCCAGCGTGGACGGCGCCCGGTCGGCGCGCCAGAATGATCGCCCCTGCGATCATGGGAGCCGGACGATGGCGCGCATCCTATTCACAAATGTCTCGATTTTCGACGGCACCGGTGCTCCCTCCTACCCGGGCGAGGCGCTTGTCGAAGGCAATCGCATCCGGGCGGTCCATGCCGGCGCAGGCGGGATCGAGCGCGGCGGCGCCGAAATCATCGACGGGGCCGGCGCCACGCTCATGCCGGGCATGGTCGAGGCGCACGCGCATTTGAGCTGGCCGGCCGCGGTCGACCGCATCATCAACGCGCAGAAACTGCCGCCCGAAGAGCATCTCCTCATCACCGCGCGGAATGCGCGGATCACGCTCGATTACGGCTTCACCAGCGCCTATTCCGCGGGCTCTCTCGGCATGCGGTTCGAAGTGGCGCTTCGCAACGAGATCGATGGCGGCTGGCTGCCTGGCCCGCGTCTCAAAGCGTCGTCGATCGAGCGCGCCCCGGCACGCAGCTTTGGCTTGCCCGAAGGGCATGATGAAGGCCACGGCCGCGGTCCCGACGCCATGCGCCGCTATATCCGCCAATGCAAGGAGATCGGGCTCGATACCGTCAAATTGCTGCTGTCCGGTGACGACAATTTTACGCCGAACGGATCGCAGGACCTGTGCTACAGCGAAGAGGAAGTGGCCGCGGCGGGCGAAGAGGCGCGCGCGTGCGGCCTATGGCTTGCGTGCCACGCGCAAGCGGCCGAGGCGGTGAAGCTCGGCGTGCGGCATGGGTTCCGCGTCCTCTATCACTGCAGCTACGCCGATGAAGAGGCGCTCGACATGCTCGAGGCCAAGAAATCGGACATCTTCACCGCGCCGGCAGTCGGGCTTGCGTGGGGCGCGATCCATGACGGCCCGGCGCTGGGCCTCCCCGAAGCCGGCGTCGAGCGCGGCCGCAAGATATTGGCGCTGCAAAAGAAGCTTGTGCCGGAATTGCGCCGGCGCGGCGTGCGCGTCCTGCCCGGCGGCGATTATGGATTTCCGCACAACCCCATCGGCAAGAACGCGCGCGACCTCGAGCATTTCGTGACGCTGTTCGGCTATACGCCGGCCGAGGCGCTGATGGCCGCCACAAAATGGGGCGGCGAGATCATGGGCATGGCCGATGAGCTGGGCCTCGTGCGCGCCGGCTATCTCGCCGACCTGCTGCTCGTGAACGGCGATCCGACCCAGGATGTTCGGATCCTTCAGGATCGCGACAACATCCTCATGGTGATGAAGGACGGCGCGTTCCACCGTCGTCCCGAAGCCCGGGCCCAGCGCCGCCTCGCCGCGGAATAGCGGCCGCTAAAACGCGTCGATTGCCGTCACCTCGGCGACGGCGAGGCCCATGCGCTCCTGCGGCCGGCGCCAGGGCTTCATCGGCCTGCCGCTGGCGAGCGCTTGCAACTCGCGCTCCCAAAGCCGGCGCAGCAGAATGACGCCCTTGTCCGACTGGCCAAGCCAGTCCTGCGCGCGATCGGTGATGCGCCCTTGGGCGGCGAGTGCCACATTGTCCTCCAGCACGAAGAGGCTGGGGTCGTTCGGATCGACGTCTTGAATCCGCAACTTGCCGGCGAGGATGTCCTCGCTTACCTGAAGCGCCGAAGTCCCCCGGTCCTTGCTCGCGACGAACTGCGGCGGGCCCGCGCGTCCGGGCTCGGGCCGCATCATGCGGAGCGAATAGGTGATCGAGCTCTCGTCGTCCTTCGGCACCCGCCAGGCGACCTGCGCCGTCCAATAATCATGTTCGGGCGACGGCGGCAAATCGACGAGGCTGATATTGGGCATCATGAAATGCCCGGTGCGCGAGATGTTGGTCTTGGCGCCGCTGCGGCGTCCCTCGCGGCGAATGCCATAGTCGGTCTCGGTCACGACGATCTCGGGGATTTCGTCGAGCCCGTAGGATTTGGTCGAAACGCGATGGACGAAATGCACGTGCGTCTCGTCGAGATCGTTCTCGACGCGCTGAAAATAATTGCACGGCACCTGATGGCGGCTCACCGCGATGTCCCCCTTCGCCTCCTCGATCTCGGGATAGCGCGGGAAAGGCGGCGGCTCACCGTCGCCAAGATAGGCGAAGATGAGGCCCATGGAGTCCTTGAGCGGATAGGAGCACACCTTAACCTTCGCCGCGAACGATGCCTTTTCCGCCGGCTGCTCGACGCATTGCCCCGAGCCGTCAAACACCCAGCCATGATAGAAGCAACGGAGGCGATCGCCTTCGACCCAACCATGGACCAGCGAGGTCTGACGATGCGGGCAGCGATCGACCAGCAGGAACGGCTCGCCGCTTTCGCCGCGATAGAGCGTGAAATACTCGTTCAGCGCCTGCACGCGGACCGGCCGGCCGGCGACGAGATCGGCGGAGCGATAGACCGGCTGCCAGAAGCGGCGCAAAAAGCGTCCCGCAAGCGTCCCGGGACCCGTGTGCGCGAAATCGGAAGCGTCGTTCGGTATCATCAGCGATGCTCTCTAAGGGCCGCGGGATAGGGGAAATATTCGGTCAAGGTCTCGGGCGCGAACAGCTCTTCTGGCGTGTGAAGGCGTCGCGACAGGCCCTGTTCGTGATGATAGCGCAGGAAAGCGGCGAGCGTCTTGCGGTTCGCCTCGACGCCATAGGGCCAGAAATCATTGCCGAAGAGCGCGCGGTTCTTCTCGTGAAGCGCGGTGAGGAACGGCACCATGTCCAACCGGTGCATATGCCCCGCCTGCGCCAGCATCGACTCCATCGCCCGCTGCTTTGCTTCCTTGAGCGCCTGATAGAGCGATTGGGCGAGCCACCGGTTCTGGCGATAAAGATCGCGCCGGATCACGACCGTGTGCATGATCGGAAAGATGCCGGTCTTCTGGTAATAAGCGCGCTCGACCTCCTCATGGTTCTCGAAGAGGCGCCGGACCTTGCCGGTGCGCCGCGTCAGGGACGGTGGCTCGAGCGCCGAATAGAGCGCATCGATCTCGCCCGAGGCGAGCATCGCGTCAAGCGTCTGATCGGGACGGAGAGGCTCGACGCGGATATGGGGCGGCGGGCCGAACGGCGCGAAATCGCGCCCCACCTCGCGCTCGAGCCGGCCCACATGATAGGTCACGCTGTCGATCGGTACGCCATATTCGTCGCTCATGATCCCGCGCGCCCAGATCGCGGCGTCATGTCCATAGGCGAAGAGCTCTCCCACGCGGCGGCCGATCAGGTCCTTCGGCTCGCGCACTGGGCTCGCCTCGCTCACGAAGATCGCCGAGTGGCGAAAGATGCGGCAGGGGAACACCGGAATGGCGATGTAGGGCGGGTCGTCGAGCTCGAGCGTGCAGATATAGAATTTGAGCCCCATCTCCGCGGCGTCGAACTCCCGATGCTGTATCATCCGTTGGAAATTCTCGGCCGGAAAGACCGTCAGATAGTTGAGATCGACGCCGTCGACCGCGACCGATCCCTCTCTCAAGCCGCGCGTGAAGGCATAATTGTCGCACGCGAAGTTCAGCGGAAGCTTTGCCATGGAGCTGAGGATACCCGATCGCCGCGCTAACCGGGAGAGGCGAGGAGATGGCTGCCATAGGCGGCGGTCGCGTTCTCCCAGACGAGCGAGATGTGCGAGGCCGCGGTCTGCACGTCCCGCACCTGTCGCTGCAGAACGTTGCGCAGATAATTGGCGCGGCCGCCGGCCGCGTTGTAGAGCCGTTGCACCGCCGCGAGCGCCAATTGTCCCG
>Ga0335073_10011684_pt1 | contig 12332 bp, 16 predicted proteins | sample Lox_Sample_22_FD_207093 | JGI IMG/M metagenome (GOLD analysis project Ga0335073, IMG submission 207093) | Soil microbial communities from Loxahatchee National Wildlife Refuge, Florida, United States - Lox_Sample_2.2 | ecosystem: Environmental > Terrestrial > Soil > Wetlands | place: USA... | reverse complement strand
AGGAGATGTCGAGGACGGCGCCGGCCGCCCAGGCGAGGTGGTCCCGTGGCAGATTTCCTGTGCCAGAGGAGTCACCACGGGCCCGTTCGGGATGATGGAGAGCGGAGAAACCGTCGGGAGTCGGCTGTCGATTCCGCGCGATCCGTCCGACGTAGGGGTGAACAGGCCGAGAACTTGAAAGGAGAGCCACCATGGCTCAGTACGCGATCCTGATCTACGCCCACGACTCCGCCCACCGCCTCGACGCGACACCCGAGGACACCGCGACCTGCGACGCGCACTCCGACGAGCTGACCAGCGGCGGTTCGCTGGTGCTGGCCTACGCGCTGACGCCGAGGGACATGGCGACCTCCATCCGCGCCGACGCGGTCACCGACGGGCCGTTCATCGACTCCAAGGAGGTCATCGCCGGGTTCTACGTGATCGAGGCGCCCGACCTGGACGCGGCCATCGCCATCGCCAGGACCAACCCCGTCGTGCGGGACGGCGGCGGGGTCGAGATCCGCCCGGTGCACAGCGGCGGGTTCGTTCAGCGGTGACCGAGGTCGAGGCGGCGCTCGCCGACGCGCACCGCCGCGAGTGGGCCAGGGTGCTCGCCGCGACGGCGCGCGTCGCGCGGGACCTGGACCTCGCCGAGGAGTGCGTCCAGGAGGCGTACGCCTCCGCCGTGACCGCGTGGGCCAGGACCGGGGTCCCTGACAACCCGGGCGCCTGGCTCACCACCGCCGCGAAACGGCGCGCGATCGACGCGATCCGCCGGGACGCGGCGCTGCGGTCGCGGCTGCCGCTGCTCGTGGTGGACGACGAGGAGGAGCCGGCTCATCCGGAGGAGCGAGACGTGGAAGAGCTCAGCGAGGCGGTGCCGGACGAGCGGCTGCGGCTGATCTTTGTCTGCTGTCACCCGGCCCTGGCCCAGGAAGCCCAGGCGGCGCTCACCCTCCGGCTGGTGTGCGGACTGCCGGTGCCGGACATCGCACGGGCGTTTCTGGTGACCGAGCCGACGATGGCGGCACGGATCACCCGGGCGAAGAAGAAGATCGCCATCGCGCGGATCCCCTACCGGGTCCCCCGCCCCGCCGACCTCCCCGAACGGCTCCGCGCTGTCCTCACCGTCATCCACCTGCTGTTCACCACCGGCCACACCGCACCGTCGGGCGCGGCCCTGGTGCGCGCCGACCTGGTGGACCAGGCGATGCACCTGGCGCGGATGCTGTGCTCGCTGCTGCCCGATGACACCGAGGCTCGCGGGCTGTTCGCGTTGTTGCTGGTCACGGACGCGCGGCGAGCGACCCGGGTCGATGAGGACGGCCGCCTGCTGCGGCTGAAGGACCAGGACAGGTCGCGGTGGGACCGCGCCGCGCTGGCGGAGGCCGACGCGATGATCGTCACCTCGCTGCGGGCCGCCCCGCCGGGGCGGTACGTCCTGCAGGCGGCGATCGCGTCGCTGTACGCCGAGGCGCCGGCGTACGAGCAGACGGACTGGCCACAGCTCGTCGCCCTGTACGACAAGCTGCTGCAGGTGTGGCCGTCCCCGGTCGTGGCGCTCAACCGCGCCGTGCCATTGTCCATGGTCGCGGGCCCAGAGGCTGCGCTCGCGGAGGTCGAACGGCTGGAAGGCGACGAGCGGCTGTCGGGATATCAGTACCTGCCTGCGATCAAGGCGGACCTGCTGAGCCGGCTGGGCCGTCCCGCGGAGGCGGCCGCGGCCTACCGCCGGGCGTTCGACCTGGCAGCGAACGAGGCCGAGCGCGCGTTCCTCGCCGGGCAGTTCGCGGACTGAGGCGGCTGGGTCACCGTGGCCTTTGGCCGTGCCTACCGCTTGCGGGCCTTCCAGACCTCTTCGCATGGCCATCGCCGCGCCCAGTCGAGGGTGACGAACGGATACCGGGTGGTGGCGTCGGGCCCGGGCCGCAGCTCGAGGAGATCTTCCACCTCTAGGTCGCAGTCGCGCAGCAGCCTGATCATGTCGCCGTGGCCGAGGTGGAACTCCACCGAGCCGTCGTCGTCAGGCCATTCGAACCGGTGCATGCCGAAGAACGGCCGCAGCAGCCGGTCGGTGGCGGGCTGATCATCGGTGTCCGGCGCGGTGAGCATCAGCAGCACCGAGTTCAACAGGAAGATCAGCTCCCCGCCAGGGCGCAGCAGCCGGGCCGCCTCGGGAATCCAGCGGTAAGGGTCGCACCAGATGCTGGCGCCGTATTCCGAGATCGCCAGGTCGAAGCTGGCGTCGGCGAACGGTACCCGTTCGGCGCTAGCGTGAACCAGCGGGAACCGCAGCTCGAACCGGTCCTGCAGCTGGCGGGCGGTGGCCAGCTGCGCCGCGGAGTTGTCCAGGCCAGCCGGCCGCGCGCCGCGGCGGGCCAGCCAGGCCGAGATGTACCCGGTGCCGCAGCCCAGCTCGACGCTGTCCCGGCCGTTCACGTCAGCGGGCAGGAGGCCGACCTGTGCCTCGGGGATGTTCCAGAGACCCCAGCTCGGCTCGGCCGCGGCCCACAGGCGCAGGCCCGGTCCCGCGTACTCGGCCGCCCACCGGTCCCACGCCGCACGGTTGCGCTGCACATGATCAGCGGTATCGGTCACAGCCGTCAGCATGGGTGCCGCCTGGCACGTCGTCAACTCGATATTCTCGACGCCGAGCTTCCCGGGTTACAGGGGCCGGTACCGGGCCCGGCTACGCCGAGTCGTCGTCGTCTGCCGCATATGAGTGGCCTGGCCAGTGGGGCCACTCCTCGAACCAGGTGCAGCGGCCGTCATCGGCGAACCGCATGACCCACAGGTCGCGGTACTCCTGGACGGGCGGATCTCCGTAGTGGACCTCGACCCGGACCACCGCCGCCGGGTCGTCGACCGCAACGATGTCGGTGGCCATCGTGAAGACCTCGTCCGGGCCCTCTCGTTCCTCCTCCCACATCCGCTTGATCGCGTCCAGGCCGGTAACGGGCTGTTCGTAGGGCGACTGCGAGTAGACGGCGTCGCTGGTGAACAATGCCGCCAGGCCGTCGGTGCCCGGCGCCCGCCACGCGGTCTCGTATCCCGCCAGCCACCGGCCTACGGATTCACGGTCAATCACCTGCCTCATAATGCCCCCTGCTGCCGCACCGGCCGACTCGTGGGGTGCCGGCGGTGGGATCATGTGCAGGTGCCGGACGACAACCTTTCCTGGCCTGAGGTCGCTGGGCGCCTTGCCGCGGCGCGTAGCTACTGGCTGTGCACGACTCTGCCCTCGGGCGCGCCGCACGCGGCCCCGGTGTGGGGAGCGGTGGTGGACGACACCCTGTACCTGTACACCGAGCGCCGCACCGTGAAAGCCCGCAACCTCGCCGCCGACCCGCGCCTTGTAGTGCACCTGGAAAGCGCTCAGGACGTGCTGATCGTGCGCGGCACCGCCGAGGATCTTGGAACCCCTGCCCAGGTCCCCGAGGTGGTGGCGGCCCTGTCGGCGAAATACCCCAGCGAGGAGGACCGGCAGTACCTGCCGGCCGCCGACCCCGCTTTCGACGTCGTCTACGCCATCAGACCGCAGTCGGCGAGGATGTGGCGCCTGCCCGATTTCGAGGACTCGCAGCGCTGGTGGAGATTGCCGCCCTCGCCGTAGAACCCCGAGAATGGGCGGATGCCGTATTTCGCCGGGCCGGTAGCCGACGAGCGCGACGCGCTGCTGACCTTTCTGGAGGTGCCGCGCGCGGCGCTGCGGGCGGCGGTGTTCGGGCTGACCGATGAGCAGGCGCGCAGCCGGCCGGCCGCCAGCGCCCTGTGCCTGGGCGGACTGGTCAAGCACGCAGCCCGCACGGAGCGCCGGTGGGTTGTGGCCGGCATAGCCGGGCAGCCGCTGCCCGGACTGTGGCCGATCGAGGACTGGCCGGCCGACTTCGAGCTGACCGAGCAGGAGACTCTAGACGGCGTGCTCGCCTACTACGCCGAGACAGCCGAGCTCACCGCTCAGATCGTGTCGGCCATCGAGGACCTGGGGCAGCCGTCGGCGGTCAACCCGGAGCAGTCGGCCCGCTGGGTGCTGTTCCACCTGATCCAGGAGACCGCGCGCCATGCCGGGCACGCCGACATCATCCGCGAGTCGCTCGACGGCAGGCGGGCCGGCCAGCTGCTGGAAGCCTACGAAGCCGGATAGATGGCAGCGATCCGGCTCGGAACCCCGGCTGACTTGTCCGCATGCTCCGGCGTCTATCGTCGCGCCTCGCTGTCGAACGCAGGCGACCGTGACAACCTGCTGGCACACCCGGACTACCTGATCCTGGGACCGGAGGGACTGGCCGAGGGCCGCATGTACGTCGCTGAGGAGGACGGTTCCGTAGTCGGCTTCGCCACCTGGGCCGGAACCGCACAGCCGGGCGGCACCATCGAGCTGGAAGACCTGTTCGTCGACCCGGACTGGCGGCGGCACGGCATTGCTACTGCCCTGGTCGGCCACATCGTCGACGTCGTCCGGGCACAGGGCGTGCGGTGCCTGGAAGTGACCGCCAACCCTCATGCGGAGGGCTTTTACAGCGCCGCGGGGTTCACCGACTGCGGCATGGCCGAGACCGCCTTCGGACCCTCGCCACGGAAGAGGCTGACGATCGGCTGATGATGGGAGCGTCGCCTGGAAAGGAGCTTTGATGGACAACCGCTTCGAGGTCACGGTGGGTGCCGGGACCATGATGTCCGCTTCGGATGCCGCCGTTTGCTTCCCGCACCGCTGGACCCCCGGCGGCGTCACCGTGGAGGGCGATTTCACCGGCGGGCATCTGCTGAATCTTGCGGCTGCCGGCTGCGTCCTGAACGACGTCTACCGGGAAGCCGCAGCGCTTGGCATCGAAGTGAGCGGAGTCCGCGTGACCGCCGCGGGCGGGTTCGACACCGCGACCTGGCAGTCCACGGGCATTGACTACTCGGTCGAGGTCAGCTCCGACGCCTCCGCAGGTCAGCTCGCGCACCTGCTCGAGGTGGTGGATCAGGTGGCGGAGATTCCGCAGGCCATCCGAGCCGGAGCCAGCGTCCGGCGGGTCAGCTGAGGGTGCCTGCTCATCGGCGTGGCACGGCTGCCGTTTGTCCCCGCGGCAGGCGTTTGAGAGTCTCTTGGAGCCATGCGCGCTGTCCGGCGTCGAGGACCGGCAGGGCGGTTTCGACGTCGTGCTGGTCCTTGTCCGCTTTCGAGCGTGCCTTGAACAGCAGTACCACCTCGGGGGCGAGGAAGGGGACACCGTCCCGGTGGCGGGTGATGTCGGCTAGCGGCCGATGGACGCGATATGCACCGCGGCGGTGGACCCAGAACGTCCCGTCAGCCTCAGCCAGGAACACTTCGGTCGGCAGCAGGAGATTCTTGCTGTGCAATGTGAGGCGTCTTGGCTCCTTATCCCGCCCGGTGATCTGGACTTCGTCTTCTGGAAGGTCATCCCCGAGCGCCTGCTTGTCGCGTTCCAGCAGCATGATGTCTACGTCTGCGTGGTCGCGCGTCACCCGCCCGACGGCGAGGTCGATGGCCCAGCCGCCGGCAATCCAGTAGGGAACGGTCAGCCGAGAAAGCAGAGAGCAGACAGCCGACACTGCCGCGAAGTCGGCGTTACCCGTGGTGTCCATCTAAACACCCCTCATGAGGGCATCCGGCGACCGCGACTGCGCAACGGGCTGGTCAGGAGCCATCGAGCAAGTTCAGGACCTGCTGATGCAGGGCGGGTACGTGCTGTTCGGTTTCGGGCTTCATCAGCACACTACGCAGGATGCGCCCGCTCGCCACGTCGGCCGTCACCTGGTGCCCGCGGACGGCCAGGCTGGCGCTGTCCACCAGGTAGGTGGCGACGAACAGCGACTGCGCGTCGGGCAGGCCCATGCCGGTGCTGAGGACATGTGCGCTGGCGCGGTCGATCTGCGACAGACTCCGGCGGGCGGGGAAGTAGCTGAGGATGTCCAGCTGCGGGGGCTGGAAGAGAGTGAGTTTGTCACTGGTGTCGATGAGACCGGCCCAGGCCAGGGCCGCGCGCCGACCGGGGCGCAGCACTGCGCCCAGGCCCGCGGCGGTCAGGGGCAGCAACTGCAAGGTGAGCCACAGTGCGGCGGCCGCCGCACCGGCGCGGGAGCATTCCAGGGAGATCTCGCCCAGGTGCAGCTCATCGGAGGTGAAGTAGGTGTAGGGCGAGTCGTGCAGGTAGTGCCGGGCCACGCCGGGGTCGCGGAAGAGCACCGCGCCACAGCCGTAGGGCTGCAGGCCATGTTTGTGCGGGTCGATCACGACCGAATCGCACTCGGCGATGGCAGCGAATGGCTCTGCCGCCACCCCCTCGGGCGTACCGTCGGCGATGAGACGGAAGAACCCGCCGTAAGCGGCATCGACGTGCACCCGGGCACCGTAGCGGCGGCAGAGCGGGACGATCTCGTGCACCGGGTCGACCGCTCCCAGCCCGGTGGTGCCCGGCGTGGCCACTACCGTGCCGATGCGCCCGCCGCGCAGGGTCTCTTCCAGCGCCTGCAGGTCCATGGTGCCGTCGGCGGCGGTCGGCACGGCCACTGCTTCGACACCGAGCACATGACACATGCGCTCGTGCGTGTAGTGGGCATCGGCGCTGTGCGCGACCGCCTTACCGGGGTGGATCTGGCGGGCGACGAAGAGCGCTTCCAGGTTCGCGATGGTGCCGCTGCTGGTCAGGTGCCCGAGGTGCTCGGGAAAACCGAACATCGCGGCCAGCTGCGCCACGACTTCCTTCTCCATGCGGGCGGTGGCCGGCCCGCCGTCCAGGGCATGGTTGTTGGGGTTGATCAGCATCGCGCTGACGTAGCCGATTACCGCCGCCGGATGCGGTGGCTTGAGCATCTGCCCGGCATAGCGGGGATGGAAAAACGGGTAGTTCTCTCGCAGCCGTTCGCGCAGCGCGCCGGTGGCCCGCTCCAGTTGCTCCAGCGGAACGTCCAGCGACGGGTGCGGTGCGAAATCGCCGTACCCGGCCATCCATTCAGCCGTCTTCTCGACTGCCTGGCGCAACTGCTCGGCGAGCTCACTGGATCCTGCCGGGCCAGCGTGCAGCACGCCGGCCTGTGCGGTGGCACCCAGCATCGCGCTGCCGGCAGCATCGCTAGTCCCGCCGGGGATGGCTGAGTCGCTGGCCACGTCGGCGCTCCCTTCCGCTCGGTCCGCCCCGCTCCAAGAAGCTATCCAGGTGGATAGTAAGCGCACCGTGCCGGCGGAGCTTTGTCCCGCGGCGGGCGGGACGGCCGGGCGTCTGGGCTACTGGCGCTGGAACGCCTGCTTCGCAAGCGGGTGATCCGGGCCGAGGATCAGCGGCTTGTTGGCGCGTTCGGCGGCCTGCTTCTGCTGTGCGAGCGGTGTGCCCGGCGTGGCGTACAGGACATGGACGCGCGCGTCGCCGCTGCCGCGCGCCGACACCGGCGCGACGGCGGCCGGATTGCCGCCCTCGTCAGAGACCCAGAGCTGGAAATCGTCGTATTTGAACAGCTGAATGTCCACGATCGGCGTGGGATAGTGATGCACCCCGGCCGGCTCCGGATCTCCTGGCTGGGCGGTCGTCGAGTCCGCGGTGCCGGACGGGGAATCCCCCGAGTCCGCCGTGGCCGGGGCAGTCGGCGACTGACCCGCCGCCGCGAGCACCCCGGTGTGGAAACTCGGGTGCAACGGTACGCCCGCGTTGAAGATGGAGTCGGTCCATTTCGCGATGCCGTCGGCATCCGTGATAGGCGTGTCAAGCAGGCCGCCGGGATCAAGCTGCTGCTTGACTTGTGGCGCGAGGAGGTCATAAAGGCGCTTGGCGTTCTGCCTTAGCAGGTCGACCTTGTGCGGATCGGCGCAAAACTGCGCAGACCATTCGATCCCGGCGAGGTTACGGACCATGAACCAGCCCTGGCTGTCTTGCAGCCACAAGGCGCTCCCGTGGTGGTCCTGGAAAGGCCCAGGCCCGTAAATCAGCCCTGCCGCCTGCGCCGCGATCTCGTTCATCTTCGTTCGCGCCGCCGCGTACTCGGGCGAATCCGCGCGGGTCGGATGATCGGGCACGTTGACCGACCAGCCGTGCGTCTCGGTTTCGGTGTGCTCGGGCTGAGCAGGACTCGTCATTGTTTCCCCCCTGAGTCGGCAAAAAGACCCCTCGCCGCATAGTGTCACCAAATCCTGGCAATTAACAGGATCTTTCCGATAAGTCGGCGAAGCGACCCGTTTGCGAAGCGACCCGTTTGCGAATGGAATCCGGCACTCCATGCTTGCGGCAACCTCGACGACAGGGCAGGGTGGCTTTGTCGGCCCGGGGCGGGCCGCACGTCGTCAGAGGAGAGCGTCATGAGCGTGTACAGGGTGACCGAGATCATCGGAACAAGCAGCACCTCATGGGAAGACGCGGCAGCGGAGGCGATCAGGACGGCTGCCGGGACGCTCCGCGATCTGCGGGTAGCCGAGGTCGTCGCGCAGGACATCCACCTGGACGAGGGCGGAGCGATCACCTATCGCACCAAGCTCCAGCTCTCATTCAAGTACGAACCCGGCAGCTAATCCCCGGGATTTCGGCGGTAGAGACTGCGCGAAAGAGGCTGCGCTGAGGACCCATTCGCTAAGCGCGTCCCCTTCTAGGCCCGCGGGCTCGACGAAGACCATCGCCTTCATCGGACGGCCAGTGAAGTCCATCTCGCGGACATGCTCGCGGCGCAGTGCCGTCTCGGCCCCGGTGTCGCCGAGACGGAGCATGAGCTCGTCACCGATGATGCCGGTGAACATGTGGCCGTTCAGCATGAACGCCAGTCCGCCGAACATCTTGCGCTCGGTGACCTCGCCATCGACAGCGCCGATGATCTCGCGGACCCGGGCGGCGAGGTTTTCGTCGTAAGCCATGTCGTTCCTCCAAGCGGCCTGAGGCAGAAGGCCGTGAACAGAGCCGGATCGGCGAAGCCGGTGATCTCGATGACGTGATCGCCGTCGACGGTCAGGACCATGATCCCGTAGGCGCTGCAACCCCCGCCGTCATTGTCGCGAACGTAAGCCGCCATCGCTGGCTGCAAGTTTGCCCTGGCCGGGACCAGGGTGATCTGGTCCAGGCAGGTGAGTGCATCCACGCGGCGGGTCCTCCATGGGGTTGGATGTGCTCAGAGCAACGCCTCGATGGGTGCGACCATCACCAGGTCCTTCACTGCCTCGGCGAGCTGCCGGTTGAGCGTGATGAAGGCGTCGGCCTGGAGTTGGGTCAGGGCAACGTACTCGGCGTCAAGCGTGTCAGGCCAGCCGAGCCGGTCTGCGACCTTCCAGGCGACGTTCTGCAGGACGCGGTCTCCGAGTAGCCGGATCCGCAATCCGCGTGCGTAGTCGAGATGCCGCTCGGCATCCTTCCTGGTCATCTCATCGCGTCGGACGGCCTGATAGAGAAGCGACAGCAGTTGCGAGCGCAAGAGCGCCGGAGCCAGGATCTGATGCTCTTCGCGGATCACGATCTGGTCGTGAGCCAGGCGAATGGCGACGTCCGGGCCGATCACGTACCTGGTCATGAACGTCCAGTTCCCCTCCGTCGCCGCGAGATGCAATCGCCCGGCTCTGAGTACGACGAAGAACGGGGGCAGGTGCAGCCATGTGCCTCGGTGAGTAACCGGAGGTCGCCCAGCCACGGACCAGGCCGATTTCCCCGCCGGAACGCCGGTGCGGTCCGGGCTCGGCTGACCGCGTTCTGTTTTCTGGCCTTTCCTTGCCTGGTTTTCTCCCCGGATATGTCCCCCGCCCGCTTCACCGTTCGTCCCTTCCCTGCAAGCGGTCCCCGATCTCGCGGATCGCCCGGGAAAGGAGAAGCAGATGACTGGCAGCAGCACCAAGCAGGGCGGGGCGCCGGGCGTCAGGTCCGGTACCCAGCTGAGTTCACAGCGAGGCACCACCATGACCGGCGAAACCATCAGCGCAACCACGATCATCAACGCCCCAGCCGAGGCGATCTTCGCCGTACTCGCCGACCCCGCCAGGCACGCCGCGATCGACGGCACCGGCTGGGTCCGCGAGCCCCTCTACAGCCAGCACCTGACCGAGGCGGGCCAGGTGTTCCGGATGGCCATGTACAACGACAACGTCCCGGGCGGGCACTACCGGATGGCCAACCGGGTGCAGGTGTTCGACCCGCCACGCGCCATCTCCTGGGAGCCGGGCATGGACACCGGCGACGGCAACCCGCAGATCGTCGGCCACATCTGGCGTTACGACCTGGCCCCGGCCGGGCCATCCGGGACCGAGGTCACCCTCTCCTACGACTGGTCGGCGGTCCCCGGCTTCCTCCGCCAGCGACTCCCATTCCGATTCCCCCCGTTTGCCGCAGATCACCTGAGCAACTCGCTGGCTCACCTCGCCGAACTGGTCACCGGGTAACCGGCCAGCAGGCCGGCCAGGCCGGCGTACTCGTTATTCGGCGATCCGGAACACGCGCTCGGGTGCGGTTTACGATCCCCGTGTTCGTGGTCACCGAGCGTGCGGGCAGGTGGCCGCTGTCGGTGGATGGGCCGGGCTCCTTGGCGGGCGGTTGGCTGGGTACCTTGCCGGGATGCTGGTGCGCACGGCCGGGCTTTTGACGGCGGTCGCGGGCCCGGAGCATGATGACGGTGCGGCTTCCGGGTTTGCGCCGCAGCTGCTGAAGGGGCTGTCGGCGGGCTAGCCGGCGCGCGGTGGCCTTCGATGGGGAGGGAAACGGCTGTGGCGGACGTACATGGCACGTGCCGGGGGCGGTTCGAGGCGGTGCGCAGCGCGCTGGCGCGGAACCTGGACTCGGGTGAGGAACTGGGCGCGTCGCTGGTGGTGGACATCGACGGTGAGATCGCCGTCGACCTGTGGGGCGGTTTTTGCGACCAGGCCCGGGCGGTCCCGTGGTCGGAGCACACCATCACCAATGTCTGGTCCTCCACCAAGACGGTGACCAGCCTGGCCGCGCTGATGCTGGCCGATCGCGGCGAGCTGGACGTGGACGCCCCGGTCGCGGCGTACTGGCCGGAGTTCGCCGCCAACGGCAAGCAGGGCGTCCTGGTGCGCCACCTGATGTCGCACTCCTCCGGCGTTTCGGGGCTGGACCAGCCCGCGGTGGTCGAGGATCTCTACGACTGGCACAAGGCGACGTCCCGGATGGCGGCCCAGGCGCCGTGGTGGGAGCCGGGCACCGCGTCGGGCTACCACGCGCTCAACTACGGTCACCTGGTCGGCGAACTGGTCCGGCGGATCAGCGGCAAGCCGCTCAGGCAGTTCGTCGCCGAGGAGATCGCCGGCCCGCTGGGCGCCGACTTCCAGATCGGCGCCGCCGGAGGCGACTGGGCACGGATCGCCGACGTGGTCCCGCCGCCGCCGCTGCCGTTCGACCTGGAAGCACTCGGCCCGGACAGCCCGGCCGTCAGGACGCTGACCGGCCCGGCCGTGCCGGCGGAGGCCGCCAACACGCCCGGCTGGCGGCAGGCCGACATCGGTGCCGCGAACGGGCACGGCAACGCCCGCTCGGTGGCCCGGATCATGTCGGTGGTCTCGCGCGGCGGCGAGGCCGGCGGGGTCCGCCTGCTCCGACCGGAAACCATCGACCTGATCTTCCGCGAGCAGCTCAACGCCACCGACCTAGTACTCGGCGTCCCGCTGCGGTGGGGCATCGGCTACGGGCTGCCCATGCCACAGCTGCTGCCCTGGATCCCCGACGAGAGAATCTGCTTCTGGGGAGGCTGGGGCGGCTCCATGATCATCATGGACACCGGCCGCCGCATGACGATCTCCTACATGATGAACAAGATGGCACCGGGAATCATCGGCTCCGACCGAAGCGCCACCTACGGACAGGCCATCTACGACGCCGTCAGCCGATAGCAGTCTCACCAGCGGACATTCCCGAACAAGCCAAGAACCGCCTGATCTGGGCGGCAGTTTGGTCGGGTTATCTCGGGGTCAGCACGCAAAACTCGCGGCCATCGGGATCGGCCATGGCCACCCGGCTGGCCTCGCCTTGGCCGATGTCGAGGCAAGTTGCCCCGAGAGAGACCAGACGGTCGACCTCGTCTTGCAGATCACCGTGGACGGGTGGAGCGAGGTCGAAATGCAGCCGACTCTTCCCGGTCCGCGGCATCACCCACTCCCCGTCCCAGGAGATCTTCGGACCGCCCCGCGGCGAGTGGATCGCTGTCTGCAGACCCTGATCCCAGACCAGCGGCCAGCCCAGCGCTTCGCTCCAGAAGTACCCGACCTCCCGCGAACCCGCGCACGTAAGCTCGCCCAGGAACCCGCAGCCGGCAAGGTACTTGTTGCCCGGCTCGATCACGCAGAACTCGTTGCCTTCGGGGTCGGCGAGCACGACATGACCCTCCTCCGGGCGCTGGCCGATGTCAATGTGCCGGGCGCCGAGCTCGAGCGA
>Ga0335073_10011683_pt1 | contig 12333 bp, 8 predicted proteins | sample Lox_Sample_22_FD_207093 | JGI IMG/M metagenome (GOLD analysis project Ga0335073, IMG submission 207093) | Soil microbial communities from Loxahatchee National Wildlife Refuge, Florida, United States - Lox_Sample_2.2 | ecosystem: Environmental > Terrestrial > Soil > Wetlands | place: USA: Florida... | reverse complement strand
GGTCCCATGCCGAGCATCACCAGGTCGAACGACGGCTCATCGCCGAGCGTCTGCGCGAGGTCGCGGCGGTACGCCAGCGCCGCCTGTTGCGGGTCGTCTTCACCGTGCATCCGGTGCACCTGCTCCGGCGCAATGCGCATCGGTCCCAGGAAGGCGTCGTATGCCGTCTTGTAGTTTGATTGGTCGTTATCGGGCGGCACACAACGTTCGTCGCCAAAGTAGAATTCGACGGCGTCCCAATCGATCGCATCGCAATAGGGCGCCTGCGTAAATAACGCGTAGGTGGTCCGCGGCGTAGTTCCGCCGGCAAGTGCGACGACGAAGAAGCCGCGTGCTTCGATCGCGTTTCGGGCCTGATCGATGAAAAAATCCGCGAGTGCCTTCGCAACGTCCGCCGGCGTCTGGTAGACGAAGAGCGTCCCGCAGGCATCATCTCTGATCATCCGACATGCCTCTCTATAATGGCTTTAGCCATAGCGAGCGATTCGATAAATACGGGATCGCGCGTGCGCGCGAGGATCGCCCGCTCGACGAGCGACGCAAGGTCGACCGTGTGTAACGGCGCGAAGCGCGACGGGCATGCTGTCGAACCGGTAACGTCGAGACAGATCGCATTCTGATCCTCGGGATGTACCGCGGCGGTAAACGACGCATGTTCCGAAGAGAGAACGACCTTCGTTAGCCGACGGGGTGGACCGTCGTGGATCATCGTATAGCGTACGTTGCCGCCCGGAGCCCGGAATGTTTGTCCGTCGATCGGCGTCCAGGCGAGCCGGCTTGCGAGCCAGCCGAGCAGATAATACATCTCCGCGTCTGAACCGGCCGTCACTTCCACGCTGCGCAAAGCCAGGAGTTCGCGCCGGCAGGCAGGCTCATCGAAGAACTCCGCGACCAACTCTTGCCATGCGACGAGTCGCAAATACGCGACGTCTTGAATCATGATCTCGGGATGCCGCTCGACGAACATCGATAGATCGCGCAGCGGCCGTTCGTCGGTGCGCGCTACCGAGGTGCTGCAAATCGTTGTGTCGGCGCGCGGCGCGAGCACGAGGAACCGTTCGTCGGCCGAGAGCGCTTCGGCGATCCACAGCAGCACGACCGGCGCGTCGTGGAGAGCCAGCTGCGTGAGCGCGGCTTCGAGTTCTTGCGGCGATGCGCCGCGGACGCCGATCTCAATCCACTCGCCGCGCGTTTTCGACGGCTCGACGACGCGGTCGTCCTGGCCTTTGCTCGCGTCGAAGACGATCACGCGCGAAGGATGCTTTTCGGCCAAGGCACGCGTACGCATGCGAACCCAGTCGGCGCCTTCGCCCTCGCCGAAGAAAATCGCAAACGTCATAGTCGACGTCTTCATCGAATCCGAGCTCTGCCGCGATTTGGCGAGCGCGTCGAGGACGGGATGGACGTCGAGACTCACAAGGGGCGCCAACCCGGAAAGAGCTTAAAGGCGGATTCCGGTCCTTGCGATCCCGATGCGTAATTCGGAAACGTAAGGTCTTTCGTATTTTGCCACGCGTCGAGCACGGGCATGACGATCTCCCACGCGCGCTCGACCGCGTCCCAACGCGTGAACAGCGTCTGGTCACCACGCATCGCATCGCCGATCAAGCGTTCGTACGCGGGCGGCGATTGTACGCCGAATCCCGTCCCGTAGTTGAAGTCCATGAAGACGCTGCGAATGTGTGCCTTCATGCCGGGGACTTTAGCCGAGAAGCGCATCGCAACACCTTCATCCGGCTGAATCTTCATGACGAGCACGTCGGGCTCGATGGTGTCGGTGCGTTCGCCATAGATGCGATGCGGTATCGGCTTGAACGTGACGGCGATCTCCGAATTCTTCTTGGCCAAGCGTTTGCCGGAGCGAAGATAGAACGGCACGCCCGCCCAGCGCCAGTTTTCAACCTCCAAGCGCACCGATGCGAACGTCTCCGTGTTGGAATTCGGATTGACGTCCGGCTCTTGGCGGTAAGCGATCACCGGCTTGCCGTTAATTGCGCCGGCCCCGTACTGCCCGCGCGCAGACATCTCGGGCACCTTCGCGTGCTCGGGTGGTGTGATCGATTCGAGAACCTTGTACTTTTCATTGCGAATCGCATCGGCGTCCGAGCTCGAAGGCGGTTCCATTGCAACGAGCGCAAGCAAGTTCATCACGTGATTCTGAATCATGTCGCGCAACGCGCCGGCGTTGTCGTAATAGCCCCCGCGCAGCTCCACACCAAGTTGTTCCGCCGCGGTGATTTGAATCGAGTCCACGTAATTGCGGTTCCACACCGGTTCGAAGATCGTATTGGCAAAGCGCAGTGCCATGATATCTTGGACCGGCTCTTTGCCCAGGTAGTGATCGATGCGGTAGACTTTGTTCTCGGGAAAGACTTTCTCGACGGCGGTTTGCAGCGCCCGAGCGGACGTCAAATCGGTGCCGAAGGGCTTCTCAACGATAATACGCGCCCAGCCCTCCTGCTGCTGATTGAGATCCGCTTCCTGGAGGCATTCGATAATCGCCGGAAAGACCGACGGCGGTGTGGAGAGGTAAAAGAGCCGGTTGCCCTTTGTCCCGAGGTTCTTTTCGTTGTCGGCCAGGCATTTGGCGAGACTACCGAAGCACTTGTGATCGTCGAACTCGCCGGTCACATAGAACAAGCGCTTGGCAAAATCGTCCCACATAGCGCCTTGCGGTTTTTGATCGGCCGGCGCAAACTGCTCGAGCTGCTCCTTGCAGTACGCGCGAAAGTCGTCATCGGAATATTCGGTGCGCGACACTCCAACGATCGCGAAATCGTTGGGCATGACACCGTGCAAGCGGAGCGAGTACACCGCGGGAAGGAGCATGCGTTTGAACAGATCGCCGCTTGCACCGAAGAACACAAGCGAGCACGGATCGCTGATCCGCTCCGATTGCATGCCCGTGCGCAGCGGGTTTTCGGCTTTACCGTCGGTGGAAACCGTTGCTACTGCCTCAGGCATGCGTCTCCGTCTTTACGGCATGACCACCGAATTGGTTGCGAAGCGCCGCTGTTATCTTCGCGCTGAACGATTCGTCTTGACGCGACGCAAAGCGGGCCATGAGTGAGAGCGTGATGACCGGAGCCGGGACATCTTCGTCGATCGCTGCTTGGACGGTCCAGCGCCCTTCACCGGTGTCTTCGACATAGCCGCGGATATTCGCCAATCCGGGGTCGTCTTTGAAGGCGAGCACCAATAATTCCAGCAGCCACGAGCGGACCACGCTGCCGTGGCACCACACCTCTGCGACCTGTTCGAGATCGAAATCGAATTGCGATTTTTCCAGGATCTCGAAGCCTTCGCCGTACGCCTGCATCAGACCGTACTCGACGCCGTTGTGGACCATTTTGGAGAAGTGCCCCGCGCCGGCTTTCCCGACATGGGCGTAGCCCTGCGGCGGGGCGAGCGTGAGAAAGATCGGCTCGCACTTTTTTACGGCTACGTCATCGCCGCCGACCATCAAACAGTAGCCTTCCTTCAATCCCCAGATGCCACCGCTCGTGCCGGCGTCGATCAGCGACACACCTTTCGTCTTAGCGCGATCGTACGCGGCCAAACCGTCTTTCCAGTTGGTGTTGCCGCCGTCGATGATGATATCGCCGCTGCCGAGGATTCCACACAGCTCGTCGATCGTGTCGTCGGTCGGTTTCCCGGACGGAACCATGATCCACACGATCTTCGGCGAGCCGGTGAGCTTGCCGCAGAGATCGCGCAGGCCGCTCGATGCGGTCGCGCCGCCGGATGCGGCTTGCTTCACGGCGTCGGCGCTACGATCGTACACCACGACGTCGTGGCCACCTTGCGTCAGACGCGTGGTCATGTTCGCGCCCATCTTGCCAAGACCAACCATCCCGAGTTGCATGTAGTACTCCTATTACGTGAATTAGGCGCGAGCAGAGAGTGCGTCATCGACGGCGGCAATGAGCGCGCGTAGTGCCGAGTCGATATCGCCTTTGAGGTGGATGCGTAAGCCGCGCCGCTTACGACTGTCGAGGGACTGCCAGTCGCCGAGCGCCTGCGCGGCAAGCAAGGTACGGAAGCCGACGTTCATACCGGGAATCGGTGGGTCGTTCGGTTCGTTGCCGACAATCTGCATCATCACCGCCGAGTCCGGGCCGCCTTTGTGCAGTTGTCCCGTCGAATGAAGAAAGCGCGGACCAAAACCTACCGTTGTGGCGACGTCGTTCGCGTCGCGGATCTTCAGGCGCAGCTCATCAAGCGTGGCGATATGGGCCGGATCGCGCGCGATGTAGGCGCAGATTGCAACGTAATCACCCGGTGCCAGCTGTTTGAAGACCGCGGCGAGCGCCTTGGTCGCATCGCGCGCGCCGGCGACCGCTTTGCTGCCGGAGAGATAGGTGATGTCGAATGCCGTGCCTTCAACGTCGGCTGTGGGCTCGTCGATCGAGCCCGTCGCCTCGAACTGCGCGAGGAGCTTCTTTGTGTTGTCCTTCGATTCTTGGACGTTGGGTTGATCGAACGCATCGATCCCAAGCACGCTCCCGGCCGCTGCAGTTGCAATTTCCCATAGGTAGAACTGTTCGCCGAGATCGTATTCGTCGTTCATCGCGAGACGAATTATCGGATGCCCGGCATCCTCCAGCGCTTGCAGTTTCTCGGTGACGCCGGGTGTCGGATCGGGTAGCGTCGCGCCGACGTACACGAAGACGCGATCGTTGCCGTAGTCATCGGGACTCCCGAGCGCCTCACCCTCGATCGGGATGATGCCCCTTCCTTGTTTGCCGGTCGATTCGGCGATGAGCTGCTCGGCCCAGGCGCCGAACGATGCGACGTCGGGGTGGGTAACGATCGTCAGTTTGTCGCGATGTTCTTCGACGGCAAGACCCCCGATCGCCGCGCCGAAGCGCACCCCCGTCGCCACGCGCGGATCGACCGTCTTGTCGTTGGCGTGCATGGCTCCGAGCGCGCGATCGAGCAGCAACCGCACGTCGTAGCCGGCCAGCGCCGCCGGTACCATCCCGAAGTACGAAAGCGCCGAATAGCGTCCGCCGATGTTCGGATCGTTCTCGAAGATACGGCGGAAACTGTGTCCCTTGGCGACGTCGACCATCTGCGTGCCGGGGTCGGTGATCGCGATGAACTGCCGTCCCGCCTTGATCGTACCGACTGCTTTCGAGACCTTCTCGTAGTAGTACGCGAAGAACGCGTTCGGTTCGGTGGTCGTGCCGCTCTTACTCGAGACGATAAAGAGCGTGCGATCGATTACGATCTTTTCATCGAGCTCGGCGATCTGCGTCGGGTCGGTCGAGTCGAGCACGTGTAGCTCCGGCCAGTCCACGTCATTCATCGGGCCGCCGCCGACTTGCCCGAACGTGTCGGCGAGAATATCGGGCGCAAGCGAGCTGCCGCCCATGCCGAGCACGACGACGTGGTCGAACTCCGCCCGGATCTCCTTGGCGAAGGCGAGCATGTCGGGAACGTGCTCCATGAGGTGTTGCGCCACATCGAGCCACCCGAGCGCGTGCTTGATGATGTCGGCCGCAGCCGGGTCGCTCGTCCACGGCGAGGGATCCTTAGCCCAGAGTTTTTTCAAGAAGTCGGCTTTGGCAAGGTTCGCGAGCGTGTCGCTCGGCGCGCGCGAGATTGCCACCCGCTCCTTATGATCTGCAAGCTGTTTCTGCTTATAGACGATTGCGCCCATGAGCGCCGCGAACGAATCGGAGAAGAGCGAGACGCCTTCGACTTGGAGATCGTACGTGACGTCAAAGAGCGAGATCTGCGCGTCTTGCAGCGCGCGCAGCGTGGCGCGCGCTTCGTCGAGTCCGGTCTCGACCGTGTCCGGCACGACCTTGCCGTGATCGAGGAGTGCATCGAGCGTGGCCGGTGGCATCGTGTTGACCGTGTGCGCGCCGACGACCGTCTCGACGTACATCAGATCGGGGTACGCCGGATTCTTCGTCGAGGTGCTCGCCCAAAGTGGCCGCTGTGCTGCGCCACCCGCCTTTGCGACGCTCGCGAATAGTTCACCCTGGAAAAGTTCCTTGAACTTCTGATAGGTCAACTTGAGGTTCGCGACGCCGGTTTTACCCAGCAGCGCCTGTAACTTGGTCTCGCCCTTGGCGATCTTTGCTTGCAGCAGCCGGTCGACCGCGGAATCGATACGGCTCACGAAGACCGAGTTGACCGAACGAATCCGGTCGATCGGCTTGCCCTCGAGCAAGCGCCGTTTGAGCCCATCGATGTAGGCAACCGCGGTCTTCTCGTACATCTCGACCGAGAAGATCAGCGTCACGTTGATATTCAGCCCTGAATAGATGCACTCTTGGATCGCCGCGACGCCCTCGTTCGTGCCCGGAATCTTCACCATGAGATTGGGGCGATTCACCCGCTGCCACAGCGCCTTGGCGTTCGCAATCGTACTCTCGGTATCGTGCGCCAAGAGCGGCGAGACCTCGAGGCTCACGAACCCGTCGTTGCCGCCGCTCGAATCATAGACCGGCCGAAACGCATCGCATGCGTGCTGGATATCTTGTACCGCCAGATCCCAAAAGATTGCGTCAGCGGAGGTCTCGCTGCCGATCAGCTTGCCGATCTGTTCGTCGTAGTCGTCGCCCGTGCCGATCGCCTTTTCGAAGATCGTCGGGTTGCTCGTCATGCCGCGCAGACCCTGATCGATCAGACGCTGGAGCTCGCCGGAGGCGAACATGCTGCGCCGCAAATTGTCGAGCCACACGCTTTGGCCGGCTTCGAGCAGTTGCTGCAATTGGTTGCTCACGTGATTCTCCTCAAGAAAGGAAGGGCGATTTAGCGCTTTGCGAGTGCGAATGCGTCGAGTGCGGTTTGCGCAACGCGTTCGGGCGTGAATCCAAGGCTCTTCGCGACGTCGGCCATCGGCGCAGACTCGCCGAAGCGATCGATGCCATAGGTGATACCCTTATCGCCGACCCAGCGAGGCCACCCAAGCGTTGCGGCAGCTTCGATCGACATGCGCGCGGTAATACCCGGCGGCAGAATCTCGTCGCGATAGGACTGCGGTTGCGCCTCGAAGAGTTCCCAACACGGCATCGAGACGACGCGCGTTTGCAGACCCTTCTCGTCAAGAATCTTCTTGGCAGCGACGGCAAGCGAAACTTCCGAACCGGTGGCGATCAAGATCAGATCGGGTGCGCCGCCGTGCGCGTCGGCAAGTACGTAGGCACCGCGCCCGACATGGGCATCGCGTTCGCCGAGGAACGGCAATTTTTGCCGCGTGAGCACGAGCACGATCGGACAGCCGCTGTGCGGGTCGATTGCGAGCTTCCACGCCTCGAGCGTTTCGAGCGAGTCGGCCGGTCGAATCACGCGGAGATTCGGTGTGGCACGCAGCATCGCAAGCTGTTCGATCGGTTGGTGCGTCGGCCCGTCTTCGCCGAGGAAGACCGAGTCGTGCGTGAAGACGTAGATCGCGTGCAGCTTCGAGAGCGCGGCCAAACGCAGCGCCGGCTTGAGGTAGTCGACGAAATTGAAGAAGGTCGCGCAGAACGGCATCAAACCGCCGTGCAGCGCGATGCCGTTGGTCGCGGCGGCCATACCGTGCTCGCGGACGCCGTAGTGGATGTTGCGCCCGGCGTAGTTGTAGGGCTGGAAGTCGCCGCAATCTTTGAGGTAGGTCTTGGTCGAGGGATCGAGATCGGCCGAGCCGCCGACGAGTTCGGGCAAGGCTTTGGCGATCGCGTTCATCACCGTGCCGCCGGCGTCGCGTGTTGCGACCGCCCCGTTTTCAGCGGTAAAGGTCGGCCACGGCAGATTCGCCGGCAAGTCGCCGGCAAGCACGCGCTCGAGCTGCGCTGCATCGCTCGGATTCTCCGTTTTCCACTGCTCGTAGCGCGACTTCCAGGCTGCCTCGGTCTGCGCGCCTTTCACGCCGCACTGGCGAAAGAACGCGAGCACGTCGTCGGGCACGTAGAAGTCGGGCTCGAGCGGCCAACCGAGTTCTTGTTTTGTCTTTTTGACGTTGTCGGCGCCGAGCGGTTCGCCGTGCGCTTTGAACGTATCTTGCAACGGTGAGCCGAATCCGATATGCGTGCGCACGGCTATCAGCGAAGGCCGATCCGTGACGCCTTTGGCGACCGTGATCGCCTGATCGATGTGTGCGACGTCGTTGCCGTGGTCGACGTCGATGCGTTGCACGTGCCAGCCGCTGGCCTCAAAACGTTCGCACGCATCGTCGGTAAAGGTGACGTCGGTCGGCGCGGCGAGCGAGACACGATTGTCGTCGTAGAACACGATCAGTTTGCCGAGTTGCAAATGTCCGGCGAGTGAAATTGCCTCTTGACTGATGCCTTCCATCAAATCGCCGTCGCCGGCGATCACATACGTGTAGTGGTCGACGATCTTGGCGTCGGAGCGATTGTAGACCGCCCCAAGGTGCGCTTCGGCGATCGCAAATCCAACCGAGTTGCCTAGGCCTTGGCCGAGCGGACCGGTGGTAGCTTCAACACCCGGGGTGTGTCCAGCCTCAGGATGGCCCGGCGTCTTGCTGCCGAGTTGGCGGAACGACTTGAGGTCGTCGAGCGTCAGGTCGTACCCGGTCAGGTAGAGCAGCGCATAGAGGAGCATCGATCCGTGGCCGGCCGAGAGAATGAAACGATCGCGGTCGAACCAGTGTGGATCTTTTGGATTGAATTTCAGATGCCGGGTCCAGAGCGTATAGGCCATCGCTGCGGCACCGAGCGGCATGCCGGGGTGACCCGAATTGGCCTTTTGGACCGCATCGACCGCGAGGAACCGAATGGTATTGATGCGTTGCTCGTCGGCGGGCGCGTTCGGCACAACATGCTCCTTCTGATCGAGTGAAGAGGCGGGAGCGTCTAATTCGCGCTCCCGTAGCCTTATCTTACCCGCTCCAGCATACGCCCGACATGGGCCACGTGGATGGGGAGTTTAATCCTCGATTATGGACATATGACCGCTCTGCCCTCGACTTTGCCGTCGTGCAGGGCTTGGTAGGCCTGGGCCGCTTGTTCCAGCGGAAAGCGCGTGATGTGCGCGCGAATGCCGCCGCGTGCGGCAAGCGCAATCAACTCGCGCATCTCGCCGATGCCGCCGAAGTACGGTGTAAAGACGCGCACGCCCGGCGCCGTCCGTCCTTGTCCGTAGGTCATCGTGCCGCCGCCGAGGCCGACGATCGTGAAATCGCCGCCGGGGCGTACCAGTTTGCGCCCCAAGTCGATCGTCGCTTGTACTCCGACGAAATCCAATACGACGTCGGCTTGCTCGCCGTGCAACAATTCCATTGTTTCGCGCAACGCGTTCTCGCCCGCGCGCACCGTTGCGTCCGCACCCAGTTCCTTCGCCAGCGCCAGTTTCTGGTCGGAGATATCGATCGCGATCACGCGTACGGCGCTCGTCGAGCGCAGGATCTGCAGGGCGAGGTGCCCCAGCCCACCGATGCCTATGACGACGACCGTTGCGTCGGGCGTCAGCAGCGCGCGTGAGCGATTGATCGCGTGGTACGGCGTCATGCCCGCGTCGGTGAGCGGCGCCGCTTCAACCGGATCCAGATCGCCCAGCGGAACGAGATAACGCTCCGCCGGGACGAGCATGTATTCCGCCATGCCGCCGTCGACGCCGAGCCCACACGCATTCACCGTGCGTTGACGCATGCAGTAACTCTCGAAGCCGGCCAGACACGTGCGGCACTTTCCGCAACCGAGCGCGCAATACACCGCGACTTTGTCGCCGGGTTCGACGCGTTGCACGCCGGCGCCGATCGCTGCCACCCAGCCGGTACTCTCGTGCCCGAGCGTGTACGGCGGCTTGAAGAAGCAGTTGCCCGCAGCCGTTGCGGCGATCACATGAAGATCGGAATGGCACGCGCCGGCGCCGGCGACTTTAATCAACACCTCGCCGTCGCGTGGTTCGGGAACGGGGGCGTCGTCGATCAGGCGAGGTCCGTCGTCGAAGAGGCGGTATGCGAGCATGAAAGGTTCTTCGCCGGGGCGTATCGGTACGCCCGGTATGAAGATTGAGAAACTCCGCGAGCGCATCGAAGCGCTTGCTAACGGCAACGGCGACGTGCGCGGCCGCGGCGGCCGCGCAATCGACGAAGTGATCGCGGCACTCGATGAGGGGCGGCTGCGCGCGGCCGAACCCTCCGGCGACGACTGGATCGTCAACGTCTGGGTCAAGCAAGCAATACTACTCTATTTCACGCGGCGAGAGGTTGCGTCAATGGGCGATAAGCGTGGCTTGGAATTCTTTGACAAGCTGCCGCTCAAGCACAATTATGAGAAACTCGGCGTGCGGTGCGTTCCGCCCGGTGTGGCACGCTACGGAAGCTTTCTCGGGCGCAACGCGATCTTGATGCCGGGTTTCGTCAACATCGGCGCCTACGTCGATGAAGGAACGATGGTCGACACCTGGGCGACCGTCGGCTCGTGCGCGCAGATCGGCAAGAACGTGCACCTCTCGGGCGGCGTCGGCATCGGCGGCGTCCTCGAGCCCGCGCAAGCCAGCCCGGTCATCATCGAAGACGGCGCATTCATCGGCTCGCGCTGTATCGTCGTCGAAGGCGTGCGTGTCGAACGCGAAGCCGTGCTGGGTGCCGGTGTCGTACTGACGGCAAGTACGCAGATCGTCGACGTGCGCGGGTCCGCACCGGTCACGACCAAAGGCCGCATTCCGGCGCGCGCAGTCGTGATTCCGGGAACGATACCGAAGATATTTCCGGCGGGAGAGTATGGCGTTCCATGCGCACTGATCATCGGCACGCGTAGCGATTCGACCGACCAAAAGACCTCACTCAACGCGGTATTGCGTGACTTCGAGGTGTCGGTGTGAACCCACGGGTCCTCGAGATCGAGAGCTCGTTGATTCGCCGGGTCGCGTCGCATCGCCGTTCGACCTCGATCGATCTCGGCCTCGGCGAACCGTCGCTGATGCCGAATCCGGAACATTTCGCCTTTGCAATGCGCTATATCGAGGCGCACGGGATTCGCTACACGCCCAACGCCGGCGAGCCTGCGCTGCGCGAAGCGATCGCGCGACACTATGACTATCCGGGCATGCATGGTGCCGAGAACGTGTGCGTCACGACCGGATCGCAAGAGGCGATGTATGTAACGATCAAGACCTTGCTCGATGCCGCGTGCGATGAGCTACTAGTCGTGGAACCGACGTTCCCGTCGTACATAAAGATGGCGCGGCTCGAGGGCATTACCGTGCGCGGTGTTGCAATGCACGAGGCCGACGATTTCGCCATCGATGCGCAACGGATACTGGACGCAATCGGCGAGCGCACGCGCGCGATCGTCATCTGTTCGCCGAACAATCCGACGGGTCGGGTGCTGCGCAACGACCAAGCGCGGCTCCTGGTCGACGCACTCGAGTCGCGCGCGGGCGAACCGATCTGGCTCATCCACGACGAGATCTATCGCGAGCAGAGCTTCGTCGATGATGAAGCATTTCTCGCCGAACGCTACCCGCATACCATCGTTACGAATTCGGTCAGCAAGAGCAACGCGCTCACCGGGCTGCGCCTGGGCTGGATCATCGGGCCGCAAGCGTTTGTTGAGAGCGCGATCAAGACACACGCCTGGCTGACGTCGTGTACCGATACGTTCGCGCAACAGGTCGCGCTGCACATCTTCACGGAATTGACCGGAGTCAACGAACACGTTTCGTGGTATCGCGCGCAGTGGGCGGGCGTCATGGAAGCCTTGCGCGCAAGCAAGCTGCACTTCATTCCGGTCGACGGCAGCTTTTACGCCTGCGTTCGCCTGCCGCAGCGCGTCGGGTCGTACGACGCAGCGATGCAGTTGATCGACGAGTACGACGTGCTGGCGATTCCTGGGATCGCCTTCGGCGACGTCTTCGACAACTGGCTGCGCCTGAGCTGGGTCGCGCCCCTCGACAAAGTGCGCGAAGGCATCAAGCGTGTCACAGCCTACGTCAACGACTACGTTTAAGGTACGATAGCCTGGAGAAAGCCGAGAGGGGGAAACCATGCTGCAGGCTCTGCTGCTGGCCGTGACCGTCGCGCAAGTTGCGCCGGCTCCAAGCGCTTCGCCGCTCAAAACGATCACGACGGTCAAATCGGCGCCGCTGTGCACGACCCTGACGACCACCGTGCTGTATTCGATCCAAGGTTTACAGATCAACGATCACATCATCGAGCAGTCGAAGCCGGTACTCGTCAGCATGGGCAAAGCGTGGATGCCGAACAGCCTCGCGGGCGAGAAGTTCGATCAGCTGCAAGCGCAATGGGGTAACGCGCCCGGCGGCACGCACAACGTCGACAATCCCGGGTTGATTCTGGCCGGCCAGCAGTTGTACAAAATCTCCCAGGGCATCGTGCACAACCTGCAGATCATCGACAACATGCTCAAC
>Ga0335073_10011682_pt1 | contig 12334 bp, 21 predicted proteins | sample Lox_Sample_22_FD_207093 | JGI IMG/M metagenome (GOLD analysis project Ga0335073, IMG submission 207093) | Soil microbial communities from Loxahatchee National Wildlife Refuge, Florida, United States - Lox_Sample_2.2 | ecosystem: Environmental > Terrestrial > Soil > Wetlands | place: USA... | reverse complement strand
GCTTGCCGCGCCGGGCGCACTCTCGTCGCGGCAAGCGAAGTTCTGATCGTTGATTTCTGATCGGCGATCACTGGAAAGAAGAGCTCATGGTTGGACAGAGAATTCGAATCCGGTTGAAGGCATACGACTATCGCGTGCTGGATACCTCGACCGGCGAGATTGTGGATACGGCCAAGCGCACCGGAGCAACGGTCGCCGGGCCCATTCCCTTGCCGACGATCAAGAACAAGTACTGCGTGCTGCGTTCGCCGCACGTGGATAAGAAGTCGCGCGAGGCTTTCGAGATCCGAACCCACAAGCGGCTGATCGACATCCTCGAGCCGACACAGCAAACAGTCGACGCGCTGATGAAGCTCGACCTGCCCGCAGGCGTGGACGTCGAGATCAAGGCGTTTGAGAAGTAGGCGCCTGCGCTGCGGCGGATGCGCTCTTCGAGTGCAAAAGCTGAAGCCGCGCTGACGCGGAGCGAGTAAGAAGGTCCGCAAGGACCCCGGCAGTGCGACGCAGAGAGCGTTGCATGATGAGGTGAGGAAGAAATGGCAGTCGCAGGAATTCTGGGAAAAAAGATCGGCATGACGCAGGTCTTCGACGAAAAGGGCGATGTGCACCCGATTACGGTGCTGCAGGCCGGCCCTTGCGTGATCACGCAGTTGAAAACGGCTGCGAGGGACGGTTACGACGCGGCGCAGATTGGCCTGGTCGAGTTTGTGAAGGCCACGCGGATCACCAAGGCGCAGGCTGGCCATTTGGCCAAGACCGAAGCGCCCCCGGTGAAGTTCGTGAAGGAAGTCGACGTGGAAGCGGCGACCGATGGCGCAGCTGAAACCAAGGCTGGCGACCGCGTGCTCGTCGATATCTTCGCTGACGCCAAGTTTGTCGATGTAATCGGCACCTCCAAGGGCCGTGGCTTTGCGGGCGTTGTGCGCCGCCACAAGTTTGGCGGCGGGCCCAAGTCGCACGGTCATATGTTTCAGGTGCAGGGTTCGATCGGCGCCTCGAGTTTCCCGTCGCGCGTTTTTCCAGGACAGCGGATGCCGGGCCACTATGGCGTGGATCATGTCACGGTGCGTAACCTGCGGATTCGCGGCATCGACCTGGACGAGAACCTGCTGATGGTCGAAGGTGCCGTGCCGGGACCGCGCGATGGCTATGTGTTGATCTCCAAGGCCAAGGCTCCGCCGCGCGAGCGTCGTGGCTTTGCCGGTTCCACCACGGTTGACCCGTTGAAGGCTTCGAAGAAGGCAACCGCGAAGAAGAGCAAGTAGCACCTCCGGTGCGGGTGACTGCGCCTTGCGGCGCAAGAAGAGATTGAAGGGCACGGCGTATTCACGAGGTGCTCAGAAGAAGACGACGATGGCAAAAGTGGATGTAGTCAATTTGGACGGGAAAAAGGTGGGCTCGATCGAGCTGGCCGATGCGGTATTCGGCCAGGTCAACGAGGACCTGCTGTGGGAGGCGGTGAAGCACTATCGCGCTTCGCTGCGGCAAGGTACGCATGCCACCAAGAACCGCAAGCTGGTCGCCGGTTCCGGCAAGAAGCTCTGGAAACAGAAGGGTACGGGCCGCGCGCGTATTGGCTCGGTGCGTTCGCCTCTGTGGCGTCACGGCGGCACGGTCCATGGACCTCAGCCGCGCAGCTATGAGTACGCTTTTCCGCGCAAGAAGCTGCTCGGCGCGCTGCGTTCGGCGTTGGCTTCGAAGCTGGCCGACGGCAAGCTCACAGTGGTGGATTCGCTCGAACTGAAGGAAGCCAAGACCAAGCTCTATCGCGAGGCGCTCGACAAGCTGGATGCCAAGCGGTCGGTGCTGCTGGTCGAAAACGGCAAGACGCTGGCCAACAGCCTCATCCTGGGTGCGCGCAATTTGAAGGGCGTGGAACTGGTGCTGAACAACGAAGTGCACCCTTACGACCTGCTGCGCTATGAGCGGGCGATCTTCTCCAAGGCCGCTATCGAGCAGCTCACCGAGGCGCTCGTGAAGTCCGTATCGAAACGCAAGCACGCACAGACGGAGGCCGCGTAATGCCGACACTGTATTCCGTACTTCGCAAGCCTCTGATCACTGAAAAAGGGCTTGGCGTGAAAGAGACCGAAGGGACCCTGGTGTTCGATGTGGCCCCCGGCGCCTCCAAAACCGAAGTGAAGCAGGCCGTGGAAGCCCTGTTCAAGGTTAAAGTGGCGGCCGTACGCACGGCGAATGTGGCGGGCAAAGAACGCCGTCGCGGTCGCTATGCAGGCTTCCGCCCTGACTGGAAAAAGGCGTATGTCCGGTTGAAGGCCGGCGAGAAGATGCCGGAGTATGTGAGCAACCTGTAAGGCAGCTATGAGCTGTCAGCTTTCAGCGATCGGCCTTTTCGTGCAGACGAGAGCTGGGGCTAAAGCAAGAGTTGAGTTTGAGCGGGACGAGCTGAAAGCTGAGAACTGATAGCTGACAACTCGTCAAGGACAAAGACGATGGCGATTAAGACATACAGACCGATCACACCAACGTTGCGTTTCCAGACAACGCTGGTGAACGACGACCTGACCACGGACAAGCCGCATAAGCCGCTTCTGGCGACGCGCAAGCGGACCGGCGGCCGCCGCAATTCGGGTGACCTCACGATTCGTCACCATGGCGGCGGACACAAGCAGAAGATCCGTCTCATCGATTTCAAGCGCGACAAGTCCGGTGTGCCGGGCAAGGTGGCGACAATTGAGTACGATCCCAACCGGTCGGCGCGCATCGCGCTCATCCACTACGCGGACGGCGAAAAGCGCTACATCATTGCGCCCGTCGGCCTGAAAGTGGGTGCGACGGTAAGCTCGGGCGCCGAGGCCGACATTCTGATCGGCAACGCGCTGCCGTTGAAGAACATTCCTGCCGGTACCACCGTGCACGCAATCGAATTGCGGCCGGGTAAGGGCGCGCAGATGGCGCGTTCGGCTGGTGCACAGGCGCAGCTGGTGGCCAAGGAAGGCGATTATGCGCTGTTGAAGCTGCCTTCCGGCGAGACCCGCAAGGTGCTGGTGGAGTGCATGGCGACCATCGGCCAGGTGGGCAACACCGATCACGAAAATATTTCGATCGGCAAAGCGGGCCGCAAACGGTGGATGGGTATCCGTCCCACCAACCGCGGCGTGACCATGAACCCGGTCGATCACCCGCACGGCGGCGGCGAGGGCAAGACCTCGGGCGGACGTCACCCCGTGACGCCGTGGGGACAGCCTACGCGCGGCTACAAGACCCGCAACAACAAGCGGACCGATACGTTCATCGTCAGCCGCAGGCAGAAGTAGAAAGGCAGCTTCTAGCTACTAGCTTCAAGCTACTAGCTAAATGCTGCGAAGCAGAGATTTCAGGCGACGGCGCCGGCAGCTGGTTTGAGTAAGAAAAAGCTAGAGGCCAGGAGCTAGAGGCTAGGAGCTTAGCAGTTATGGCACGTTCGACGAAGAAGGGGCCGTTTGTGGATACGCACCTCAGCGTGAAGATTGAGGTGCTGAACAAGGCCAACGACAAGAAGGTTGTGAAGACCTGGTCGCGACGCTCGACGATCTTTCCTGAGTTTGTGGGGCACACGATCGCGGTGCACAACGGAAAGAAGTTCGTGCCCGTATACGTGACCGAGAACATGGTGGGTCACAAGCTGGGCGAGTTCGCTCCGACACGGACGTTTAAAGGCCACACCGGTGGAGCGAAGGCCGCAGAAGTTGCTGCCAAGCCGGCTCCGGCGCGGTAAAGCGGCGATCAGTCGTCAGCTCTCAGCCTGGCTTATCGCGCAGAGTTGAGAGATGTGGCTGAAACGAGATTGAACTGAAAGCTGACGGCTAATAGCTGGAAGCTCGTAGCTGAGGAAGAAAACAATGGCAGTCGAGACAAAGGAATATCGGGCCGAAGCCAAGTTTCAGCGGGTGTCGCCGCAAAAGGCGCGCCTGGTGCTCGAATTGATCAAGGGCCGCAGCGTGCAGGAAGCGCTGGAAACCGCGGCGTTCACCAAGAAGCGCATTGCGCCGGTGGTGCACAAGCTGCTCACTTCGGCGATCGATAACGCAAAGTATGTGGCCGAAGAAAAGGGCACGGACCTCGATGTCGACAACCTGTATGTAAAGCAGGCTGTGGCCAATGATGGACCGCGCATGAAACGCATTCGGCCGGCGCCCATGGGGCGCGCCTATCGCTATCAGCGCCGCCTGGCGCACATCGTGGTGTCGGTCGCCGAGCGGGAAAAAGGATCGCACCTGGTGACGAAAGCCGAAGCGCCTGCAGTGGTCGAGGCTCCCAAGACGACAAAGAAAGCCAAGGCTCCGGTGAAGGCCGCAGCCAGGAAGCCGGCAGCCGCACCGAAGAAGAAGCCCGCCAAGAAGGCAAAAGAGGATTGAGGTAAACGTATGGGACAGAAAGTCCATCCTTATGGATTCCGGTTGGGAGTGAACAAGCCGTGGCGCTCGCGTTGGTTTTCAGAGCGCGACTACGACAAGCTCCTGGTCGAAGATGTGAAGCTCAAGAAAGAGCTGCGCGACAAGCTGAAGGCAGCGGGCGTAAGTTCTGTTGAGATTGAAAGGCCCGGCAACAAGCTGCGCTTTCTCATCCGAACTGCACGTCCAGGCATCGTGATCGGTCGTAAGGGCGCCGAGATCGAAAAGCTGAAGACCGAGCTGGGCAAGCGGACCAGCCGCGACGTGTTCATCGACATCATCGAGGTGAACAAGCCGGAGCTCGATGCGCAGCTGGTGGCCGAGAACATCGCGCTGCAGCTCGAAAAGCGCGTGAGCTTCCGCCGGGCGATGCGCAAGAGCGTGGATTCAGCCCTGCGTTTCGGCTGCAAAGGAATCAAGGTGCGCGTCTCGGGCCGGTTGAACGGCAACGAAATCGCGCGGTCTGAGTGGTACTTGCAGGGACGTCTGCCGCTGCACACGCTGCGCGCGGATATCGACTACGGTTTCGCCGAAGCAGAGACTACCTATGGCCAGATCGGCGTGAAGACCTGGATCTATCGTGGCGATATCTATGAACAGAAGCGCCGCCAGACGCCGGCAGCAGTTGGATCGGGAGTGTTCTAAAGGCAGCTTCTAGCCGCTAGCCTCTGGCCGGTGTGTTGGAAGACTGGCTGCGGGGGAAAGATCGAGGCTGGTAGCTGGAAGCTAGTAGCTGCTTTTGAGGAATTCGTTATGTTGATGCCAAAGAAGGTGAAGTTTCGCAAGCAGCAGAAGGGCAAGCGGCGCGGCAAGGCGTGGCGCGGCTCGACGCTGTCGTTCGGCGAATACGGCTTGAAGGTCATGGAGTGCGGCTACATTACCGACCGGCAAATCGAAGCCAGCCGTATCGCGATGACGCGTTTCATCAAGCGCGGTGGCAAGATCTGGCTGCGGCTGTTTCCGGACAAGCCGATCACCAAGAAGCCGGCCGAAGTCCGTATGGGATCGGGCAAGGGACCGCTGGACCACTGGGTCGCCGTCGTGCGCCCAGGCAAGATCCTGTTCGAGATGGAAGGCGTGACGCCGCAGATCGCCGCGGAGGCGATGCGGCTGGCTTCGCACAAGCTTCCGCTGAAAACCAAGTTTGTGCAGCGGCCCGGCATGGAAAAGGCAGCTGCCCCGGCGGAAGCCGAGTAATTGAGAGCAGCTTCCAGCTGTTGGCCACTTGTTTCTAGCTCTTCGTGATGAGTTGAAGAGCTTCAAAGCGGGGGAGATTGGCTGGCAGCTAGCAGCTAGTAGCTAGGAGCTTAAACGGATGGAACTCGAGAAGATTCGTAATCTGAGCGATGACGAGCTCGTTCACCACGAGAAGACGTCGGCCGATCAGCTGTTCCGGCTGCGTTTTCAGGTGTCGCTGGGGCAAAACGATGGAGTGAAAAAGCTCCGCCAGTTGCGCAAGGAGATCGCCCAGATCAAGACGGTAGCCCGGGAGCGCGAGCTGAGTATTCGCGGGGCAAAGAAACTTGAGGCCGCTGCGGCTCCGGCCAAGAGTGCGGCGAAGAAACCAGCGAAGAAAGCGGCAAAGACGGCAGCGAAGAAGGGAGCCGGTGAATGATGACGGCGGCAGCAGAACAGGCGCAGGCGCCTGCGACATCGCGGCGCAACGAGAAGGTGGGCAACGTGGTTTCGACCAAAATGCAGAAGACCATCGTGGTCGAGGTCGAGATGCGCAAGGCTCATCCGAAGTACAAGAGGATTATCAAGAGCTCCAAGAAGTTCTATGCGCACGACGAGCAGAACTCGGCGCGCGTGGGCGATGTGGTTCGCATCCGTGAGACGCGGCCGACCAGCAAGCTGAAGCGCTGGGCGCTGGAAGAGATTGTGCGCCGGTCGACGTTGAGCCAGCTTGAAGATACGGCGTCAATCGAACAGGTCGAAGAGTCTGTGAAGTAGCGCGGGCAGGGAGGAGAAAGATCCATGGCAGTGCAAATGAGAACCATGCTCGCGGTGGCCGATAACTCCGGCGCACGCAAGCTGCAGATGATCCTGCCCCTGGGCGGAAGCCTGGGCAAGAAGGCCGGCCTCGGCGATGTGATTACCGCCGCGGTGAAAGAAGCTTCGCCCGATGGAACCGTGAAGAAGGGCAAGGTGGTGAAGGCCGTGATCGTGCGGACGCGCAAGGAACATCGCCGCCGTGATGGAACCTATATCCGGTTCGACGAAAACGCGGCGGTGGTGATCGACGACGCGCACGAGCCGGTAGGGACGCGCGTGTTTGGACCGGTCGCCCGCGAGCTGCGCGAGAAGAAGTTCTTGAAGATTGTGTCCCTGGCGCCGGAAGTGGTCTAGGGGCGATAGCTTTCAGCCGTTTCATGGGTTGAAGAGCATGGCTGAAACGGGATTGAGCTGAAAGCTAACAGCTGATAGCGGAAAGCTGGAGAAGAAGATGCCGAGTTTGAGTATTCATCGCAACGACACGGTCAAGGTGCTCACCGGAGCCGACCGCGGCAAGACAGGACGCGTACTGCGCGCCATTCCCGACAATGGCACGCTGCTCGTGGAACACGTGCGCGTCGTCAAGAAAACAGTGTCGAGCAAGAGCGGACAGCGCACCAAAGGCGGTATTGCGGAGCACGAGTCGCCGATCAGCATTTCGAATGTGGCGCTGGTTTGCCCCAACTGCGGCGTCGCCAAGGTGGGTTTCAAGACCGAAGGGACCAGCCGGCTGCGCGTGTGCAAGAAGTGTGGGTCGGAGTTGCCGACCAAGAAATAGTGCGGCAGCCTCCCGTAGGCGGTTTGCCAGTGGTCAGAAGCACAAAGCTTGGAGCTGACCATCGAGTGTGAAGGCCGATTCAGAAAGGCGTGAAACGCAATTGCCTGGACGGCCAGTCCTTCCGAAACGGTAAACGGTCGCCCCACAAGGGCAGATCCACTCCGAGAGCGGAAGAAAGAGAGCAGAAGAGGAATGGCAGCAAGACTGAGAGAGAAGTACAACAAAGAGATCAAGCCAGCGCTCAAGAAGGAGTTGGGCCTCGAGAACTCGATGGCGGTCCCCAAACTCGAGAAGATCGTGCTGAACATGGGATTGGGTGAAGCGACACAGAACAACAAGCTTCTCGATCCCCTGGTGAACGATCTGGCGCAAATTGCCGGCCAGAAGCCCGTGACCACCAAGGCGAAGAAGTCGATTGCGGCATTCAAGGTGCGCGCCGGAATGTCGATTGGCGCCATGGTCACCCTGCGGCACGACAAGGCCTACGAGTTCCTTGACCGTCTCATCTCGACGGCACTGCCCCGAGTACGCGATTTTCGCGGCGTTTCAACCAAGAGCTTTGACGGGCGCGGCAACTACACGCTTGGCCTGAGGGATCAGCTGATCTTCCCTGAAATCGACTACTCCAAGGTGGAGAAGCTGAAGGGCATGAACATCACGATTGTGACCACGGCCAAGGACGATAACTCAGCCCGTGCGCTCCTGAAAGCGTTCGGCATGCCGTTTCGCCAGGGCGCATAAAAGCAGCCTTTAGCTGTCAGCTAGCAGCCTTCAGTTGAATCGAGGCGAGGCCGGCAGGTTGGGAACCGAAGTAGCTCCGAGTTGAGCGAGGACGTTCAACAGGAGCTGAAAGCTGATAGCTGAATGCTGTTAGCTGTAGTTACGAGGATTTATGGCAACCACTGCAAAACGAGTGAAGGACGCGCGGAAGCCGAAGTTCAGCAGCCGCAAGCACAACCGGTGCAAGCTGTGCGGGCGGCCCCGCGGCTACCTGCGAAAGTTCGGCGTGTGCCGTCTGTGCTTCCGCGGCCTGGCGCTGAAGGGTGAGATTCCCGGCGTCGTGAAGTCGAGCTGGTAGTACGACAGCTTTCAGCCATCAGCTCTCGGCCTTTGGCTTTGGTGCTGAGTTCATGGGCGTGGCTCATACGGGATGAGCTGAAAGCTGACCGCTGAGGGCTAAGAGCTGTACTAACCATTTCCGCTGGTTCTCACGGCAAGCTGATGTGGGCGAACGGGAAATGAAGGAGAAGGAATGAGTCTGACCGACCCAGTAGCAGATTTCCTGGCGCGGATCCGGAATGCGATCCGGGCGCGTCATCAGAAGCTGGATGTGCCGGCTTCGAAACTGAAGACTGAGATTGCCCGCATTCTGAAAGAAGAGGGCTATATCTCGAACTACAAGACCCAGGAAGAGGATGGGAAACCGATCCTCCGCGTGTACCTGAAATACGGTGGGTCGGAAGCGGCCATTCGCGATCTGGCGCGCGTCTCGCGTCCGGGCTGCCGCGTGTACGTCGGGCACGACGAGATCAAGCGCGTGCAGGGCGGCTTGGGTATCTCGATCATGACCACGCCCAAGGGCGTGATGACGGGCCGCCAGGCGCGCCGCGAAGGCGTGGGCGGCGAGGTGCTGTGTGAGGTTTGGTAAGACGATAGCTCTCAGCTATCGGCCCTCAGCTCTTAGCTTTTCGTGCTGAGTTGATGGGCATTGCTGGAGCGAGATGAAGCTGAAAGCTGACAGCTAAAAGCTGAAAGCTTGCCGGGCTGCAGTGGAACGAACAGAATCCGTTCGGGACTCGCAAGCCAATTGAAGGATTGAATCGATGTCGCGTATTGGAAAAAAGCCGATCACACTCCCCAGTGGAGTGAAGTACAAGGTCGAAGGCAACACCGTTCTGGTCGAAGGCCCTAAGGGCAAAGTGTCGACGCTCATTGCTGAGGGCATCAAGCTCGAGACCAAGGACGGAGCGGTGCACCTGAACCGCGACAGCGACAAGCACGCCGCCGTCCATGGACTAACCCGCGCATTGGTCTTCAATGCCGTCGAGGGCGTAACCAAAGGCTGGACGAAGGAGTTGGATATCGTCGGTATCGGTTATCGCGCCGAGTTGAAGGGCAAGGGCACAGTAGTGTTCACGCTGGGCTACTCGCACCCCATCGAATTTCCGCTGCCCACGGGAATTGAAGTTGCCATCGACCCCAAGCAGACTCACCTGACCGTCTCCGGCGTCGACCGGCAGAAGGTGGGCCAGGTGGCCGCCGATATGCGCGAGCTGCGCAAGCCCGATCCCTACAAAAACAAGGGCGTGCGCTACTCCAACGAGAAGCTGAAGAAGAAGGCCGGAAAGACGGGAGCCAAATAAGCTCTCAGCCGCCAGCTTCTAGCTCCTGGCTGTCCGTGCTGAGTCGAAATGTGAATTGGAGCGAGATGAGCCTGAAAGCTGACAGCGAAGAGCTGAAGGCTGCATTTCAACCGAACGGGGTCGCAGGGTGGCTCCGCCGATAGGAAGAGACGACGATGATTACGCAGACCAAGAGAAATGAAATTCGGCAGCGCATTCACAAGCGCATTCGCGAGAAGCTGTCGGGAACGACCGAGCGGCCGCGCCTCAACGTGTATCGCTCCATGAACCACATCTACGCGCAGGTCATCGACGACCAGAAGGGCGAGACCCTGGCCTCCGCGTCGACCCTCGGGCTGAAACTGAAGACCGGCGGAAACGTGGCTGCCGCCAAAGAGATCGGCAAGGCGATCGCTGAGAAGGCAAAGGCCAAGGGTGTCAAGCAGGTTGTGTTCGACCGCGGAGGCTTCCTCTATCACGGGCGCATCAAGGCTCTCGCCGATGCCGCGCGCGAAGGCGGACTGGAGTTTTAAGAAAGCTGCTAGCCGCTAGCTTCTAGCTGCTGGCTGACCGTACGAAGTTGATGGCCCTGCCCATGCGAGAGATTGGGCGAGAGGCTAGAAGCTCAAAAGGACAGCAATGACGACATTGAAGAAGAAACTCGATGCCAACCAGTACAACCTGAAAGATCAGGTGGTGGCCATTAATCGCGTCACCAAGGTGGTCAAGGGCGGTAAAAATATGTCGTTCGCCGCCTTGGTGGTGGTGGGCGACGCCGGTTCGGGTGTGGTGGGCTATGGTTCGGGCAAAGCCAAGGAAGTTCCCCAGGCAATTCGCAAGGGAATTGAGTCGGCCAAGAAGAACCTGGTGAAGGTGAACCTGACTGAGACCACGATCCCGCATCAGGTCCTCGGGCGTTTCGGTTCGGGGCAAGTGCTGCTGAAGCCGGCGCCGGAAGGCACGGGCGTGATCGCCGGCGGCGCAGTCCGCGCGGTCATGACCTCGGCCGGGGTGCAGAACGTGTTGACCAAGAGCTTGGGCACCGCGAATCCGCACAACGTGATCAAAGCAACATTTGACGCCCTGGTGCAGCTGCGTGATCGCGGCGAAGTGGCCACCATGCGCGGCAAGCAGGTAGAGGAGCTCTGATCATGGCGGCGACCAAGACGAAGAAGAACACGGCACCCGCGGGAACCCCGGCGAAGATTCGCATTCAGTACTACCGCTCCGCGATCGCCACCCCCACGAAGCACAAACTGGTCATCAAAGGGCTGGGATTTACCCGGCTCAACCAGATTGTCGAGCGGGTGGACAACGAATCGGTCCGCGGTATGGTGAAGACGGTGCCGCACCTGGTACGGATTTTGGAGAGCTAGCTCTTCAAAATCCCAGCGCCAGCTCTTAGCTCTTGTGGAGCGAGTTAATGGGTGACGCTGAAGTGAGATGAGCTGAGGACTGACAGCTAAGAGCTGAAAGCTGCATTTGAAACGCGAGTCGGGGAAGGCCAGAAGGCCAGTCCTCGGCGCTATAGCGAGGAAATCATGGCCAAGAATCTATCCAATCTGCGCGCTCCCCGGAAAGCAAATACGGAGCGCAAGCGTGTCGGACGCGGTATGGGATCCGGCATGGGCAAGACATCGACCCGCGGCCACAAGGGCCAGGGCTCGCGTTCCGGCTCCAGCCTGATGCGCGGTTTTGAAGGCGGCCAGATGCCGCTGCACCGCCGTCTGCCCAAACGTGGCTTCACCAACATCTTCCGCACCGAATACACGGTCATCAATCTTGAGCGTCTGGCCGGGCTGAACGTGAAGGAGATTGGCTTGGACGACTACCGGAAGCTGGGTCTGGCTTCGAGCAAAAAAGCGCTCATCAAGATCCTCGGCTCGGGCGACCTCAAGAAGGCCCTGACGATCCACGCCCACAAGTTCTCGAAATCGGCGGCTGAAAAGATCGAAAAGGCCGGGGGCAAGGCGGTAGTCGAAGGCGGAGCAGCGGCAGTCGCCGAAGCCTGAGGGCTCACCTGCGCAAAAGCGCTACACCAAAATCAGCAAGACGATTGTGTTCTGGAACACCGCGCGAGCCGGCTCGGGGCCTGAAAATCAACCCGTTGGGATTTTCGGGCAAACCGGGCCGTTCCCGCCTACAATGGGGCCTATAGCCAAGAAAACTGGCGGCAACGCCTGAAGCGGATACCATCACATGCAGCAGATTCTTGACAAGTTCCTCAATATCTTCCGCATTCCCGACCTGCGCAAGCGCGTTCTCTTTACCTTTGCCATTCTTGCCGTTTACCGCCTGGGCGCCTGGATTCCGACCCCCGGCGTGAACACCCAGCAACTGGCGCAGCTCTTTGGCGGCCAGAATGGTACTTCGCTCGGATTGATGGATCTGTTCACCGGTGGCACGCTCCGCCGCATGACCATCTTCGCCCTGGGCATTATGCCGTACATTACGGCATCCATCATCTTCCAGCTCCTGACCGTGGTGTATGAACCGCTGGCCCGTATCCAGAAAGAAGGCGAGCTGGGGCGGCGCAAGATTACCCAGTGGACCCGTTATATGACGGTCATCCTCGGCGCGCTGCAGTCCATCGGCATCGCTGCCATCCTCACCCGGTCGCCCGGTCTCGTGCTCAATCCGGGCATCGGCTTCGATCTGATGACCGTCCTGACCCTGACTGCGGGCACGGCTTTCATCATGTGGCTGGGCGAGCAGATCACCGATCGCGGCATCGGCAACGGCATGAGTCTGCTGATCTTTGCCGGCATCGTTGCCGGCCTGCCGCGCGGCGTAGGCGATCTTTTGCAGAAGGTGCAGACCAGCGC
>Ga0335073_10011681_pt1 | contig 12335 bp, 12 predicted proteins | sample Lox_Sample_22_FD_207093 | JGI IMG/M metagenome (GOLD analysis project Ga0335073, IMG submission 207093) | Soil microbial communities from Loxahatchee National Wildlife Refuge, Florida, United States - Lox_Sample_2.2 | ecosystem: Environmental > Terrestrial > Soil > Wetlands | place: USA... | reverse complement strand
CGGGTCGCGCTCCTTGAGCTGTGACTCGATGGGCAGCCCCTTCGGTACTGATACCAACGCAAGCTGCTCTGCCTCCTCACCCTTCGAGGGGCCCACCAGCTTTCTGATGGCATTTTCGTGCACACCCAGCCGTTGTGCGATCGCTCGGTTGCTCAACCCAGCACTCTTCAGCCGCTCGATGAGGCGTAGTCGCTTGCCCGTTATACGGCGCCGACCACGACGCCAACCGCCGGGCCGGCCCAGTCCCGCCATTCCCGCCTGCCCATAGCGCTCCTGATACCGGCGGATACTGCGCTCAGTCTTGCCGAATGCCCGCGCTACCTCGGTTTGCTGAGCGAAGCCCGATTCCACCAACATCACCATGGCGTACGCTTCAGCAACCGCGTCGGCGACGCAGTAGTGATACACCGCTAGCCCACCCACCACGATCACTCGCTGCTCTTCCTCCGTCCGCAGCGTGCAGCGCGCATTGATGACCACGGTGTCCGAGGGGGGTGCCGCGGGCAGCCCCAAGGCGAGCTGGCTGTTCATGGCCGCCAGCAAAACCGGACAAGTATTGGTCCGCAACCTCGGGGCGGAAAAGGCAGCTATTCCCGGGACTTACGAACCGACGCGCCAAGAACCCGGACAGGTATTGGTGCGCACCCCGAGGCGGCAAAGGGCCGGATTTCAGCCCCGGGAAGGGGCTATGTCCGGAGGTCTGAACTTACTGGGTCGTCAAAAGGGCTCGCCGTTCGCCGACCCGGGCGCGCCTCAGTGAAACTTCTCGCCGCGCGCGAGCATGTCGATGATCGCCTTCATTCTCTTGAGCCTGGTTTCCTGTCGCTTTGCCGTCTGCAAGCGGTACGCTATGGCGTACAGATTCGCCCTGTTGAGCGTTGCATACATGGCGCTCGCTCTCCTGCTCCGCGCCAGCAGCTCGACAAATTCATTCGGTATCGTGGCGGTCGACGGTGAATCGTAGGCTGCAGCCCATCGACCGTCTGCTTTCGCGGCGCGCACCTCGCTGTGGCCCGCTGCCGTCATCTCACCGGACCTGATGAGGCGCTCCGCGTGTTCCGTGTTCTTCTTCGACCATTTGCTCCTGGGTCGTCTCGGTTTGAATGTCTGGATCCAGGAGAGACCATCGAGCGGAAGCTTTTGCGCGTCGATCCAGCCGAAGCACAGGGCCTGATCGAGCGCTTCCGCGTATGTGACGCTGGCGACGCCGGAGCCCTTTTTGTAGATACGCAGCAGCAGGCCGTCGGATCGCGCGTGTTCCTTCATCAGCCACGCCCTGAAGGCGCACGAAGATGGAAAACTGCGAGTTTTCATGGCCCTCATTGATGGCGCACGCCTGGTTGCCGGTATTATAGTGCCTGCAATCCGGATCGCGACCGCGTTCCAGCTTTGAAATCCCGAGGCGTCACGTGGGGTGGACCGCGAATGAGTTCGTATTCATCGAGTGGGCGGCAGATACTTCTGCGCCTGGCACGGAGCGCGATGCTCGAGCGTGGATTACTGCCGGATTTCTCCGCTGCCGCCATTGACGAGACGAATGCTTTCAAGGCCGCCGCCAAGCCGCCGGCGGCGGGCGAGATACGCGATCTGAGACACCTGCCGTGGGCCTCAATCGATAACGACGATTCCCTCGATCTCGATCAGCTGTCGGTGGCGGAACGACGCGATGGAGGCACCGTCTGCGTTTGGGTCGCAATCGCGGATGTCGATGCGCTCGTGCACCGCGGCTCCGCGATTGACGACCACGCCCGTCACAACACTGCGTCGGTCTATACCGCTGGACATACCTTTCCCATGCTGCCGGAGCGGCTGTCGACGGATCTGACGTCGTTGCGGCAGGGCGTGGAGCGACTCGCCGTCGTGGCCGAGATGATGGTTGACTCGGACGGCAGAGTAGTGAGGTCGGATCTCTACCAGGCCATGGTGCTCAACAGGGCCAAGCTCGCCTATCGCTCCGTTGCCGCGTGGCTCGACGGTTCAGCCGCGCCGCCGCCGGCGATTGCCAGCGTGCCAGGCATGGACGCGCAGATTCGATTGCAGGATGGGCTCGCCACCGCCATGCGATCCCAGCGTCATGCCCATGGCGCGCTGGTGCTGGAGACCATCGAGGCCCATGCGGTTTTCGACGGCGAGGCGCTGCGGGACCTGCTACCCGATCGCAAGAGCCGTGCTCACGACCTGATCGAGGACCTCATGATCGCGGCGAACGGTGCCGTCGCGGAGTACCTCGACCGCCGCGGTTTTTCATCGATTCGCCGAGTGCTGCGCGTGCCGAAGCGTTGGGACCGCATCGTGGCGCTGGCTGCCGAAGCCGGGGAGCGGCTGCCGTCTATTCCGGATGCGCCCGCACTCAACGCGTTTCTCGCGCGCCGGCGGCGAGCCGATCCCGAACGGTTTCCCGATTTGTCGCTGGCGGTGATCAAGTTGCTCGGGTCGGGAGAATACGTTGCCGATCGGCCGGGACAGGCAGTGCCGGGCCACTTCGGTCTGGCGGTGAAGGACTACACGCACTCCACGGCACCGAACCGCCGCTTCCCCGACGTCATCAACCAGCGCCTGCTCAAGGCGGCGCTGGGCGGCGGATCCTCGCCTTACGCGGAAGAGGAGCTGGAAGCTCTCGCCGCTCATTGCACCGTCCAGGAAAATGTAGTCGCCAAAGTCGAGCGTCAGGTTGCCAAGTCCGCCGCCGCGCTGCTGCTGGCCGGTCGAGCCGGCGAGATGTTCCACGCCGTCGTCACCGGCGCCTCGTCCACGGGGACATGGGTTCGGATCTCGACTCCGCCTGTGGAGGGTAAGCTCACAGAGGGCTTCCACGGCGCAGATGTGGGGGACTGCCTGAAAGTGCGGCTCATCCACACGGACGTCGAGCGCGGTTTCATCGACTTTGCCCGAGCGAGATAGTCAATGCCTCATAAGCCTACGACGCCTGGGCCGGCCTACGAGCGGCAATCATTTCTCGAGAGCGACGAAGCGCGGCCGCTACGCATCGTCGCGGAATACCTCGAGCCGCTCGCCCGCTTCCAGCGAGCCGGCATTCACGACACGATCGTGTTCTTCGGCTCAGCCCGGCTGAAGCCGGACGGTCCGCTCGGGCGCTACTACGAGGACGCGCGCGAGCTGGCGCGGCTGATCACCGAATGGTCGAAGTCCCTGCCTACCCACGAACATTGCTACGTCATTTGCTCGGGCGGAGGCGGCGGGATCATGGAGGCCGCGAACCGCGGAGCTTCGGAGGCTGCCGGCAAGACTATCGGTCTCAACATCAGTTTGCCCCACGAGCAGGCGCCAAACCCGTACATCACGCACGATCTGCTCTTCGAATTCCATTACTTTTTCATGCGTAAGCTCTGGTTTGCGCATCTGGCAAGAGCGTTGATCGCCTTTCCCGGCGGCTTCGGTACTCTGGATGAGCTGACTGAGATCCTGACGCTGGTCCAGACGCGCAAGCTCTCGCAGGACATCCCGGTCATCCTGTACGGCTCGAGCTATTGGAAAGAGATCGTGAACTTCGAGGCGCTCTGCCGTCACGGCATGATCGATGCCGCCGACCTCGAGCTCTTTCAGTTTGTGGATGAGCCCGCGGCGGCTCTTGCGATCATCAAAGAGCGGCTCGCAGCCGCGCCCGCCGGGCCCTCGCCGGCATTCGCGCACTCGCGTCACCGGAAGTCGGGCGACTGAGCCGTCAGCTGCGCTCCCAGGCTTCGACCGGCCCCTCGCCAAAGTGCGACCAGGCGTCGGGCGTCCAGAGACCCGGGATGCAGAGGCCAGAGCCTCACCGGGTGGTCATTCGCGGTGGCAGCGTCAGAGGGCCGGACTCTTCCTTCAGGGCGATGCCGGTCAGCCGGAGGCGACGCGCCGTGTTCATGAGCCAAGCCAGTCGGACTGCGGCCTGCTCGTAGGAGAGCCCGCCGGGCGGCCGGACGTTGGAAATGCAGTTGCGCTCGCTGTCGACCCGCCCGACGCGCGGCTGCCAAGTGAGATACACACCCAGGCTGTCAGGCGCGGAGAGTCCCGGCCGCTCGCCTATCAGGACGACGGCCAGTTGGGCTCCCAGGCGCTCGCCGATCTCATCGCCCAGTGCGACGCGGGCGTGGCACGACACTACGAAAGGGCTCAGTCGCCATCCCGCGATCCTCGGAAGGGTTGCGGCAAGCGTCGCAGCGGCATGCTGATGGACTGCGTGTGCTGATAGACCGTCCGCAATAACGAAGACGGCCTCGTAGTCTCCGCGCGTCAGAGAGCCTGCGGACGGATCGTCCAACCTCCGCCCGAGATCGGGACGTTGGAGGTACGTCCGCCGATCGAACGCGCGGCTATGCACGATTCGGACGTCATGACTCGGGAGGGCGGCAGCCACGCGCTCGGGCTCGAATTCGTGATACACGGCGTCCCGTGCTCGTGCGTGCGCCAACTGGAACTCGAGCATCGCTCGGGTGGGCAACGCCGCGCCGCATCTTCCAAGGAAAACACGGGCCGGGGTGCGCGCGCGCAGCCGTTCGAGTGGATGATCGGTCAACGCGGCTCTCCGATGGCGGCTGTGAGCCCTTCGCCGGACAGCCTGAGCAATCGCTCGGAAGCCAGGCGGGCCTCGGCCGGCCCCTGGATCCGGCCGTCCGGGGCGAGCACGCCCAGGTTCACCAGCCACGCTTCGAATTCGGGCGCCGGCCTCAGGTTGAGAGCCTGCCGGAGGTAAAGGGCGTCGTGATAACTCGTGCTCTGGTAGTTGAGCATCACATCGTCTGCGCCAGGTACGCCCATGATGAAGGTGACGCCCGCGACGCCCAGCAGCGTCAGGATCGAGTCCGCATCGTCCTGGTCCGCCTCGGCGTGGTTGGTGTAGCAGACATCGACTCCCATCGGCAGGCCGAGCAGCTTGCCGCAGAAATGATCCTCCAGCGCGGCACGCGCGATCTGCCTGCCGTCGAACAGATACTCCGGGCCGATGAACCCCACCACGGAATTGACAAGCAGGGGCCGGAAGGCGCGTGCCACACCGTACGCACGCGCCTCGAGCGTCTGCTGATCGACACCGTGGTGGGCATTCGCGGAAAGTGCGGAGCCCTGGCCGGTCTCGAAGTACATCACGTTGTTGCCGACCGAATGGCGTCCCAGGGAGAGTCCCGCATCGCATCCTTCACGGAGCAGCCCCAGGTCGATGCCGAAACTGCGGTTGGCCGCCTCTGTGCCGGCGATCGATTGAAAGACGAGGTCGACCGGCGCCCGCCGCTCGATCGCGGCGAGCGTATTGGTGATGTGCGACAGCACGCAGCTCTGAGTAGGGATCCCGTAGCGGCCGCGCAGCTCATCGAGCAGCTGCAGGAGCGTGACTTGGGTTTCGATGCTGTCCGCCGCGGGGTTGATGCCTATGACGGCATCGCCGCAGCCCAGCAGCAGCCCGTCGAGTACAGCGGTGGCGATACCTACCGGATCGTCCGTCGGGTGGTTCGGCTGGATACGCACGGAGAGCCGACCCTTCAATCCGATCGTGTTGCGGTAGCCCGATATCACCTCGCATTTGCGCGCTACGGTGATCAGGTCCTGGTTGCGCATCAACTTGCAGACGGCGGCCGCCATCTCCGGTGTCACGCCGGGAGAGAGCGCCCGGAGCGAGGCTGTATCCGCCTCATCCGATAGCAGCCATTCCCGGAAGCTTCCGACGGTCATTCCGGAAACTCGTGCGAACGCGTTCCGATCGTGGCTGTCGAGGATGAGGCGGGTCACCTCGTCCGTCTCGTAGGGGACCACGGCCTCCTCGAGGAACCTGGCGAGCGGAAGATCGGCCAGGACGTACCGAGCGGCGACGCGCTCTTCCATACTGCCTGCCTCGAGGCCGGCGAGCCGGTCGCCGGAGCGGGGCGGCGAGGCGGCAGCCATTACTGCCTTGAGGTCCGGGAACGCGTACTGGACGCTCCCGAGGGTGGACGCGTACATCGGTGCTCAGCATGAGCCATGCTGAGCGGCCACGCAAGCATGGGGCCTTGGCACGCCATCCAAGGCATAAACGGTCGAAAAACCGGGGTTGTAATCAACGTGTCATGCAACCATGGTCTACTCCGCGCGGTCACAGTGAGCGAGCCACCCTGCGGTGTCCGCAGCAGACGATCACTACCATTTTCGAACGATTTGGATCTCAGACATCCATTTGGGCACTCCCGGGTGCCAGGCCTACTATCTCCTCGATTTCCTGCGCACGCATAGGGCCAATACCCTCTATCTGATCGGCGACATCCTGGATGGGTGGCAGCTGAAGAAGAGCTGGTACTGGCCGCAGGCGCACAACGATGTGGTGCAGAAGATCCTGCGCAGCGCGCGCAAGGGCACCCAGGTCGTTTACGTTCCGGGCAATCACGACGAGCTGGTGCGCCAGTTCATCGGGCTGCACCTGGGCGGCATCGCCATCGTCGAAGATGCAGTCCACACGACCGCAGACGGCAAACGGCTCTGGGTCGTGCACGGCGATCTGTTCGACAGCGTCATGAAGCATGCGCGCTGGCTGGCCCATCTCGGCGACTGGATGTACACGATTCTTCTGCAGGCCAACCGCTGGCTCAACGCAATCCGTCAGCGCTTCGGATTGTCGTACTGGTCGATGTCGCAATATTTGAAGCACAGGGTGAAGAATGCGGTCAACTTCATCTCCGACTTCGAGCACGTCATGACTGAGGAAGCGCGCCGGCGCGGCTGCGACGGCGTCGTTTGCGGGCATATCCACAAGGCCGAGGTACGCGAGATCAACGGCATGCTGTACTGCAATGACGGCGACTGGGTGGAGAGCCTGACTGCGCTTGCCGAGGACTTCGACGGCAAGCTGCACCTCATTCACTGGCGCAGCCGCCTGGCCGAGCCGATGAACCTGGGCCGCATCGAGGACGAGCTGCCCGTGGCGGACTCGGCGCCGGCATAATCCCGCTGCAGATCGCCTGAGAGTCGAGGGTACCGATGAAGATCATGATCGTCACCGATGCCTGGAAGCCGCAGGTCAACGGCGTCGTGCGGACGCTGCAGACCACCGCGCGCGAGCTTCAGGGAATGGGCCATGCGGTCGATTTCCTCACGCCGCTCGAATTCTCCACCCTGCCGTGCCCGACCTATCCCGACATTCGCCTGTCGCTGTTCCCCAGCCGCAAGGTCGTGCGACGCCTTTCCGACTTCGATCCTGACGCGCTGCATATCGCTACGGAAGGTCCGCTCGGCATGGCCGCGCGGCGCTTTGCCTTGCGGCATGGCCTGCCGTTCACCACCGCTTATCACACGCGATTTCCGGAGTACATCCATGCGCGTGCGCGCGTGCCGCTGACCTGGACGTATGCCTTCCTGCGCTGGTTCCATGGACCCTCCGCGGCCGTGATGGCCCCGACCCAGGTGGTCAAGCGGGATCTGGAGTTGTACGGATTCAGGAACGTCGTGACCTGGTCGCGCGGCGTCGATCTCGAGATCTTCAAGCCCCAGCACAGCGAGCGGCTCAAGAGCAATCCGCCCATCTTTCTGTACGTCGGCCGGATCGCGGTCGAGAAGAACATCGAAGCCTTCCTGGAGCTGGACCTTCCCGGCTCGAAGTGGGTCGCCGGCGTGGGGCCCGCTTTGAAGGGAGTCCAGGAGCGGTACCCGAACGTCAACTATCTCGGTGTGCTGAATCAGCACGAGCTGGCGGAGGTGTACGCCTCCGCGGACGTCTTCGTGTTTCCCAGCAAGACGGACACGTTCGGGCTGGTGCTGCTGGAGGCGATGGCCTGCGGGCTGCCCGTCGCAGCGTATCCGGTGACCGGTCCGCTGGATGTCATCGGCGATTGCAAGACCGCCGGTGTCATGCACGAAGACCTGCGCACCGCCTGTCTCGAAGCCCTGAAGCTGCGCCGCGAGGACGCAGCAGCCCATGCCCGCAAGTTCTCGTGGCGGGCCGCGACTGAGCAATTCTTCGGTCATTTGCACCCGCGTACGCGAGGTGCGAAGCTGTCGTCCCCACTGGCCAACGCGAGTCGGGCTTGATGCCAGAGACGAAGACCGAGTACTCCAGCGAGAGCAACCCACACAAAGGCAACCGCGGACTCACTCGTGCCTGGCTGGCCGCCAAGAATTCGTGGAGCGGGCTGGTCTTTGCGGTAAGGGAAGAAAGCGCGTTCCGGCAGGAACTGACCCTGACGGCGTGCCTGATTCCGCTTGCGCTGCTGCTGCCTTTCGGCGCCGTCGATCGCCTGATGCTCATCGGGTCGGTGGCGCTGGTACTGATCGTAGAGTTGCTGAACTCCAGCATCGAGGCGGCGATCGACCGGATCTCATTCGAACACCATGGTTTGTCGAAGCGCGCCAAGGACTATGGCAGCGCCGCCGTCATGCTGGCGCTGCTCCTCTGCGCCATGGTATGGATCACGCTCTTATACCAGCTGTTCACCTCCGGTCGCTAAGCGGTTCAGTGCCTGCTGGCTCGCCATCGCTTCAGTAGGGAGGCGCTTTGCGTTGCCGCTGCGCGCTGGCGGCTTCGGTCCACCACGCCAGATCGTCCGCGAACGGCCCGAACGCGCGCTCCAGTGCGGCGCCGGCCTCACCGATCGGCTCGCCCGCTTCGTTCAGTGCGCCGGTGATCGGACCCACGGTCAGGGTGCTGGAGACCGTAACCATGCCCATTTCCGCAAGGATATTGCGCCAGGCGAAGCTCGATCGCGTTCCGGCCAGCTTCCCGGCGGAATAGCTGGCGATCGCCGCCGGGCGCCAGAACCATTCCTCCAGATAATGATCGGTGAGGTTTTTCAATCCGGGCTGCACACCCCAGTTGTATTCACCGACTACGAACACGAAAGCGTCGGCAAGTCGGATCTTTGCTCCCAGGCTGGCCATGGCCGGGGGTGCGCTGCCGGGTGGGTATTCCTTGAGCATTCGATCGAGCATCGGCAGTCCGACCGCTTTCGCATCGATGAACTCCACGTCCTCGCCCCGGGAACGCAGGCCGCGGACGAGATAGTCGGCGAGGCGGATGCCGCGGCGATCGGATCGATAAGACCCGTAAAAGACCATCACTCGATGAGTCAAAGCGCAGCCCTCGCGTAGAAGTCCGGACCTGCCATAGCATAGCGCTGTGTACAAAGTACGCAGATCTGTGTACAATGTACGCATGACCAAGGATCGCATACTGTCGGCGGCCAAGGCGGTGCTCGAAGTCGCGGGCATCGACGGCCTCACCATCCGCAGGGTTGCGCAGCGTGCGGAGCTCTCGCCGATGGCACTCTACCGCCATTTCGCAGACAAGGATGCGTTGCTCGATGCTCTGATGGAGGACGGGCTCGCGGCGTGGGAGAAGATCGTCCGCGGCATTCGCGCGCGGGACTCATTGGAGTGGCTGGAAGCGCTCGGCGAGGCGTATCTCGATTTCGCTCTCACGCAGCCCCATCGGTTCGACGCCGCCTTCTTCCTGCCCGCACCCGCGGCGCGCCGCTTTCCCGATGACTTTGCAGCCGGCCGCTCGCCGGTGATTGCGATGGTGATGTCACGCCTCGACCAGGCGAAGGCCGAGGGGCGCCTGCGCGACCAGCCAACGCTCGAGACCGCTCTGGCATTCGCGGCATTCGGACAGGGCTTCGTCTCCATGCATCGCGCCAAGCGATTTGGCGGCGAAAAGCAGTTCAAGGCGCTCTACCGCGCGGCAGTGCGGCAGTTCCTCGACTCCCTCAAACCCTCTGGAGAGAGCGAATGATTTCCGTCGTGGCTGCCCTGTTGAGCGGCATCATGTTCTATCTGTCGCAGGGATTCGACAACGTATGGATACTCGCGTGGTTCGCGCCACTGCCGCTGCTGTGGCTCGCATACGGCAAGACGCCCACTTGGCAGGTCATGGCGGCGAGCGCGGCCGCCATACTGGCGAGCGTGGGCTATCTGCTGCAGCTTTCGTACACGCCGCCGCTCGGAATCCTCATTCCGGTCTTGCTGGCTTATATCGCTCTGTTCTGCACGGCGGTATGGTTTGCGCGCTTCGTACAGCACCGCGCCACGCCGCTTGCGACGCTGTTCGCATTCCCGGCCTGTTGGACGGCCTTTGAATTCCTCATGGAGATTCGCAGTCCGAACGGCTCGTACGGAGCGCTCGCATACGCCACGGTGTCGGCGCCTGTTCTGATCCAGAGCGCCTCGCTCTTCGGATTGTATGCCGTCACATTCCTGATATGCCTCTTCGCCAATACGCTCGCCATGGCGTTGCGGCCCAGGCGAGCGACAGCAGTCGCGATCTGTCTGGGCTTTTTGATCTGCGCGGCCAATGCGGTGTTCGGAATGGTGCGATTGGGGCGGCCGCAGCCCGAAACCGTACGGGTGGCGGGCATCGTCGACCAGACAGCCATGGCCGCCTCGTGGCACGCGCATGCCCTGTCCGCCGATCTCGAGGTCACTGAAAGGTACGCACAGGACATACGTGCGGCAGCCCAGCGAGGTGCGACGTTCGTAGTTACGTCAGAAGGTGACATGACATCGATCCCCGATCTGCAGAGCGCGATCATCGCGCCGCTGGTAGCCGCTTCCCGGCAGACCGGTGTGCAGATCATCGCCGGCGTCCACTCGGACACGCCGCCGGCCGATTTCGCGCTGTCGATCACGCCTGATGGGTCGGTCGCGCGCTACGACAAACGTCACCCGGTGCCCGGGCTCGAAGATCGCTTCGCTCCGGGCCGGGTCTCGGGCTGGCTGGGCCACAATCGCGGGATGGAGATCTGCAAAGACATGGACTTTGCCGGTACCATCCGCCCCGATGCCGCGAAAGGGGTGCGCCTGATGGGCGTACCGGCCGGCGATTTCGGCATCGACCTATGGCAGCACGGGCGCATGGCAGTGATGCGCGGCGTCGAGGACGGATTCGCCATGGTGCGACCTGCCCACGACGGCTTGGTAATTGTCTCCGATGCGCAAGGACGGCTCCGCGCCGTGAAGAAGGATGCGCCGACGGGCCTGACCATGGTCGTCGCCGATCTTCCGCTCGGCCCGGGACCGACGCTGTACACGCGGATCGGTGATGTCTTCCCGTGGCTGTGCCTGGTCTTCTCCGTCGTGCTCGGCGCGCTGTGCGGCACGGTGGCGCGTTCCACCACCGTGCCGCCGGCTCTCAGTCGGTCGAGCCCTGACCCTTCACCTTGACTCCATTGGGATTGCTCAGTACTTCGAGCACCACCCGCCGGTTTTGCGACCGGCCATCAGCGGTGCGGTTGCTGGCGACCGGGTGCTCCGGACCGTAGCCGCGCGCGGTGAGCTGCGAGGGATCGACACCATCCCCGATCAAGTATTGCCGCACCGACTCGGCGCGGCGGCGGGAGAGCCGCATGTTGTAGGCGACCGAGCCCTTGCTGTCGGTATATCCCTGTAGCTGCACCTTGATGAGCGGATGCTGCTTGAGGCCGCCGGCCACTCCATCGAGCACTGGGCGCGATGAATCGGTGAGACTCGCGGAGTCGAAGGCGAACGTAACACCCGTCAGCGTCACCGAGCCTTTGGACGGTATTTTGATCGGTGGCGGCGGCGCCGGCTGCGCGGCTTCTGGCGGCGCCGCCTGCGTGGCCGCGGGTGGCGGCGGAGCCTGGGGCGGCGGAGGCGGTGGCGGCGGCGCGGCCTGCGGGGGCGCCACAGGCTGACCTCCAAAGGCGTACTGAAAGCCCAGCGTTGCTATGTAATCGTTGAGATGTTGCCCGCGGCCGGGCTCATCCCACTGGACCTTGATCTCAGGGCGCAGGGAGAACGCCGCGGTCTCATCCTCGCTTCGCCACAGGTTCAGATAAGTGCCGATGCCGGCGTCGGTCCCGAAATGCGTCTCGTTGGGCGCATCGGCCGGCGTGTTGCGCAGCACTCCGGCGCCCAGCCTGAGATAGGGAGCGACCGTGCCCTCGCGGTTTAGAATGGCGAGTGCGTCGAGAGTTGCGTCGTAGCCGTACCAATTTCCGGACATGTGGTGGTAGCTGAGGTGCGTTGCCTGGGTATTCAGCTCCACATTGAAGTACTGGTTGATCTCACGTCCGAGCGCGAGCCCGAACAGCCAGTTGTAGTCCTGCAGCGAGCGGCGGTAGTCCGGCGAAATGCCGCCGATCTCGGGCGTCAGGTACCACTGGTCGGCCTCACCAGCCGCAGCGACGGCGGGCACGGCGAGGGCCAGCGCGAGGAGAGCTCTTTTCACCTTCATGGTCACTCCTGTGTATCAATTAAGCTACATGAGAACGCTAGCTGAAGCGAGGCTAAGCCTATGCTTTTGCGCAGTAATAGCTTAGTAAGACTACATCATGTCTCGCTCTCACAACGTAATGAATCAGGGCCACGAGATCATGTGCGGCCAGGCAAGCTGAGCCGGGTACTCGGGATGCTTCGCCTGTCCC